>Ga0081539_10001070_pt1 | contig 50023 bp, 50 predicted proteins | sample TabmetS4T2R2_FD_71023 | JGI IMG/M metagenome (GOLD analysis project Ga0081539, IMG submission 71023) | Tabebuia heterophylla rhizosphere microbial communities from the University of Puerto Rico - S4T2R2 | ecosystem: Host-associated > Plants > Roots > Rhizosphere ... | reverse complement strand
AACGCCTCATCCCACTCGAGGACGGCAAACCGATCCGCTTCGGACCGGACGGGGAGCTCGCCGTGTTGCGCGGTGCCACGGGCGGGCTCGAGGTCGGACCGTACGACCCGGACCGGGTGGTTGTGCATGACGCCGGCGACGAGGACCCGTCGTACGCCTTCGCGCTGTCCCGGCTGTCCACACAGGACCTCGCCCACACCGTCACCGGCATCTACCGCAACGTGACCCGGCCGGCCTATGACGACCAGGTCCGCCAGCAGGTCGCCGAGGCCACCAGACCGGCGGACCTCGGTTCACTCCTGGGCGGAAGCGACACCTGGACCGTCGGCTGAGCAACGCAGCCACACCGGGCCGCGGGTCCCCGACTCCCACTCGCGGTACGCCCGCACGACCAGTGCGTGGAACCGAACTCGTGCTCGCGGGCCCGCGTCGAGCGTGACCATCGTGGGCAGCAGGCGCCTCGGCGCCCCCTCGGTTTCCGGCATGTCTGCCTCCTTCCCCTGGCCACCAGGGTCCGATTCATATCTTGAGGCACGCTCGAAACAGACACGAAAACCTGCGGTAGCGATCTCTTTACCATGAGTCGCCAAGATCGGGGTCACTTGTCGAGCAGCGTTCGAGCTGCCCTCCAGCGCAGGTGAGGAGACTCATAGAAAGCCCTGCCGCCTGGAGTTGCCGGAGGGAGCGGATGACATGTCAGAGCTCAGGATCTGGACGGCTCGCCACACGATCAGGGTCGCCGCGCCGCCGAAGCGGGTGTTCGAGGTGGTGGCGAACGTCGACCGCTGGCCGGCGCTGCTCGCCCCGCTCCTCGCGGTCGAGCACCTCGGTTTCGACGGCGTGTGCGAGCGTGTGCGGTTCGCGCAACAGGTCGACGGCGTGACGACGACCGACCTGACCATGGTGCGCGAGCTCAACCCGAAGCGGATGCAGGTGCGTTTCCGCCAGGTCGACGTCCGCCCACCGGTGGCGACCATGGGTGGCATCTGGCTGGTCACGGCGAAGGGCCGCGGCGCGATGGTGGCGCTGGACCACTACTTCCGCGTCATCGACAACGACCCGGTGACGGCGGCCGGGGTGGTGCGTCAGATCGCCGCGGGCAGCATGTCGATGCTGGAGGCCCTGCGGGAGACGGTTGAGCTCGACGGCATTCCGGAGCTGGTCGAGTCCTATGTGGATGGGGGCGTCAGGCATGAGGCACGCTGACTTACCGGTGGGTTCGGTTGACGTACTGACCAGCGTGGCCGCCAGGACGTGGCCGACCCGTGCCGCTCTGCGCACCGGCAGCAGGGCCGTGACGTTCGCCGAGCTGGACCGCGCGGTGTCGCGGCTGGCGTTCGGCCTGCGGCAGTCCCTGGGCGAGGGCCTGACGGTGGCCGTGTCGGCGTTGCCGGGCCTGGACTTCCCGACCGCGTTCTACGCGATCGTCCGCAGTGGCAACGTGGCCGCGCCGGTGGACCCGCGCCTGCCGGCGGACGAGTTCGCGGACTTCCTCGCGGTGACGAAGGCTCGCGCGGTGATCCTCGGCCGGGCCATGTACGAGCGGGTGCGCCCGGTCCTGGGTGCCGAGCTGGAACTGGTGCTGCTGCTGGACGCTCCCGCCGAGACGGGCGTGCTGACCTGCGCGGAACTGGCGACCGGCGGTGCCCTGCTGGTCGAGCCCCGCGACCGCGACGAACGCGAACCGGCCGCCATCATGTCCGGCCTGGTCACCCACCACGCCCTGAAGGCGAGGGCGGCGGCGGTCGGCCTCACCCCGGCCACGGTGGTCCTGAACTCCGCGCCGGTGTTCGACGCGACCCAGCTGAGCGCCGCCGTCCTCGGCGGTGCCACGCAGTTGCTGTCCCGCGACGGCTCACTGGACCCGAACGCGACCCACCTGGTGACCGAACAGGGTGAGCTGAGGACCGCGTCATGATCGGCGACGCGACCGTCTACCCCATCTCGGCCAGGGAAGCGATGCGCAACTGGCCCACCGGGGTGGCGGTCGTGACCACCGCCGACCGCGAAGGCTGGTGGTGGGGCTGCACGGTGAACTCGGTGGCTTCGGTGTCCACCAAGCCCCCGCTGGTGGCGATCAGCATCCCGCGCGACGCCCAGGGCCGCCAGACGTTCACCACGGCGGACGCGGTGGCCATCCACGTGCTGCGTGCCGGCCAGGAGGCCCTGGCCGACCACTTCACCGAGCACCCGACCGACTTCGACACCGTCCAGTCAACCCACGGCATCCGACTCGACTGCGGCTTCGAGTCGGTGCCACTCCTGTCCGACGTGGCCACCCGCCTGGAATGCCGCCCGGTCAACACCGTCACAGCCGGCGCGAACATCCTGCTCCTGGCCGAGGTGGTCCGAGCCCGCACCGCCCACGGCGACCCCCTGGTCCACGTAGGCGACCACTACCGCAAGTTGGCCCGCCCCGCCTAACCCCCGCGTGTCCAACGCGCCGTATCCGCGAGTTCAACAAAGACACCCACCGCCCGGTCGGTGTCTTTGTTGAACTCGCCCATCTATCTGGTTGGACACGCGGGTCGCGAGTGTTGGACACGCGGTTAGGGCTGGAGGATGTCTTCGCCGGGGGAGTCGGCGAACAGGGAGTCGATCTCGTGGGCGTACTTCTCCGCGATGGGCTTGCGGCGGAGTTTCATCGTCGGGGTCAGTTCGTCGCCGCCTGGTTCCCAGGTTGAGGGGAGTAGGCGGATGCGCTTCACCTGTTCGACGCGGGCCAGGCGCTCGTTGCCCTCCTTGACGCCCTTCAGCACCGCCGCGCGGATCTCGGGGTGGGCCACCAGTTCCGCGGGTGACGCGCCTGCGAAGCCGTGCCGGGTCGCGAAGGCCGCCGCGGCGTCCGGGTCGAGGACCGCGATCGCCGCCACGTACGGGCGGTCGTCGCCGATCGCGACCACCTGGCCGACCAGTGAGGTTGCCGCCTTGATGGAGTTCTCGATGTTCGACGGCGACATGTTCTTACCGGACGCGTTGATGATCAGTTCCTTCTTGCGGTCCACGATCTTCACGTAGCCGCCGGAGTCGATCTCCGCGATGTCGCCCGTGTGCAGCCACCCGTCGGCGTCGATGGTCTCCGCCGTCTTCTCGGGGGCGTTGCGGTAGCCGCGCATGATGGTCGGGCCGCGGGTCAGCAGCTCGCCGTCCTCGGCCAGCTTGACCTCCATGCCCTGCATCGGCCGGCCGACCGTGCCGAGCTTGGTCTGCCCCGGCGCGTTCGCCGTGGTGGCGCCGCCCGTCTCGGACATGCCCCACACCTCGTAGATGCGGATCCCCAGGCCCCAGAAGAACTCCAGCAGCTCCGGCGCGATCGCCGACGCGCCGGACGCCGGCGCCTTGCACTCGTCCAGACCGAGCAGGTGGCGCAGCTTCGACAGCACGAGCTTGTCCGCGACCCGGTGCTGGATGGCCAGCACCGGCGAGGTCTCCCCGGCCAGCTCGGCGCGGGCGGCGCGAATGCCCGTCTGGATGGCCCACGCGGCGATCTTCCGCTTCGCCGGGCTCTGCTCGGCCGCGAGCCCGGCGTCGATGGCCGCCTTGAGCTTCTGCCACACCCGGGGCACGGCGAAGAGCGAGTGCGGCCGGCAGTCGTTGAGGGCCTCGCCGAGCTTGGTCAGGTCGGCGACGCACGTGACCTGGATGCCGTACATGATCGCGAAGTACTGGCCGGTCACGCGGTCGGCGATGTGCGCGGCCGGCAGGTAGGACAGCACGCGGTCGCCTGGCGTCGCCTCGAACAGCACCTTCGTGGCGTCGGTCTCGGCGATCACGTTGGCGTGCGTCAGCTCGACACCCTTCGGCGGGCCGGTCGTGCCGGACGTGTAGATGATCGTCGCGAGGTCGCTCGGCTCGACCGCCTGCCACGCGGCGTCGAAGTCGAAGTCGGGGTCGCCCTTGGCCTCCAAATCCGCGAGCGTCAGCACGCCGTCCACATCGGACACGTCGTCGACGCACACGATGTGCTCGACACTGCCCCGCACCTCCTGGATGCGGGTGAGGAACCGCTCGTCGCAGAACACGACCTTGTTGCCGGCGTTGGCGAACAGGTAGCCGATCTGCTCGGGCGCCGAGGTGTTGTAGATCGAGAACGGCGCGGCGCCGAGGTGCAGCGCCGCGGCGTCGACGAGGTGGAACTCGGGCCGGTTCGCGACCATCAGCCCGACCGTGTCGCCTCTGCGGACGCCCAGTGCCGCGAGCCCGGCCGCGAGCTTGCGTACCCGCCGGTCCCACTCGTTCCAGGTGATCTCCTGGCCGCCGCCCGGCGTGCGGATGATCACCGCGTCCGGGCTCTGCTTGACGAACGCCTGAAAAGACGCGCAGAGCGTGCCGTGCCGGGAGGGTGTCTGGTTCATGTCACGCTCCGATGCGCCGTGCCGGCCCCTGAGTAGGGCGTGATCGTAAGCATCCTGGCCGTGCCCCGTCCATGTCGAAAAGGGCATTTACGGCATTCGGATGCTCCCAAGCTCACTGTTGGCGGTTGGCCAACAACGCTACGCGAGGCGGGTGCGGGGCGCTACCGCGGCCCGTGCTCGACCCGGTACTGCTCGACCCGGTGCTGCTCGACCCGGTGCTGCTCGACGAGGTCCTCATGATCGGCCTCGTCGCCCTCGGCGAGCGTGACCGCGTGCGGCGTGAGCGCCCGCAGGCGCCCGGTGATGTCCTCGGCGGACTCCGGGGTCGCGTAGATCGCCACCACGAGCGCGTCGCCGGCGTAGCCGAGGCTCCACGGCACCGGGCAGGGCGGCGCGTGGTTCTCGTCCGGGCACAGCACCCGGGCGGCACGCTCCTTCAGGGCGCCGTCGCCCCCGGCGATCCTGATCTCGTACACCCGCACCTCGCCGACGGTAGTGCCGCGGCCGCGTCGGCACATCAGGGTTCTCCCTGATCACCACGGCAGGAAGGGCGGCAGGTCCTCGGGCACCTTTCCGGTCCACTGTGGATCGCGGCGCTGGAGGAACGACAGGATGCCCTCCGCCGTGTCCGGGTTGTCGACGGAGCTGGCGATCAGGCGCGAGTCCACGCGCCGCACGGGGAACGGCGACTCGAGCGGGCTCATCCGGTACAGCATCTGGCGGATGACGGCCACTGAGACCGGGGCCGTGTTCCTGATCAGGTCGGCGGCCAGCTCGTAGGCGCGGTCGAGCACCTCGGCCGGGTCGTGCAGCGAGTGCACCATGCCCGCCCCGAGTGCCTCGTTGGCGTCGAACACGCGGCCGCTCACCATCCAGTCCATCGCGCACCCGAGCCCGACCAACCGCGGCAGGAACCACGTCGACGCGCCCTCCGGGTACAGCCCGCGCCGCGAGAACACGAAGCCGAACCGGGCGTCGGTCGCGGCCAGCCGGTAGTCCGCCGGCAGGATGATCGTCGAGCCCGCACCGACCGCCGCACCACGGACGGCGGCGATCACCGGCTTGTTCATGGTGAAGATCCGCATCGAGCAGCGGCCCGCCGGTTCGTCCCAGGTCTCGTCGTCGGGGGACAGGTCGAGCCCGCCCGCTGACAGGTCGGCGCCGACGCAGAAGTCCTTGCCCGCGCCGGTCAACACGACCACCCGCACAGCTGGGTCCCGGTCCGCCTCGTCGAACGCCGCCGCCAGCTCGTCGGCCATCCGCACCGTGTAGCCGTTGCGTGCCTCCGGGCGGTCCAACGTCACGGTCGCGATCTGATCCGCGACGGCGTAGCTCACATGTTCCACGGCGCCAAAGTAGGGCAGCGCTGCCTGCCGACGCCATCGCCGGCAGGTCTGACGACGGCGCCTTCGGCCTGGTCGGCCCGACATCGGAGCGGAGTGGACAGCTGTTTCGTGTCATGCCTCCACGATGCGGCCGGCGAGGCCGGATGTCACGAAGAGGGCCGTGCGAAAGGGACTTTCGCGCGGGTTTCTCGGTTGGACGCGGTTAGGCCAGTGCCATCGTCAGCAGGTCCCGGCACGCCGCCTTCAGGTCGGCTTCGTCCAGTTCTCCCGCGCCGACGCGGGTCAGCTGGTGCAGCATGAGCCCGTCCAGGTGGGCGACCAGTGTCCTGGCCCGTCGTTTCGGTTCGCTTGCGCCCGCTGCCGTGATCGTGTGTTCCGCCATCAGCCGGAAGGCCGCGCCGTAGGACATCATCCGCGTGCGCAGCTCCGGGCGCCGGGTCGACTCGAGGGCCAGCTCGTACCGGGCGAGTGTCCGTTCCCGCCCAGTGGTCAGCCAGGTCAGGACCACCGCCTGCAGCAGATCGGTCAGCGTGTCCAGGTCCACCGTGCCGCCCTGCGCCGGCACGTCCCCGATGTCGAGCGTGTCCAGCTCGGCCATCCTGGCGAGCGCGGCGAACATCAGCGCCTCGCGCGTGCGGAAGTAATAGGACGTGGAGCCCTCCGCCAGCCTGGCGGTCTTGTCCACGGCGCGGTGCGTGAACCCGCGCAGGCCCGCGCGGGCGATGGTCGTTATCGCTGCGTCCGCGATCACAGTCCGTCGGTCTGTCACACGGGCACTCTACGGGTGTAGAGTCACTACAGCTGTAGAGGAGGGGTGAGATGGAAGCTGTGATCGCGGGCGGCGGCATCGGCGGGCTGGCCGTCGCCGCCGGGTTGCACAAGAGGGGCTGGGAAGTCACCGTCCTGGAGCAGACGGCCGGGTTCAGCGTCGTGGGGTCGGCGATCTCCTTGTGGCCCAACGCCTTTCGGGCACTCGACGCGGTCGGCGTGCACGCGGAGCTGGGTGAGCGGGTGGGGGTGGCCGGCGGGCTGCGGGACTACCGCGGCCGCTGGATCCTGCGGATGGACTCCGGCGACGCCACCAGGCACACGGCTAAGGCGGTCATCGCCCACCGGCACGACCTGCGGACCGCGTTGCTCGCGCACGTGCCGGAGGCGTCCCGCATGGCCGGCGCGCGGGTCCGGGGAGTGCGGGTGGACGGTGACCGCGCCGTGGTCGAGCACGACGGCGGCGAGCTGACCGCCGACCTGGTCATCGGCGCCGACGGCGTCCGCAGCGCGGTCCGCGCGGCGCTGTGGCCGGGGGCGGAGCCGCGCTACGCCGGGCACGTGGCATGGCGGCTGATCCTGCCGCGCCCGAAGGCCCTCGTGGACGCCGGCGCGACGATCTGGGCCGAGACCTGGGGACCGAACGCGGTGTTCGGCATGTTCCCCATGTCCGACAACCGGGTCTACTGCTACGGCACCGGCGCCGTCCCACCGGGGCAGCGGAGTGCCGACGGTGAGCTCGCCGAGCTGCGCCGCCGCTTCGGCGACTGGTGCGAGCCGATCCGGTCGGTCCTCGCCTCCGCGACCGAGGACCAGGTGCTGCGCCACGACATCTACGCGCTGCCGCCGCTGACGTCCTATGTCCGCGGCCCGGTCGCGTTGCTCGGCGACGCCGCGCACGCGATGGTCCCCTACCTCGGGCAGGGCGGCTGCCAGGCGCTCGAGGACGCGGCCACCCTCTGCGTCGCCGTCGAGACGCAGCCGGACCTGGCCACGGCGCTCCGCCGCTACGACGAGCTGCGCCGGCCCCGGACCCAGGCGATGGCCAGGAAGTCGAGGATGAGCGGCGCCGCCGGGCACCTGTCGTGGGCGCCGGTCCGCGTGGTCCGCAACGCGCTGCTGCGGGCGGTGCCGACCTCGGTGTTCGTGAAGTCGCTGGCGCAGCCGTTCAGCTGGCACCCTGAGGACGGGCTCCGCGACGTAACACCGATCCGACCAGCCGTGTGATCAGCTACCCCGCGTGGACTTGCTCGGCAGCCAGGTCAGCACGACGGTGCTGGTGACGGGTGTGGTCGCGCTGGTCGTGGTCGCGTTCAGCGAGCTGTGGCGGCCCGCGCGCAACGTGATCACCATCGTGCACGAGGCGGGGCACGCGCTCGTGGCCGTGCTGGTCGGGCGGCGGCTGTCCGGCATCCGGCTGCACTCCGACACGTCCGGCCTGACGCTCACCAAGGGCAAGCCGTACGGCCCGGGCATGGTGTCGACCGCGCTGGCCGGCTACGTCGCGCCGTCACTGCTGGGGCTCGGGTTCGCCGCGCTCGTCGGCGTGGAGCAGACCGCCGCGGTGCTGGTGATCTGCGGGGTGCTGCTGCTCGGCGTGCTGGTGATGGTGCGCAACGTGTACGGGTTCTTCTCGGTGCTGCTCACCGGCGCCGTGCTGTTCGGCGTCGCGTGGTGGACGAGCCCGGTGGTGCAGGCCGCGTTCGCGCACGTGATCACGTGGTTCCTGCTGTTCGGGGGCGTGCGGCCGGTGGGCGAGCTGCAGCGCAAGCGGCGGCGTGGCTGGGCCCGCGACTCCGACGCCGACCAGCTCGCGCGGCTGACCGGGGCGCCGGGGTGGCTGTGGGTCGGGATGTTCTTCTTCGTCAACCTCGGTTCGCTGGTCCTCGCGGCGGCGTGGCTGCTGGGTTGAGGCAGACTGACAACATGACTGTCGTGTCCGAGTCCGTGTCTTCTGCCGTCGCCGCGTGTGCGCAAGCCGCCTACCGGGCCGCGCCGTCGTTGGCCGCGGCCCCGGACTCGGCGATCGACGGCGCGCTGTCCGCGATGGCCGCCCACCTGCGGGCTGCGTCGGCCGACCTGCTGGCGGCGAACGAGGCGGACGTGTCGGCGGCGGTGGCCGACGGGATGAGCGCCGGGCTGCTGGACCGCCTGCGGCTGACGCCTGAACGCCTGTCCTCGATGGCGTCGGCGCTGGAGCTGCTCGCGTCGACCCCGCACCCGCCGCGGTCGACGTTCGTCCGCGACCTGCCGGACGGTCTCAAGCTGTACGAACGCCGCCGCCCGGTGGGTGTGATCGGCGCGAACTACGAGGCCCGTCCGAACGTGACGGTCGACGTCGCGTCACAGCTCGTGAAGTCCCGCAACGCCGGCGTTCTCCGGACGGGTGGCGCCGCACTCGGCTCAGCGACAGCCCTGGTGCGGTCCGTGATCGCCCCGGCCCTGTCGGACGCGTCCCTCGACCCGGCCGCGATCCAGCTGGTGCCGACGCCCGACCGCGCGGCCGCGGCCGCGCTGGTGTCGCAGCCGGCGCACATCCCGCTGGTGATCCTGCGGGGGAGCGGCGATACCACTCGTACGTTGGGGCAGGAAGCCGCGCGTCACGGCGTTCGGACGCTGGCCCACGCCGACGGCGGCGGCGTCCTCTACGTCGACGCCGACGCGGACGTGTCGATGGCCCTGGACCTGGTGAAGCAGAGCGTCGACCGGCTGGGCGTGTGCAACCGCCTGAACCTGCTGCTGATTCACTCGTCCGTGTACGACTCGGTGCTGCCGTCCGTGGAGTCCCTGCTGGCCGGCCTGCAGATCGCGGTCTCGCTGCCGCCGCACAGCCACCCGATCGGGCACGAATGGGCCCTGGACTCCGCCAACGAGGCGACGGTGACCGTCCTGCCGGTGTCCTCGGCCGCCCAGGCCGCGGAGGTGGCCAACCTCGAGACGTCGGGGCTGGCGGCGTGCATCGTGACCACGGCCCGGTCGACGGCGGAGGCGTTCATGGACGCCTACACCGGCACCGGCGTCTTCTGGAACGCGACGACCCGGCTGCTGGACGGCTTCAAGCTCCTGGCCGTCCCCGAAACAGGCATCAACATCGACAAGGTCCCGGGACCACGCGGTCCGGTCACCTACCCGGACCTGTGCCTACGCCAGTACGCCGTACTCCCGACCTGACCGTTCACCGCGTGTCCAACACCCACGACCCGCGTGTCCAACGCTCGTGACCGCTGAGTTCGACAAACGCGGACAAGGAGCATGGTCGCGTTTGTCGAACTCGCGGGTCCGGAATGTTGGACACGCGGGTCGGGGCGGTTGGACACGCGGTTACTCGGGGCGGGGGGCCGACAGCGACTCGCGGTGGATGACCTCCGCGCCTATCTCCTCCACTCGGGGGGACGGTTGGGGGGCCTCCAGTGCCAGGGTGATCGCTCGAGCGCCGATCTCCACCAGGGGGAGGCGGACCGTGGTGAGGCGGGGGGTTACGTCTCGGGCGATGGGCATGTCGTCGAAGCCGACTACGGAAACATCGGATGGGACGGACAGGCCGCGCTCCCTCAACACCGACAGGGCGCCGATGGCCATCGAGTCGTTCAGGGCCACTATCGCGGTCAGGCGGGGGTCCGCGTCGAGGAGTGCGGCCGTTGCCGCGGCCCCGCCGTCGCGGTCGAACTCCGCGTAGGCGATGCGGCGGGCCGGCAGCGTGCGGCGGTACTCCCGCGCCGCCCGGCGCAGGCCCGCCAGCCGGTCGGTCGTCGTGGTCAGTTGTTTCGGGGCGGCTACCACGCCCACGTGGCGGTGACCGGCGGAGAACACGGCCGAACCGATCAGGTACCCGCCCTCCTCGTTCGCCGGCATCACCGCGTCGCCCGCCAGCTTGTGCCGGCCGACCACCGACACGCGGCCGCCGGTCGCCATGTACGCGGCCAGCTTCGCGTTCAGCGACTTCGTGAACGTCGGGTCGTGGTACCCCGAACCCGCCAGGATGATCGCCTCGACCTGGTGTGCCCGCAGCAGCTCCACGTACTCCAGCTCGCGGTCGGGGTCGCGGTAGGAGTTGCAGATGATCACCAGGCGGCCCTGCTCGGACGCCACCCGCTGCAGGCCGCGGGTGATCTCCGCGAAGTACGGGTCCGACACGTCGTGCACGATGACCCCGACGGTCGTGCGATGTGAGCGGGCCAGCAGCTGCGCGTGCGCGTTCGGCACGTACTGCAACTCCTGGACCGCGCGTAGCACCCGTTCGCGCAATTCGTCCGACACGATCTTGGGACTGCCGTTCACGATGCGTGACACGGTTGCCGCGGACACGCCGGCCCGACGAGCGACATCGGCAAGCGTCGCCATGCCGAGACCTCCGATGTTTGACACCAAAACACTGTCCGCCTAGCGTCAGATTACAAGGGAAAGCCCTTTCCTTGCGCCTGACCGGCGTTGATTACCGCCAGTGTCCATTGCGCGGCCCCGCGACAGCAAGGCCGCCACGCCGAGGGGTATCGATGCGTGATCCACTGCCGGGCGCGGTAGGCGTCTCGAAACTCTCCGTATACGACACCGTGACCCCCGACGGGCTCCACGGTGGCACCCCGCACCTCCACCTCTGCTGCACCGAGGCGTACGTGGTGACCGCCGGCACCGGAAAGGTCCAGACCCTCTCCGGCCAGGACGGCTACCAGGAACACGACCTCCGCCCCGGCGCGGTCCTCTGGTTCACCCCGGGCACCATCCATCGCCTGGTCAACCACGGCGGCCTCGAGATCACCGTGCTCATGAGCAACTCCGGCCTCCCGGAGGCCGGCGACGCGGTCCTGACCTTCCCGCTGGACGTCGTCCGCGACCCCGACCGCTACGCCGCGGCCGTCGCCCTGCCCGACGGCGGCGCCCCCGGCACGGACGTCACCACCGCCTACCGCCGCCGCGACCTCGCGGTCCAGGGCTTCCACGAGCTGCGGAAGAACGACTCGCTCGACGAGTTCTACAACGCCGCCATGAAGCTCAAGCAGCCGCTCCTCGAGGGCTGGCGCGAACGCTGGGAGCGGGGCGCCAGACGGGCGGCCGAGCAGACGGGTGCGCAGATCGCCGCGCTGATCGACAACGACCCCGGTCATCTGCGGGAATCCCGCGTCAGCGCCAAGCCGGTACCCGACGAGCGGGGCCGGCTCGGGATGTGCGGGCTGCTCGACACGTACCGGTACGACTGACCAGCCCGAAAAGGTCAACACACACCGTTACGGTTGATCACGGGAAAGCCCTTGCCGCGAGCAGGTTCGGACAAATAGAGTCCTGGGAAAGCGCTTGCCTGGCAGTGTCGCCCACGGCGGGAGGACTTTCGTGAGACACCGGAGCTACGTCACAGCGTTCTGTTTGTCGCTGGTCATCGGCACCATCGCGGCACCGGTCGCGACGGCGCAGGCCCGTTTCGAAGTGCTCGTCTTCTCCAAGGTCAACGGCTACTACCACGACTCGATCCCGGCCGGTCAGCAGGCGATCACCGAGCTGGGTGAGGAACACGGCTTCGACGTCACCGTCACCGACGACGCGAACGTCTTCACCGACGCCGGTCTGGCCCCCTACCAGGCGGTCGTCTTCAACAACACCAACAGCCGCGACGGCGCGATCCTCAACGCCGACCAGCGCGCCGCGTTCGAGCGCTACATCCGTAGCGGCGGCGGCTACGCCGGCATCCACTCCGCCAGCGGCACCGAGTACGACTGGCCCTGGTACGGGCAGCTGATGGGTGCCTTCTTCGACAAGCACCCCGCCGTCCAGCCGCTCAAGGTCCAGGTCGACGACCGCGTCCACCCCTCGACGAAGAACCTGCCCCAGATCTGGGAGCGGACCGAGGAACCCTTCGACTTCCGCACCAACCCCCGCGGCAACGTGCACGTTCTCGCCAGTTACGACACCCGCAGCTACACCGGTCACACGATGGGTGCCGATCACCCGATCGCGTGGTGCCAGAACTTCGAGGGTGGTCGCTCCTGGTACACGGGCCTCGGCAACGCCGCCGCCACCTACAGCGACCCGACCTTCCGCGACCACATCCTCGGCGGCATCGAGTGGGCGGCCGGGGCGGTCAAGGGTGACTGCGGCGCCACCGAGGACGACCGCTGGCAGAAGACCCTCCTCGAGGGCGACACCGACGACCCGCTGCAGATCGAGGTCGACAACAAGGGTCGCGTCTTCTACGTCCAGCGCGCCGGCCAGCTGAACGTCTACGACCCGCGCGTGGGGCACAGCTACGAGGCCGGCAAGTTCGACGCGTACGTCTGGTTCACCCACGGCGTGCACGGCTTCGCGCTCGACCCGAACTTCGCCAGGAACGGCTACATCTACGTCTACTACTCGCCGCGGACGAAGAACGTGAACCGCCTGTCGCGGGTCACCTTCGACGAGTTCACGAACACGGTCAAGAACGAGAAGGTCCTGCTGGAGTTCTTCTCCCAGCGCGAGATCAACGCCCACGAGGGCGGCGGCATGGACTTCGACAGCGCGGGCAACCTCTACCTCGCCACCGGCGACAACACCGACCCGTGCTGCGAGGGCTACGCCCCGATCGACGAGCGCGCGGGCCGCCAGAACCAGGACGCGCAGGGCACGTCCGCCAACACCAACGACCTGCGCGGCAAGATCCTGCGCATCCACCCGGAAACCGATGGCACGTACACGGTTCCCGACGGGAACCTGTTCCCGCCCGGCACCGAGCGGACCCGCCCCGAGATCTGGGTGATGGGCCTGCGCAACCCGTACCGCCTGCACATCGACCGCACGAACGACTGGGTGTACTGGGGCGAGGTCGGCCCGGACGCGCAGAACGACAACCCGGCCCGCGGCCCGATGGGCTACGACGAGTTCAACGTCGCCAAGGCGCCCGGCAACTTCGGCTGGCCGCTGTGCATCGGCAAGAACCGCGCGTACGTGGAGTACGACTTCACGACCGGCACGTCCGGCCAGCCGTACGACTGCGACGGTGGGCCGACCAACAACTCGCCCAACAACACCGGCATCACCAAGCTCCCGCCCGTGCAGCCGGCCTGGCTGCCCTACCCGTACCGGGTGAGCGACGAGTGGCCCGAGCTGGGCACCGGCGGCCGGCTCGCCGTCGGCGGCCCCACCTACCACTACGACCCGGACCTCGACTCGGAGACGAAACTCCCGGAGTACTACGACGACACGACGTTCATCGCCGACTGGACCCGCAACGCCGTCTTCGAGGTGAAGACGGACGCCGACGGAAACCCCTTGTCGGTCAACAGGTTCCTGCCGAACAGCACGTTCCTGCGCCCGATCGACATGGAGATCGGCCCGGACGGCGCGCTGTACGTCGTCGAGTGGGGCACCCAGTACGGCGGCTCCGGCCGCGGCGACCCCAACTGGGACTCGGGCATCTACCGCCTCGACTACCTGCGGCCGGGGGAACGCGCCCCGATCGCGAAGGCCACCGCGACCCCGTCGTCCGGCCACGCCCCGCTGAGCGTCCGCTTCACCAGCCAGTCGACGGACCCGGACGCCGGCCAGGCCGTCACCTACGCGTGGGACTTCAACGGTGACGGCACGACCGACTCGACCGCCGCGAACCCGACCCACACGTTCACCACGGACGGCACGCACCAGGCGCGGCTGGTGGTCACCGACCCGACCGGCCGGAAGTCGGCCACCACCGTCAAGGTCACGGTCGGCAACACGGCGCCCAAGGTGGAGATCACCGGGCCGGTGGACGGCCAGGTCTTCGACTGGAACGTGCCGGTCCCGTACACGCTCGACGTGACCGACCCCGACGGCGAGGTCGACTGCGAACTGCCGCTGACGAAGGGCGGCGTCGGGCACCTGCGCCAGGTCCACCCGGTGAGCCAGAACCGCGGCTGTGCGGGGGAACTGACGCCGGTGATCGTCGCGGACCACGCGCCGAAGGACAACCTGACCTACGTCCTCGACGCGAGCTACACCGACACCGGCGACCCGGCGCTCACCGCGACCGACCGCGTCACCCTGCAGCCGCGGCACAAGGAGGCCGAGCACTACAGCCGGCAGAGCGGCACCCGCGTCCTCAACAACAGCGAGGGCAACGGCGCCGGCCTGGTCGGCGGGATCTCCCATGGCGACTGGCTGAGCTTCACGCCGGTGAACCTCAAGGGCGTGTCCAGCCTCAACTTCCGGGTCGCCAGCAACACGACCGGCGGCACGATCGAGATACGGCAAGGGAACCCGAACGGCCCGCTGCTGGGCAGCGTCGCGGTTCCGGTGACGGGCGGTGGCCAGAACTGGACGGTGGTCACGGCGCCGGTGACCGACCCGGGTGTCACGCACGAGCTGTTCCTCGTGGCCAGGGGCGGAACCGGTGACCTCTTCAACTTCGACTGGTTCGAGTTCGCTTGAGAAACAGAAGGTGGCGGCATTAGGTGTCAAGCATGGTGACCTCAAACGAAGCACGAGCCGAGCCGAAGCCGGTGAAGCCGACGCCGGAGGCGGCGCCGGGCATCACGATCGGCACCCGCGTCGTGCGGTTCCTCGATTCGCTGTGGCGGCCCGCGCTGCTGCTCGGGCTCATCTTCGTGGCGTGGTGGGTCGTCACCGCGGCGGGCTGGGTCGCGCCCTACCTCGTGCCGACACCGGAACAGGTGTGGGACCGGACGATGCAGGACTGGTCGTCGCTGATGTACCACTCCTACGTCACCCTGTACGAGACGGTCGTCGGCTTCCTGCTGGCGAGCGTGCTCGGCCTCGCGACCGCCGTGGCGATCGCGTACTCGCGGACCCTGGAGAAGACGCTCTACCCGATCGTCCTGTTCGCGCAGGTGATCCCGAAGATCGCGATTGCGCCGCTGATCGTGGTGTGGTTCGGCAACGACCTCGCCCCGAAGATCATCCTGGCGGTGCTCATCGCGTTCTTCCCGGTGGTCGTCTCGGGGGTCGCCGGCCTCCGCTCGACCGACCCGGAACTCCTGGAGCTGTCCGCCACCATGGGTGCCAGCCGGTGGCAGACGTTCCGCAAGATCCGTTTCCCCAACGCACTGCCACACCTCATGGCTGGTGAGAAGGTGGCGGTGACGCTCGCCGTCGTCGGGGCGGTGGTCGGCGAGTTCGTCGGGGCCAGTGAGGGCCTCGGCTACGAGCTGATGATCGCGAACGGGAACCTCGACGCACCGCTGCTGTTCGCCGCGCTGATCCTCATGTCACTCATCGGCATCCTGCTGTTCGTGGTCATCGAGGTGCTGGAGGCCGTGTTGATCCCCTGGCACGCAAGCCGCCGGTCCGCCACCCCGCTCACCACCTCCTGAAGGGACAACTCAATGAAGCGTCTACTGACAGGCATAGCCGCCGTGGCCCTGCTGGCCGCGTGCGCCCCGAGCGGGCAGAACAACGAGAGCGACTCGGGTGGCTCGACGGACTCGGGCAGCAGTGGTCCGAAGGAGACGGTCACCTTCACCCTCAACTGGGTGCCCTACGGCGAGCACGCGCCGTTCTACTACGGCATCGAGAAGGGCTTCTACGCCGACGAGGGCATCGACCTGAAGATCGAGCCGGGCAGCGGCTCCGGCAACACCATCAAGGCCGTCGCGCAGGGCCAGACCATGTTCGGCTGGGCGGACAGCCCGCCGCTGCTCAACGCGATCAGCACCGGCATGCCGGTCAAGAGCCTCGGCGTGTTCCTGCAGAAGGGTCCGGCGTCCATCGAGTTCCTGGCGGAGAAGAACATCAAGTCCGTCAAGGACCTCAAGGGCAAGACGGTCGGCGGCACCCCGGGTGACGCGATGTACGCGTCGTTCCCCGCGCTGCTCGCCGCGAACGACATGCAGCCCTCCGACGTCACGGTCGTCAACATGGACCCGGCCAACAAGATCGCGCAGCTCGCCGCCGGCCAGGTCGACGCGATCATGGGCTTCTTCCACGACCAGGGCCCGACCATCGAGAACAAGACCGGCAAGAAGGTCGACCACCTGCTGTTCGCCGACTCCGGGCTGAACATGCTCGGCCTCGGCATCGTCGCCAGCGACGAGACGATCTCGGGCAAGAAGGACATCGTCGAGAAGTTCGTGCGGGCGACGCAGAAGTCGTGGGCCGAGGCCGCGAAGAACCCCGAGGACGCCGCGAAGGCCATGGTCGGGATGGCCGAGAACGAGCCGCCCGAGGAGGTGCTCGTCAAGCAGCTGAACCTCGCGATCCCGCTGCTGCAGCTGAAGACCGCGGGCGCGCCGGGTGTCAACACCGAGAAGCAGTGGAGCGACACCATCGACATCATGGCGACGAACGCCGGGCTCAAGGAGCCGGGTGAGCCGTCGAAGTACTGGGACGACAGCTTCGCGAAGGCCAACGGATCATGAGGAGCATTGCGCGCCAGGCCGAGCGCTTCTCAACCGCACCTCAGGGGAACGTGACGCAAACCAGCCACAAGTACGTGCCCAAACAGGGCCTTTCCTTCCCCGGCGTAACCAACACTTTGAATTTCGGGGAGGCGGACAAGTCATGACCGACGTCATGACCGGGACTGCCGTCGAGATCGAGAACGTGTCGGTGCGGTTCCGCTCCAAGCGGTCCAGCACCACCGCGCTCGACGACGTCAGCATGCGGATCGAGGCCGGCGAGTTCATCTCGATCGTCGGCCCGTCCGGATGCGGCAAGTCCACTTTGCTCAAGGCGGTCGCGGGCCTGGTGAAGCCGACCGAGGGAACCATCTCGCTGTTCGGCGACAAGGTCACCAGGCCGCAGCGAAACATCGGCTTCGCGTTCCAGCGCGCGGCGCTGCTGGAGTGGCGGGGTGTGCGCAAGAACATCCTGCTGCAGGCCGAGATGCGGGGCATGGACAAGGCGAAGGCCGCCCGCCGCGCCGACGAGCTGATCGAGCTGACCGGCCTGACCGGGTTCGAGAAGGCCCTGCCGCACGAGCTCTCCGGCGGCATGCAGCAGCGGGTGGCGCTGTGCCGTGCGCTGCTGCACGAGCCGCCGGTGCTGCTCATGGACGAGCCGTTCGGCGCGCTCGACGCGTTGACGCGGGAGCAGCTCAACGCCGAGCTGAACAGGATCTGGCGGGATACCGGCACGACCATCCTGCTGGTCACGCACTCCATCGCCGAGGCGGTGTTCCTCGGCACCCGGGTGGAGGTGATGAGCCCGCGTCCGGGCCGGCTGATGCGCACCCTGCCCGTGGACCTGCCGCGGGAACGGGATTACGCGCAGGTGATGACCGACCCCCGGTTCGGCGTGCTCACCCGCGAGATCCGTGAACTTCTCGGCGCACACGAGTCTCACTAATAGGAGAACCACATGTCCCGTAGGTCGATCGGCATCGTCCTCAACGGCGTGACCGGACGCATGGGTTACCGTCAGCATCTGGTCCGCTCGATCCTGGCCATCCGTGACGACGGCGGCCTCCCGCTGCCCGACGGAACGGTGCTCTGGCCGGAGCCGGTGCTGGTCGGCCGCAACGAGAGAAAACTCGCCGAGATCGCCGAGCGGCACGGGTTGACGGACTGGACGACGGATCTGCACGCCGCGCTCGCCCGCGACGACGTGGAGATCTACTTCGACGCCATCACCACCCAGCGGCGCGAGAAGGCGATCAAGGCGGCGATCGAGGCCGGCAAGCACATCTACACCGAGAAGCCCCTCGCCATGGACGTCGCGGGCGCCATGGACCTGACGCGCGCGGCGGCCGCGGCGGGGGTGTGCAACGGCGTGGTGGCCGACAAGATCTTCCTGCCGGGGCTGCGCAAGCTGAAGCGCCTCGTGGACGGCGGCTTCTTCGGCCGGATCCTGTCCATCCGCGCGGAGTTCGGCTACTGGGTGTTCGAGGGGGACTGGCAGCGCGCGCAGCGGCCGTCGTGGAACTACCGCGCGGAGGACGGCGGCGGTGTCGCGCTGGACATGTTCCCGCACTGGCACTACGTGCTGGAGAACCTGTTCGGGCCGGTGCGCGCGGTGCAGGCCACGATCCGCACGCACATCCCCAAGCGCTGGGACGAGAACGGCGAGGAGTACACGGCGACGGCCGACGACGCCGCGTACGCGATCTTCGAGCTGGACGACGGCGTGATCGCGCAGTTCAACTCGTCCTGGGCCGTGCGGGTGTTCCGGGACGAGCTGGTCGAGTTCCAGGTGGACGGTACCCACGGCTCCGCGGTGGCGGGACTGCGCCGCTGCCGTGCCCAGTCGCGGGCGGCCACGCCGATGGCGGTGTGGGACCCGGACGCGCGCGCGGGTGTCGACGGTCGCGGCGAGTGGGCCGAGGTGCCGGACAACGAACCGTTCGACAACGGTTTCCGCGTGCAGTGGGAGCGTTTTCTCCGCCACGTCTACGGAGGCGAGCCGTTCCCCTGGGACTTCGCCGCCGCCGCACGGGGTGTGCAGTTGGCGGAGCTGGGGTTGCGGGCCGCCCACGAGGGGCGGCGGATCGAGATTCCGGAGCTGTCGTGAGTTCCATCGTGCTTCCCGGCGGGGAGCGCTACGAGCTGCGGGGCGGTGCCGCGTTCGGTGCCGGCACCGCCCCCGCCGCCAGCCGGATCGCGTACGCCGCCGCACACGTGGTGGCGGATCCGTTGGCGGAGAACGTGCCGGGCGCCCCGGCCGCGCTGGACTGGGACGCGACGCTCGCGTTCCGGCACCACCTCTGGCGGCACGGCCTCGGGGTGGCGGAGGCCATGGACACCGCGCAGCGCGGCATGGGCCTCGACTACCCGGCCGTGCGGGAGCTGGTGCGCCGCAGCGCCTCCGAGGCCCGGTCGGTGAGCGGCCGGATCGTCGCGGGTGTCGCCACGGACCAGCTGGACGGGCCGGCGACGGTGCCGCAGGTGCTGGACGCGTACCGGGAGCAGCTGGCGGACGTGGTCTCCGCCGGCGCGGTTCCGGTGATCATGTGTAGCCGCCACCTGGCCGCGGTGGCGTCCGGCCCGGACGACTACGTCTCGGTGTACTCCACCCTGCTGTCCGAAGTGGACGCGCCGGTGGTGCTGCACTGGCTCGGCCCCATGTTCGACCCGATGCTCACGGGTTACTGGGGTTCCACGGACCTGAACGCGGCGGCGGACACCGTGCTGGCGCTGCTGAAGGACCACGCGGCCAAGGTCGAGGGCATCAAGATGTCGTTGCTGGACGCGGACTTCGAGGTCGCGTTCCGGCGGCGCCTGCCGGACGGCGTGCGCATGTACACCGGCGACGACTTCAACTACCCGGACCTGATCGCGGGTGACGAGCACGGTTACTCGGACGCGCTGCTCGGTGTGTTCGCGGCCATCGCGCCCCTCGTCGGCCCGGCCCTGGCGGAGCTGGACAAGGGGTCGAAGGACGGCTTCCACGCACTGCTGGACCCGACGGTGCCACTGGCCCGCCACCTGTTCGGCGCGCCGACGCAGTTCTACAAGACGGGCATCGTGTTCCTGTCGTGGCTTTCCGGCCACCAGCAGCACTTCACGATGGTGGGCGGCCTGCAGTCCGGCCGTTCGGTCACCCACCTGGCGCGGTTGCTGGTCCTGGCCGACGAGGCGGGCCTGCTGCCGCACGCGGACCTGGCGGCGGCCCGCGCGCGGTCGCTCTTCGCGGTGGCGGGGGTGTCCCAGTGAGCCTGGACCGGTTCTCGTTCAACCAGGCCACGGCCAAGTACTGGCCGCTGGTCGACGTGGTCAAGGGCTGCGCGGCGGCCGGGGTGCGGAACGTTGGCCTGTGGCGTGAACCCGTCGCGGAGTACGGGTTGACGCGCTCGGTGGCGCTCGTGCGGGACGCCGGTCTGTCGGTGACCTCGTTGTGCCGCGGTGGTTTCTTCGGCGCCGACGACTGGCTGGACGACAACAGGCGGGCGCTCGACGAGGCCGCGGCCCTCGGCGCACCCGCGCTGGTGTTGGTGTGCGGTGGATTGTTCGACCGCCCGCTGGCCGACGCGCGTGCCCGCGTCGCCGCCGGCCTGGAGGCGTTGGCACCCCACGCGTTGGACGTCGGCGTGACGCTGGCGGTGGAGCCGATGCATCCGATGTTCTGCGCGGACCGCAGCGTGGTGGCGTCGCTGGCGGGTGCACTGGCGCTGTGCGAGCCGTTCCCGCCGGAGGCGGTGGGCATCACGCTCGACACCTACCACGTGTGGTGGGACGAAAGGGTTTTCGAGCTGATCGCCGTCGCGGGTTCTCGGATCGCGTCGTTCCAGCTGGCCGACTGGGTGGTGCCGCTGCCCGCGGACGTGCTGGTGGGCCGGGGTCTCCCGGGCACGGGCCACGTCGACTTCGCCCCGCTGATCGACGCGGTCCTGGCCACGGGCTACTCCCGCCCGATCGAGGTGGAGGTGTTCAACGCGGAGCTGTGGGCGCGCCCGGGCGAGGAGGTCCTGCGCGACACGGTTGCCGCGTACCAGTCGGTGGTCACGCGGGGGTGAGCCGGGCCAGGGCGTCCGCGAGGGACGAGGTGGTGGCGGGCGTGACCGTGAGGTGGTCGGTGGCCGAGGTGACCGTCCGGATGGCGCGGTAGCGGCCGGAGGGCGTGTCGTAGACGGACACCGTCCGGGACCGGACCGCACGCCCGTTGGCGTCCCGTGTCTCCGCCACGATCTGCGCGATCCGCACGCTGCCGGTCGCCATGGCGAGCAGGGTGCGGGCGTCGTCGGTGCTGACGCCGTGCCGCCGGAGCTGGTCGTGCGGTTCGGCGGCACGGGCCGCGGCGGCGAACAGGCTGGTGTCCACACTCACCGAATGTCCTTGCCCGGGGGGAACCTCGGGTAGCAGCCCGAGCAGCGTGCCGGCCTTCGCCGTGGCGGGCGCCGAACTGACGGTGAAGCGGTCCCGCAGCACGCCGAGGACGTTGCGCCGCCCCCGGGTGGCGAGGATCGCGCGGGTGGCGTCCGCGCCGAACACCCGCAGCTCGAGTGCCCGCGTCCGCCTCGCGATGGTCTCGAGCCGGTCGGCGAGCCGCCAGTGCGGTCGTCCGTGATCGTCGGCCAGCTCCCGTGTAACGAGGTCCGTCCACACGCGACATTCGAGCGCGACCCGCTCGGTGTGGGTGGCACCGGGCGAGGGCACGTCGATGATGAGCGGCAGCTCCCCGAAGCGGAGGGCGCGCCACACCACGTCGAGCTCGGTGGGGGACAGGTCGAACGGAGTCATTCGTCGTCATCGTCACCGATCGACCCGGGCACGACGAACGACCCCGGCCGGAACGGGTCATAGAACAACCCGCCCACGTTGTCCGGCTCGAAGATCGTCGACTCGGGTACCGCGTACCGGTTCTCGTGCTCCGTGTCCTCATCGGACCTCCGCTGCCCGGCCACCGGCGCGAAACCGTTCAGCCCGCCGTACCGACCGCGCCGGACCACCTCGACGAAGCCGCGCCGGTCGCCAGGCCCGCTGACCCGATCACCTGGCGCGACGAACTCGGTCCCGCCCACCGGCCGCGTCGGCGCCGCGGAGTGCCCACCCCCACCAGGCGCCGCGGAGTTCCCACCCCCACCAACCGGGAACGAGGCACTGGCGGCATCGGTCCGGCCCGGCCCGCCACCCACGAGACCGTGCTCCGACGAGCCGCGGCGATCGCCGACCGGAGGCCGGTCGGTGCCGCCCGAGGGCTGCGGGTCGTCCTCCGTCCGCCGCGGTCCGCCACCCTCGTCTCGCCCATGATCCCGCGGCACGACATGGTCGACGGGCGCCACGACGATCGTGTCCTCGTGCCCGTCGACCACGACCTGAGGGGCGGGCGCCAACGGGGGTAACGAGGTGACCCGCTCGACGGTCATGGTCTCGTACTCCCGCATCACCCGCCGCGCCTGCTCCTCCGCGTCCTTGGCGGCGCGGAGCCGGTCGTACATGTCCTCGGTGGAACTCAGCACGTCGAGCGGCCCGCCGCTCGGCTGCAGCGCGGGCCACAGGTCCACCAGCGGCGGCACACTCGCCCGTACCCACGACGAGTTGTCCGACTGGCCGAACGCGGCGAGGTGGTTCGTCACGCCGTGGTGACGCATGGTGTCGTCGAAGTCCCGCAGCACCCGCATCGCCTGCGCGGCGACGGTGGCCGCGTTGCCGGTCCACTCACCGCCGTGGACCTTCTGCAGGATGCCGTTCACCCGGTCCGCGTTCGCGCTGAGCGCCTCGGCGACGCTCCTGAGCCGATCCTCGAGGATCTCCGTCACGGCCGCGCCACGCCCCCTGCCGACCCAGTCGACGATCTGGCCGTGGGACACACCGTCCCACCGCACGTCGGGTCCAGTCATGATCGTCTCCCCCCTATCTGGACGCCGAGATGGTCTGGATCGCCATCCCCGCAACACGTTCCGCCTCGGCACAGAACACCTCGGCGCCGGTTCCCTCACCGGTGCCCTGGCCGGACGACACCTCGAGGTACTGCCCCTCCGCCGTGTCCACCACGATCTTGCAGTTGTCCGGCAGCTTCGGGTGGGGCAGCACGATCGCGGAGAAGCCGTCGACCTGGACGACCTCGGGGCGGCGGTCCGGTGTTCGCGCGGGGTCGTCGACCCAGGCGAGTGCGCCCTCGGTGGTGGAGATGCCGACCAGGGTGAGCACGTTGCGGCTGGGCCCGCCGTCGCCGCCGTTGGAGGCGAACGTGCAGTCGGGGCCGCCGTGGATGTCGCTGTGGTCGGGCTTCGGCGGCCGCGCGAAGCCGAGGTCGTAGTCCAGTTCGCGGAGCTGCCGGTTGGTCAGCAGGTCCACGCAGGGATCGACGCCGGTCAGGTTCAGTTCGCGGGGTCGCGCGGGCAGCAGGTCGGTGAACGGCGCCTCGCCCGTGGACGAGGAGGTGGGGATGGGTTCCCCGCTGATGCGCGCACCGCACCCGGTCACCGCGGCCAGGGTCAGGGTGACGGCGACGACGGCCCGTAAGTTCACCGGTTCGGTTCCCCCTCGGCGAACCCGGCAGCGATCAACTCCTCGGCCAGCCCGTATTGCCGCGCCGTCGCGACGAGTGCGTCGCGCATTGCCAGGTGCTGGCCGTATTCCGCCTGCACGACTCTCGCGAAGGAGTTCTCGCCGTCGACGAAGTATTCGTTGAACCGGTCCCGCGCCCACCTGCTCACGGGATCCTGCAGCCACGGTGCGTCGAGCTGTAGATCATCCTTGAGGTGGGTGGTTTCCGGTGCCAGACTCTCGGCGCAGTCGCGGAACATAGCGGCCAGGGTGACGATGTTTTCCGGTGTGACGCGTATGTTCTGTGCGGCAAGGACTTCCACCGTCGGCGGTCTCGGGGCGGGGCTGTCGCCGTCGAGTTCCATGCGCGCGCTCCCCTTGCGTGGTCGCATGATTTCTCTGCGTCAAGCCACGAGAATAATAGGCACTTTTGGAATTCTGTGAAATCAGTCAGAAATACGCCCAGATGGGCTAGTCCGCGATGTCCTGGATGTGTCCAGTGCGGTAAGAAGTTGATATTTCCGTCTAATTGTCGGCGCAGGTCAGGTGGTGAGCAAACGAGACTGGCCGCCCGGTCGATCCGCTGACGCGCCGTGCCTAGGTGTGCCAGACTTCGTGGCGGAGAGTCACGAAGGGGTGGGGCATGCCGGACGGCGATGTACGCATCCAGCGGCTCCGGGTCCGCTACACCTGACTCACCGGGCCGCGAGCCACCGCGCCAGGTTCTCCTCCGCCGCCACCCGCCGCTGCGGGAAGCGGCACGCGAGCACGAACCGCCACACCACCCCGAGCAGTTCGCGCAGCTCGACGCACGTGGCCAGCTCGTCGGCCGGCACCGCGCCCGGGTAGGCCGCCACCGCCGCGGCCCCGTCGACCCGGCTCGACCGCACCAGGCACGCGAGGTCCCAGCCTAGCGGCCCCAGCCAGGTGTCCTCGAAGTCGTTCCACATCAGCCCGCCGGCCGTGGCCAGCAGGTTTCCCGGGTGGGCGTCCCCGTGCAGGGGCCGCACGGGCAGCGACGCGACGGACGCGCGGAGCCGGTCGTGCTCCGCCCGCAGCACGGCCAGCACCGGCGCCGGCGCCGTCACCAGCGGCAACCCCCGCCGGACGTCGTCGCACGGCGCCAGCCGGGGCAGCGGCCCGGTGAAGTCCGACAGGGCCACGTGCAGGTCGAACAGCCGGGCGGCGACCTCCGCCGGCGTCACCGCGTAGGCGGGGTCGTGCGGCTCGTACCGCCACAGCCCCACCACGTGCCCGCCCACGGACACCGCCGGCGACAGGGACCGGGTCGCCAGCACCCCGCGGGCCGCCACGTGCGTGGCCACGGCCGCGTCCCGGCGGAACCACGCCTCGACCCCCGGCCGGACCCGCGCGGTCAGCGTCGCCACGCGGGCGATCACGGCGGCCGGCCGCAGGTGGACCACCACATTGGACCCGTCGTGCAGCACGACGGGGTCGTCGCAGGAGACACCCAGCGACGTGGCGGCCGTCACGGCGGCGTCGACAGCGGACATGATCTGGATGGTGGCAGCCGCCGGACCAGCGGCGCTCCTCATTTCCACAGCCCAGCCCAGCCGAGCCGGCCCATTCCGAGCGGGCTACGATCGCCACCGAATCATGCAGACCCGCAGGAGGCATGGAGTGACGGCAGTAGCCCCGAAGCCGATCGCCACGCGGCCCTACCCGGCGCGCCCGGCTGCCAAGGGTTCATACCTGCTGGCGCTGTTCCGGGAGACCGACCCGAAGAAGATCGGCGTGATGTACCTGGTCACGGCGTTCGCCTTCTTCATGATCGGTGGCGCGATGGCGATGCTCATCCGCTCCGAGCTGGCGTTCCCCGGGCAGCAGTTCCTGTCGCAGGAGCAGTACAACCAGCTGTTCACCATGCACGGCACGATCATGCTGCTGCTGTACGCGACGCCGATCCTCTTCGGCTTCGCGAACTTCGTGCTGCCGCTCCAGATCGGCGCCCCTGACGTGGCGTTCCCGCGACTGAACGCGTTCAGCTACTGGCTGTTCCTGTTCGGCGGGCTGATCGTGATCTCCGGCTTCCTCACCCCGGGTGGCGCCGCCGACTTCGGGTGGTTCGCCTACACCCCGCTGTCGGACAAGATTCACTCGCCCGGGGTCGGCGGTGACCTGTGGATCGTCGGTCTGATCCTGTCCGGTCTCGGCACGATCCTCGGTGGCGTGAACATGCTGACCACCGTGGTCTGCCTGCGCGCGCCCGGCATGACGATGTTCCGGATGCCGATCTTCACCTGGAACATCTTCATCACGTCGATCCTGATCCTGATCGCGTTCCCGATCCTGACCGCGGCGCTGTTCGGCCTGCTGGCGGACCGCCAGTTCGGCGCACACGTGTTCGACCCGGCCAACGGCGGCGTGATCCTCTGGCAGCACCTGTTCTGGTTCTTCGGCCATCCGGAGGTCTATATCGTCGCGTTGCCGTTCTTCGGCATCGTGAGTGAGATCTTCCCGGTCTTCAGCCGCAAGCCGCTGTTCGGCTACCGCGGTCTGGTGTACGCGACGCTGGGTATCGCGGCCCTGTCCGTGGCCGTGTGGGCGCACCACATGTACGCGACCGGCGCCGTGCTGCTGCCGTTCTTCTCCTTCATGACGTTCCTCATCGCGGTCCCGACCGGGGTGAAGTTCTTCAACTGGATCGGCACCATGTGGAAGGGGTCGCTGACCTTCGAGACGCCGATGCTGTTCTCGGTCGGCTTCCTGGTCACGTTCCTCTTCGGCGGTCTCACGGGCATCCTGCTGGCCGCGCCCGCCATCGACTTCCACGTGTCGGACACCTACTTCGTGGTCGCGCACTTCCACTACGTGCTCTACGGCACGATCGCGTTCGCGACCTTCGCCGGCATCTACTTCTGGTTCCCGAAGATCACCGGGCGCTACCTCGACGAGGGCCTCGGCAAGCTGCACTTCTGGACCACGTTCATCGGCTTCCACGGCACGTTCCTCGTCCAGCACTGGCTGGGCAACGAGGGCATGCCGCGCCGCTACGCCGACTACCTGGCGTCAGACGGGTTCACCACCCTGAACACGATCTCCACGATCGGGGCATACATCCTCGGCGCTTCGACGCTGCCGTTCATCTGGAACGTGTTCAAGTCGTACCGCTACGGCGAGACGACCACGGCGGATGACCCGTGGGGTTACGGCAACTCGCTCGAATGGGCGACCACGACCCCGCCGCCGCGGCACAACTTCCTGGAGCTGCCGCGGATCCGCTCCGAGCGGCCGGCGTTCGACCTGCACTACCCGCACGCGGTCGACGACGCGCACCGCGACAAGTACATCGGTCCGTTCAGTGGCAAGCACAAGGTGACCGTGCCGGCCGCGCCGTCGGAGAAACTCTCCGAAGTGACGGGTGCCGACGACGTCAACAAGGATGACTGACTGAGCATGTCACCCCAGCCGACCCCCACACCGGTCCTTATCACCGTGACGGGGCCGGACAAGCCGGGCGTCTCGTCGGTGCTCTTCGCGGTGCTGACGAGGCACGGCGTCGAGATCCTCGACGTCGAGCAGGTGACCATCCGCGGCCAGCTGGTCCTCGGGGTCCTGGTCAGCACCGACCACGACCCGGAGGGCCTGCAGGAGGCGGTCGAGCAGGCGATGGCGACCGTGACCATGCAGGTCACCGTCGAGATCGGCGCCGACCCGATGAGCCCGGCCCGGCAGGGCTCGAGCCACGTGCTGGTCGTCCTCGGCCGGCCGATGCCGGCACGGGCGTTCGCCGAGGTCGCGATGCGGCTGGCGGCGCTGGATGTCAACATCGACGCGATCCGCCGGGTCGCCGACTACCCGGTCACCGGCCTCGAGCTGCGGGTCTCCGTCGCCCAGGACACCCCGGAGGCGGACGCCGCGCTGCGGTCCGCGTTGGCCGAGGTGTCCGTGCGGGTGGGGCTGGACGTGGCCGTCGAGCGCGAGGGCCTCACGCGCCGGGCCAAGCGCATGGTCGTGTTCGACGTCGACTCGACGCTCATCCAGGGCGAGGTCATCGAGATGCTGGCGGCCCACGCCGGCTGCGAGGCCGAGGTCCGCGAGATCACCGAGGCCGCCATGCGCGGCGAGATCGACTTCACCGAGTCGCTGGAGCGGCGGGTGGCGTGCCTGGCCGGGCTGCCCGAGTCGGTGCTCGACGACGTCGCGGACGAGCTGACGCTGACGCCCGGCGCCCGCACGACCATCCGCACGCTCAAGCGCATCGGCTTCCGCTGCGGCGTGGTGTCCGGCGGCTTCACCCCGATCATCAGGCGGCTGGCCGACGACCTCGGCCTGGACTTCCACGTCGCCAACGACCTGGAGGTCGAGGACGGCAAGCTCACCGGCCGGGTGATCGGCGACGTCATCGACCGTGCCGGCAAGGCGGCCGCGCTGCGCCGGTTCGCCGCCCAGTTCGAGGTGCCGCTGTCCCAGTGCGTGGCGATCGGCGACGGCGCCAACGACATCGACATGCTCGGCACGGCGGGCCTGGGCGTGGCGTTCAACGCGAAGCCGGCGCTGCGGGAGGTGGCCGACACCGCGCTGTCCCACCCGTACCTGGACGTGGTCCTGTTCGTGCTCGGCGTGACCCGCGCCGAGGTGGAGGCCGCGGACGCCGCCGACGGCCTGCCCCTGCCGCGGCCATGAGTGGTGCTGTCCTGGACCCACTGGCGGCCCGCTACGTCCAGTGGTTGGGCCTGCCGGCCGCGGCGACCAGGGACGTCGCGGACGAGGACCCGGCGCTGGTGCGGGCGATGCCGGTGATCCTGCGCATCGAGCGGAACGACCCACCGGCCAGGACGCCCTTGTTGGAGGCCGCGGCCGCCGCGGCGGTGGCCGTGTGCCTCGACCCGCGTGCCGAGCCGGAGGGCGAGTGGCACGAGCCGGTCAAGGCGTGGGTCGACGGCCGGATCAGGAAGGTGGCCCGCCGGGCGCGGGGCGCGCACTGGGAGGCGGTCCAGGCCCTGCCGGGTGTGACGGTGACGGTCGACGGGGCGTCGGCGCGGGCCCTGGTGCCCGGCCGGGTGGTCGACGCGCCGAAGGAGGTCACGCGCCTGCAGATCTCGGGCAGCGAGCTGCCGTCCGACGAGCCCGGCCCGGTGCCGGCCGGCACGCCGACCCTGTGGCTGAACCCGACGGTGACGATGACCGCCGGCAAGGCGGCCGCCCAGGTCGGGCACGCGTCGATGCTCCTGGCCGCGGCCCTGCACGCGGACGGCCGCGAGGACTTCCTCACCGACTGGAAGGACTTCCGCTGCGCGGTCCGCACCCCGTCTCTCCGGGAGTGGGCCTCCCTTCACCCCGGTGACGACCCCCTGAACGCGTGGCGCCGCCGCCAGCTCGTGGCGGTCCGCGACGCGGGCTTCACGGAGGTCGACCCCGGCACGGTCACGGTGCTGGCGCAGCTGCCTTAACACGGCTTCGAGTCGTTGTTCCGCACCACGGTCGTCGCGTCCAACGGCTGGTCGGGCACCTCGGCTCGCGGCACATCGACTTGTGCCGCCCACTCGTCGGCGACCTCGCGAGGCACGACGTAGATCGCCAGGGTGAACCTGCGGCCTGTGTCCTCCTCGGTGCCGATCTCCACTTCCGCGTACCACTCGGCAGCGGTGAATCTGAGCACGTCGCCGAAACGCACGGAGTTGTCGAATTCCCCGAACACCAGGAGAACCGGTATGCCCTGCGGATGCAGGGTCCCGGGTCCGGTCAGGAGTTCACACCGTGCCACCTCGTTCGTGGTTCCGAGCGCGAACGAGATCGGTTCGGGAGGGAGCGGGAGCTCGCTGGGTAACGACCCACTCGCCTCGCCCTCGGTGCCGGGGGGCTCGATACCCGTGCCGGGAAGCTCCGTGCTACCGGGCGGAGGGTGGCTGAGCGGGGGTGCGCCGCCAACCGGCTGCGATTGTTCCGGCGCGGACAGTACGACCATCGAGACCATGAACGCGGACACGACGACCATGGCTCCAGCCAGCACCCACATACGCCGAACCATGCGGAAATGACTGTATCCAGCAGGTCGCGGGCCCGACTGAGGTGTAGCGCGTGGCCCCGCCGCCGGTAGCGGGGCACCGGCCGCCGCCGTCTGGTTCACCGCTGTCGCTTGCGCTCGCCGCGATGCCGCGCGAAGTGCCGTCCCCGGCGGCGTGATCACGTTTCTCGGTGGCAGGGTGATGCCCATCAGGGCAGCGAGGTAGCGGCGACCGAGGCCATACCCGGCGCGGCCACGTTCTCGTGGTGCGGGCATCGCCACGCGGCCGGTCAGCGAGGCCCAGTACCGGCTGGCGAGTGTCATGGCGTCGGCGCTTCCGAACCGCCCTGGATCGCTTCCCGGACACCGCGGGAGTTTCCGAGTTGCTGGAGCAGGGCCGGCGCGGCCGCCCCCACCGCGATCGCCGCCGCCACGCCGACCACCTGCTGGTGGAAGACGGCGCCGGCCGCCGCTCCCAGTACGACCTGTGTGAGGCCGGCCAGCACGTCCGCCCAGAGGTCGACGAACGCGCTCAGCCGTGGCGGGTCCGGCTCCTGGCGCTGCCGGCTCTGGCGGCGGGCCTCACGCCAGCGGGACACACAACCGTGCCAGAAGATGAGCAGCACCAGCACCCCACCCGAGGCACCGAGCAACATCGCGGTGAGCACGTCCACACTCTCTGTATCGCTCTCGTCCGCGGACTCGTGTCGTACTTCTGGTCTAGTTACTTGCTTCGCAAGGTAGTATGTGCGGCATGGAACATGGCCTGGCCACGGCACTGCGGCGCGGCACGCTGGAGTTCTGCGTGCTGGCGCTGCTCGAGAACGAGCCGCGGTACGGCGTCGAGCTGGTCACCCAACTCGCGGCGCAGACCGCGCTGACCACCAGTGAGGGCACGATCTACCCCCTGCTGTCGCGGCTGCGCCGGTCCGGCTGGGTGGCCACGACCTGGCAGGAGTCGCCGGCCGGGCCGCCTCGGCGGTACTACGAGCTGACCGGGCAGGGCAAGGAGGCGCTCGCCCATTTCCGGTCGGAGTGGGTGGCCTTCCGCACCGCCGTGGACCGGATCGTCGGAACGGAGCACACATGAACCAGCAGCAAGCCGACCGGTTGGACCGACTGGTCGAGGACTACCTCGGCGCCGTCTCCTGGGCGTGCGGCGACCTGCCCCCACAGCGGCGCGACGAGCTGATCGAGGACCTCCGCGAGCACGTGGCCGCCGCGCGGGCAGTGCTCTACGAGCCGACGGAGGCGGCCGTCCGCACCATCCTGGACCGGCTCGGTGAACCGTCCGCGATCGCGGAGGAGGCCCGGCTGGCCGAGGGGCTGCCGGTCCGGCCGGCGGCGGCCGACCCGGCCCCGGCGCCGGCACAACCTCCCGAGGTCACGCGGTCCCCGTCGGCCATCCTCGGGATGCTGCTGGGGTTCGTCCTCATCCTCGTCGCGATCCTGGCGACGGCCACCCTTCTCATGGCGGGCCGCTGATCGAAGTCGTGACAAGTAGTTATTGACTCACTACTGTCGATCGGGTGACGAGCCCCGCACCATGGCCACTGGCCGATCTCCCGCTCGTCGGGGGGCCCGACTTCCCGATCGGCATCTTCTGGCCGCCGCACCCGTTCGAGACGAACCTCGCGCGCTACCAGGAGATCGCCGCCTCGGGGGTGACGTTCCTCATCACCGGCAACTACATGTTCGACCAGTACATCAACCGCCGGGCGCTCGACCTCGCCAACCAGGTGGGCCTGAAGGTGCTCGTCAACTCGCCGGAACCGCGGCTCTCGGCCATCTCCAGCACGCTGTCGGTCACCGACGACGCGAACGCGCCGCTGCGGATCAGCACCGCGGACACCCGCCGCCTGGTGCAGCAGATGCTCGACGAGTACCGCCCGTTCGCCTCGTTCGCCGGCTTCGACGTGTTCGACGAGCCGCCACCCTCGAAGTTCCCGACCGTCGGCGCGGTGACCCAGGTGGTCCGCGAGCTCGCGCCTGCGCACCTGCCGTACTCGAACCTGGTGCCGGGCAACGGATCCGGCTACGCGTCGTTCGTCCAGAGCTTCATCGACACCGTGCACCCGCCGGTGCTCTCGTTCGACCGCTACCCGATTCTCACCACCGGCCTCGACCTCAACTACTTCGACAACTGGGCGATCATCCGCCGCGCCGCCCTGGCCGCCGGCATCCCGACGTGGGTGTACATCCAGTCGGTCAAGTTCAGCGGCCGCGTGATCCCGAACGAGGCGCAGATGCGCTGGCAGGTCAACATCAGCCTCGCCTACGGCGCCAAGGGCATCCTGTACTTCACCTGGTGGACCCCGGAAATCGCCCGGGGCGAGGGCTTCGAGTCCGCGGTCATCACCCTCGACGGCAAGCGCACCCCGCTGTACGACTACGTCACGAGGCTCAACCGCGAGTGGCTGACCCCGATCGGCCGCGAGCTGAAGCCACTGGTGTCGGTGTCGGCCAGCCACGCCAACGACAACCCGCTGCCACCCGGCACCGAGCCGTTCCGCCCCGACAACTACGTCAACCGGGTGGAGGGCGGCGCGGTGGTCGTGGGCCAGTTCCGCGCCGCCACCGACAACGGCGCCCGCTGGGTCCTGGTCGCCAACCGCTCCGACCGCGCCGACACGACCGTGCACCTGACGTTCGGCGTCGCGGCCACCAGGAAGGAACAGTTCCACGCCAACTCGGCGAGCTACTCGGCGGCGGCCAGCACCTCCTCCGTCCAACTAGCAGCCGGCGGCGCCGCCCTGTTCCGCCTCAGCACCGCATAATCATTCGAATTCGGCCTACGACCAGCCCGTCCGGAATTCACCGGTATTTGATCCGCACCCAGGGTCCACAGTGGACCAAAGGTTTGTCGTGGCTGTTGATTTGTTCGCGTGAGTAGACTTTCCTGTACGTAGTGGGCCGCGTTGCGTGCCATCCAGCCGCTGCGTGGGACTGGGGAGTTCGAACTTTCTGGGGCTGGATCCTGGGTGTCGCGGGCGCGTGGGCGACTTGGGGGCTGAGTTGTGTCTGGCGACGGCATTGACGTGTGGTTGGACGTCGACGGGGTCACCGACCGGGCGTGGCGCGGGGAATTCACCCGCGCACTGGAAAACGCCGGTGTGCGGGTGGGACGGGGGCGGGACAGCCCGGCGCTGGTCGCGTTCGAGGCGGTCTCGCCCGGGCTTTACCAGGTGGTGCGGGAGTCGAGCCGGTCAGGGGCGGAGCGGGTGCTCGCGGTGGCCGTCCGGCCGGGGGTGCTCGACAGCGGGGAGACCTGGCGGCTGCTGACGGCCGGTGCGTCCGACGTGCTGGTCTGGTCCGGGCCGGACGTGTCGGTGAGCGGGATCGTCCAGCGGCTGCGGCGGTGGCGCAACGTCGACCGGCTGGTGTCGTCCGCGCTCGTCCGGGACAACCTGGTCGGGGAGAGCCGGGCGTGGCGGGCGGTGCTGCGGGACGTGGTGGAGGTGGCGGCGTTCACCGACCTGTCGGTGCTGATCACCGGGGAGAGCGGCACGGGGAAGGAGCTGGTGGCCCGCCTGATCCACTCGCTGGACCGCCGCCCCGGCAAGGGTGAGCTCGTCCTGGTCGACTGCACGACGGTGGTGCCGAGCCTCGCCGCGAGCGAGCTGTTCGGGCACGAGAAGGGCGCGTTCACCGGGGCGACGACCGCCCGGGACGGTGCCTGCGCCCTGGCCGACGGGGGCACGCTCTTCCTCGACGAGGTCGGGGAGCTGCCGGTGGACCTCCAGGCCGAGCTGCTGCGGGTGGTGCAGGAGGGCGCGTACAAGCGGGTGGGCAGCAACACCTGGCGGTACAGCAGCTTCCGGCTGGTCTGCGCGACCAACCGGGACCTGTGGGCCGAGCAGGCCAACGGCCGCTTCCGCAAGGACTTCTACCACCGCATCGCCGCGTGGTGCTGCCACCTGCCGAGCCTGCGGGACCGGCGGGCGGACGTCGTCCCCCTGACGGCGCACTTCCTGCGGCGGGCGCTGCCGACCGGGCAGCTGGTCGAGATCGACCCCGCGGTGCGGGAGCTGCTGACCGCGCGGGACTACCCGGGCAACGTCCGCGAACTGCGGCAGCTGGTCTTCCAGATCGCTCGCCGGCACGTCGGCACGGGGCCGGTCACGGCGGGTGAGGTGCCGCCGGGGGAGCGCCCGGTCGAGCCGTTGCCGCAGGAGTGGCCGGACGCCGACTTCGAGGAGTCGATCGGCCGGGCGCTCGCGGCCGGGGTGGGGTTGAAGGACATCGGCACGGTCGCCCGGGAGACGGCCGTCGCGCTGGCCTTGCGGGAGGCCGGCGGCAACCTCCAGCAGGCCGCCCGCGCGCTGGGCGTCACGGACCGGGCGCTGCAACTGCGGCGAGCCGGCGCCGTCGAGGGCGCCGCACGCGAGACATGAGCCGCCGTGCGGTGCCGCCCAGCACCAGCCGCTCGCCGGCCGGATCGAGCCCCAGCGCCCTGACCTTGGCCAGCTCGACACCGGGGTGCAGCCACGGGCCGTCGGAGCCGAACAGGAGCTTCGCGGGCCCGGCCCGGCGCACGGCCGCCACCAGCAGGTCGAACCGCCGCACGGCGGAGGTGTCGGCGAAGACGTTGGGGTGGCGGGCGATGTGGTCGACCACGGCGAGCTGGGCCGCCCAGTCGTCGGCGAAGCTCCCCAGGTGCGGGATGACGAACGCGACGTCCGGGTACCACCGGGCGAGCAGCTCCAGCACGGCGACCTCGCCCATCGGGTCGTACAGCACCGGGAGCCGGTAGCGGCGCGCGACCTCGCACACCTCACGGCTGATCGGCGCGTCGTGCCGGTGCACCTTGATCCCGCGGAACCCGTACTCGGCCACCGCGGTCGCGACGAGGTCGTCGATCCTGCCGGCGTCGCGGGTGGGGTGGACGAAGGCGAAGCCGTAGTACCGCCCGGGATGTGCGGCGACGATCTCCGCCACCTGCCGGTTGGCCACCGCGTAGTCGGAGTGGAACGTGGGGAACAGCACCGTTCTCGCGATGCCCGCCGCGGCGGCGCGGCGGGCGTATCGCGAGAGCGGCGCGGCGTCCCACGGGCCGGACAGCCCGTCGCCGTCGCCCGCGTGACAGTGGCAGTCGATGATCATCAGTCGCCGTGCCCGGGAGGCAGCTCCCCGTACGGGCCCTCCGACGCCACCTCCCTGATCCGCTCGCTGGGCAGCCGCAGTGTCCGGGGCCGCTCGAGCCGTCCCGCGGTCCGGCGGCCACGCGGTATCGCCCGACGGGACCGCTGCTGGGACAACCTGCGCCGCAGGAGCACGGCCGGCATGGTGTAGTCCAGGTCCACCGGGTCCACCGTCAGGTCGACGCCGGTGACCGCGCGGTAGGCGTGCAGGTAGCCCTGGATCTCCGGGCGGAAGTAGCGGGCCCAGTTCGCCGCGACGCTGCCGTCGATGACGTCGTTCCAGTTGCGGTACCGCGCCGAGAGCAGGATCCGCTCACCGAAGACGGCCAGGTCCCGGAAGTGGATCACCGAGCAGTCGCTCCACTCCTGCAGCCGCTTCATCGAGTCCACGGCGGCCATCCACGGCTCGGGGTAGTCGACCATCGGCCGGGACGGGAGGAACTCGCGGATCTCCGGCCGGGCCAGGATCCACTGTCCCATCAGCATTTCCTGGCGGGCGGTCCACGGCAGGTCGCCGTACTGGTTGTGCTGCCCCTCGACCAGCAGCAGGTGGACCTCCTTGAGCGCGGCCAGGATCGGGAACCCGTCGGCGATCACGGTGGTGTCGTCGACCTCCTTGAAGAACGTCGCGCACAGGTTGAGCAGGTTGTGGAACGCCTCGATGAACCTCGACCGGCTGTCGGCCGTGCGCACCTGCGGGACGGCCTTGCCGAGCAGGGTGATGCCGTAGTGGTGGTCGTACTCGTAGGCCCGCCGCTTCACCGACAACCGGTTGTGCTCGTCCTGGATGTACCCCCACAGCAGGTTGTTCAGCGGCCGCAGCGGGTCGATCTCCAGCTGTGCCAACGGATCCCGCAGCCGGCCGACGAGGCGGTTCTGGAACCGGGCGCACAGCGCGTTGAGGGTCTGGACGAGCATGCCCTCCTCGTTCCAGTAGCACCACAGCAGTTCCAGGAGGGTCGGGATCGTCAGCTTGATCCGCAGGATCCCCTGCGCGATGGTGGCCAGCCCGCGGTCCTCCTGCGGCGAGTACAGCGGGGGGCGGCCCAGCCGTTCCAGGATGATCGCGAAGTACGGCAGCGTGCGCAGGTCGTCGCCCGGGCTGGGCTCGGTGAACCGCCGCCACATGGTCCGCAGTTCCTCGACGGTCAGGCGGTAGCCGAGCCGCGCCCGCTCCTCGCCGTCGAGCCGCTCCTGGGTGATGGCCCCGATCGGGTCGTGGCCGAGGGGATCGGGGACGCCCGGGGTCGGGGTGTTCTCGTCGCCGAGGACGACGCCGCAGCGCAGCATCATGAACACCTCGGTGGCGACCTTGAGCAGGCGGTACGGGTCCACGTCGGGGAACGGGAGGGCGCGGCGCGGGCTCAGGTTCGCCAGCCAGTCCTCACCCTCGTCCCGCCCGACCGGGCCGCGCAGGACCCTGTCGATGAAGCGCTGGTAGTCCCGGAAGGACAGCGCCTCGGTGCTGTTGCGGATCGCCAGCCACAGCACCTGGTCGTCGCTGGGCACGAGGCCGGGCCGCTGCAGTGTGACGGCGACCTGCTCCGGTTCGGTGGCGAAGGTGCCCTCACCCGAGGGCGGCGGCTGGTCGTCGGTCGAGGCCCGGCGGTTCGGTCCACCGGGTGGTGGCGTGTCGTTCATGGTGTTGCCTCCGTGAAGTCGTGATCGGGTAAGGGCTGGACGGGTGGCCGGCGCACCGCCGCGCCACGGCGAGCGTGCTGTCGAGCGCCCAGTGCGTGAGCAGGTCGCCGAGCACCCTGCTCTCGGCTTCCGGGCTGAGCCGGCCCGCGACGCGGGCCTGTCCCAGTGCCGCGAAAGCGAGCGTCGGCGGCGCCGCGCGCAGCAGTGCCGGACGGGCGGCCCACGTGTCGAACTCACGCAGCAGCGGGCCGGACGACCGTTCGCCGGCCGGCATCACGCCGGCGAGCGGGGCGCCACGCAGCGCGCCGGGGCGGTGCCCGACCAGCAGCGCGGCGAGTTCGGGCAGGGTGTCGAGCAGGGCGGCGAAGGTCTCCCGCACCTCGGGTGCCGAGCCGGCCACCGGGTAGTAGGACCGCCACAGCTCGGCGAGGTCCCGCCACTGCCGGTCCGGGTGCAGCAACGCACCCAGCGCGGCGCTGGCCTGCACCCGGATCCACGGGACCGGGTGCGGATCGTTCGGGTTGACGCGGAAGACGAACCAGCGCGGCAGGCTCACCACGCTCATCAGGCCGAGCGTGCCGGCGATCCCGAGCTTGCCGACCGCCCAGAAGTCGGCCAGCACCTCGGAGATCCAGCGTGACCACAGCGACCAGGCGACCCGCTCCCGCGGGCCGCGGCCGGTGACCAGTGGGCGCAGCGCGAGGCGTACCGAGCGCACCAGCCCGAGCAGCGCCGCGGCCTGGTGGCCCACCTCGTGCACCAGCGACGCGGCGATGCCGTGCCCGACCATGCGTTCCCGCGGGATGCGGATGATCGCCACCGGGTTGCGGCCGCCGCCCGGCAGCCTGGTCCGCGCCCGGCGGATGGCCCCGCCCGGTCCCCGGTCCAGGTAGCAGATGACCGGCGGTGGGTCGAAGAACCGCGCCGGCAGCGACAGCGCGTCGACCGCCGCGACGTCGAGTCCGGACAGCCACACCCCGGTCTCGTGCTCACTGCGCTGGGTGATCGCGTCGTGGAAGACGTCGAACTGGCTGAGCAGGTCGTTGAACCGCCAGCGCAGCCCGGCGAACCGGTCCTGTGCCCGCGCCGGGCTCGCGGTCCGCCCGGCACCGTCGAGCCACCGCAGGTAGCCGTGCAGCCGCTGCCGCAACTCGCGGCGGCCCGCGCCGAGGAACCGCTCGATCGCCACCTGCGCGGTGGGCAGCAGCGCCGCCGCCGGCAGCATGGTCTCGTGGAGGGCGAACGGCCGGACCCGGTCGAGCCGGGTCAGCATCGCCCTGGTCTCCTGTTCGAGCAGCGTCGCGGCCACTGTGCGGGACGGCATCTCGCTACAGCCCCGTGATGATGATCCGGTTGCCCCGGCGCGTCCACCGCCCGGACGCGGGCCGCCGGGCCGGACGCCCGTTGCTGCCGGCCGGCTCCTCCGGGACCTGACCCGGGTCGTCCGGGTCCGAGTACGGCTCGTCCGAGAACATGCCGGGTTCCTCCGGCGGCTCCTGGGGACCGCGGTCCAGGTAGCCCGTGGTCGGCGCGACGTACAGCGGGAACCGCCGGTAGATCCCGGGTGCGTAGCGGCGGGACGCGGCCAGCAGCGCCGCCCTCGCCACCCGCCGCGGACGGGCACCGCGCCGGGCCGCGGCCAGGTTGCGTGCCGCGGCCGCGGACAGCCGGACGAACCGCCGCGCGGCCTCGAACTCGGCCTCCTCCAACGACATGCCCTCGAACTCACCCGGCCAGATGCCCTGCAGCGTCTGCCAGACGTTGCCGGCGACGTCGCCGACCTTGTGCAGTACGGGGCCGGCCGCGCCGGAGTAGATCGCGCTGCCCGCGACGCCGGCCGGGACGCCCCAGCCGAACCAGGGGGCGCCCTTGCGCGCGAACCGCTTCGCCGGGTGCTCGCCCATGCGCCGGTAGTCCCGCCACTGCGAGTTCTCGACCCGCCGCATGCGCCGGTAGCCGGCACGCCGGTCGAGGGCGGATTGTCCTTGCAACCGGTCCCGCTCCCTGGCCCGCCAGTCCGCGTGCTGAGGGTTCCACGCCGTCAGCTGCTCTCGTCGCCGCTGCTGCCGGGGCTTGTCGTGCTTTCGCCGCTCCGCCGCGACCCGCTGCCGGTCAACCCGGGCGACGAACGGACGGTAGCGCCCCACCTCGACCTTCGGCGCCCGCCGCAACAGGCGGCGCAGGCCGGTGCCGGCGGCGCCGACGATCCTCCTGGCGGCGGGGGAGGTGACGAGGCGGCCCACCGCCTTCGCGACGAGCCCGCCCAGGAAGTGGTCCAGCTCCTCCTCGGTGGACGTCTCGAGGAGCGCCTCGGCCAGCTCCAGCTCCTCTTCCTCGCTGAGCGGGCTGCCGTACTCGCCGGTCAGCTCCTGGAGCTCGGCCAGGAAATGGTCCATCTCGTCCGCGAACTCCTCCTCGAACTCGCCCTCGAACTCGTCCGCCCCCGACTCCCCGTCCTCGCCGTCCTCGAACTCGTCGAACTCCGCGTCCTCGTACTCCCCGTACTCCGCCTCCCCGTAGTCGGCCTCGCCCGCTTCGGGGGCGAACTCGGTCTCTTCCTCGTAGGCACGCATGTCCTCTCCCCTTTCTCAGATGTCGAGCAGCACGATCGAGTTACCGCGGCGGACCCAGCGCCCCGAGCGCCGGCGACGCCGGTAGGGGTCGTCGTCCGCGCCGGTGAGCAGGCCGGGCGTGTGCCGGCGGGCGGCGTGGTCCAGCGCGATCCGGGCCGCCTCCTGCGGCGGATGCGTCTCCTGGAGCTCGGTGGCCACGTCGGCCGCGTCCGCGGCGAGGCGCACGAACCGCCGCGCCACCTCGAGCTCCTGCTCCTCCTCGCTGAGGCCCTCGAGCTCCAGCCCGAACTTGCGGCCGAGTGCGTCCGCGGCCACCGAGGCCGCGATGCCCCCGACGGGGCCGCCGAACAGGGTGCCCGCCGCGCCCGCGGCGATGGGCAGGCCGATGCGGGCGATCCCGCGCAAACCCTTGCCCAGCGCCCGGGCGGTGCCCGAACGCAGGAACTGCCCCGTCTTCCGCTTCACCCGCCGGAACAGGTCCCCGAGGAACTGTTCGAGCTCGGCCTCGCTGCCGATCTCCAGCAGCTCGGTCGCCAGCTCCATCTCCTCGACCTCGTCGAGGGCCCCCTCCAACTCGTCCCCCTCCTCCTCGCCCGCCTCGGCCGGCCCGATCCAGTCGCCCTCGCCTTGCTCGTCGACCTCGTCGACCTCGTCGAACTCGTCCTCGTTCTCCAGCCGCATGCGATCCACGTCGTGCATTCCCGGCCTCCACGCCTCGCGGTCCTTGTCCACCCGGTTCTCTGCAAGAACTGGGCCACGGTGCGGAACGGGGACGGGAGCGTGCTCCCGCGAAGGCGCCTTCGGCCGCCACCGCTTTCGGCGTCCGGGCGCCGAAACGTGCTTCGCCGGGTCAGCGACCGGCGCCGGCCGGGATGCCGAGCTGGGACCGGTACTTCGCCACGGTCCGGCGCGCCACCCGGAAGCCCAGCTCCCCGAGCCGGGCGGCCAGCTCGCGATCGGTGCGTGGACCCGCGTCCCGGACCAGGCGGCGCAGCGCCTCGCGCACGCCCGGCGCCGTCGGGAAGAACGTGGCCAGCGGCACGACCCGGCCGCCCGGCAGTACCGCGTGCCGGCCCGCGACACAGCGGCTGACGGTCGACTCGTGCACCCCCAACGCACGGGCCGTCGCCGCACGGGTCAGCGGGACGAGCCGGTCGGGTCCGTGGTCGAGGAACCCGCGCTGGGTGGTCCCCAGGAACTGGCAGACCTGCCGCAGAGTCCGCCAGCGCTGCTCGATCCGCGAGACCAGCAGCCGGGCGTCCCGCACCCAGCCCTGCCCGCCCGGCCCCAACTCCCGTACCCGCAACCGGAGCCGGTGTGGCTCGAGCAGTTCGACGCCGTACCCGGCGGGTTTCCGGTGGAAGGCGACGTCCGGCAGCAGCCGGATCACGCCGCCGCCCGGCGACAGGTCGATGGCGGGGAACGGCCGCAGGTGCGCGCGGACGAACGCGTACGCGTCCCGGATCTCGTTGTCGTGCGTCCCGGTCGCCTCGGCGATCAACCGGATCCGGCCCGCCGCCAGGTCCGCCAGGTGCCGGTCGATCACCACGCGGACGAGCGGTCGCGCCTCGGCGTTGTCCCGTTCCCAGCGGTCGAGTTGCAGCAGCAGGCACTCGCGTGCCGACCGCGCCGCGATGCCGGCCGGTCCCAGCTCCCGCAGCGCGTCCAGCACCCGCCGCACCCGGGCCGGCGTCGCGCCGAGCGCCGCCGCCGCGTCGGCCTCGTCGACCTCCAGCAGGCCGCGGGGGCTCAGGTTGAACACCAGGTACTCGGCGACCGGCGCGTCCCGGGTGGGAAGGTGGGCCCGCAGGTCGGCCACCAGGTCCGCCACGTCGCTGTGATCACCGCCGGCGGTCTCGACGAGCGGCGCCGGCCGGCTGCCGCGCCATGACCAGTCACAGGACCAGCACCGCGCCCCGCGGAGGCGTTCCCCGCAACACCGGCACAGCGGCACGTCGTCGCGTTCCAGCGCGGGGTTCTCCGCACACGCCCGCCCGACCCACTCCGCCAGCTGCGCCGACGTCAACTCGAGCACATTGGCGAACCCGACCAGCGACGCCGCGGGCCGGACCGCGAGGTGTTGTTCCAGATGCCCAGGCATGGCAACCCCCTCTCACCGATGCCCGAACCACTGCAAGAACCGTGCCACGCCGCACCGGCGTGGGTCCAGCCCGCGGAACCTCACCGCCGGTCGGCGCCGGTGAACAGGTCGTAGGTCTCGAAGCCGTACCTGGCGACCGCCGTGGCCCACCGGCGGTAGGTCGCGGTATCGCCGTGCACGGGGACCTCCTTCCGCACGGCGAGGATCAGCTCCGCAAGCCGCCCGGCGAGGCCGTTGTGGATGGTGCGCAGGGCGTCGACGATGTCGTCCTCGGGGCGGTCGTCGAGGCTGGTCAGCAGTGCGCGGGCCTCCTGCGGGGTGCCGGTCAGCGCCGCGAGCAGCAGCGCGGCCGCCTGGTACGGTCCGCCGGCCTCGCCGCCCAGGAAGTCGTCCAGGTCCGGGCGCGGCACCGACAGGCGTAGCAGCCGGTACAGGTTCGTCAGCTTCTTGATCGCTCGCGGGGTGGTGAGCAGTGGGGTGAGCCGGGCCAGGAACTCCCGCTCCCGCATGCTGACCCGCAGCCCTTCGGCGTTGGCGCCCTCCGCAGCGGCGACCGGAGCGCAACGCGAACGGGATGTGGAAGATCTTGTCCAGGTAGGCGACCGCGCTTTCCTCGGGCAGTTCCCCGCGCAGCGAACGCAGCAGCCAACGCGGATCCACCGCGACGATCACCATGAACAGATCCATGGTGAGCAACAGGTTCACCGCCTGCAGGACATCGACCACCCGGCCTGGTGCGCACCGGTCGAGATCGTCGACGTACAGCACGATCCGTTGCACCGGTGGGGTTCCGTGACGGTCCCACCGCTCGCGTGCCGCCGCGGTAGAACGGTTGAGTACCGACACCGCCGGCCCGAACAGCGCGGTGACCAGCCCGAGCCACGCGAGTACCTGTTGGCCCAGCTGAACGCCGACGACCACGACGCCGGCCCCCACGAGCAGGAGCGCCACGGCGACCCACAGGCGCCACCCTCCTGAACGCACCTCTCGCCACACGCTGTGAGCCACCGCCTGGAACACCACCATGCTCCGCATCACGGCGAAGATCGGCGCGAGCCATCCCCGCTCGGTTCCTGCCACCGCACGGAGATCCTTCTCCAGGCGGCTCCGCTCGGCCTTGTCCCGGTCGAGCTTGGACTCCAGGTCGTCGATCTTGTCCGCGACGGGATCCGGCGGTTCGGCCAGCTCCCGGAAGAGGTGCTCGACCAGACCGACCCACAGGTGGTCGTCGCTGTAGTGCCAGGCGTTGAAGCTGACCTGCCGCACATTCGCCGCGAAGGCGGGTTTCGGCCCTGCCGACTGTTCGGCCAGCGCCGCCATCCGCACCCTGAGTTGGCGCATGAAGCTGGACTTCCCGGCGCCCCAGTGGACGGAGTGGCTCGTACGGCGTTGTCGAGGAACGTGGAAGTGAGCAGGCGCAGGACGCGGTCCTCGCGGGTTGTCACGTCCAGCGCCATCTTCGCGCGCACTTCATCGGAATCCGCCAGATACTCGGCGACCGTGATGGCCGTGTCGAGCAACACCCCGAGTGTTGTGAGGGATGTCGTGGCTACCACGGCATCGCCGTTCGCGAGCTGGCTGATCGAATAGGGCACCGGCAACGGAATTCGGCCGAGGGCTTCCTCCAGCACGGTTACCGGGCCATCCGCCAATATGCCCTCGCCGAACAGCGCTAATGCGACTCTCGCCTCGCCGGTGGGTGCGCTCACCCGAAAGAGTCTGCTACCCCTGGCGCTGCCAGACCACGAACAAACCGTCCTCGATCGTGGTCATCGCTTCGATGAAGGCGTCGTTGTCGAAGTTGGGGAGGGTTTGGAGGCGGGTCATCAGGTCGTCGGCGGAGGGGTCGCCCGCGGGGACAGCGCATCCGCCGCCGCCCTCGGCCACCAGCAGGAAGAAAGTGTCTTCCTTCCATGGGCCCTCCGGGGTGGTCCTGATGGCCACCTCCTTCAGCTTCTCCCATGTCACCGATTCCTCGGTGCCGTCGGCCAGTTGCCGGCGGACGCCGTCGTCGTCGATGGTGATGCTGGTGGTCACGCACTCTCCTCAGGTGAAGCAGCGGCCAGGCGGGTCAGTGCCGCTCGCACTACCGCCGGGTCGGTTGTTGTCCAGTAGCTCGGTAGGGACGACCGCAGGAAACCGCCGTAGCGGGCGGTGGCCAGGCGGGGGTCGAGGATGGCGATCACGCCGCGGTCGGTGGTGCTGCGCAGCAGCCGGCCCGTGCCCTGGGCCAGCAGCAACGCCGCGTGGGTGGCCGCAACGGACAGGAAGCCGTTGCCGCCGCGGGCCTCCACCGCGCGTTGGCGGGCCGACGCCAGGGGGTCGTCCGGGCGGGGGAACGGGATGCGGTCGACGATCACCAGCTGCAGTGACTGGCCCGGCACGTCCACGCCCTGCCACAGCGACAGCGTGCCGAACAGGCAGCTGGCCTCGTCCTCGGCGAACTTCCGGACCAGCAGCGCGGTCGAGTCGTCGCCCTGGCAGAGAATCTCCAGGTCCGTCCGCTTGCGCAGCTCCTCCGTCGCCTGCTTCGCCGCCCGCATCGACGAGAACAGGCCCAGCGTGCGGCCGCCCGATGCCTCCATCAGCTCCATGATCTCGTCCAGGTAGGACGGCGGGAGACCGTCCCGGCCCGGCGGCGGCAGGTGTTTCGCCAGGTAGAGGATGCCGTGGCGGGCGTGGTCGAAGGGGGAGCCCACATCGAGCGCCGTCCAGCGGGGGCCCTCGACGGACTTCTCTGTCGCGGCGCCCTCGGTGGGCTTGCTCGGGCCCTCCTGCTCCGGCGGCAGGCCCCACGACCTGGCCATCGAGTCGAAGTTGCCGCCCAGGGTCAGGGTCGCGGACGTCAGGACGGTTGTGTTCTGCGCGAACAGGCGCTCCCGCAGCAGGCCGGCGACGCCCAGCGGGGCCGCGTACAGCGCCGGCGGGCGGTTTCCGTTGGGCTCGGTGCGCCACACGACGTCGCGGCGGTTGGCGGTGTCGGCCTCCCAGGCGCCGAGCAGCCGCACCGCGGTGTCGTGCACCTCCTCGAGCTGCGACAACGCCAGCTTTCGGGCGGTCTGCACCTCGACGTCGCCGGACTTCTCGGACCCGAGACCGGAGATGCACGCGTGCGCGGCGTCCCGCAGCGCCGCCAGGGAGCCCGACAGCGGCCTCGGCATCTCGTCGAGACGGCCGGTGGGCAGGTCCTCCATGATCATCGACAGGCCGTCGCCCGCCTCGAGCAGGCGGTCCGCGACCTCCTGGTCGACCACCCGGCCGGCCCGCCGCGCGGCCGTGGTGACCATCCCGGACGTCAGCTCGGCCGTCGCCACCGACGTGACCCGGTCGACCAGGTCGTGGGCCTCGTCGACGATCACCAGGTCGTGTTCGGGCAGGACCTGGTAGCCCTGCAGCGCGTCGATGGCCAGCAGGGCGTGGTTGGTGACGATCAGGTCGGCGCGGCCAGCCTCCTCGCGGGCCTTCTCGGCGAAGCAGTCCGTCCCCATGGGGCAGCGGGCCTTGCCGAGGCACTCCCGCGCCGACACCGACACCTGCCGCCACGCCTGCTCGCTGACCCCCGGCACGAGCTCGTCCCGGTCACCCGTCTCGGTGTCCGACACCCACTCGCGCACGCGGGTGACCTCGCGGCCGATGCGGGAGATGGCGAACGGGTCGAACAGCGCGGCGTCGTCGGGCTCGTCCTCGAAGCCGCTGTCGATCTTGTGGAGGCACAGGTAGTTGCGCCGGCCCTTGAGGATCGCGAACGTCGGCTTGCGACCCAGCGGCTTCGCCAGAGCCTTCTCCAGCCGCGGCAGGTCCCGGTCGATGAGCTGGCGCTGGAGCGCGATCGTCGCCGTCGACACCACGACCGTCGACTCGGTCTCGACCGCGTGCCGCAGCGCCGGGACCAGGTAGGCGAGCGACTTGCCGGTGCCCGTGCCGGCCTGCACGGCCAGGTGGTCACCGGTGCGGATGGCCCGCGCCACGGCCTCCGCCATGGCCACCTGACCAGGGCGTTCCGTGCCACCGACCGCTCCGACGGCGGTCGCCAGCAGCTCGGTCACGCCGGGGAGATCGGTGGTTGACGGCACAGGCAGACGGTACCTCCGGCCACCGACACAGCCCGACGTACCCCGACCGGGTTGTCTTGAATGCACGACCGAGTGGCACGGCTTGGCATGCCCCGTTGATCACGAGTCTCCTCGTGGCATGACTTTGCGAAGAACTCTCGGTGTGGCCTGCCTGAGCGCGCTCGGCATGGCCCTGATGACGGTCCCCGCGCAGGCCGCCCCCGGCGACGCGGTCGCCGACGGCAACGCGGGTGCGGCCACGATCGGGCAGACGACGGTGCCGCCGATCGCGCCGTGCACGACCGAGGGCGCGCTGGAGGCCACCAACAGCGAGGTGGCCGTGCCCAACGTGGTGACCTACTCGAACAGCAAGAGCGTGTGCACCATCGACGACGTCGGCGAGATCGCGACCGTGACCGTCACCGGCGGCCGGTTCCGGTTCGACGCGCTCCGCCAGTACAACGGCCCGCGCATCCGCCTGTCGAGCTACACGGCCAAGTGCGAGACGACGCTGACCGGTAGCAAGTCGTCGTTCCAGTTCTCCGGCCTGTCCGGCATCAGCGTGCCGTCCCAGATCCCGGCGAACCACGTGGTGACTATCCCGGGCGGCCCGGACGGCAAACCCAAGGCGACGGTCACGTTCAACGAGACGCACGCCCCGAACCCGCCGGACGGCAGCATGACTGTGCACCTGATGCACATCCGCATGTTCCCGCAGGGCGGCCCCACCACGGGCGACGCGTACGTCGGCACAGTGCACTGCTCCCCCGTCAGCTGACCCGCTGCCCCGGCTGACCCGCTGCCCCGGCTGACCCGCTGCCCTGAAGGACCCCTTCGAGACGTTCAACGTCCTGAAGGGGTCCTTCAGGGCATTAGTGGTCGAGGGCCAGCCGGGTCTCGCTGTTTCGGCGCGTTTTGGTCCAGCCGTTGCGTTTGCGGACCAGGCGGAACAACGCGCGCCACGACGTCACGTAGAAGGTGTAGATGTAGATCGCGTAGGCGAAGCCGTACCAGATGCCGCGGAGCACGCTGACCGACGGCTCGCACCGGGCGCGGTAGATGGGCCCCCACACGAGGAACGGCAGCAGTCCGAACGAGCCGTACACCGCGAACAGCAGCCACGCGCCGCCGGAGAACCACGCCCAGACCTCCGTGGGGTCGGCCGCCGCGCGGATTCCCAGCAGCAGGAACGGGATCGGGTACACCAGCGTGCCCAGCAGCTGCAGCCACGGCTGCGCCAGGTAGTACAGCATCTCCGCCGCCCCCAGCGTGGTCAGGTGCCGGGAGTCCCAGATCCGCCGCACGTAACGCGCGCACTGCATGGTGCCCTGCCCCCACCGTGTGCGTTGCGACAGGAACCGGCGCAGGCTGTACAGGCCCTCCTGCGCCACGTGCGTGTCCCGGGTGAACCCGGTCCGCCAACCCGCCGTCAGCAGGTGCACGCCCAGCTCGAAGTCCTCCAGCAGCGCGCCCCGCCACGGACCGGACTCGTCGGCGATCGACGCCAGGGCGGCCAGGCGGGTGAACTGGCCGTTGCCGCCCATGGAGATCGTGCCGGTGATGCCGCGGGACGTCTGGATCGCGGCGATCGCCGTGCGGAACTCCAGGTCCTGCATGCGGACCAGCCCCGCGCCGAACCGCCGGCCCAGCCAGCTGCCGCGGGGTGGCAGGACGCCGCGGTTGCTCATCCACACGTCGATCTGCACGGCGCCGACGGTCTCGTCGCCGAACAGGCGGCCGGCCGCGCACACCGACAGGCAGTCCGGCGCCGGCCGCCCGTCCGCGTCCACGACCGCCACGATCGTCCGCAGGGGATCGGCGCCGGGCAGCCACGACACCAGTGCCCGGTAGGCCGCGTTGAGCGCATCCCCTTTGCCCGTACGGGCCTGCGGACGCAGCCGGCGTACCAGGTGGACCCGTGGGTCGGTGAACGACGAGACGATGTCGGCGGTCCCGTCGTCCGACGCGTCGTCGATCACCCACACGTGCGCGGACGGGAACGTGCCGAGCAGGTACCGGATCGTGTTCTCGATGACCGCCTCCTCGTCCCGGCAGGGCACGAGGAAGTGCCAGTCGAACGCCGACGCGTCACCGGGTCTCGCCGGCCGGTGCCGCAGGTACGGCACGACGATCAGGCACACGTAGGTCAGGAACGCGACGCTCATCGTCAACGCGAGTGCCTGGGTGAGCCCCAGGATGACGGGCACAGTCATGCGGGATCTTCCTTGGGGGACCGGGTGGCGAGCCACACGAACAACACGAGCGCGGCGGCGCCGCCGAAGACGGAGATGAACGACCCGAACATGGTGTGCCCGAGGTAGTAGCCCCGGTCGGTGCCGAGCCAGTTGATCAGCCCGACCAGCATCAGCAGCCGCAGCTGGTTCACCACGATCAGCACCACCAGCGCGATTCCGAGCGCGCCGAGCACCTGCCGCGCGATGTGCGGCCGCAGCACGATCATCACGGCACCGACCAAAAGCAGCGGCAGCAGCAGGAACGCCGACGTGCACTCCGGCGACATCCGCAGGCCGAACGGCCGGTCACCGCCGAGTCCGAAGTAGACCGTCTGCCGCGCTGCGGCCACGTACACGCCGTCCGAGGTGAACAGCCGGATGAGCCCGCCGGCCAGCAGCATCTCGACCGTGCGGTACGCGCGGTGCCACACGACCAGCGCGACGGCGCCGAGCAGCAGCACGACGGAAAGTGCCCGGTGCCACTGGACCGGGCGGGAAAGTACGACCGTCACGGTGAATCCCCTCGACGCGAGCCGGCAACCGATCTTCCGGCCAGAGACCGGGTGGTGGACATCCCTGGATCAGGTGATTGTGGACGGTCGGTGGTAGCGGAGCGTTCCGTTGTTCCGTGCCGAGTTCGACCCGATCGTGAAGGCCGACCTCTTTCCGGTCAAGGTGGGTCAATCCTGTTAGCACTGCTACCCCGCTTCCCCGATGAACAATCGCACGGCGCAGCCGTGCCGGCATAACACAATCGGAGGAAGCAATATGCGCATGCGATCTGTGCGCCGCGGCGGCGCCATCGGTGCGGTCGTCGTGGCGTCGCTCGTGATCGGTGCCCTGCCCGCGTCGGCCGCGCCTGGTGACGGCTCGGCGTACGCGGCCAAGGTGGCCGTGACGTTGCTCGGCGCACCCGCCGTGAACGTCGGCCCGCTCGCACCGTCCACCACCAACGGACCCACCTCGGCCAGTGTCGCGAACGTCAACGCGGCGGGGCTCGTCACCGCGGAGCTGGTGACCAGCTCCGCCACCCTCAACCAGGAGACCGGCGTCGTCCACGCGCAGGCCGACATCACGAACGTCGGCATCGGGCTCGCCGCGCTGACCGGCAAGATCGGCGCCGTCAACGCCACCTGCGACGCCACCCAGGCCGGCGTCACCGGGTCCAGCACGCTCGCGAACGTGGCGCTGCCCGGCGTGCAGGTCGCGGCGAACCCGGCGCCGAACACGACTGTCAACCTGCCGGCCGTGAAGATCGTCTTCAACGAGCAGCTCAAGGGCGGGGACGGCAGCCTGACCGTCAACGCCGTCCACATCTACCTCAACGCGCTGGTCGGCTCGGGCGACATCGTGCTGGCCCAGGCGAAGTGCGGTCCCGCCGCGCCGCCGGTGCCGCTGGCGTCGGGTCTCGGCCTGTGGCTGAGCCTCGGCCTGCTCGGCCTGGTCGCGGTCCCGGCCGCGCTGGCGATCCGCAAGCGTCGCACCGCCTGAGACGGGAGTTCGGATCGTGTACCGAGCACCGACCGGAGGTGCCATCGGCGGCGCCGGTGGGCTCGCGATGACCGGTAGCGACCTCAGCTGGTGGATCGCGCTCGGCGTCGTGCTGGTGATCTCCGGCCTGTTGTTGACGCACTCGGCACGCCGTCGCCGGCGCGCCGACTGACTCATGCCCTGAAGGACCCCTTCGGGACGCTCAACGTCCCGAAGGGGTCCTTCAGGGCCGTGCCAGGGAGTTCAGGGGAGTGTCAGGGGAGTTATGGAAGTTCTTTTGCTTGTGGGGACTCGGCCGGAGGCGGTTAAGGCCGCCCCTGTTGCCCTGCGCCTTGTCGAGCATCCGCGCCTCTCGTCCGCGATCGTCCACAGTGGACAACATGTCGCCATGGTCGAGCAGGCCCTCGCGCCGTTCGGCCTGCGACCCGACGAGTGCCTGCACTACCGGCGGGAGAACGGTGGTCAGGCCGAGCTGTTCGCGCACCTGCTGCCCGCACTGGACGCGCTGCTCGTCCGGCGTCGCCCGAAGGCGGTCCTGGTGCAGGGCGACACGGCCACGGCGCTGGCCGGCGCGCTGGCCGCGTTCTGGCGCCGGATCCCGGTCGTGCACCTGGAGGCCGGGCTGCGGACGGGTGACCTCGACGCGCCGTTCCCCGAGGAGGCCAACCGGCAGCTGATCGCCCGGGTGGCCGCGCTGCACCTCGCGCCGACGCCCGCCGCCGCGGCCGCGCTGGCCGCGGAGGCCCTGTCCGGTGGGCCGGTCGTGGTCACGGGCAACACGGTCGTCGACGCCGCACTGCGGATCGCCGCGCTGGAGCTGCCCGCGGCCAACCCCGACCTGGCGACGGTCGAGAAGGAGCTGGAAACCCACGGCGGCAGGCTCGTGCTGGTCACCGCGCACCGCCGCGAGTCGTGGGGCGCCCCGCTGGACGAGGTGCTCGGCGCGGTCACCACGCTCGCGTTGGCGCACCAGGACATCCACGTCCTGCTGCCGATGCACCCGAACCCCGCGCTGCGTGCACAGGTCGTGCGCACACTGGGTGGCGTGCCGAGGGTGACGCTGACCGGCCCGCTGTCCTATCCGGACCTGGTGCGGGTGCTGCGGCGGGCCGCGCTGGTGCTCACCGACTCCGGCGGGATCCAGGAGGAGGCGCCCAGCTTCGGCGTGCCCGTGCTGGTGCTGCGCGAGGTGACCGAGCGGATGGAGGCCGTGCACGCCGGGTGCGCCTGGTTGGTCGGCACGGACCGCACCCGCGTCCTGCTGGCCGCGGACGAGCTGCTGCACACCCGGCTGCGAGTTCCGGTCAACAGCAACCCGTTCGGCGACGGCAACGCCGCGACCCGCGTCTGCGCGGCCATCGCGGACCTGCTCGCCGGTGAGCGATGCCCTGAAGGACCCCTTCAGGACGTTCAACCTGGATCCACCGGTGGGATTTTTGTTGATCTTGTCGGGTGGTGTTGATCTTGTGTTGGTGGGTGGGCGTGTTGGTGTGGCTGGCGTCGCACCAGCACGTTCATTGTGGTCTCCGGCCG
>Ga0081539_10001069_pt1 | contig 50060 bp, 56 predicted proteins | sample TabmetS4T2R2_FD_71023 | JGI IMG/M metagenome (GOLD analysis project Ga0081539, IMG submission 71023) | Tabebuia heterophylla rhizosphere microbial communities from the University of Puerto Rico - S4T2R2 | ecosystem: Host-associated > Plants > Roots > Rhizosphere ... | reverse complement strand
GCCCCGGGGGCCCCGGGGGGGGGGGGAGGGAGGTCGGGGTTCCGGGTCCCCCCCCCCGCCCCCCGCCGGCGCCCCGCCGAAGCGCGTCTACGCGCCGGACGACGACCTCCTCGCCACCGTCCTGAGCGTCCCCGTCGACGGCCGACGCAAGCCGGTCCTGCTGATCGAGATCCGCGGCGACAACCTCGGCCTCGCGAAGAAGGTCGTGCAGAAGGAGACGCTGGTCGCGCCGGTCGCCGTGAACGGCCGCTCGGGAATGTGGATTCGCGGGCCGCACGTGGTCGCGTTCGTGACGTCGTCGACGGGGATGCACTCGCCTGTCTCCCGCTCCTCCGGCAGCGCGCTCATCTGGCTCCGCGGCAACCTGACGCTGCGCCTCGAGGGCGACCTGACCGAGCAGCAGGCGCTTCGCCTCGCCCGCACGATCGGCGGTTAACGGAACGTAAAGGTTGCGGATCACCCGGTATGGGGAGATCCGCGGGTGCGTTATTACCGAACTACACGTGACACGGCGGAAGGAAAACGGGTGACTGCGGCCGAGACCGGCGTACAGCTAGAGACGGAGATCGAGCGCATCGAGGCCTGGCGCTCCGAAGAGCTCCAGCGGGCGGGCTACGACGCCGTCGCCGCCGAGAAGCTCGCCGTCCGCCACGACGTCGACCTCCACCTCGCCGCCGACCTCCTCCGGCGCGGTTGCTCGCAAGACCTCGCCCTCGAGATTCTCCTCTAGCGCCTCCCCGGCATCCTCGCGGCGTCACCGTGCAGAATCCCTGCGGTGCTCGCCGTGCTCGCCTCCATCCCGTCGCCGCACAAAGGCGTCGTCGACGCCGGGCCGCTGCACCTGCACGCGTACGGGATCACGCTGCTCGTCGCGATCGCAGCCTGCATCTGGCTGACCGGTGTGCGGTGGCGTCGCCGCGGCGGCGACTGGGACTTCGTCCTGCGCATCGCCGTCTGGGGCGTGGCGGCCGGGATCATCGGGGCGCGCGCCTACCACGACGTCACGAGCTGGAACGAGGTCCCGAAGCACTGGTGGGGGCCGTTCGCGGTGTGGGAGGGCGGCCTCGGCGTGTGGGGCGGGATCGCGCTCGGGACGCTCGTCGGCGCGATCGTCGCGCGGCGCTCCGGCGAGAGCGCCCGCGCGCTGATGGACGCGGCCGCGCCCGGGCTTCTGCTCGCGCAGGGCATCGGCCGGATCGGCAACTGGTGGAACCAGGAGCTCTTCGGCAAGCCGACGGATCTCCCGTGGGGCCTCAAGATCGACCCGGAGCATCGCCCGCTCAACTACCTCGACAGCCCGACGTTCCACCCGACGTTCCTCTACGAGCTGATCTACGACGTGATCGGGGTCGTCGTGCTGCTGCTCGTCGACCGTCGCTTCCGGATCAAGCCGCCCGCGCTCTTCTCGCTCTACGTCTCGATCTACACGTTCGGGCGGTTCTTCGAGGAGCTCTTGCGCGTCGACCCGTCGCACCACTTTCTGGGCCTGCGGATCAACGCGTGGGTCTCGATCGTCGTCTTCTGCTGCTCGACCGCGTTCTTCGTGTGGTGGCAGTTCTTCCACCGCGGCGGCGACGAGCCGCAGCCCGCTCGCCGGCGGCCCCTGCCGAAGGGGCCGGCGATGGCGATCCCGCGGGGCCGCGTCCGCTCGTAGCGTTAGCCTGCGGCTCGTGACGCTGGTCGTCAGGGACCTGGAGCTGGACCTCGACGCCTTCGCGGGCCCGTTCGACCTCTTGCTCACGCTCGTCCTCCGCGAGGAGCTCGAGCTGGCCGAGGTGGACCTGGCCGAGGTCGTCGTCGCGTTCTGCGAGCGCCTCGATCCGCGCGACCTCGAGGCGTGCGGCGAGTTCCTCGTCCTCGTCGCGGCCCTGCTCGAGCTGAAGGCGCGCGCTCTCTTCCCCGACGAGGAGGCGGAGCTCGCCGAGCTCGAGCCGGAGGAGGCGGCCGAGGAGCTCGCTCGGCGGCTCGCTCTGTACCGCCGGGCCAAGCGCGGCGCCGAGCTGCTCGCGGAGCTCTTGGAGGCTGCCGGCGACCGCTACTTTCGCCTCGGACCTTCTGCGTTCGCGCCGCGCGTGGAGCGGCGCCTCGCGCCGCAGGAGGCGGGGTCGCTGGCCGATGCGCTGCGCAGGCTCGCTGCGGAGCCGCCCGCGGTGTCGCTCGCGCACATGGAGCTTCGGTTCCCGCCCGTCTCGCGGTTCCTCGAGCGGTTTCGCGCCGTGCTCGCTCGCCGCCGCCGGTTCGACTTCGACGCCGAGGTCGCGGGCCTGTCGCGGGTCGAGCAGGCGGTCGCATTCCTCGCGCTGCTCGAGCTGCGGCGAAGCGGTGAAGTCGCGCTGGCCCAAGCTGCGCCGTTCGCGCCGATTCGCGTCGCGCGTGTCGAAGAAGGGAGGAGCGCGTGGACCGTCCTCTCCGCCTGATCTCGTCGAATCCGCTCGACCAGCTCGCGCGGACGCTCGAGGCGCTGCTGGTCGTCGCGTCGGCGCCGCTCCCGGTCGAGGAGCTCGCGGCGGCGGCGGACGACGACCCGGAGCGGGTCGAGACGGCGCTCCGGCTGCTCGGCGAGCGCTACCGCGAGGGCCGGAGCGGGATCGTGCTCGAGCACGTCGCCGGCGGGTACGCGTTCCGCGCGGCGCGCGAGGCGGCCGAGGCGTGCGGGCGGCTGTTCGAGCGGCCGGTGCAGCGCGGCCTGTCGCAGGCGGCGCTCGAGACGCTCGCGATCGTCGCGTACCTCGGCCCGCGCACGCGGCCCGACATCGCGCGGATCCGTGGGGTGGCCGCGGACTCCGCCGTCGCCGGGCTCGTCGAGCGCGGCCTGATCGCGGAGGCCGGCCGCTCGGACGAGCCAGGCGGCGCCGTTCGCTACCGGACGACGGCGCTCTTCGAGCGGGTGTTCGGGCTGGAGAGTCTCGCGGCGCTGCCGCGGCTGGACGATCTCGCCGCCGACGAGGACGAGCTCCGCTCGCGGCTCGAGGCGGTCGCAGAGCGCCGGCCGGCGTAGCGCGGCCTACCGCAGCACGACGGTCAGCAGCCAGACATCGCGGCTGCGACGAGGGCTGCCCGCCGCCCCGATCGCGACCTGGTAGCCGTGCCGCCGCGTCCAGCTGCCCGCACGCAGGTCAGCGGCTCCTGGGGCGGAGGCATCCCGGCGAGACCAGCGCCGAGCTTGAGCTCGTCGGCGGTGTCCGACCAGAAGAGCCGGGTCGAGACGCTCTCGTGCAGGACGCGCTCCGGTGTGTCGGTCCAGGCCCGCACGACCTCGAGGAGACGTGCGTGGACGTCGCGAGTCCGAGGCTCCGCATCGAGAAGGACGCGGCCGACGAGCGCGAGCTCGAACAGGTCGAAGAGCCGCGCGAAGCGCCAGCCTTCACGGTCTCGATCGGGCGAGGCCGCCGCCAGCCGGAGCGCGCCCTGCTTGTCGACGAAGACATGCTCGGTGCCCGTCTTGAGGTTGTGCCGCTCGTTCTTCGCCGCGATCTGGTCGACGATCGCCTGCGAGAGAGCCCGGTGATCCTGGGCGCGAATCACCGTCGCCGTCAGCTCTCGGCGGTGCGCCTCGACATACCTCTCCAGCTCGCCCTCCGGCGCGACGTCGTCGAGATTCACCGCGGGCTTGTACGCGTATCGGTCGGCGGGTGAGAACGAGCTCTTCGATCCGGCGGCGAGCATGCCGAGCGACCAGCGCACGATCGCGTCGAGCGGACGCAGGTCGGGAAGGAGCTGAGATCGGACGAGCAGGTCGACGTCGAGGTCGCGCCCGAGCTCCACGACCGGTTTCGCCGTAATAGTCAGCGAGGCGATGCGGGGCGGGAAGACGCGAAACCTGATCGTCACCGCGCAGTCGCCGAGACCCGCGAGGGGAAGGACGTACGGGAAGCGAAACGGCTCGACCCGGACGCCGAGCTTCCGGCGGAGGAGCTTCGCGATCGCCTGGTGGTAGACGCGCGTCGGCTGGAGCGACAGCGGCGAGTAGGCGGTCGACATCGACTTGCCGAACTGGTGGAAGAAACCGGGGTTCTCCGAGGCGAGGAAGAGATCCGCGACGGGTCCGGCGGCGAAGGAGCGCCCAGCGTCCGCGACGACCTTCCACCGGAGCGTCAGGCGCGCCACCGCGGTCCTGCCGTCAGCGGGCCTCCTTCCGCAAGGCCCCCACCCACGCTTGCACGGTGGTGAAGTGTGAACGATACGCCGCGTCGGCTCAGGTCCCGCCGCGGCCGAACGACGCGCGCCGCTCCAGGTCGCGCGCCGGGTCGACGAGGTGGCCGTCGCGCTCGACGTAGCCGCCCTTCCCGCCGACGACGAGCACGACCAGGTCTTCCTCGCCCGCGTTCGAGAACCGGCGCGGGGTCGTCGAGGTCACGTGGCACAGGCCGCCCGGGCCGAGCTCGCGCGACTCGCCGTCGACCTCGAACAACGCCCGGCCGGAATGGACGAAGTAGAGCTCGTCCTGGACGTCGTGGTAGTGCATGAACCCCTCGTAGCGAGCCGGCATGACGATGACGTTCACGCCGAAGGCGGTCACCCCGAGCGGCGTCCGTACTTTGCGAAAGCCGTAGCCGTCCCCGAGCTCGTCGATGTGGCCGAACGCGTGTGTCACGTCCGACGAATAATGCCGATCGTGCGCCTCAACGCCTATCTGGCACGGGCCGGAGTTGCGTCCAGGCGGGGCGCCGACGAGCTGATCAAGGCCGGCCGGGTGCGCGTGAACGGCGGGCCGGGGGCGCTGAACACGTTCGTCGAGCGCGGTGACCGGGTCGAGCTCGACGGACGCGTCCTCGCGCCGCAGGCGCTCGCCTACGTCCTCCTGCACAAGCCGGCCGGCGTCGTGACGACCGCGCGCGACCCGCACGGCCGGCCGACCGTCGTCGACCTCGTCCGCCGGCCGGAGCGCGTCGTCCCCGTCGGCCGCCTCGATGCGGACACCACCGGTGCGCTCCTGCTCACGAACGACGGGCCGCTCGCGCATCGGCTCGCCCACCCGCGCTACGAGGTCGAGAAGGTCTACGAGGCCGAGGTCGAGGGGCGGCCGGACGACGACACGCTCGACCGCCTGCGCCAAGGCGTCCAGCTAGAGGACGGCCGCACTGCGCCCGCGCGCGTCCGCCGGCTCGGGCCGTCGAAGCTCGAGCTCGCGATCCACGAGGGCCGGAAGCACCAGGTGAAGCGCATGCTCGAGGCGGTCGGCTACCCCGTGACGCGCCTGCACCGCAGCCGATACGCAGGCCTCACGGTGGCAGGCCTCGACCCCGGTGAGTCTCGCGAGCTCACCGGGGCCGAGGTCGAGATGCTGCGGTCGGTCTAGGGACCGGCCAGGGCCGCAGCCTGGCTCTGCAGGCTCTGCGCCTGGCTTAGCCAGCTCTGGGTCTGAGCGCTGTTCAGCGTCTGCCCATCGAATGTCGCCGCGTCGAGCGCCGCCTTGATCTGACCCGCGAGCGTGTCGCGCTGCGAGGTCAGGCTCTGGATCTGACCCTCGATCGAGTTGTAGGTGGCATCGCCCGAGTCGTTCGACGCGAGCGCGTGAGTCGACGCCTTGAGGATGTTCATCGCGAACGTGCCGAAGGACGCGTTCAGCTGCTTGTACGCGTCGGCCAGCTGCGTGAAGTTGCTGCCGCTCTTCTTCACCGCCGAGGGAACCGCGTAGCCGGAGAGATCCCCGGAGAGCAGCCGCCCGTCGTGGGTGTAGTCGTCCTTCAGGCCGACGAGCGACAGCATCGTGGGCCGGAGGTCGGTGTGGTCGGTCCAGGTCTGGTCGTCGGTCGAGCTCTGGTCGACGCCCGGGCCGACCATGCCGATCCAGGTCGAGGCGATCTCGTCCTGGATGTCGCCGTGGTTCCACGCGAAGCTCTGGTTCGTCCGCGCGGGGATGAACGCGCACGCCGCCGGCGTGGCGCACGCGGTGGGCGTCGTGCCGCCGGTCGCGAAGAAGAACCAGTCCGGATCGGCGAACGGGGTGAACGTCGGCGTCCGGAACGGATCCGTCGTGACCATGTGCAGGGTCTTCATCCCGGTGTGGTCGGCGAGCGCGACCATGATGTTGTTCTCGACCTGGCCGGTGTACGGGTTCAGCCAGTTGAGTCCCGCCATCTCCCGCTCGAGGTTTCGCACGGCCGGGTCGGTCTGGTCGCGGATCGGCTGCGCGGATGTGCCGTTCACGTAGACCGTCGGCGCGTCGTCGGAGTGCACCGAGAAGAGCGTCGAGTCGCCGGTCTGCGTGTAGACCATCCGGCGCAGGTCGGCGTTGATCTCGCCGACGCGGTTGTAGGTGCACGGCGTCGTGACGCCGTCGCAGCCCGCGGGGGTCGGCGCGTCGCCGACGAAGTGGTCGCCCTCGTCTACGGTGAACACGAAGAGCGTGTTCGACTGGTTGATGCCGTCGGCGGCGAGCCGGTCGAAGAACTTCTGGAACGCCATGTCGTAGTCGTGGAGCTGCTGGACGTACCCGGCCTCGCCAGGGCCGTACGCGAAGTGGATGTTCCCGGCGGTGCCGTGGCCATCGTGGGCGTCCGAGACGTACGCGTACGTGACCGGGATCCCGGCCTCCTGCATCTGCGCGACCCACGACAGGGAGACCGTCGCCTCCATCCCGTCGAAGCCGGGGAAGCCGATGTGGCCGCTCGCGTCCTGGATCACGTTGCCGTCCAGGTCCGTCATCGGACCGCTCGGCTTGATCACGGGGTTGACGTACTTGGCGCCGAAGAGGCCGTTGAACCCGGCGTAGCCGCCCGGCTCGTCCGGGAGCAGGTCCGGCCGCGCGTGATTCGCGGCCGAGCAGACCGTCGAGGTCTGGGCGCAGTGGATGCCGATGCCGACGAAGTCGGCGAAAGCCTGGCCCGGGTTCGCCGTCACCTCGGCGGCCTCGGGCGAGCCCGGTCCGAAGACCGTCGGGATGTCGATCGCGGTGTTCTCGAGGATCGTGTTCGCGGTCGCGACCGCGCCGAAGTCACAGCCCGCGCGGGTGAACGGAGCCCAGGGCGCCGGAGCGATCTTGCCGTTCTCGTTGATCATCTCCGGCGTCGTGTCCGTCGTCGACCCGGCCGGGTCGAAGAGCGGCGCCGTCCAGTACGCGAACGAGACGCCGGTCCGGATCGTCCCGTCGGTCTTGAAGTAGCGGAACGAGTTCGAGACCGGCTGGCCCATCCGGTCGGGGTAGACGCCGGTGAGCGACGTCAGGATGCCCGTCGCGGTGTGCGAGATCAGGGCGGTGTGGTCGTTGGCCAGCAGCCGGCCGTTCCCGCGGATGAAGTTGAGCAGGTGCGGCATCTGCTCCAGATCCGACGGCACGTTCGGGTTGTCGCGCTTGAAGTGCGTGTTGTCGAACTGGATGTAGATGACGTGCTTGATGTTCCCCTTCGCCGACGCGAGCTGGCAGCTCGACGCCGTCGACGGTGCGGCCTTGCTCGTGTGTGCCGCGATGCCTCGGCTCGCGCCGTAGGCCGCGGCCACGAGCGCGCACCCGAGCGCGAGCGCGCCGAAGAGGGCGATCTTCTTTCGTCTGAGCATGTGATCTCTCCCCGTGGGTCGGTGAACGCCGCGCAACCTACTCCCCTCGAAAACGAAAGGCAATGATCGCGCTGCGAAGCGTCGGTTGCGGGGTGGTTAAAGGCCGCGCGGCCTGGCTGCCCCGAAGAAGCGGCCGGCCTCGGCTTTCACGAAGCCCATCGCGTCGTACATCCGGTCGAGCGTCGGCTGCGAGGCGTTCCGCGCCTTCTCCGCGCCGCGTGCGAGCAGGCGCTGGAGCTCGACGGGGTCGCCGCGGAGCTCCTCGTAGCGCGTGCGGATCGGGTCGAGGAGCTCGACGACCGCCTCGGCCACGTCCGTCTTGAACGGGCCGTAGCCCTGGCCGTCGTAGCGGGCCTCGATGTCGGCGAAGGACTCGCCGGTCGCGACCGACATGATCTCGATCAGGTTCGAGATGCCCGGCTTCGCCTCGGGGTCGTGGCGGACGTCGCGGCCGGAGTCGGTCACCGCCGCCTTGACCTTCTTGCGGAGGACGTCAGGCGGGTCGGCGATCAGGACCGTGCCCTGCGGCGTCCCGTCCGTCGTGGACATCTTCCGCCCCGGCTCCTGCAGGTCCATGATCCGCGCGCCCTCGGCCGGGATCTGCCCCTCCGGGATCCGGAAGATCTCGCCGAACCGCGAGTTGAAACGCTCGGCGACGTCCCGCGTGAGCTCGATGTGCTGGCGCTGATCGTCGCCGACCGGGACGACGTCGGTCTGGTAGAGCAGGATGTCGCCGGCCATCAGGACGGGGTAGGTGAAGAGGGCGGCCGAGACGAACTCGCGCCGCTCGGACTTGTCCTTGAACTGCGTCATCCGGCTGAGCTGGCCGAAGCTCGTCACCGCCGACAGCAGCCAATTCGCCTCCGCGTGCGCCGCGACGTGGCTCTGGCAGAAGACGGTCGAGCGCTCCGGGTCGAGGCCGACGGCGAAGAGCATCGCGGCGAGGTCGACGGTCGAGGCTCGCAGCTTGTCGGGGTCGTGCTCGACCGAGATCGAGTGCAGGTCGACGATGCAGAAGAACGCGTCGCCCTGCTCCTGCAGCGCGACGTACTGGCGGAAGCCGCCGCTGTAGTTGCCGAGATGCTTGGCGCCTGTGGGTTGGATGCCGCTGAAGATGCGCATGGTTGGCCGCCGAGGATGCTACGCGTCTTCGGCGGGAGCGGCGAGTGGCCGGCCGGAGCGACCGTCGAGCAGACGGGTTCCGGCCGTGTCTCGGGGTCTGACCCCGGGTCACGGCTCGCGGGGACGGATCGACGCAAGATCGTCACGGTGTCGGCTCGTGGACGAGGCGCGCCTCTACACTGGAGCGCATGGCCGTCACCGGGTCGCCCGAGCTTCTGATCGTCATGAGCGCGCACGCGACGTCCGACCAGGTCGACGACGTCGTCGCGCGGCTCGCCGAGGCCGGCGCTGCGGCGCACGTCACCCCGGGACGCGAGGCGACCGTGATCGGCGCGATCGGCGAGCGCGAGCTCCTCGCGTCGCTTCCGCTCGAGGGCTTCGCCGGCGTCGACCAAGTTCTGCCGATCCTGAAGCCGTACAAGCTCGTGTCGCGCGAGTTCTTCCGCGACCCGACCATCGTCGAGGCCCGGGGCCGGCGGATCGGCGACGACTACTTCGGCCTCATCGCGGGGCCGTGCACGGTCGAGTACCGCGAGCAGACGCTGATCACGGCGCGGGCCGTCGCCGCGAGCGGAGCGACCATGCTCCGCGGCGGCGCGTTCAAGCCCAGGACGTCGCCGTACGCGTTCCAGGGGCTCGGCCACGAGGCGCTCGACATCCTCGAGGAGGCGCGCGAGGAGACCGGCCTCCCGCTCGTGACGGAGCTGATGGACCCGCGCCACGTCGATGCTGTCGTCGAGACGACCGACGTGATCCAGATCGGCGCGCGCAACATGTCCAACTTCTCGCTCCTGAGCGAGGTCGGTCGCGCCGACAAGCCGGTGCTGCTCAAGCGCGGCCTCTCCTCGACGGTCGAGGAGCTGCTGATGGCGGCCGAGTACATCGTCAAGGAGGGGAACGCGCGCGTGATCCTCTGCGAGCGCGGGATCAAGACCTTCGAGACGGCGATGCGGTTCACGCTCGACATCGGCGCGGTGCCCGTCCTGAAGCAGGAGACGCACCTGCCCGTGATCGTCGACCCGTCGCACGCGGCCGGGCGGCGCGACCTCGTGCTTCCCTTGGCCCGAGCGGCCGTGGCCGCCGGCGCCGACGGGGTGATCGTCGAGGTGCACCCGGCGCCCGAGGAGGCGCTCTGTGACGGGCCGCAGCAGATTCCGGCCGGCGAGTTCGAGGAGTTCGCGGCGGAGCTGCGGGCGCTCTGCTCGCTGATGGGCCGCGTCGTCGGCTGACCGGGTGGCCGTCTCCCGGCTCGCGGTCGTCGGCACGGGGCTGATCGGCGCCTCGATCGGCCTCGCGGCCAAGCGCGCGGGAGTCGAGCACGTGGCCGGGTTCGATCCGGACGCGGCCGCGCTGGCCCTGGCCGCCGAGCGCGGCGCGATCGACGAGCCGGGCGAGCGGCTGGCCGACGCCGTCGCCGAGGCGGAGCTCGCGGTCGTGGCCGCGCCGGTCGCGATCCTCCCCGCCCAGGTCGCCGCGGTGGTGGAGGCGAGCGGCGAGCGCTGCACGGTCACGGACGTCGGCTCGACCAAAGGGCCGGTCTGCGCGGCGGTCACGCACCCGCGCTTCATCGGCGGCCACCCGGTCGCGGGCTCCGAGGCGCACGGGCCCGAGCACGCGCGCGCTGAGCTCTTCGAGGGCGCGACGTGGTTCCTGACCCCGGTCGCGGGGACCGATCCGCTGCGCTACCGGATGCTGCACGGCTTCGTCGGCGCGCTCGGCGCCGTCCCGGTCGCGGTCGATCCCGAGGCGCACGACCGGCTGCTCGCGCTCACGAGCCACCTGCCGCACGCGGTCGCGAACCTGCTCCTGAACCAGGCCGGCGGGACGCGCGTCGAGGGACACGAGCCGCTCGCGGCCGCGGGCGGGTCGCTTCGGGACATGACCCGCGTCGCGGGCGCGAACCCGCGGATCTGGGTCGACATCTTCCTCGACAACGCGCCGGCGCTGAGGGCCGCTCTGGCCGAGCACCGCCGCCTCGTCGAGCAGCTCGAGTCGGCGCTCGCGGCGGGCGACGCGGGCTTCCTCGCGCGCTGGATCGGCGAGGCGGCGGGGAATCGTCGCCAGCTCCTCGCCGACGCGTATCCGGACCCGGGCCACCTCCAGCGGCTGCTCGTACGCGTGCCCGACCGGCCGGGCGTGCTCGCGGGGATCACGCAGGCGCTCGGCGCCGAGCGGATCAACATCGAGGACTTCGAGCTCCGGCACGAGTCGCCCGAGCGCGGCGGCCTGCTGACGCTGCTCGTCACCGGCGAGGAGGACGCGGCCCGCGCCGCCGCGCTGCTCGAGCGGCAGGGCTACGGCGTGGACGTCTCGCCGGTGCTTCACGAGTGAAGGTCGAGCCCGGCGTCGCGCTCGTCGGCGACATCGCCGTCCCGGGCGTCAAGGGGATCTGCCAGCGCGGCGTCCTGCTCGCCGCGGTCGCGGACGGCGAGAGCGAGCTGCGCGGCTTCGGGCACGCGGCCGACACGGACTCGGCGATCGCGGTGGCGCGCGCGCTCGGCGCTGAGGTTACGGAGCCGGCCGACGACGTGGTTCGCGTGCGCGGGATCGGGTTGCGCGGCCTTCGCCAGCCGGACGCGCCGCTCGACTGCGGGAACGCCGGCACCGTGATGCGGCTCGTTTCGGGCTTGCTCGCGGGCCAGGAAGGCCGGCGGTTCGAGCTCGTCGGGGACGAGTCGCTGTCAGGCCGGCCCGTACGGGTCGACGTGCCGCTCCGCGAGATGGGTGCGCACGTCGAGACGACGGACGGGCACGCGCCGGTCGTCGTCGAGGGCGCCGAGCTCCGCCCGATCCGCTACGAGCTGCCGGTCGCGAGCGCGCAGGTGAAGTCGTCCGTGCTCCTCGCCGGCCTGCTCGCGAGCGGCGACGGCCCGACGCGAGTCGTCGAGCGGCTCCCGACGCGCGACCACACTGAGCGGCTGCTCTCGTCGCTCGGGGTCCGCGTGCGCCGACGCGGGCACGAGGTGGCCGTCGAGCCGGTCGAGTCGCTGCCGCCGCTCTCGCTCGACATCCCGGGCGACTTCTCCTCGGCGGCGCCGTTCGTCGTCGCGGCCACGCTGCTCTCGGGCTCGGAGCTCCGGATCCACGGCGTCAACCTCAACCCCACGCGGACGGGCTTCCTCGACGTGCTCGAGCGGATGGGCGCGCGGCTCGCCGTCTTCAACCGGCGGAGCGCGGGCGGCGAGCCGGTCGGCGACCTCGAGGTGCGCTCCGCCGAGCTGGTCGCGACGGAGATCGGGCCCGAAGAGGTGCCGGCCCTCGTGGACGAGCTGCCGCTGTTCGCGCTCGCCGCGGCCATGGCCCGCGGGGACAGCGTGGTTCGAGGCGCGGCCGAGCTTCGCGTGAAGGAGTCGGACCGGATCGAGACGGTGACGACGGCGCTCCGCGCGCTCGGCGTCCGCATCTCCGAGACCGAGGACGGGTTTCGCATCAGAGGCGTTCCGGCGCGTCCGAGGGGCGGGGCCATGGACTCGCACGAAGACCACCGGATCGCGATGCTCGGCGCCGTCGCCGGGCTCGTGTCGCGGGACGGCGTGGAGGTCGGGGGCGCCGAGTCGGTCGCTATAAGCTTCCCCGGCTTCTTCGAGCTTCTTGCTTCAGTGACCAGACGATGATCGTTGCCATCGACGGGCCCGCGGGAGCCGGCAAGAGCACGGTCGCCCGCCGGCTCGCCGAGCGCCTCGGCTTCCGCTACCTCGACACCGGTGCGATGTACCGGGCCGTCACCTGGCTCGCGATGCTGCGCGGCGTCGCCCTCGGCGACGAGAAGAAGCTCGCCGACCTCGCCTTCGAGAACCCCGTCTCGTTCGACGAGCGCGGGCGCGTCTTCATCGCGGACACCGACGTGACCGCGTCGATTCGCGAGTCTCGGATCGACCGGCTCGTGCCCGTGGTCGCGCGCCACCAGGCCGTCCGGCAGGTGATGCGCGTGCGGCAGCGGGAGCTCGGCGACGCCGGCGACGTGGTGATCGAGGGCCGCGACATCGGGACGGTCGTCGCGCCGGGCGCGGCGGTGAAGATCTACCTCGAGGCCGACCGCAACGTCCGCGCGGAGCGGCGGATGGCGGAGCGGCCGGGGATCGGCGCCGACGCGCTCGCGACCGACCTCCGCCTCCGCGACGAGAGCGACGCGGCGCAGATGCGGGCGGCGCCGGACGCGGAGCGGATCGACACGAGCACGCTGACGGTCGACGACGTGGTCGCCCGGATCGAGGAGCTCGTGCGCGAACGCCAGCCGGCGTGAACGCGACCGACGCCGTCTGGGCGGTCGGCCGCCTGACGATCGGGACGTTCGTCCGCACGATCGCGCCGATGCGGGTCTATGGCGCCGACCGCATGCCGAGGCAGGGCGGCCTCGTCGTCGCGCTCAACCACTTCCATTGGCTCGACCCGCCCGTCTTCGGCTCGGCGAGTCCGCGCACGATGTACTACATGGCGAAGATCGAGGCGCACCGCGTCCCCGGTCTCGGGCAGCTGATCCGTGCGTTCGGGACGTTCTCGGTGCGCCGCGGCGAGTCCGACCGCGAGGCGGTGCGGATGATGCGCCGTGTCGTCGCGGATGGCGAAGCTCTCGGCCTCTTCGTCGAGGGGACGCGGCAGCGGAGTGGCTTCCCCGGCGAGGTGAAGCCGGGCGCGTCGATGGTCGCGCTCCAGGAGGACGTGCCGGTTGTCGTGGGGACGGTCTACGGAACGCAGTTGTGGCGGGTCGGCAGGTTCGACCCGGTCTCGGTCGCGTGGGGGGAGCCGATGCGCTTCGACGGGCTCGCGCGGAACGCTCGCGGATATCGCGAGGCGTCCGCCGAGATCCAGCGCGAGATCCGGCGGCTGTTCGACTTCCTCGCGGACGTGCACTCGCTCGGCCGGCCGGCGGTGGCCGTCCCGCCCCGGTGAGCGAGGGGCCTGAGCCCGAGCCGTCCCTGGCCGGGACGGTCGCGATCGTCGGCTTCCCGAACGTCGGCAAGTCGACGCTCGTGAACCGGCTCACGCAGAGCCGCGCTGCGGTCGTGCACGAGACGCCCGGCGTGACCCGCGACCGCAAGGAGCTCTTGTGCGACTGGTCCGGGAAGCGCTTCCTGCTCGTGGACACGGGCGGCGTGGACGTGGCCGATCCGTCGCCGATCACCAGGTCGATCGCGGACCAGGCACGGGAGGCCGTGGCCGAGGCGGACGTGGTCGTCTTCGTCGTGGACACGCGCGCGGGGATCACGCCCGGCGACGAGGAGATCGCCGCGATCCTGCGCGCCGCGCGCAAGCCGGTGCTCGTCGTCGCGAACAAGATCGACGACCCGCGGCGCGACGCGGACGCGCTCGAGTTCCACCGGCTCGGGCTCGGCGACCCGCTGCCGCTGTCGGCGCTGCACGGTCACGGCACCGGCGAGCTGCTCGACGAGATCGTCTCGCTGCTGCCGGGGACGGAGCTCGAGACGCCCGGCGAGGACGCCGTGCGGGTCGCGATCCTCGGCCGCCCGAACGTCGGCAAGTCGTCGCTCCTGAACGCGCTGCTCGGTCGGGAGCGGGTGATCGTCTCGGACGTGCCGGGGACGACGCGCGACGCGATCGACACCGTCCTGCGGCGCGACGACCGCACGTTCGTCTTGGTCGACACCGCCGGGATCCGACGCAAGCGCAAGCACCGGCAGGGGATCGAGTACTACGCGGAGCTGCGCGCGCGCGAGGCGGCGGTCCGGGCGGACGTCGCTTTGGTGCTCGTCGATGCGAGCGAGGGCGTGGTCGACGGCGACCTGGCCGTCGCGGACATCGCCCGGAAGGCCGGCTGCGCGACGCTCGTCGTCCTCTCGAAGTGGGACGCGAAGCAGGTGTCGATCGAGGAGGTGCGGCCCCAGCTCGAGCGCCGCCTGCGGCAGCGTCCGCCTGCGATCGCGGTCTCGGCGCACACCGGGCGCGGCGTCGGGCGCGTGCTCGACGAAGTGGAGAAGCTCTTCGACCGCTACTCCGGCCGCGTCTCGACCGCGGAGCTGAACCGCGCGCTGCGCGAGCTGCGCGAGGCCCGCCAGCCGCCGTCGCGGAACGGCAAGCGCCTGAACCTGCTCTACGGCTCGCAGGTGCGCACGCGCCCGCCGCGCTTCCGTCTGCACGTGAACGACCCGAGCCTCGTCACCCGCGACTACGGCTACTGGGTCGAGAACGAGCTGCGGCGGCGATTCGAGTTGGAGGGCGTCCCAGTCTCGATCGACTTCGTGGCCCGCTGAGCCGCCCGGCTGGCCTTTGGGGTCTGACCCCGCTCTCGCACAGATCGCACGCAGAACTTCCTCAGGCGAAGGGTGAAAGCGCGGTGGGATGCGGGATCGACGCCGCTGCGGCCCGTTCGGGGTCTGACCCCGAAGTGGCTCAGGGCGACACGTCGGCAGAGCTCAGGCGGCCCCACATCCGCGCGGCTTGGGGTCTGACCCCGGTTCTGCGCAGATCGCGCGCAGAGCCGTCCACACCCAAGCGCCGGAAGCTTGGTGGCATGCGGGATCGGAGCAGCTGCGGCCCATTCGGGGTCTGACCCCGAGTGTCTCGCTGCGGCATGTCGGCAGAGGACAGGCGCCTCGCACGTCCGCGCGGAGTTGAGAAGCTACGCCGATGAGGATCGTGGTCGTCGGCGGCGGGTCGTGGGGCACCGCGTTCTCGCGGCTGCTCGCCGAGCGCGGGCACGACGTCACCCTCGCGTGCCGCGACGCGGAGCAGGCGCGCGCGATCGAGGCGACGGGCCGAAACCCGCGCTACATGCAGGCGCTCGACCTGAGCGCGATCGGCGCGACCCCGCTCGGCGAGGCGCCGCTCGAGGAGGCCGACCTCGTCGTCGTCGCCGTCCCGAGCCGCGCGTTCGGAGACGTCGTCGAGGGCCTGCCCGGGATCAGCCCGGTCCTGAGCCTGACCAAGGGCCTCGACCCGGCGACCGGCGCGCGGCTCTCGACGCTCGTCCGCGACCGGCCCGTCGCCGTCCTGTCCGGACCGAACATGGCCGAGGAGATCGCGGAAGGGCTCCCGACCGCCGCCGTGATCGCCTCCCAGGACGCCGCCCTCGCGGAGGAGCTCCAGCACGCGATCAACTCGCTCGTTTTCCGCGTGTACGTGAACGACGACCTCGTGGGCGTCGAGCTGTGCGCCGCGGCCAAGAACGTGATCGCGCTCGCGGCGGGCGGGGTCGACGGCCTCGGCCTCGGCGACAACGGCAAGGCGGCGCTCGTCACGCGCGGGCTCGCCGAGATGGCTCGCCTGGGCGAGGCCTGCGGCGCGCGGCCGGAGACGTTCTTCGGGCTCGCGGGGATGGGCGACCTGACCGTCACCTGCTGGAGCCGCCATGGCCGGAACCGTCATGCCGGCGAGCTGATCGCCCGCGGCGCCACACCCGACGAGGCCGCCGCCGAGATCGGCCAGGTCGTCGAGGGCCTGACGACGGCGCCGGTGCTCCGCGACCTCTCGCACCGGATGGACATCGAGCTGCCGATCACCGACGGCGTCTGCCGGATCCTCGAGGGCGAGAGCCTGGCCGACCTCGTCAGCGGTCTGATGGGGCGCCAGCCGACGCTGGAGTAGAATCCGCCCTCATGCGCCGTCTGGTCGCCGGAATCCTCGCCGCGCTCGCACTGGCGCTCCTCGCCGCCGGCTGCGGCGGCTCCTCGAAGAAGAGCGGCAGCGCGTCGGGCTCGGGCGGCGCGGCGAGCCTCGTTCCGGCCGACGCGACCGCCTACGTCGCGATCAACACCGACCTGTCGTCGGACCAGTGGAAGACGCTGAACTCGCTCCTCGACAAGTTCCCGTCCAAGGACCAGCTGCTCGCGATGTTCCGTGGCGAGCTCCAGAAGCAGGGCGTCGACTGGAACAACGACGTGAAGCCGGCGCTCGGGCCGGAGCTCGACGTGGCCGCGATCACGGACGCGGCCGGCAGGACGCAGCCCGTCGCGTTCCTGCAGCCGAAGGACGAAGGCAAGCTGAACGCGCTGCTCCAGAAGGGCAGCGGCACGCATCCGGTGCACGAGAAGGTCGGCGACTGGACGGTGGTCGCGGAGAAGCAGACGACGATCGACGCCGTCAAGCAGGCGGAGAACGGCAAGTCGATCGCCGACAACTCGGGCTTCTCCGACGCGATGGGCAAGCTCCCGTCGGAGACGGTCGCGAAGTTCTACGTCGCCGGCTCTCGCTTGACTCAGACGCTCGGGCAGAGCCTCGGCGCGGCGAGCGCCGCGCTGCCGGCGACGAGCAGCCTCCAGTACGTCACGGGCGCGCTCACCTCCCACGACGACGGCCTGAAGCTGGAGGGGACGGCGAAGACCTCCAAGAAGGCGCCGGCCTCTGGGACGTACAAGTCCTCGCTCGTCGGCGACGCTCCCGCGGGCGCCTACCTGTTCCTCTCGTTCCACGGGCTCGACTCGGCGGTCTCGCAGCTCCGCTCGAACCCGTCGCTCCAGCAGCAGCTCCCGCAGGTCGAGCAGGCGCTCGGCGTCACGCTCGACCAGCTCGCGGCGCTGTTCAAGGACGAGGTCGCGATCTACGTCCGCGCGGGGACGCCGATCCCCGAGATCACGCTCGTCTCGAAGGTCGACGACACGCAGCAGGCGCAGGCGACGATCGACAAGCTCGCCTCGCGGGCCGGCGCGTTCGCGGGCGGCGCGGCGCCGAAGCCCGTGACCGTCGCAGGCGTCGCCGCGAAGGAGCTGACGATCGGCGGCCGCTTCTCGATCTTCTACGCCGCCTTCGACGGCAAGCTCGTGATCACGAGCGCGCAGACCGGCATCTCGGGGCTCAAGGAGAGCGGCCCGCGCCTGGCCGACGACGCGACCTTCAAGGACGCGACCTCGGCCGCTGGAATGCCCGACGAGACGAGCGGCTTCGTCTACCTCAACCTCAAGGACTCGATTCCGCTGATCGAGAGCGCCGCGCAGCTCGGCGGCCAGACGATCCCGAGCAACGTCGGCGGCAACCTCGAGCCGCTCCACGCGTTCGTCGCCTACGCCAAGAGCAGCGGCGACGAGGCGGGCTTCACGGCGTTCCTGCAGGTCAAGTAGCCATGTCCGAGCGAGAGTTCCTCTTCACCTCCGAGTCGGTCACGGAGGGTCATCCCGACAAGGTCGCCGACCAGGTCTCCGACGCCGTCCTGGACGCGGTGCTCGCGGACGACCCCTCCGGTCGTTGCGCGTGCGAGACGCTGATCACGACCGGCCTCGTCGTCGTCGGCGGCGAGATCACGACCGAGACCTACGTGGACGTGTCCAACCTCGTCCGGGAGACGATCAGGAAGATCGGCTACACCGACTCTTCGCACGGCTTCGACGCGACCACGTGCGGCGTCGTCGTCGCGATCGATCCACAGTCGCCGGACATCGCGCAGGGCGTCGACGCTTCGTACGAGGTGCAGCACGACCCGGGGGACGACGACCCGCTCGACCGCGTCGGCGCGGGCGACCAGGGGATGATGTTCGGCTACGCGACCAACGAGACGCCGGAGCTGATGCCGCTCCCGATTCTGCTTGCGCACCGGATCTGCAAGCGGCTCGCGGACGTGCGGCGCGCCGGCGAGGTCGGCTACCTGCGGCCCGACGGCAAGGCGCAGGTCACCGTGCGCTACGAGCTCGACGACCACGGCCGGCAGCGGCCGGTCGAGATCGAGCGGCTCCTCGTCTCGACGCAGCACGCGGAGAGCGCGGAAGCGGACCTGATCAAGCAGGACGTGATCGAGAAGGTCCTGCATCCCGTCCTGCCGCCGCACCTGTACGACGAGAAGCGTCTGTACGAGGACCGCGACTTCGTCTACGTCAACCCGACCGGCAAGTTCGTGATCGGCGGGCCGATGGGCGACACCGGCCTGACCGGCCGGAAGATCATCGTCGACACCTACGGCGGCGCGGCGCGGCACGGCGGCGGTGCGTTCAGCGGTAAGGACCCGACCAAGGTCGACCGCTCGGCGGCCTACGCAGCTCGGTACGTGGCCAAGAACATCGTGGCCGCGGGCCTGGCCGACCGGGCCGAGGTGAACGTCGCATATGCGATCGGCGTCGCGCACCCGGTCTCGATCGCGGTGCAGACGTTCAACACCGAGCGCGGCGTCTCGCCCGCGCGGATCGAGGACGCAGTTCGCGAGGTCTTCGACCTGCGGCCGGCGGCGATCCTCCGCGACCTCGAGCTCCGGCGGCCGATCTACCAGAAGACCGCCGCGTACGGCCACTTCGGCCGTGAGGACCGCGACTTCACCTGGGAGCGCGTCGACAAGGCGCGCGAGCTTCGCCGGGCGGCTGGGCTCAACGGGGAGATCGAGCTTTCGGACGCGGTGCCTGAGGCTGGTGCCGGATCGCCGGTGGCCGCCGGCGACACGATTCACGACGCGTAGTCGCCGACGCCTTCGGGCAAGTCTCCAGTGGATCGATTGTCGCGCGAACGTCACGCGGCTCAGCGCGTGTACGCGTACTGTCTCAACGTGGACGCGAGAGCTCGGGAGGGGCGATGACAGCAGCCGCGACGAGCACCGACCATTCGGCCGCATCCCTCCACAGCGAGGCGAAGAGAGATGCCGAGGCGATCCGGCGAGCGGTGTGGCGCGACCACTGGTTCCCGGTCGACCCGGTGCGAATAGGGCGAGCTTTGGGCCTGACCGTGCTCGAAGGGCGCCTGCCCGACGACGTCGCCGGCACGATCGTGAAGGAGAACGGCCGGGATCCGCTGGTCATCCTGAATGCCGCCGACCATCCGAACCGCAAGCGATTCGCTCTCGCTAACGAGCTCGGTCACTTCGTCCGTCGCGCGGACGAAGGAGCCTTCGAGTGCGTCGACGGCGGGACACCTTGTCGGCGGCGGGAACGGACCCCGAGGAGATCTACGCGAACGCCTTCGCAGCGAACCTCCTCATGCCCGAGTACGAGGTACGACGACTTCGGCGCGGCAAGCGTGCTTCCGATCTCGACCTTGCGCTGCGGTTCGGTGTCTCGCGAGAGGCGGCCAAGAGGCGCCTCGCCGACCTGGGCATCGACCCGCGGTGAGGCCCCGTGGCAGAACCGCCACGACCGGACGAGCCGACGGAGACCGGCACCGAGCCGACGGTGCGTAAACGGGAGATTCTCGAACGGCTCGGTGCTGAAGCGCTCACGTCCGTCGAAGAGCTGACGCCGTGGGAGCAGCTCCGGTACGAGGACCTTCGGCAGGACATCGACCTCCGCAAGACATACGCCCGTCGAATGCTCTTGATCCTGGGAGCGGAGCTCGCCTTCGTGAACCTCATGTTCCTGCTCTACACGGCGGCCGGAGTCCATTGGCGGATTCCGGCGACGACGATGGAGGTGTGGCTCGGCGCGACCGTCGTTCAGGTCGTCGGCATCGTGTACGTCGTGACGCGATATCTCTTCCCGCGCCACGACTATGGGGCCAGCCGCCTTTAGCCGGTTACGCGCCTAACGAATAGCCCGGCCGCCGCCCGCTCCCCGATCGCCTGCTCGTGGCCATTCAGCCGAACGGTGAACTGCCCGGCGGCGGGCTCCGCGTCGCGAAGCTCGATCGCCGTCCCCGGTGCGAGGCCGCGGTCGTAGAACCAGTGCAGGAGCTCGCCGTCGTGCTCGGCGAGCCGCACAATCGTGGCGCGCGCCCCAGGCTCGAGCTCCGTCAGCGGCGCGAGCTCCGGGTTCTCGGCCTGCTCGACGGCGGGATCGACCGGCCAGCCGTGCGGGCAACGGTCCGGGCCGCCGAGCCGCGCGTCGATCCGCTCGATCATGTCGTCCGAGAACGTGTCCCCGAGCTCGTCCGCGTGCACGTGCGCCTCGGCCGGTGTGTAGCCCATGAAGTCGGTCAGGAGCCGCTCGATGATGCGGTGCTTCCGGACGACGCGCTCGGCCCGCTCGCGCCCCGCGGGCGTGAGCAGCGCCTCCTTCCGCGCGCCGCGCTCGATCAGGCCTTCGGCCTCCAACCGCTTGAGCATCTCGCCGGCCGACGCTCGCGAGACGCCGAGCATCTCCGCGACCCGCGACGCCAGCGGAAGCGTCCCCCCGGGAGGCGTGTACTCCCCGATCGGAAAGGCGAGGAAGTAGATCGTCTCCAGGTACTCGTCGATCGAGTGACCTTGCGCCAACCCTCTACCTCCGTCGCCGCGATCCCGCGTCCCATCATAGTTTCGCGACCTCGTGTAAGGTGGCCCTTACATGAGCACGGCGCAGATCCTCCTGCTCGGTGCGATCGCCGGACTCACCATCTTCCTGGGTCTGCCGCTCGCGCGAATGAGCAACGTCAGCCCCGCGACGAAGGCGTTTCTCGGCGCGACGGCGACTGGGATCCTCCTCTTTCTCTTCTGGGACGTCCTCTCGGCGGCGGTCGATCCCGTCGAGACTGCGCTCACGAGTGGACGCAACGGGCGGTTCGCCGGCCTCGCCTCGCTGCTTGCGGTCGGCTTCGGCACCGGCCTGATGAGCCTCGTCGGTTACGACAGCTGGATGAAGCGCCTCCGGCGGAAGAGCTTCCTGAGCGCGGGCGCCGCGGCCGCGAGCGAGTACGAGCACCACTTCGCCGGTCTCTCGCCGGCGCGCTGGCTCGCCGTCTACATCGCCGTCGGGATCGGCCTGCACAACTTCTCGGAAGGCCTTGCGATCGGCCAGTCGGCGGCGCGCGACGAGCTCAGCCTCGCGCTCGTGCTGATCATCGGCTTCGGGCTTCACAACGCGACCGAGGGGTTCGGCATCTGCGCCCCGATGTCCGGCGACGCCGACCCGCCGAGCTGGAGCTTCCTCGGCCTGCTCGGCCTGATCGGCGGCGGGCCGACGTTCTTCGGCACCGTGCTCGGACAGGCGTGGGTGAGCGAGGCGCTGTCGGTCGCCGTGCTCGCGCTCGCCGCCGGTTCGATCCTCTACGTCGTCGGCGAGCTGATGAACGTCGGCCGGATGTTCGGCAACAAGACGATCGTGATGGCCGGGATCCTGCTCGGCCTCGTGCTCGGCTTCGGCACCGACTTCATTCTCGTCGCCGCCGGAGCCTAGAGCGCGTACGAAGCCACCGCCGCCTGGTTGAATGACCGCGCGGCCGGATTCACTCCGGCCGCGCTATCAGCGGCAGGCCGGTAGCCGAGGAGGGGGCTCACGGGGGAAACCCGGTTTCCCCCGTGACGACTACCCTGGCCGGCGTGGTGCGCCTGGCGTCCGTCTACCCGCTCGTGACCGCGCGCGCGCTTGCGCGGCCGTTCACCTACGAGGTGTCGGACGAGGTGGAGCAGGGTGCCGTCGTCGAGGTGCGGCTGGGCGGAGCGCGGCAGCGCGGCGTCGTCGTCGCGACCGGCGTCGAGGCGCCGCGCGGCGTCGAGACGGCGCCGGTCGGCCGCACCGTCGACTCGATCCCGCCGGTCCTGGTCGAGCTCGCGCTCTGGATCGCCGACTACTACGGCTCGACCCCCGGGCGGGCGCTCGCGCTCGTCGCGCCGCTGAAGCGCGCTCGCCGCGCCGAGAAGCCTGTGCCGGGGCTTCGCGAGTCCCTTCCCTCCGAGCCGGCGCCCGAGCGGCTGAGCGCGGAGCAGGAGCAGGCGGTCGAGCGGATCGTCGCCGCGCTCGACGGCGGCGAGGGCCGGAACGTCCTCCTCTACGGCGCGACCGGCAGCGGCAAGACCGAGGTCTACCTGCGCGCGTGCGCGGCGGCGCTCGAGCGCGGCCTCGGCGCGATCGTGCTCGTCCCGGAGATCGCGCTCACGCCGCAGACGCTCGGCCGTTTCCGCGCGCGCTTCGGCGACCGCGTGGCGCTGCTCCACTCCGGTCTCTCCGAGGCCGAGCGGCGCGACGAGCGCGAGCGCGTCGCTGCGGGCGACGCACGGGTCGTCGTCGGCGCGCGCTCGGCGATCTTCGCGCCCGTTCGCGGCCTCGGCCTCGTCTGCGTCGACGAGGAGCACGACCCGTCGTACAAGCAGGACTCCGACCCTCGCTATGACGCTCGGACGGTGGCGGCGAAGCGGGCCGCGCTCGAGGGAGCGGTCGCGGTCTTCGGGAGCGCGACGCCGCGGCCGGAGAGCTGGGAGCGCCTCGAGCGGATCGAGCTCGGCGGGCGGCTCGGCGGGTCGCTCCCGCCGGTGAAGATCGTCGACCTTCGACGCGAGGCCGGCTATCCGCTCTCGGCCCCGCTCCTCGCGGAGCTCGACGCGGTCGCGGCGCGCGGTGGCAAGGCGATCCTGCTGCTCAACCGGCGCGGCGTGGCTCCCGCGCTCCACTGCCGCGCCTGCGGGCGGACCCGGCGCTGCGGCCAGTGCGACGTTGCGCTCGTCCTTCACGCCGACGGTCAGCTTCGCTGCCACCACTGCGGCTGGTCGGAGCCGGCGCCGGAGACGTGCCCGGACTGCGGCTCGGCGGAGCTCGCGCGGCTCGGCGCCGGGACCCAGCGGCTCGAGCGGGAGCTCGAAACCCGGCTGCGCGAGCTCGAACGGATGCGCCTCGACGCCGACGCGGTCGCTCGGCCGGGCGCCGCAGCCGAGATCCTCGCGCGCTTCGCGGCGGCGCGAGGCGCCGTCCTCCTCGGCACCCAGATGGTCGCGAAGGGCCACCACTTCTCGAGCGTCGATCTCGCGGCCGTCGTCGACGCCGACACCGGCCTCGGGCTCCCCGACTTCCGCGCCGAGGAGCGGACGTTCCAGCTCCTGACCCAGCTCGCCGGCCGGAGTGGGCGCGACGCGCCGGGCCGCGTGCTCGTCCAGACGTTCCAGCCCGACGCGCGCCCGATCGAGCTCGCGGCGCGGCACGACGTCCCGCGCTTCCTCGCCGGCGAGCTCGAGCGGCGCCGCGCGCTCGGCTACCCGCCGTTCCGCCACCTCGTGCGGATCGTCGTCGCCGGACCCGAGCCGGACGAGCCGCTCCGCGCCCTACGGCAGCTCCGGGAGGCGCTCGGCGACGCCGACGTCCTCGGGCCGGCGCCGCTCCTCCGCCTGCGCGGCCGACACCGCGCGCAGCTGGTCGCGAAAACGACCGAGCCGCGCCGCCTCGCGACCCGCGCCGCGCAGCTCCTCTCCGCAGCGTCGCCCGCGATGCGCCGCGCGAGCCTGACCGCCGTCGTCGACGTTGACCCACAATCGCTGTAACTGCCACGTCCCCACCAGCCAGGTCCCGGTGGCAGCCACTCATGAAGAACGCAGCGGATCCGTCCACAGGCGCAGGCATTCTCGCTTCTGGAGCCGATTCGCGCCGTCTCGCGGGGTCGCGTCTCGGTGGCAGCCACCGTCACGGAAGCGTCACAGCGGCCCGACGTCGCAGCCGCTCTCAGGCCGCGACCGAGGCGAGCGCGAGCTCGGGCGGGAAGCGCTCGAGCACCCACTCCGCGCCGAGCGGCTCGCGCCGGTACGGCTTCCCGTTGACGAGCACGAAGTCGCGCGTGCGCGGGTCCATCGGCAGGCGGGCCTCGGCAGGGAAGAAGCGGTTGTGCCGCTCGATCAGGTCGTTGACCTCGTCGAACGACCACGCCTCCGCGACCGCTAGCCACGCCTCGCCGAACCGCTCGGGCTGGCCGGCCAGCTCCCGCGCGAGCTCGCGCCACGCCTCCTCGAGCCGCCGCTTGTGCAGCGCGAGCGCGTCCTCGATCTGCCGCAGCCGCCGCATCCACGGCAGCGGCCCGCCGAGCGACGCGATGTAGTCCTGCTCCGACGGCCGGAAGTTCCGGAGCCGCGCTCGAAGCGGCCGGCCCTTGAGCGGGCTGCCCGCCAGATCCGCCTCGAGCGCGGCGCGCTGCCGCCGCTCCTTCGGCGTCTCCGGCCGGGTCGCGCCCTGGCCGAGGATTGCCGTCCGGTCGCGCTTGTCCACGTCGCTAAGTCTGCCCATACACTTCCGCCGATGGCCGACGAGACCGAGTCCGGACAGGTCGAGAAGGAACAGGTCGACCCCGAGCGCGAGGCACGACGCCGCCTGGCGCTCGCCCAGATCCGCCAGTACCCGGACCCGGTGCTCCGGATGAAGGCCCGCGAGATCGACGCCCACGACGACGACCTCCGCCGCCTCGTCGAGCGGATGACGAGGCTGATGCAGGACGCGAGCGGCGTCGGCCTCGCCGCGACGCAGGTCGGCATCCTCCGCCGTGTCTTCGTGTTCCAGCCGGGCGAAGCCGACCCGGCCGCGATCGTCAACCCGCAGATCGTGAAGCGAAGCGACGAGGTGGAGACCGACGACGAGGGGTGCCTCTCGCTCCAGGGCGTGCAGGTGCCGGTCGAGCGGAGCCTCACGGTGACGATCGAGGGCACCGACGAGACCGGCGCGCCCGTCTCCTACGCGCTCGAGGAGCTGCCCGCGCGGGTCGTCCAGCACGAGTTCGACCACCTCGACGGCGTGCTGATCCTCGACCGGACGACGGACGAGGCTCGGCGCGAGGCGCTCGCAAAGCTTCGTCCACAGCCGATCCTCGGCGCGCTCGGCTGATTCTGTCATGGCCCGGATCGCCGTGGCGGCTACGGCGCCGTTCGGCGCGGACGTGCTGGAGCGGCTCGCCGAACGCCACGACGTCGCCGCGCTCGTCACACGCCCCGACCGCCCGCAGGGACGCGGGCGCCGCGTGGCTCCGCCGCCCGCGAAGCAGGTCGCAGAGCGGCTCGGGATCCCCGTCCTCCAGCCCGAGCGGCTCGACGCGAGCTTCGTCCCGCCGGCCGAGGCCGTCGTCGTCGTCGCCTACGGCGTGCTGATCCCCGAGGTCGCGCTCGAGCGGGCGCTCTGGCTCAACGTCCACCCGTCGCTCCTGCCTAGGTGGCGTGGGGCCGCGCCCGTCGAGCGGGCGATCATGGCCGGCGACGAGGAGACGGGCGTGACCGTCCACCGGACGGTGAAGGCGCTGGACGCGGGGCCGGTCGCGGCGACAGCGCGCTTCGGGATCGGCCCTGACGACACCGCTGGCGACGTCTACGAGCGTGCGGCGGCCGTCACGCCCGACCTCGTCGACGTGGCCCTCGCGCAGGGCGAGCTCGTCGTCCAGCCCGAGACCGGCGCTACGTACGCCGAGAAGATCGCCCCCGCCGACCGCGAGCTCGACTGGAGCCGGCCCGCGAAGGAGCTCCACGACCGGATCCGGGCGCTCTCGCCGCACATCGGCGCGCGCGGGGAGCTCCACGGCCGGCGCGTCACGGTGTGGCGGTCGCGCGTGCGCGGCGACGAGCTGGAGCTGCTCGAGGTGCAGCCCGAGGGCCGGCGGCGCATGACGTACGACGAGTTCCTCCGCGGACTACGATAGGCCCGCGGGACCAGCAAGCAGCGGCGGGGGCATCGCCTCCGTCCGTCCTGTGCGTCGGCGACCCGCTGGTAATCCGGTTCGACTCCGAAAACGGCTCGGCTCGAAGGGCCGGAAGCAGGGTGGCGGCCCTGCAGGTTCAGACCTCCGCTGTCATCCTGTGGCCCTTCGAGCCCGAGTCACAAGCGCCATGACCATCGCCATCGTCGTCATCGTCCTCGCCGCCGCCGCGCTCCTCGCGCTCGCGGCCTCGCGGCGCCTCGCCCGCGTGACCGTGTACGAGTTCGAGCGCGGGCTGCGCTACGACCGCGGCCGCTTCACGCGCCTCCTCGACCCCGGCCAGTACCTGATCTACCGTCGCCGGACCGCGATCCGGAAGGTCGACGTCCGCCCGGCGTACGTGTCGGTGCCAGGTCAGGAGGTGCTGAGCGCCGACGGCGTGACGCTCCGGGTGAGCATCGCCGCGGAGTTCGAGATCGTCGACCCGGCCGTTGCCGTGAACGGGGTCGAGGACTATCGCGCGTCGCTCTACGTGACCCTCCAGCTCGCGTTGCGGGAGATCATCGGCGCGACCGCGATCGACAAGCTGCTCGAGGAGCGGACCACGCTCGGCCCGGGGCTGCTCGAGCGGGCGGCGGGGCGCGTGCGCGAGTTCGGGCTCGAGCTGCGCAGCGCGGACGTGAAGGACATCATGTTCCCCGGCGACCTGAAGCGGACGTTCGCGCAGGTCGTCGCGGCGCGAAAGGAGGGGCTGGCGGCGCTCGAGCGCGCGCGCGGCGAGACGGCGGCCCTGCGGAATCTCGCGAACGCAGCGCGCATGATGGAGGGAAACCCCGCGCTGATGCAGCTTCGCCTGCTCCAGCAGATCGGCGGCGCGAGCGGGAACACGATCGTGCTCGGGCTACCTGGCTCGACGACGCCGCTGCCCATCCGCGAGGGCCGCGGGCCGGCGCCGCCCGAGCTTCCGCCCGAGCCGGAGTAGATGGTCGCGCCGGCTCGGCGCGCGGCGTACGAGGTCGTCCGGCGCGTGTTCGAGGAGGACGCGTACGCCGACCGGGCTTTGGCTACCGCCGCGCGTGGGCTCGACGACCGCGACCGCGCCCTCGCCCAGCGGCTCGCGTACGGAACGGTGCAGCGCGCCCGGACGCTCGACCACGCGATCGAGACGCTCGGCCGCCGGCCCGTGCGGAAGCTCGATCCGCCCGTTCGCGCGGCGCTTCGGCTCGGCGCGTACCAGCTCGCGTACCTCGACTCGGTTCCGGCGCACGCGGCGGCGAACGAGTCGGTCGAGCTCGTCCGCCGCGCCCGGCTCGAGCGCGCGGTGCCGTTCACGAACGCCGTCATGCGGCGGCTGGCCGCAGGCATTCGCGAGCTGGTCGACGCTCTGCCCGAGGGACCGCTGAAGCACTCCTATCCGGACTGGGTCGCGGAGGTCTGGGAGCGCGACCTCGGCCGCGACGAGGCGCTCGCCCTCATGCGCGCCCAGAACGAGCCGCCCGAGACGGTGGTGCGGGTCGTGCGCGGCCCGGTCGAGGGCGAAGCTACCGACGTGCCCGACGCGCTTCGCGTCGCGCGCGTGGACGAGCAAGCCCTCGCCGAGGGCCGCGTCTGGCCCCAGAGCCGAGGCTCGCAGGTCGCCGGCCTGGCGGTCGGGTCGCGCGCGGGCGACCGCGTGCTCGACCTCTGCGCGGCTCCCGGCGGGAAGGCGACGCAGCTCGCCGGCGAGGTCGTCGCGGTTGAGAAGAACGCGGCCCGCGCGCGCGAGCTCCGCGAGAACCTTGCCAGGCTCGGCGCGACCAACGTCGCGGTCGTCGAGGCGGACGGCCTCGACCTGCCGGCCGACCTGAGCGACTTCGACCGCGCGCTCGTCGACGCGCCGTGCTCGGGGCTCGGCGTCCTCGCCGCGCGGCCGGACCTCCGCTGGCGGGCGCGGCCTCTTCCGGAGCTCCAGCTCGGGCTGCTCCGTGCCGCCGCCGAGCGCGTGCGACCGGGCGGCACGATCGTCTACTCCGTCTGCACCGTCAACTCCGACGAGAGCGAGGCCGTCGTGGACGAGTCCGGGCTCGAGGTGGACACGTCCCTCGCGGACGATTGGCCGCAGTTCCGGCACCCGCGCCGGCCGGAGTTCCTGCTCACGCTCCCACACCGCCACGGCACGTCGGGGTTCTTCGTGGCGCGGCTGAGAAACTAGCGCCGGTGCCCTGGCGCGAGTGGATCCGCACGGTCGAGGTCGAGCCGTCGCTGTACGCGGCCGACTTCGCGCGGCTCGGCGAGCAGATCGAGGTGCTGCTGCGCGCCGGCGTCGAGATCTTCCACTTCGACGTCGGCGACGGGCACTTCGTCCCGCCGATCACGATGGGGCCGATCGTGCTCGAGTCGATCTCGCCGATCGTCCACCGAGGCGGCGGCGTGCTCGACTGCCACCTCATGGTCGAGGAGCCGCAGCGGCACTTCGAGGCGATCGCGGAGGCGGGCGGCGACAGCGTGACCTTTCACTACGAGGCCGTCGAGGACGTGGCTGCCGTGGTTCGTGCGGCGCGCGCACACGGCCTTCAGGTGGGGCTCGCGTTCAAGCCGGAGACGACTCCGGAAGCGGTGGCCGAGGCCGCGGAGAGCGTAGACATCGTCCTCTGCATGAGCATCGAGCCCGGCTATTCGGGCCAGCCGTTCATGCCGGAGGCCCTGCCGCGGATTCGCCGGGTGCGCGAGCTCCTTCCGCCGGCGGTCCACGTGCAGGTCGACGGAGGGATCGGGCCGCAGAACGCGCGCGAGGTTCGCGGGGCGGGCGCGACGCTCCTCGTCGCCGCGACGGCGATCTTCCACCAGGACGACCTCGCCCGCGCGTACCGGCGCCTCGCCGAAGCGGCCGGATGAGCCTCGAACGTGCGCTCGAGCTCGCCGAGCGCGGGCGCGGCACGACGCACCCGAACCCGGTCGTCGGCGCGGTCGTCGTGCGGGACGGCGAGATCGTCGGCGAGGGGTGGCACGAGCGCAAGGGCGGCCCGCACGCGGAGGTCGTCGCGCTGGAAGCGGCTGGCGAGGCGGCGCGCGGCTCGACGCTCTACGTGACGATGGAGCCGTGCCTCCACCATGGCCGGACACCGCCGTGCACCGACGCCGTTCTGCGGACGGGCGTCGCTCGCGTCGTCGCCGGCTCGCTCGACCCGCATCCCGAGCACGGCGGCGGGCTCGAGCGGCTGCAGGCGGCGGGGGTCGAGGTCGAGCTCGTCGACTCGTTCGAGGCGCGCGCCCAGAACGAGGCGTGGCGGACGTGGGCGGCGCGCGGACGGCCGTTCGTCACCTACAAGGTCGCGACGACGCTCGACGGGCGCGTGACGGTTCCGGGCGAACGCTGGGTGACCGGCGAGGAGTCGCGCCGCCTCGTCCACGAGCTGCGGGCCGCTTCCGACGCCGTCGCCGTGGGAATGGGAACGGTTCGCGCGGACGCGCCGCTCCTCACCGCCCGCGGCGTCGACGCGCCGCGCCAGCCGCGCCGGCTCGCGTTCGGCCGCGGGCCGCTCCCGCCGGGTTCGGAGCTGGAGCTGCGCACCGGCCCGCTCGACGAGGAGCTACGCGAGCTCGCGGCCGAGGGCGTCCAGTCGCTGCTGGTCGAGGGCGGGTCGACGCTAGCCGCGTCCTTTCTGGCCGCCGACCTCGTGGACAAGCTGCTCGTCTTCGTCGCGCCGACGCTCGCCGGCGACGGTCCGGCGATGCTCGCGACGCTCCCCGAGCCGAGACGGCTCGCGCGTTTGTCTGCCCGACCCGTCGGTGAGGATGTGCTCCTGAGCGCCTATGTCCACGAGCCCTGACCGAAGCAGCCGCGCCGACGACCGGATCGTCACCGTCCTGTCGCAGTGGCTCGCCCGGCACGTCGGCGACGACGAGCTGCTCGCGCGCGTGAACGAGATCGGCACCTCGGAGCTCGAGCCGGTGCAGGCCGAGGCGGTCGCCGACTTCCTTGCCGAGTTCAGGGTCGGCGCGGGCGGCGAGCGCGAGATGCTCGTCCGCGAGACGCTCGAGGCCGTCGCGCTGGGTTAGCGTGGGGTCGCGGCCGGCGGCGAGCTGGGACGCGGAGTACCGGGCCGGCCGCTACGCGGGCGAGGCTCCGGTGCCGTTCGTCGACGACGTCCTCGCGGCGGCGCGGCGCGTCGGGCTGCCGCCGGGCCGCGGCCTCTACGTCGGGTGCGGGAACGGCCGCAACTACGCGCCGCTCGTCGCCGGCGGGCTCGACCTGATCGGGCTCGACGTCTCGGCCGAGGCGCTCGCTCAGCTCGCCGCGCGGCTTCCGGAACGGGCGCACGATCTCGTCCACGGCGACCTCTCGGCGCTTCCGCCCGACGCGGCCTTCTCGCTCGTCGTCGGCATCCAGGTGTTCCAGCACGGGCGCGAGGCGGAGGCGCACGCCAACGTCGCCGAGGCCGCGCGTCGAGTCGTTCCGGGCGGGCTGCTCTGCGTCCGCGTCAACGCGGTCGGAACCGACCTCCGGCACGGCCATCGCGTGGTCGAGCGAAACGAGGACGGCGGGTTCACCGTCGAGTACCTGGAGGGGCCGAAAGCGGGCCTCGCGATCCACTTCTTCGCGGAGGCCGAGCTCGCGCGCTTGGTCGAGCCGCTCGACCCCGTGCTGCCCCTCAGGCTCGACGCGACGGCGCACGAGCCGCCCGCCGCGGGCCGGTTGCTCCAGTGGGAAGCGATCTGGCGCCGCCCCGAAGGCCGCTAAGCTCGCGCGGTGGAGGCCGTTCGGGCGCCGGCGCTGCCGCGCGCGGTGACGCGGGTCGTGGCGCGCGCCCGCCTCGGGACGGTCGTCTTCGTCTCGGGCGGCGGGACGCTCGCGACCGAGATCTGCGCGTCCCGCCTGCTCGCACCGTACTTCGGCAGCTCGACCGTCGTCTGGGCAAACGTGATCGGGCTGATCCTGCTCTACCTCTCGGTCGGGTACTGGCTCGGCGGGCGGGTCGCCGACGCGCGGCCGCGGCCCGAGCTGCTCGGGCGGATCATCCTCGTCGCGGCGCTCGCGATCGCGGCGATCCCGTTCGTCTCGCGGCCGGCGCTCGATCTCGCGCTGCACGGATTCGTCGCGGTCTCGGTGGGCGTCGTCGCGGGCTCCTTCCTCGCCGCGCTCGCGATGTTCGCCGTGCCGGTGACGCTGCTCGGGGCCGTGTCTCCTTTCGCCATTCGGCTCGCCCTCGCGGAGGTGGCCGAGGCGGGCACGGTCGCCGGCCGGCTCTACGCGCTCTCGACGATCGGGAGCATCCTCGGGACGTTCCTGTCCGCGCTCGTCTTCGTCCCGCTCGTCGGCACACGGCGGACGATGGTCGGAACGGCCGCGCTGCTCGCTCTGGCCGCGGTGCTCCTGCTCGGGCGGCGGTGGGTCGCGGTCGCGGCGGCCATGGCGGCGCTGCTGCTCGTGCCGCCGGGCGCGGTCAAGGGCGCGGACGGGCTGCTCTACGAGACCGAGTCGCCGTACCAGTACGTCAGCGTCCTTCGGCAGAGCGACGGCTCGCGGATCCTCCAGCTGAACGAGGGCGTCGCCGTCCACTCGGTCTGGCGGCGCGACACCGTCCTCACCGGCGGCTACTGGGACCTCTTCCTGCTGCTGCCGCCGTTGCTCGGCCGCCCTGCCGACCGGATGCTCGTGATCGGCAACGCGGGCGGGACGGTCGCGCGCGCGTACGGCCGCTTCTACCCGCGCACCTGGATCGACGGCGTCGAGATCGACCCCGCGGTGACCGCTGCGGGGCGGCGATGGCTCGGCCTCGGCGACAACCCGCGGTTGCGCGTCGTCACCGCCGACGGCCGGCCGTACCTCGCGCTGACGAAGCGGCGCTACGACCTGATCGTCGTCGATGCCTACCACCAGCCGTACGTGCCGTTCTACCTCGCGACGCAGGAGTTCTTCCGGCTCGTGCGCTCGCACCTGCGGGCTGGTGGGCTGGTGGCGCTGAACGTGGCCGCGGTGCCGGGCGACCGGCGCCTGAGCCGCGCGATCGGGAGCACGCTCGCGTCGGTCTTCCCGAGCGTCTGGGTCTGGCCGGCGCTTCGGTTCAACGACCTGCTGATCGCGACCGCGGCGCCGACGGCGCGCAGCGAGCTCCTGGCACGAGCTCGAAGGGCACCCGGGCGCGTGCGCTCGCTCGTCCCGCTCCTCGACCGGGAGCTCTCGCCGGTTCGACAGACCGAGGCGCCGCTGACCGACGACCGCGCGCCCGTCGAGTGGCTAACAGACCGGATGCTGGCGACGCAGATCGCGCGCGGCGGGTCGCTCGACGACCGTGCCCTTCCGACCCTCCCGCGGTAGCCTGGGCCGCATGTTCACGGGGCTGGTGCGCGAGCGCGGGCGCGTGGCGGCGCGGAGCGGGGGAGACGGCGGCGTGCGGCTCGTCGTCGCGGCGCCGTCGACGGCCGCGGGCGCTTCGGTTGGCGACTCGATCTCGGTCGACGGCTGCTGCCTCACCGCGGTCGCGGTCGAGAACGGCTCGGTCGCGTTCGACGCGGTGCCGGAGACGCTGAGCCGATCGGCGCTCGCCGATCTCGAGCCGGGAGACGAGGTGAATCTCGAGCCGGCCTTGCGGGCGGGCGAGCCGCTCGGCGGCCACTACGTCCAGGGGCACGTTGACGGTCTCGGCCGCATCCGCTCGGTGGAGCCGGAAGGAGACGGCGTCCGGATGTGGGTCGACGCGCCGCCGGATTTGTTGCGCTACTGCGTCGAGAAGGGCTCGATCGCCGTCCAGGGCGTGTCGCTGACGATCGCCGGCCTCGACGACCGCGGCTTCGCGGTCGCGCTCGTCCCGCACACGCTCGAGGCCACGACGCTGGGTGCGCTCGGGTCGGGCGCGCCGGTGAACCTCGAGGTCGACGTGCTCGCGAAGTACGTCGAGCGGATGCTCACGGCAACCCCTCGATGAGCCGACTCATCCGCTCCGGCCGCTCCGGATCATCGAGCGGCAGCTCCCCGACGTAGTACTCGGCGCGCGGATAGCCCGTCGCACGGATCTCGCGCACCGCGCCCGCGACGTCGTACGGCGTGCACCGGAACGACACGTCGGGGCCGAGGAGGGCCCAGTACGCGCCGGGCCGCGTCTCGTATGGGAAGCCGACGCTGCCCGCGTTCACGACGCGAACCCCGTCGACGCGCCGGTCGAACTGGACGTGTGTGTGCCCGCAGACGACGACGCGTTCCTCGACGCCCGCGAGCAACTCGCGCAGTGTCTCGTCCGGCGTCAGGCGCGTGATCGTGAGCGTGTCGCTCCCGGGCGCGCCGTGGCAGAACCGGACACGGCCGAAGCCGTCGACGTCGAGCACGGCGTCGAGCGGCAGCTCCGCCAGGAACGCTAGCCGCTCCTCGCCGAGCCGCTCGGCGACCCAGACCCGCGCCTCCATCCAGACCTCGGGCGGACCAGCGGCGGCGCCCTCGAAGTCGAGCACGCGGTCGGCGTTCCCGCGGACGAAGGTCGCGCCGGCCGCCCGAAGCAGGTCGAGCGTCTCGGCCGGCATCGGCCCGCTCGCGACGTCGCCGCCGGCGACGATCCGGTCGACCCGCTCGCGCGCGACCTCCGCGAGCACCGCCTCGAGCGCCGGCAGGTTCCCGTGGACGTCGTACAGGGCCGCGACGCGCACGCTTGTAGATTCGCACGGTGCGGCTCGAGCCCCTCTACCGACTGACCTTCTCGTACACGTCGCGTTGGGACGCGGACGCGGGCGGCGTCCTTCACCGGCTGCTCGTCGGCGAGGGCCGCGCCGAAGGAAGGGTCTCCGGCGAGTTCCACGGGACGAATGACTCCCGCCGCCGCCCTGACGGCACCTTCGAGCCCGACTACCACGGCGTGATCGAGACCGACGACGGCGCCGCGATCCTGTTCCACCTGACCGGCTACGGCTGGCCGGACGAGAGCCGGATCGCGGCAACCGTCAAGCACGCGACTGGCGACGAGCGCTACGCGTGGCTCAACCGGACGCTCTGTGTCGTCACCGGCGATCTCCGCGGCAAGCAGATCGTGCTCGACGTCGCCGAGCTCGTCTGGGAGCCGCTCACGCCGTAGCCGGGGCCGAGCCCACCTCCGAGGTGCAGAACGCGCACCGCTTCGCCGCGACCGGGATGTCGCTCAGGCACTCCGGGCACGAGCGCACCGCCTCGTCGACCGGCGGCTCGGTCTTGCGGCGCGCCATCAGTGCGTTCACCGGCCGGACGACGAGGAAGAAGACGGCCGCGGCGATCAGGCCGAACGCGAGGATCTTGTTGATGAAGTCGCCGTAGAGGAAGCGGCTCCCGTGGATCGTGAACGCGAGCCCGCCGAAATCGTGCGACCCCGAGATCGCGGCGATCAGCGGCGTGATCAGGTCGGCGACGAGCGCGGTGACGACGGTTCCGAACGCCGCGCCGATGACGATGCCGACGGCGAGGTCGACGACGTTTCCGCGCAGGAGAAACTCCTTGAAGTCGGTCAGTGCGGTCGGCCGGCGAAGCCCGGTCAGGCGTGCGGTTGCGCTTTCCACGGCGTCCTCCTTGGTCGGTCGTGGAGATCCTCCCACGGTACGATGGCCCGCGTGAACGCCCTCGAGGAGCAGACAGCCTTCGCGACCGTCGAGGAGGCGATCGAGGACATCCGCCAGGGCCGCTTCGTCGTCGTCGTCGACGCCGCCGACCGCGAGAACGAAGGCGACCTGACGATCGCCGCCCAGTTCGCGACGCCCGAGGCGATCAACTTCATGGCGACCCACGGACGCGGCCTGATCTGCCTCTGCCTGACCGAGGAGCGCTGCGACGAACTCGGCCTGCGGCAGATGACCGACAACAACGAGACGCCGTACGAGACGGCGTTCACCATCTCGATCGAAGCGCGCGAGGGGATCTCGACCGGGATCTCGGCCCACGACCGCTCGCGGACGATCCAGGTCGCGATCGACCCGTCGAAGGGTCCGGGCGATCTCGTCCAGCCGGGACACGTCTTCCCGCTCCGCGCGAGACAGGGCGGCGTGCTCCAGCGGACCGGGCAGACCGAGGCCGCAGTGGACCTGGCTCGCCTGGCCGGGCTGAACCCGGCCGGTGTCGTCTGCGAGGTCATGGCCGACGACGGAACGATGGCGCGCGTCCCCGACCTGATCCCGTACTGCCGGCGGCACGGGCTCAAGCTCGTCACCGTCGCCGACCTGATCGAGTACCGGCGCCGGCACGAGAAGCTCGTCGAGCGGATGACGAGCGTCCGCCTCCCGACGGCGTACGGCGAGTTCACCGCGGTCGCCTTCCGCGAGAAGCTGACCGGCAAGCACCACGTCGCGCTCGTGAAGGGCGACGTCGAGGGCGCCGAGGACGTGCTCGTCCGCGTCCATTCCGAGTGCCTGACCGGCGACGTCTTCCACTCGCTGCGCTGCGACTGCGGCGAGCAGCTCGAGACGGCGCTCGAGCGGATCGGCTCCGAGGAGCGCGGCGTCCTGCTCTACATGGCGCAGGAGGGCCGCGGGATCGGCCTGCTCGCGAAGCTGAAGGCCTACGAGCTGCAGGAGAACGGGCTCGACACCGTCGAGGCGAACCTCGAGCTCGGCTTCCCGGCCGACGCGCGCGAGTGGGGTATCGGGAACCAGATCCTCGCCGACCTCGGGCTGTCGACGATCCGGATCCTCACGAACAACCCGCGCAAGATCAGCGGGCTCGAGGGGTACGGGCTGACCGTCGTCGAGCAGGTGCCGATCGAGACGCACCCGAACGCCGAGAACGCGCGCTACCTCGCGACCAAGCGCGACAAGCTCGGCCACCGCCTCCACCACCAGGACGTCCGCTTCGAGTCGGAGGGCGAGTGACGGAGCCGGTCGAGCCGGTCGAGGCGGTCGCGCCCGCCGAGGAGGACGAGGTCGCGGGAGAGGCGCCTGCGCCCGCCGAGCACGCGCCCGGCGAGCTCGAGATCCCCGAGGACTATCCGGTCTTCGAGGGCTCGCCGAACGGCAGCCGGCGGGGCGTCGCGGTCGTCGTCGGCCGGTTCAACGGCGAGATCACGTCGCGGCTGCTCGAGTCGGCGCTGGAGGAGCTCGACCGGGCGGGCGTAGCGAAGGACGCGATCACCGTCGTGCCGGTTCCGGGCGCCTTCGAGCTTCCGCTCGCGGCGATGGCGTTCGCGAAGACGCGCCGCTACGCGTGCGTCGTCGCGCTCGGCTGCGTGATCCGAGGCGAGACACCGCACTTCGAGTACGTCGCCGGCGAGGCGGCGAGCGGGCTCCAGCTCGCGGCGCTCGAGACGGGCGTGCCGGTCGCCTTCGGCGTCCTCACGGTCGAGACGACCGAGCAGGCCGAGGCCCGGATCGACAAGGGCGCGGAGGCGGTGCGAACGGCGCTCGAGATGGCCGACCTCTTCCAGCAGCTTCGGACGACGGCTTCGGCCGCGAACCGTTAGCTACACTGCCCGACCGTGTCCAAGGTCTGCGCAGTCTGCGGCAAGAAGCCGTCGTTCGGCCACAACCGGAGCCATTCGATGGTGGCGACGAAGCGGCGCTTCAACCCGAACCTCCAGCGCGTCCGGGTCCTCCTCGGCGGCAAGCCGACCCGCGCCTACGTCTGCACTCGCTGCCTCAAGGGCGGCAAGGTCCAGAAGGCCGTCTAGACCGTCAGCGGGTTCGTCCAGGTCACCCGCGGAAAGCGAGCAAAGTCGCGATCGGCGGAGCAGAGCTCTGCGCCATGCTCGATCGCGAGTGCGGCGAGGTGCGCGTCGTTCACGAGGTTCGCGGCAGTTCCGAGAGGCGCGAGCAGCTCGCGGAGGAGCGCGCTGTGACGGTTGGTCGGGTGGACGATCGTCGTGTTCGGCTGGTCGAGCCAGGAATCGACGCGGCGAAGAGCGGCGTCGGCTGCCAACGGCGTCGCGAAGACCCGAGGATTGGTCGCAAGTCGAAGGAATGCCAGCAAGACGAACCATGCGAAGGCGAAGGTCTCGGACGCCGATAACTGCTCCTCGAGCCATGCCTTCGCGATCGCATGGTGCGGCGACCTCTCGTCGACTGCATAGAGCAGGAGATTCGTGTCGACGAGCTTCACTTGCGGAGCTCGAGCTTGCGGATCGTCTCCGCGTCCTCCAGCTCACCAGCCAGGCGCAGCGCGTGCTCGAGGTCGACGCCAGGGCGCAGCCCGAGGGGCGCAGTCTCCAGGCGATAAGGCCGGCGTGTCTCCTCGTCGCGGGTCGAGAGCCCGCGCCGGATTGCCTCGTTCAGCGCCTCCTTGAACGGGACTCCCCGTTCCCGCGCGAGCGAGCGGAGCTTCGCTGCAAGATCTGGATCGAGCGAGACGGTAGTTCGCACGTACGCACCATAGCATCACGGCGACAGATGCTCTGATGCTCAGTAACTTGCTCGTCCGGAATCCGGTCTAATGGCAGCGTGGAAGCAGGCTCGACTCTCTCGACGTCGCTGGGCCGGATCACGATCTCCGGCGACGCGGTCGCGCAGATCGTCGGACACACGGCGGCGCAGTGCTACGGCGTGGTCGGGATGGCGGCGCGCGGCGGGCGGGTCGGCCGGCTCCTCGCGCGCGACAAGCTGAAGCAGGGGATCTCGGTCGCACGCGACGCCGAGAGGCTCAAGATCGACCTCCACGTCGTCGTGGAGTACGGCTTGAACTTGGCCGAGGTCGCGTCCACGATCAGGTCCCAGGTGGCGTACGAGGTCGAGCGGCTGACCGGACTGGCCGTGGCCGCCGTGGAGGTGCACATCGAGGACGTGAGGCGCAGCGCATGACGGAGGCGAGTGAGGGCGACCTCCGGCGGACACGCGAGCTCGCCGCGGCGGCGCTCGCGAACCTCGAGCAGAACCGACGCCGGATCGACGACCTCAACGTCTACCCGGTGCCGGACGGCGACACCGGGACGAACCTGACGCTGACCGTCCGCTCGATCGTCGAGTCGCTCGCCGACGACGCGACGCCTCGCGACCGGCCCGGCCTCGCCCGCGCCGCCGCACGGGCCGCGCTGATGGGCGCGCGCGGGAACTCGGGCGTGATCTTCTCGCAGATCCTCCGCGGCGCGGCCGAGTTTCTCGGCGCGGCGCCGGCGATCGACGCTCCCGCGATCGCCGCAGCACTCCGCGCCGCGAGCGACGCCGCCTACCGGGCGGTGCGCCAGCCGGTCGAGGGGACGATGCTGACGGTGATCCGCGAGCTCGCCGAGGAGGCCGAGGCGCGCGCGCCGGATGCCCCCGCCGTTCCCGACCTCCTCATCGACGTGGTCCGCCGCGGCGACGACGCCGTGCGGCGGACGCCCGAGCAGCTCGCCGTCCTGCGCGAGGCAGGCGTCGTCGACGCGGGCGGCGCCGGGCTCGTCGAGATCGTCCGCGGCATCGCCGCCGGCCTCACCGGCGAGCCGCTGCCCGAGGCGCCCGCGGTCGAGGAAGTCGGCTTCGACGCGATCCACCAGGAGCTCTCGCGCTACCGCTACTGCACGGTCATCCTCGTCGAAGGCGACGGGCTCGAAGCCGACGCGCTGGAGGCCGAGCTCGAGCCGCTCGGCGACTCGCTGCTAGTCGTCGGCGACCCGAGCGCGCTCAAGGTGCACCTCCACACCGACGACCCCGGCGCCGCGATCCAGGCGGCGACCGCGATCGGCGAGCTGGAGTCGGTCGAGATCGCGAACATGCACAAGCAGACCGCCGAGCGCGAGGAGCGGCTCCTCCAGGCCGTCCCCGACGCGGAGCCGAACGCGAGCGACGTCGTCGCGGTCGTCGCCGGCGACGGGAACCGGCGGATCTTCGAGAGCCTCGGCGCGGCTCGCGTCGTCGAGGGCGGGCAGACGATGAACCCGTCCACCGCTGAGCTCGTCGCCGCAGTCGACGCTGTCGCCGCGCCGGAGGCGATCCTGCTCCCGAACAACTCGAACGTGATCCTCGCCGCCGAGCAGGCCGCGGGGCTCGCGTCGAAGCCGGTCGAGGTCGTCCGCAGCGCCACGATCCCAGCCGGCCTTGCAGCGATGGTCCTCTTCGACGGCTCGCGCCCGGCGGCCGAGAACGCGGCCGAGATGCGCGACGCGCTAGAGGCGGTCGCGACCGGAGAGGTGACGATAGCGTCGCGCGATGCCGAGCTGAACGGCTTCGCGATCCACGAGGGCAACTACTTCGGCCTCGTCGGCGACCAGCCGGTCGCGGAGGGCGAGAGCTTCGACGAGGTCGCGGGCGCCGTCGTCGAACGGCTGCTCGCGGAGCCGCACGAGGTCCTGACGCTGCTCACCGGCGAGGGCGCGCCGCAGCTCGACCCGCTGCTCGAGCGGCTGCGGGAGCGGCATCCGGATGTCGAGGTCGACGTCCAGGACGGCGGCCAGCCGCACTACCCGCTGCTCCTGTCCGCCGAGTAGCGGCGTACGATCCGTCGCCGTGGACCCAATCCGGATCGTCCTGGTCGAGGACAACCAGGTCTTCCGCGAGGCGCTCGAGCTCCTGCTCGGGCTGCGCTCCGACATCGAGGTGGTCGCCTCGGTCGGCGACGGCACCGAGGCCGTCCCCGCGTGCCGCGAGCACTCGCCGGACGTGGCCCTGATGGACTTCCGCATGCCAGGCCTCGACGGCGTCCAGGCGACCGCCGCCGTCCGCGCCGCGTGTCCGGGCGTCGCCGTCGTCTGCCTGACTGCGTCGGTGACGGGGCGCGAGGTCGAGGCGCTCTACGAGGCGGGCGCGGTCGCGTGCCTGAAGAAGGACCAGGAGCTCGAGGAGATCGTCGCCGCGATCCACCACGCCGTCGACCGCCTCGCGCCGGCCGAGTAGTGGAGCTGACGGCCGAGAACACGGCGATCGTCCTCGACTCGACCGCCGACTTCCCCGAGGCGCCGAGCCGCTTTCCGAACTGGCGCGTCGTGCCGCTGTACGTCCGCTTCGGCGACGAGAGCTTCCGCGACTACGTCGAGCTCGGGCCGGAGGAGTTCTACGCGCGCCTCCGCACGGCCGTCGAGCTTCCGACGACGTCGCAGCCGACGCCGCAGGACTTCCTCTCCGCGTACGAGGAGCTCGCCGGCTACGAGCGGATCTACACGCTCACGATCGCGGGCACGCTCTCGGGAACCGTCGGGAGCGCGCGCACCGCGGGCGAGGAGCTCGGCGGCGACCGCGTGCGGGTGATCGACACGACGACGGCCTCGGCCGCGATCGCGATGCTGGGGCTCGCGATCCAGCGACGGCTCGAGGCGGGCACGACCGACGCGGACGTCGAGGCGCTCGTCGCGCGCTACACGCGCGAGAACGGGCTCCTGTTCACGGTCGACACTTTGGAGTTCCTGGCGCGCGGCGGCCGGATCGGGCGCGCCCGCGCGATGGCCGGGCAGCTCCTGCACATCAAGCCGATCCTGACCATCACGGACGGCGAGGTCGTCCCGGTCAAGCGCGTGCGCGGCAACCAGAAGGCGATGCAGGAGTTCGTCCGCGAGTTCACGGCCGAGACGATCGACGACCCCGGCCTGCGGGTCGGGATCGCCCACGCGGACGCGCCGGCCCGAGCCGAAGCGCTGCGGAAGATGGTGCGAGGCGAGCGCCCGCACGCGGACATCGAGATCGTCACGACGCTCGGCGCCGTCGTCGGCACCCACGCGGGGCCTGGGACCGTCGGCTTCTTCTGGTTCTTCGATCCGTAGGCGCGCCGTATCCAAGCGCACAACCTGCCGATACGATCGCGCGGCGGTTATCGAGTTTTCGTCGTAGATAGACCCCTTTGAGCCGCTGCGCGCCGCTGCGTGATTCACCCCCGCCCAAGGGAGTCGCCGAGAAGGAGGCGGTATGGCTGTCATAGCCGTCACGCTGCTGCTCGCCCTCTCTGCGGCTTGGGGCGGCATGATCGCGGTTGTGGGTGCGCGTCGTGGGGTGACCGCGACCGAGGTGAACCTAGCGGCTCTCGTAGTCGCGACGCTTCTTCTCTTCGCGGGCAAGTAGCCGGGTTCGGCCGGCCGCGGCATTGCCGCGGCCGGCCCGACGTCGTCACGGACGGAAGCGTCTGCGGCGGCGCCTATACTCGAAGCGTCCTTGGTAGAGGTCGCCGCATCGACCCGCCTCCCGGTCGGGTTCGCCGGGCTGGACCCGCCTGCGAGCTGGCCGCAGCCGCACAGCGCGCCCTGCCCGGAACGGCTCGAGCGGCCGCTCGACACGCTCGCCGGCGTCGGGCCGGCCGTTAAGCGGAAGCTCGCGCGGCTCGGGCTCGAGACCGTCCGCGACCTGCTCGAGCACCGGCCGTTCCGGTACGAGACGCCGGTTCCCGAGCGGCGGATCGCCGACCTGAGTGGCGACGACGAGGTGGTGATCGCCGCCGAGGTGTTGAGCGTCAGCGAGGGGCGGCGCGGGCGACTGAAGTTCCTCAGGGCGCGGGTCGCCGACGAGAGCGGCACGACGACCGCGACCTGGTTCAACCAGCCGTGGCTCAAGGCGCACCTCCAGCCCGGGACGCCGGTCCGTCTACGCGGGAAGCCCGGCCGCTACGGGTTCGACGTGCGCTCCTACGATCTCGGCGAGGCGTCCGCGACGGCCGACTTCGCACCCGTCTATCCCGCGAGCGAGGAGATCACGCCGAAGAAGCTGCGCGAGCTGGTCGAGGCGGCCCTCCCGCACGCGCGCGACTTCCCCGACGCGCTTCCGGCGGATCTGCGGCAGCGGCTCGGCCTACCGCTCGTCGCCGACGCCCTCACCGTCCTGCACCGCCCGCGGCGCGCCGACGAGGCCGAGAGAGGACGGCGGCGGCTCGCGTTCGACGAGCTGCTCGGCCTCCAGGTCGCGATCGCGCAGCGCGCGCGCGAGCGCGAAACCGAGAAAGCACCCGCGCTTGATCCGCACGGGGAGCTGGTCCAGAGGTACGTCGCGCTGCTCCCGTTCGAGCTCACGCCGCACCAGCTCGAGGCGATCGGGCAGATCGACGCCGACCTCGCACGCGAGGTGCCAATGCAGCGGCTCCTCCAGGGCGACGTCGGCTCAGGGAAGACGGTCGTCGCGCTCTACGCACTTCTGCGCGCGGTCGAGGCCGGCTACCGCGGAGCGCTGATGGCGCCGACGGAGACCCTCGCCGAGCAGCACTTCCTGACGATTGAGCCGCTCTGCGCGGAGCTCGGCGTGCCGGTGGCGCTCCTCACCGGCTCCACGAAGACGCAGCTCGAGGAGGCGCGGATCGTCGTCGGCACGCACGCGCTGATCCAGGAGGGTGTCGACCTGAGCGACCTCGCGGTCGCAGTCGTGGACGAGCAGCACCGCTTCGGCGTCGAGCAGCGGCGCCGCCTGACCCAGGGCCGATCGCCTCACGTCCTGCACATGACGGCGACGCCGATCCCGCGCACGCTCGCGCTGACGGTCTACGGCGACCTGGCCGTGTCCGAGATCGCCAAGCCGCCGGCGAGCCGGAAGCCGGTCGTGACGAGCTGGGTGACCGAGGAGCGGAGCGCCGAGGCCTACCGGCGTCTGCGGAAGCACCTCGCGGAGGGTCGGCAGGCGTACGTCGTGTGCCCGCTGATCGAGGAGTCGGAGACGAGCGTCGCACGCGCAGCCGAGCAGGAGGCCGACCGCCTGCGCCGTGCCGAGCTGCGCGACTTCCGCGTCGGCTGCCTGCACGGGCGGCTTCGTCCGGCCGAGCGGCGTGAGCTAATGCAGCGGTTCAAGGCGCGCGAGCTGGACGTCCTGGTCGCGACGACGGTGATCGAGGTCGGGGTCGACGTCCCGAACGCGACGATCATGATCGTCCAGGAGGCCGACCGGTTCGGCCTGGCGCAGCTCCACCAGCTTCGGGGCCGGGTCGGGCGCGGCGCCGAGCAGTCGTTCTGCCTCCTGATCTCTCGCGCGCGCGAGGAGCTGACCGACTCGGCGCGCGAGCGGCTCGAGGCGCTCGTCGCCTCAACCGACGGTTTCGAGCTCGCCGAGCGCGACCTCGAGATCCGCGGCGAGGGCCAGCTCCTCGGCACGCGACAGGCAGGCCTCTCCGACCTCAAGTTCACGAAGCTGCGCGCCGACCGCCCGCTGCTCGAGCAGGCGCGCGAGGTTGCGGGCGAGCTCATCGAGGCCGACGTCCTCGTGCCCTGCCCAGGGGTCGCGCCCGAGGCCTGAGATCCGCTCTTCACAAGACGCCGGTCGTAACGGATGATCGTGTAGGAACGACACGAGGAGGGCCACGTGACCGCGACCAGCCGAGATGGCGAGCATGGCGCCGATGCACGGTTCGCGCTCCTCGGCGACCAGCCGTACTTCGAGGGCGCGGACCCGCTCGGGTACGACCAGCTGGCGGCCGACTTGATCGCGTTGATCCTCGGTTCGAGTGGGAGGACGCCGTTCACGCTCGGGATCGAGGCGCCCTGGGGCGCGGGGAAGAGTTCGCTGATGCGCCGACTCGAGGCGTCGCTGAAGAAGACGGCCGACGTCGAGACGGTGTGGTTCGACGCCTGGGCGGCCGAGCGCGGCGATGTGCTCGAAGGCCTGATCAAGTCCGTGCTCGAGAAGCTGGACGGCAACGTCCTGCGCAAAGCAGCTCGGAACAAGAACCTCCTGACGGGCGCTCGAATCTTCGTCACGATGATCGCCGGCTTGTTCCGAGTGGGGTCCATCGTGAACGAGCTCTGGGAACGCGCCTCGATCGATCCCAAGGCGCGAAACGAGCTTCGCGACGTCCTCGAGGACGCCATGCAGGCGTGGATCAAGAAGGGCACGACCGATACGCACGGCCGGCTGCTGGTCGTGTTCGTCGACAACCTCGACCGATGCTCTCCGGACGCGGTCTTCCAGGCGTTCGAGGCGATCAAGCTGTACCTCGACGCGAAAGGATTCGTGTTTGTGGTCGGCTTCGACAAGACGATCGTGTCGGAGGCCGTGCTCGAGCAGAAGCGCTACAGCAAGACGGTCACGGGCAGCGACTACATCGAGAAGATCGTCCAGATCCAGTACCGGCTGCCCGAGCCGACGCCGGATCAGCTCAGGGCGCTGATGACGGCCTACACGAACGACTCGAGGACGGCGCGGCTCCTCGACGACGAGGACGCTCGGACGCTGATCGTCAGCGAGAACGCGCGGAACCCTCGCCGGGTGAAGCGGTTCCTCAACACGTTCGTGCTCGAGCATAAGCTCGACGCCGACGCGGCGACGATCCCGCCGGCGACGCTCATCCGAACGCTGATCCTCGAGATGTACTTCTGGGACTTCATCCGACTTGCCCAGGAGGGTGGCGATCCGATCAAGGAGTTCGTCAACTACCTCGATGTCCGGGAAAAGCTCAGGAGACGCGATCCGGTCGATCCGCCTCTTGAGAAGTTCATGCGCGACCATGACGTTGTTCCCGGTCCTGACGCGAAGCTCGCCGACCTCGAAGAGAATCTCCCGGAGGGGTTCCCCGAGCTCGCCCGGAACAAGAGCTTCGTCAAGCTTGTGCGCGACCTCGACAAGGCACCGGACCGCGAGCACGTGCGGTCGAAGCTCGAGCAGGCAGGCGCGAAGGTCGAGCGCGGGGCGTCCGCCGCGGAGCTCGGCCTCGCACGCGAGGAGAGAACGCTCGAGCTTCCGGGGCTCCGGATCCTCTGGGTCGACGACGAGCCCGAAGGTAACGCGTTCTTCGTCAGCGCGCTCAAGGCAGCAGGCGCCTCGGTCGTTCAGGTCGAGTCCCAGGCGGCCGCGGAGGCGCTGCTGGATTCGTCGGCGGCATTATTCGACGTTCTGATCTCCGACATCGGCCGTGGGAACGACCTGGAAGCGGGCTTCGACGGCGCGAGGGCCCTGAAGAAGAGCGGTCTCCTCCCGGCGAAGGTCGTCTTCTTCACGAGCCGGGTGACCCCGAGTCGGCGGAAGCGGGCGATGGAGTTCGGCGCGTCGATCACAAGCGACGATGGGGAGCTGACGGCGGAGCTTCAGGCGTTCGCCGACGCGCGCTCCACCGCGAAGACCTCGATTCCCCTCGCCTGACGCGAGAGCAGATCCGCGAGGTCTGCCGGTCGGGACAGCATCGCGAGCGGCCCGGGGAACTCGAGCGGCTTGATCCCGTCGGTCTAGCGCCAGCAAGACGAGCGCGAACGCCGTCACTCCCGCGATCCTATGAACGATGCGGATCGTCGCCGGCAGCCGGAAGGGCCACACGATCTTCGCGCCGAAGGGGCGCGACACGCGGCCGACCTCCGACCGCGTCCGCGAGGCCGCGTTCAACCTGATCGGAGCGCTCGACGGCGAGTCGGCGCTCGACCTCTACGCGGGGTCGGGCGCGATGGGGCTCGAGGCGCTCTCCAGAGGCGCCGGCCGAGCGGTCTTCGTCGAAAACGACCGCGACGCTTGCCGGACGATCGAGCGCAACCTCGAGAAGCTGCGGCTGACCGGCGCGCGGGTCGTCTGCGGCGACGTGCTCGCGTTCCTCGCGAGCGAGCGGCAGCGGTACGACCTCGTCCTCGTCGACCCGCCGTACGAGCTCCGCGACCACGCCGCCCTGGCCCGCTACCTCCCGGGAGTCCTGGCGCAGGACGGCCTGCTCGTCTTCGAGACCGCGGCGAAGGTCGAGCCGGAGCTCCCGCTCGCGCTGCGCACCAGCCGCCGTTACGGTTCCGCGCGGCTTACGCTCTTCGAGCACCCGTGATCACCGCGATCTACCCAGGGACGTACGACCCCGTCACGCTCGGCCACGTCGACGTGATCACGCGCGCCGCCGCGATCTTCGACCGGCTCGTGATCGGCGTCGTCGGCGAGCCGCGCCACAAGAAGCCGCTCTTCTCGCTCGAGGAGCGGGTCGCCTTCCTCCGCGACGCGCTCGCCGGCCTCGACAACGTGGAGGTCGAGGTCTTCTCCGAGCTCGTGGTCGAGTTCGCCCGCAAGTGGGACGCGAAGATCATCGTCAAGGGCCTGCGCGTGATCTCCGACTTCGAGTGGGAGTTCCAGATGAACCAGCTGAACCGGACGCTCGCGCCCGACGTCGAGACGGTCTACGTGATGGCGAGCCCGAGCGTCAGCTTCGTCTCCTCGAGCGGGGTGAAGGAGATCGCGTCGTTCGGCGGGCGGGTCGACGAGCTCGTCCCGAAAGCCGTCGCGGTGCGGTTCCGCGAGCTCTACCCCGACGGCCGGCCCGGCACGCCCGAGAACCCGACCGAGTGACGACGACCCGGGCCGTCGAGACGAGCGACGGACGCACGCTGCTCGTCCACGAGGCGGGGGATCCCGCCGGGCCGATCGTCGTCTACCAGCACGGGACACCCTCGGACGGCCGCCTCTACGAGCCGTGGGTCGAGGACGCGAAGCGCCGCGGGATCCGGCTCGTCGGCTACGACCGGCCCGGCTACGGCGGCTCGACGAGGCATCCGGGCCGTCGCGTCGTCGACGCCGCGCGCGACGTCGAGACGATCGTCGGCGCGCTCGGCGGCGGCTGGTTCGCGACGTGGGGGATCTCCGGCGGTGCGCCGCACGCGCTCGCGTGTGCCGCGACGCTACCGGGCGAGGTCGTCGCGGCTGCGAGCCTCGCCGCCCCCGTTCCGTACGGCTCCGAGGGCATCGACTGGCTCGCGGGCATGGGCGAGGGGAACGTGGCCGAGTTCGGCGCTGCGCTCGAAGGCGAGGCGGCGCTCAGACCGATGCTCGAGCGGATGCGAGCCGAGGCGCTCGCCGCGTCGCCCGAGCAGCTCCGCGAGGAGTTGGCCTCGATCCTCTCGCCGGTCGACTTCGCCGTCTTCTCCGGTGGGCTCGCCGAGTTCCTCGACGCGACGCTCGGCGGCGGGCTCGGCCCGAGCGTCGACGGCTGGCTCGACGACGACCTCGCGTTCGTCGCCGACTGGGGCTTCGAGCTCGGGCCGCTCGCGGCGCCGACGCTCCTCGTCCAGGGCGGGCACGACCTGATGGTCCCGCCCGCCCACTTCCGCTGGCTCGTCGATCACGTGCCGAACGGCGAGGTCAGGTTCGAGGAAGACGAGGGGCACCTCACGCTGTACGAGCACGTCGTCCCGGCCGTGCACGAGTGGCTGCTGCGCTTCTTCTGAGCGCCAGGACGGCCACGGCGGACGCGAGCCCGACGACGCCGAGCGCGAACGCGGCGACCTTCGTGATCGTCATGACGTGGTGCAGCGACGGCGCGACCGCGGCCTCGATCCCGAACAGGACGGTCATGACAACGACCGGCTTGACGCTGTTTCGCCGGAAGAACCAGGCCGTGCAGGCGAGGAACAGCACCGAGAACACCGCGGCCACCTCGGGAACCTCGATCCGGAAGGCGTCGATCCCCTCCCAGATCCCGAACGCGAGCCCGCTGACGACGAGCGCCTTGCGCATGATCTCTCCTCTCACAGGGCCGGCTGGGCGACGGGCGCGACCGCGCTGCGCGGCCGCGCGACGAGTAGCACCGACGTCACGATCAGCCAGAGCCACCAGACGAAGAACGGGAAGAAGAAGAACCCGAAGAGCTGGACGACCCCGACCGGAATGCCGGCGATCGCGTACCAGCGCGGCAGGAGGCCAGTCCGCAGCGCGACGGCCGAGACGCCCCAGACGACGAGCGCGCTGACTGCGACAGCCGCGACCCAGGTCGCGTAGGACGCGCTGGCGAGCAGCCTGAACGTGTTCGGATCGACGCGGAACCTCGACGACGTGCTTGCGCTGAGGCCGGTCGCGTCGGCGAGCAGCATCGAGACCGCCCACAGCGGTACGCTCGCGATGCCGGCGCCGAAGGCGAGCGCGGCCGCTCCCCCCGCCGGAAGCCGCTCGCGGAGCGTTGCGAGGAACGCGACCAAGAGCATCGCCCCGGCGAGGAAGACGAAGAACCCGACGATCCCGTCCACCCGGTGCGAGTGCTGCGCGAAGTACGCCACGATGGTCGCGTCCGAGTCCTTCTCCTGCGGTTCGTTCAGGACGAACATCACGCCGACGAACGAGCACGCGACGGACAGCACCCCCGTCAGCGGTGCCCACCGATCCCAGAGCTGCTTCATGGCTCCTCCCGTGTCGAATGCAGATCGATCTCGACGGTAGGGCGGCGCCTCGCGGCCGTCGTCGGCGGCGCGGGCGATTCTCGGGTCGGCCGGCCGGGCGATCTTTTGATCGGCTGACCGGCTGATGACACGCGCGTGGACGGCGTCTACCGTGCAGCCATGCGCCTCGGACGCTTCCGGCTCGATCCGCTGAAGGTCGACTGGTTCCTCGCCGTCGTCCTCCTCGTCGTCGGCGAGCTCGAGGTCTGGCTCGGAAGCGGCAGCGTCACGCACCACCACCGTGTCGCGATCGGAAGCGCGATGGTCCTCTTCGCTGCGCTCGTCGCCATCCGCCGTCTCTACCCCGGCTTCGTCGGCATCGCCGCTGCGCTCGTCGGGAACGTCGTCGCCGGGATCTGGGTGCCGCCGTCGAGCGCGAGCTACGGCGTCGCCTGGATGTGCTCGATGTACGCGCTCGCGGCCCGGGCGAGCCGGCGGCTCTTCGTCGTCGGGGTCGCAGCGCTCGCGGTTCCGACCTACGCGGCCGCCGCGTTCGGCCGCGGCCCGCACGGCGAGCTCGAGTTCACGACCATCGCGCTGATCGTGCTGCTCCTTGTCCGCCGCGTCCTCGGCGATCGCGAGCGGCGCGCCCAGATGGCCGAGCGCGAGCGCGACCTCGCCGCGCGCGAGGCGGTCGTCGAGGAGCGGGCCCGGATCGCGCGCGAGCTCCACGACGTGATCGCGCACAACGTCTCGATGATGGTCGTGCAGGCCGGCGCCGAGCGGCGCGTCGTCGAGCCGACGAGCGGCACGCGCGACGTCCTCGAGACGATCGAGCAGATCGGCCGCAGCGCGCTCACGGAGATGCGCCGGCTCGTCGGGATGCTCCGCACCGACCGCGACGAGGAGCTGGCGCCGCAGCCGGGCCTCGACGACGTGGCGCGGCTCGTGACGCAGGTTCGCGAGGCGGGCCTGCCGGTCGAGCTGCACGTCGAGGGCGAGCGGCGCGACCTGCCGGTCGGGATCGACCTCTCCGCCTACCGCATCGTCCAGGAGGCGCTGACGAACGCGCTCAAACACGCGGGCGAGGCGCGCGCGACGGTGCGGATTCGCTACGAGCCCGACTCGCTCGAGCTCGAGATCGTCGACGACGGCGTCGGCGCCGGCGCGCGTCCCGAGGGCGCCGGCCACGGGCTCGTCGGCATGCGCGAGCGGGTGGCGCTGTACGGCGGCCGCCTCGACGCGCGTCGCCGCGAAGGCGGCGGGTTCGCCGTCCGCGCGCTGCTGCCGATTCGATGACGTCGGTCCTGATCGCCGACGACCAGGCGCTCGTCCGCGTCGGCCTGCGCAAGATCCTCGAGAGCGAGCCCGAGCTCACGGTCGCGGGCGAGGCATCCGACGGGGAGGACGCCTTCGCGCGGGCACGCAAGCTCCACCCGGACGTGGTGCTGATGGACATCCGCATGCCGGTCCTGGACGGGATCGAGGCGACGCGGCGGATCGTCGCCGCGCAGCCGGCTACGCGCGTCCTGATCCTGACCACGTTCGGCCTGGACACGTACGTCTTCGACGCGCTCCGCGCCGGTGCGAGCGGATTCATGCTCAAGGACGCGCCACCGGAGGAGATCGTCGCCGCCGTGCGCATCGTCGCGAGCGGCGACGCGCTTCTCGCGCCGCCGATCACGCGCGCGGTGGTCGAGGAGTTCGCGCGCCGCCCGCCGACCGCCGCGCCGACCCCGCCGGCCGCAGTCGAGGAGCTGACCCCGCGCGAGCGCGAGGTGCTCGCGCTGCTCGTCCGCGGCCTCTCGAACCCGGAGATCTGCGAGCGCCTCTTCATCAGCGACGCGACCGCGAAGACGCACGTCGCGCGAATCCTCCAGAAGCTCGGCGTCCGCGACCGGGTGCAGGCCGTGATCTACGCGTACGAGACGGGTCTCGTCAGTCCGGGCCAGTACACTGCGTGAAGCCCCGTGGACGTCCTCGTCCTCATCGACAAGCTCGACGACCTCGTGCACAACGCGAAGGCCGTCCCGCTCACCGACCAGGTCCGCATCGACCGCGAGGAGATCTACGACATCCTCGACCAGATGCGCGCCACGATCCCCGAGGAGATCAAGCAGGCGCGCTGGATCGTGAAGGAGCGCCAGGAGATGCTCGCGGAGGCGAAGCGCGAGCAGGACCGGCTCCTCCAGGAGGCGCGCGAGCAGGCCGTCCGCGAGGCCTCGCAGACGGAGATCGTCAAGCTCGCCGAGCGCCAGGGACAGGAGATCATCGACGAGGCGCGCCGCACTGCCCGCGAGACGCGGCTCGAGATGGAGGACTGGGCCGACGGGATCCTCGCGACGCTCGAGACGAACCTGGACAAGTTCCTCACCGCGGTTCGTCGCGGCCGCGAGCGGTTGCACGAGCGCTCGCAGGAGACGGTCGTCGCCGGGATCGGGCCGATCGGGCTCGACGACGACG
>Ga0081539_10001068_pt1 | contig 50134 bp, 45 predicted proteins | sample TabmetS4T2R2_FD_71023 | JGI IMG/M metagenome (GOLD analysis project Ga0081539, IMG submission 71023) | Tabebuia heterophylla rhizosphere microbial communities from the University of Puerto Rico - S4T2R2 | ecosystem: Host-associated > Plants > Roots > Rhizosphere ... | reverse complement strand
GCGCGATCGGCCCAAAACGCCCGTCGCGGCTTCCAGATGACCCCGAGCCCGTCGTTGTGCGCGACAGCGTTCTGAACGATGAGCGCCGCGATCCGATCCGGCCGCGCCAAGGCCATGCGAAATCCTATGGGACCACCGTAATCCTGCACGTAGAGCGCGTAGCGCGAGAGGCCGAGCGCTTCCGTGAACTGATTCATGACCTCGGCGAGGTGATCGAACGTGTACGCGAACGTCTGCGGCGCCGGCCAGTCACTGTGTCCGAAGCCCGGGTAATCGGGCGCAACGAGGCGATAGCGGTCGGACAATCGGGCAAACAGAGGCTCGAACAACCGGGATGAAGAGGGAAACCCGTGCAGCAGAAGAATCGTCGGCGCGTCTTGGGGTCCGGCTTCTCGGTAAAAGATGGAAAGGCCCCCGGCCTGGGTCGTGCGATATGCCGTCGCGTGTACCATCCGGCGTTCCTTTCTTTGGCGGTTGCGCGAGCAACTCGTGTTCCCACTGGCGTAACGTTACGGGTCACGCGTGACTCTAAACGCCAATGAGACTCCACGTCCTGGATGCCTTCTCGGGAGGGGAGCGGCTTAACACAAGGGAGCCAACACAATGAGCACGATCAAAGCCACGGACGGCACCGAGATCTACTACAAGGATTGGGGCAACGGCCCTGTCGTGACGTTCTCGCACGGCTGGCCTCTGTGCTCCGACGCCTGGGACGGCCAGATGCTCTTTCTGGCGCAGAACGGCTTCCGCGTCGTCGCGCACGATCGTCGTGGCCATGGCCGGTCGAGCCAGGCCGCGTCCTGCAACGACATGGACGGCTACGCCGCCGATCTCGCCGCCGTGATCGAGGCGCTGGACCTGCGAGAGGCCACGCTCATCGGTCACTCCACCGGCGGCGGCGAAGTGGCCCGCTATATCGGGCGCTACGGGACGAAGCGGGTCGCCAAAGCGGTCCTCCTCGCCGCCGTTCCGCCGATCATGCTGAAGTCCGCCTCCAACCCGGAAGGGCTGCCGATGGAGGTCTTCGACAAGCTGCGGAGCGATCTCGTGAAAGATCGCTCACAGTTCTATAAAGACCTGGCTGTGGCGTTCTATGGGGCCAACCGGCCGGGCGCCAATGTCTCGCAGGGCATCCTGGACCAGTTTTGGCTCTGGAGCATGCAGGCGGGTCTCAAGAACGCGTACGAAAGCATCAAGGCATTCTCGGAGACGGACCAGACGGACGATCTGAAAAAGTTCGACGTGCCGACGCTGGTCCTGCACGGTGAAGACGACCAGATCGTCCCTGTGAAAGACTCGGCGAAGAAGTCGGCCAGACTCGTCAAGGGCGCCAAGGAGATCTACTATCCCGGCGCGCCGCACGGTCTCACGGCCACGCACCAGGATCAAGTGAACCGCGACCTGCTCGCGTTCCTACGGAGTTGACGGCCCGGGCGCCTTCCACGTCGATGCGCCGTCGTCTCCGAGCTCGAGAATGGCGTCGTAGTCTTCGAGCCGGTCGTCGCCATCGCTGAGCGTGAGGCACGTGATGGATCGCTCGCGGAGCAGGCTCATGACGCGATCGGCCTGTGAGGCGCCGAGCGTCGCGCGCGGCCGCTCGAGGAAGACGAACCGTGGTGCAGCGAGGACCACGCGGGCCACTGAGAGCAGCTGCTGCTCGCCGAGCGACACGGTGGCGGCCCAGTCCCGGTCGACGTCGAAGCCGCCGATGCGCTCCAGCACGCCGTTCAGGTGTAGCGCGCGCAGCACCGTGGTCATCTGCTCGTCCCCGATGCCACCCTCCTGTGCCGTAGGTCGCAGCAGATCGCGGAGCGTGCCGGGCAGCACGTACGGTCGCTCCGGCAGGAACAGGATGGCGTCGAGCCCAGGCCGCACGATGCGCCCGCTTCCGTGCTCCCACATTCCGGCGGTCGCACGGAACAGCGCGACCTTCGCGGCGTCGTTCGGTCCGGCGATCAACGCATTCGTGCCATGCGGAATCGACACGGACAGGTCCCTCACCAGCACGTGATCGTCGTCCGGCGAGCGCAGCGTCAGCCCCTCATAGGCGACGCGTGCGTTGTCCTGGCGCACCTCGAGCGCCGCGCCGCCGGGCGCTCGGACGCCCTCCAGCGCGTCCGCGAGCGAGCCGATGCGCGAGATCACCACCGCGAACGACGAGATCGACTGGAACTGGGTGACGATGAGGGACAGCGCGCCGAGCAGAACGGAGAATGCCATCGCCGACTGCGTGATCACGCCGAATTCGACCTCGCCCCGGATGAAGAGGGGCGCGACCACGAGAGCGGGGATGATCTGGATCAGGTAGTTGTACCCGTTGGTGAAGAACGCCAGGTTCCGGTTCACGGCGATGAGCCGTCGCATGTTCGCCACCAGCTCGTCGAGCCGGTGCCGCAACCGATCGCCGACCCGGGCTTCGCGGCGCAGCAGCGCGATCGACTCCGCGTTCGCATGAAGATGAACGAGACCCGCGCGGAAGTCGGCCTCCCTATCGAGCTGGTTGTAGTTCAGCCCGACGAGCCGGCGGCCGAACAGCACGGTCAGCGCAGAACCACATGCCGCGTACAGAAGGGCGACGGCGAACAACGTGCGGCTGATCGACCACAGCACGCCGGAGAACGCCACCAGCGTCACCGTGGCATTGGACAGCAGGAGCACGAACGAGAGGGTCGTCGTCGTGAACGCCTTGACGTCCTCGGCGATGCGCTCGTCGGGGTTGGTCAGCATGCCGGCGGCGCTCAGTCGATAGTAGGCTCTGCGATCCAGGTACGCCGCGAGGAGCTCACGAGTGAGCCACTCCCGCCACAGCAGACCCAGCCGCTGCTCGCTGAAGGAATAGAAGGCGCCGACGAGCGTCGAGGCTCCGAACACGCCGACGTAGAGAATGGCCTGCCGGATGAACCGGGCAGAGTCGCGGTTCGAGATGGCCGTCATGAAGTCCCGGCCGACGTAGCTGTTCAAGACGTTCAGGGCATTGAAGATGACGACCAGGGCGATCAGCACCGCGAACAGCGCGCGCGCCCGCCCGCCGACCTCGCAGGTTGCGAACCTCTTGACCGCCCGGCCCAACCGAGCCCAGGTCGATCGCGTGATCGCGATCTGCTGCTCGCTCATGCCTGAAGGAAGCGTATCCTTCGTCCTCGACACGAGGATGTGATCTTTGCGCGCCTACCGAGCCATCGGCGCGGCGGGAGGTACGCTCACATGAGCAAAGGACGTCTGGAAGCGTTCAGCGACGGAGTCATTGCCGTTGTCATCACGATCATGGTGCTGGAGATGAAGCCGCCCCATAGCCCCTCGGTCGCCGCATTGCTGCCCACCGCATCTGTATTTCTCGCGTACGTGCTGAGCTTCGTGTTCGTCGGTATTTACTGGAACAATCATCATCATCTCATGCACGCCGTTCACCACGTCAATGGCTCGATTCTGTGGGCCAACCTGCATCTGCTCTTCTGGCTGTCGCTCGTGCCGTTCGTGACCGCGTGGATGGGCGAAAATCACGTGGCGCCGGTCCCCGTTGCGGCGTACGGCGTCGTGCTGCTCTGCGCCGCAATCGCCTATTTCGTGCTCACGCGGGTTCTGCTGTCCGCGCATGCGAAGGATTCGGGACTGGCGAAGGCCTTGGGCAACGACGTCAAGGGAAAGGTCTCCGTGCTGATGTATGTCGCCGCGGTCCCGGCTGCCTTCGTTCACCCACTGATCGCCTGCGTGCTGTATGTCGTGGTCGCGATCACGTGGCTCGTCCCGGATCGGCGCTTTGAGAAGGTGCTGACGGCGCCCTGATGGTCGAGGAGAGCCGCGCCGCATGAGCGCACAGGGACCGATCCGGATCGCCAGCCGCTCGGAGCTGGCCTTCCAGGCGAACGCCAACGGCTCGGTCCGCCGCATCGATCACCGCGACGTCATCGTCAATGCCTTCCTCGGGAACGAGGTCGAGGGAGGACCCGCCAATCTGTTCCTGCGCCGGCGGGGCGCGCCCATCGAGTGGACGCCGCTGCTCGGTCCGCAGAGTCCCGGCGCCGTGCGCCTCGACGAGCGCGGCCTCGATGTCGCCGGGGAGTGGGCGGGGCTTCGCTTTCGTGTGTCGCTGCGACTGGCGTCGTCCGCGACGGCTTGGTTCTGGCACGTCACGGTCGAAAATGGCGGTCGGCGTGCCGAGACGATCGACCTGCTCTACACGCAAGACCTCGCGCTCATGGATTACGGCGCCGTGCGCCTCAACGAGTACTACATCAGCCAGTACGTCGATCACACGCCGCTGGCCCATCCCGTGCACGGAGTCATGCTGGCGTCGAGACAGAACCTTTCCGTCGGCGGGCGTCACCCGTGGACACTGATCGGTTCGCTCGCGGAGGCGTCGAGTTACTGCACCGACGCGCTGCAGTTCCACGGCCTCGCGACGCGTGCCGGCCACGCGCCCGTGGGTCTGCAAGCGGAACGCCTGCCGGGCGCGCGCCACCAGCACGAGCACGCGCTTGCGGTCATCCAGGATGCGCCGCGACGGCTCGATCCCGGGGCGCGCGCCACCCTCGGCTTCTTCGGCTGGCTCGAGCCCGATCATCCTGACGCAAGCGGGATGGGCGATCTCGCGTTCGCCGATCGCGCGCTCGCGCTGCCCGAAGCGGCCGCCCCGGCGGCGCCCTTGTCCGATGCCGGCCTCGCTCCGGCGCCAACGCTGTTCAGCGCGCGCCCCTTGCTCGACGTCTCGGAGCTCGATGACGCTGAGCTGCGCGCGTTCTTCGGCGCCGAGTGGCGCGCGATCGAGCGCGACGCCGATCAGCTGCTCTCCTTCTTCGTCGGCGGCGACACGCACGTGGTGTTGCCGGCGAAGGAGCGCGCCAGCCTGCGGCCGCACGGCCAGATCCTCCGCACGGGCAATCGGCTGGAGCCCGACGAAGCGTCACTCACCACGACGCAATGGATGGGCGGCGTGTTCCACGCGATGCTCACCCAGGGACACGTGAGCATCAACCGTTTGCTGTCGACGACGCATTCCTATCTCGGGCTGTTCCGGTCACACGGGCAGCGCGTCTTCGTCGAGATCGATGGCGGCTGGCACCTCCTCGGCGTTCCCTCCGCGTTTGCGATGACCCCGAGCGGCGCCCGCTGGCTCTACAAGCACGTGGGCGGGCTGCTGGAAATGCGCAGCTGGGCGACGGTGGACCGACACGAGCTGTGGCTCTCTGCGCGCGTTCTCGACGGACCCGCGCGGCGCTTTCTGGTGTCGAGCCACGTGGCGCTGAACGGTGACGACGGCTCCGACGCGCAGCCCGCGCGGTGGACGCGCGATGCGCGCGGCGTGCGCATCGTGCCGCTGCCCGACACGGACGTCGGTCGGCGCTTCCCGGACGGCGCCTTCCGCATCGACCCGGCGGACGGCACCGCGCTCGAACACGTCGGCGGCGACGAAGTGCTCTTCGGCGACGGTCGCTCGCGCGGCCAGCCGTTCGTGGTGCTCGTGACCGCGCCGAGCACCTCGCTCGGGCTGCGCATCAGTGGTCAGCTGACGATGCCGGAGCCCGCAGCGGGCCCCGGCGCACCGGACGCCCAGCACGCCGCCGACGCCACCGCCGCGGAGCGCTTCTGGCGCACGGTCAACGGCTCGCTCGCGATTCAGGCGCCGGGCACGGCCGACGTCGCGCACATCGATGCGATCGTTCCGTGGTTCGTCCACGACGCGTGGATCCACTACCTGGCGCCGCGCGGGCTCGAGCAGTATTCGGGCGGGGGCTGGGGAACGCGCGACGTGTGCCAGGGCCCCGTCGAGCTGCTCCTGGCGCTCGGCCGCGTCGAGCCTGTTCGCGACATCCTGCTGCGCGTCTTCCGAAATCAGAACCCGGACGGCGACTGGCCGCAGTGGTTCATGTTCTTCGACCGTGAGCGCGGCATTCGCGCCGGCGACTCGCACGGCGACATCGTCTTCTGGCCGCTCTGGGCACTCGCGCAATACCTTCTCGCCTCGGACGATGTCGCGCTGCTCGACGAGGAGCTGCCATTCTTCCATCCGGAAGGCGAGGAAAAGGCGGAGCGCGGAACGATCGCCACCCACGTCGAGCGCGCGCTCGCGGTGATCGCACGGCGCGTGCTTCCTGGTACGCGCCTCGCCGCCTACGGCAACGGCGACTGGAACGACTCGCTCCAGCCGGTGGACCACGCCCTCGCCGCGCGCTTGTGCAGCGCGTGGACCGTGACGCTCCACCACCAGACGCTCGCGACTCTCGCGGAGGCGCTGCGCGCGGTGGGCCGCCGCGTGCTCGCCACGGCGGTCGAAGCGTCGCTCGCCGGTATTGGCGATGACTTCCAACGCCTGCTCGTCGTCGACGGCGTCGTGATGGGGCTGGCTCATTTCCGCGACGACGGTCGTATCGAGCCCTGGCTGCATCCCGCCGACCGCGACACCGGCATCCGCGCGAGCCTGCTACCGATGGTCCACGGCATCCTCGCCAACCTCTTCACGCGCGAGCAAGCCGAGCGACACGTCGCGGAGATCCGGCGCCATCTCCTCGCCGCCGATGGCGCGCGGCTCTTCGATCGACCGCTGCCGTACCACGGCGGCCTGCAACATCGCTTTCAGCGCGCCGAGACGAGTACCTTCTTCGGCCGCGAAATCGGCCTGCTCTACACTCACGCCCATCTGCGCTATGCGGAGGCGATGGCCCATCTCGGCGACGCCGACGCGTTCTTGGCTGCCCTTCGCCAGGCCAACCCGGTGGGACTCAGTGCCGTGGTGCCGAATGCGCGGCTGCGCCAGGCCAATTGCTACACGTCGAGCTCGGACGCGAAGTTCGCGGACCGCTATGATGCATCGACGCGTTACGAGGCCGTGCGCACCGGGGCCGTCGGCGTGGATGGCGGCTGGCGCGTGTACTCGAGCGGCGCCGGCATCGCCGTGCGACTCGTGCGCGAGCGTTTGCTCGGCCTGCGCCTGCGCCGCTCGTCGATCGGTATCGACCCGGTCATGCCGCGCGCGCTCGACAGACTCAGGGCGCGCGTCGACATCGGCGGACGCACTGTCGAGGTCCACTACCGCGTCGGTCCGCGCGGATATGGGCCGCAGTCGCTCGTGTGCAACGGCACGCCACTGCCGTTCACGCGAGAGTCGAATCCCTACCGCGAAGGCGGCGCTGTGGTCGCGATGGAGGCGTTTCGCAAGGCGCTGCGCGACGGGGGCAACGAGCTCGTCATCGAGCTGGCCTGACGCTCCATGTCCGATGAAACGCTCGACGATTTTCGTGACGTCTCCGGCTGGAGCGCGGTCACCTCCGGCGAGGCGCAGCTCGTTCTCGGTCGCGACACGGGCCCCACCGGCGGTGCGCTGCGCCTCGACTATGACTTCAAGGGCGGAGGCGGCTTCGTCGTCGCACGAAAAGTCTTTGCGCGACCGATGCCCGAATCGTGGGCGATCGAGCTGCAACTCCGCGGCCTCGCGCCCGCGAACAGGCTCGAGATCAAGCTCGCCGATCCCACCGGGCGCAACGTCTGGTGGTGGCACCGCGACGCATTCGAGTTCCCCGAGGCATGGCAGCCGCTCCGCATCCGCAGCTCCGAGGTCTCGTTCGCGTGGGGACCCGCCGGGGGCGGCCCGATGCGCGAGCTGGGTGCGATCGAGATCGCGATCGCGGCCGGGCCCGGCGGCCACGGCTGGGTTTCGCTCGCGTGCCTGCGGCTCGAAGACCTTTCGCTGACGGGACCACCGCACGTCCAGGCGTCCAGCGCCACGCGCGGTCACGAGCCGGCGCACGCGATCGACGCGTCGCCCGCCACGAGCTGGCGCAGCTCGTCAGCCGCAACGCCGCAGTGGATCACGCTCGATTTCGGCCGCGAGCACGAGTACGGCGGGCTCGTGATCGACTGGGAGCCCGGCGCGGGCGCCCGCGCCTTCGACGTGCAGAGCTCCGCCGACGGAACGCACTGGACGACGCTCTGGTCCGCGCGCCAGGCCGAAGGCGAGCGCAGCTACGTCTACCTGCCCGGCGGCGGGCGCTCGCGCCACGTGCGGCTTCGTCTGCTCGACGCGGCCACCGGGGCCGACGCATTCGGTATCCGCACGCTCGACGTGCGCCCGTTCGACTTTTCGCGGTCGCTCGCGGACTTCTTCCACGCCGTCGCCGCCGCCGAGCCGCGCGGCCACTCGCCCCGATGGCTGCACCGTGAACAGTCGTACTGGACGCCGGTCGGCCTGGCGGGCGCGTCGAGTGCCGCGATTCTGAACGAGGAGGGCATGCTCGAGCCTGATCGCGGCTCGTTTTCGCTCGAGCCGTTCCTGTACATCGACGGCGCGCTGCTGACGTGGGCCGATGTCGAGCCAACGATCGCGCTCGCGCAAGGCCACCTGCCGATTCCATCATCGACGTGGCGACACCGCGGCCTCGTGCTGACCACCGCGGCGTTCGCGGCCGTGGATTCGACCGGCCGCGGCGCGCGTGCCTGCTACCGTCTCGCGAACGAGGGGGCGACGCCGAAGCGTGTGCGTCTCTTCGTCGCGCTGCGCCCGTTTCAGGTGACGCCTCCGTGGCAATCGGTCGAGGGCCTCGGCGGCCCTGCCCGCATTCGCTCACTGGCCTGGCGCGATGGCGCGGTCGTCGCCGATAGTGGTCTGCGCGTCGTCCCGCTCACGCCCCCCTCCGGCTTCGGCGGCGCGGCGTTCGAGCAAGGCGGAGTGCTCCGCCACCTGGTTCGCGGCGAGCTGCCACCACGTACCGAGATCGATGACGCGTTCGGCTACGCATCGGGGGCGCTCGCGTGGGATCTCGAGCTGGCGCCCGGCGCCGCCCGCGAGGTGCACGTCGCGGTGCCCTTTGCCGATCGTCCGGCGCTCGGTCCTGTCTCGGACACCGAGATCCGCGCGGCGAGCGTCACCACGCTCGACGACGTCACGCGCTATTGGGCGCACAAGCTCGGTGCCGTCGGCATTCGTCTACCCAAGAGCGCCGCCGCCTGCGTCGACACGGTTCGCACCGCGACCGCTCACATCCTCGTCAACCGCGACGGGCCGGCGCTCCAGCCGGGGCCGCGTCGCTACACCCGGTCGTGGATTCGCGACGGCGCCACGATGTCGGCGGCGCTGCTGCGTATGGGCTGCACCGACGAGGTACGCGACTTTCTCGACTGGTACGCGCGCCATCAGACACCCGACGGCAACGTGCCGTGCGCGGTCGATCGCAGGGGCGCCGACTGGCTGCCCGAGCACGACAGCCACGGTCAGCTCATCTTCACGCTTGCGGAGTACTTCCGGTTCACCGGCGACCGCGAGTTCACGGCGCGCCTGTGGCCAGCCGCCCGACGCGCCGTTTCATATCTGGAAGCGCTGCGCGCCCAGCGACTGACGCCGGAGTTCCGCGAGCCGGACAAGCGCGCGCGGTTCGGCATCCTGCCGGAGTCGGCGAGCCACGAGGGCTACCTCGCACAGCCGGTGCACGCCTACTGGGACGACTTCTGGGCGCTGCGCGGGGTCCGCGATGCGATGCAGCTGGCGCTTGCGCTCGGCGACGGCGCCGGCGCCAAGAGGATCGAAGCGTTGTACGACGGCCTGCACGATTGCGTGTACGCCTCGATCGAGGCGACGATCGCCGCGCGCGCGTTGTCCTACATCCCCGGCTCGGTAGAGTGGGCTGACTTCGATCCCACCGCGACGGCGACCGCCATCACGACGACCGACGCCCCGCAACGGCTGCCGGCCGCCGCGCTCGCATGGATGTTCGACGAATACATGCGTGGGCTGCGCCGGCGACGCAATGGCGAGATCGACTGGAACAACTACTCCGCTTACGAGCTCCGCATCCTCGGCGCGCTGGTGAGGCTGGGCCGGCGCGACGAGGCGCACGAGCTGCTCGCGTTCTTCCTCGGCGATCGCCGGCCGAAGCCGTGGGACCAATGGCCCGAGATTTCTTGGCGCGACCCGCGCAGCCCGGGTCATCTCGGCGATGTGCCACACGCCTGGATCGGCGCCGAGTTCGTCCTCGCGGTGCTCGGCCTGTTCGCGTACGAGCGTCCGGCCGATGACGCGCTGGTGCTCGCGGCCGGGATTTCGGATGCGTGGCTCGACGCCGACGAGGTCGGCATCGACGATCTCCCGACCTGGTGGGGGCGGGTTCGCTACGCGATGCGCAGACGCGGCGAAAGCCTGATCGAGCTCGACCTCGGGCCGGGGCTCCGTCCGCCGCCGGGAGGCATCGTGATCCAGCCGCCGCTTCGACGACGCCTGGCTGCTGTCGAGGTCGACGGCCGCCCAATCACGGAGTTCGACTCGCAACGCGCCACGCTGCGGACATCGCCCGCGCACGTCGTGATGCGGTTCTGAGCCGCCTGGCACGAGAAATGAGAGGAGAGTCGGGGCCCGCGCGCAGCACGCGCCAGCGCAACGATGGGTATGATTGAATCCCGCCTCGCCGTGAGGCTTACGACATGAAGTGGCAGATCGATCAACTAAAACGCACGGTCCCGCTGATGATCGCCGAGGGCCACGCGGCGGAGCTTCTCGCAAAAATCGGGCGCCGGCTGTACTCCGACCGCCATTCCTATCTCCTGGCGCGGGACATGACGGTGCCCTTCGTGGCGCCCAAAGGCAAGGTCCCGATTGTGGTGCGCCCGGTGCGAAGCATTGACCATGCAGCGATTCTCCGAGAGATACCAACGCGCTTGCCAGCCCTGCAAGCCGGTTTGGCAACCTGCTACGTCGCGACCTGCGGGGACGGTGAGGTCTGCTACATGCAGTGGCTCATCGACTCATCACAGAATGCCCTGCTCGAGCGCACCTTCGCCGGCCTGTGTCCACCGCTCCGGCCCGGTGAGGGCCTCCTGGAGTGGGCGTATACCTTCACGAAGTTCCGCGGCCTGGGAATCATGGCCGACGCGATGTCGCAGATTTGTACCTTCGGAGCCGCCGCTGGCATCCGGTCGATCCTGACGTTCGTCGACGTCGACAACGTGTCATCGCTGCGCGGCTGCCGCAGCGCCGGATTCCGGCCAGCTCGCCGGCGGATCGAGCGATGGCGCCTGCTCCAATCCCAGGTGGCGTTCGAGAACCTGCCGGAGGGAGCGAAGTTCCCGTTCGAAGACCGGACGACCGATCCCACCCCTTCCGAAAGGAGCGTGGAAATGGATCCAAAACGGTAACGGCCGGAGATCGGTGAAGGTCGGCTACAAAGCCTCACCCGCAGAGCCAGCGCCCGTTTGGCTGCGCGGAGCAGTTTGGGCTCGAGTACTCCCAGTGCCGTAGCTGTAGGGACCGGGATAGCCGTAGCTGTACGGCGCTCCACCGCCAGCGCTGACGTACGGACCCGGGTACGCGTGGTTGAGGCCGCCCGGATATCCAAAGGCAAACGGTCCGGGATAGAAGAATGGATGCCAGTAGAATGGCCCCTGCACGGTCGCGCTCGAGTTGGTATGGCTTCCATGCAGGCGAGTCCGGGCCTGCGCCAGGCCGGGCATCGCGAGCACGGCACAGATCAGTACGAGCAGGATCTTCCCTTTCATCGCTCACTCCCCGTCTCAGTCTACGCCCGCTCCGCTGAGAGTCGGCTCTCTTGAGAGGGATGGGGAGGGCGTGGAGTTGCTCGGCTATCCTGGAAAGAAGCGCGCCGCCGTGAAGTTCAGGATGCGATCCAGACCGGCCTGCGGAAACTTTCCCTTCATCGCAGCAATAAGCTCGGCCGCGTTGTGCGAGGCCGCCAGCGCCGCCTCGAACTCGGTGAGGTACGCCTCGTTGAAGGCGAGCACGTCCGGCGTGTCCGCGAGCTCGGGGTGGTTCTTGTGTCCAGCGACGACGATACGGGGATGGCGTTCTCCGATGAGGCGAAGCGTCTGCTGCCACGCCTTCCGGGACTGCGCATCGGTCGCCCGGAGCGAGAGATGCACCTGGTTGAACGCGATGTCGCCGACGATGGCGGCGGCCAGCGAGGGAACCCAGACGACATTGTTGCGCGGCCCCGGGCCCACGTCGCCCTGCAGGCCGGCGATGACGTCGACCGCCTGACCGTCGACCGTGAAGTGCGTGTCCGGCCATGGCTCCGGGACCTGAATGTCGGCGGGAAGGCTGCTCGCTCCGAAGCGCGCGCGGATCTCGGCAGCCGTGGTGGCCACGCCACTGCTCTTGATGTACTCGATATCGCAGGCGCTCGCGTAGACCGGCGTGCCCGGGAAGCGCTTGAGCAGGACCGAGGCGCCGAAGTAGTGATCGAAGTGCGGGTGCGTGACGAGAATGGCCTTGAGGCGTCTGCCCTTCGCGGCGATGCGATCGGCCAGGGTCTCCGCGTCGGTGATGCGGAACTGCGTATCGACCAGGATCGCTTCATGCTCGCCGTAGATGAGGGTCGAGGTCACGCCAACTCCCTGCGCATCCGCGGTGTAAATGTCGAGTGTAAGCGGGCGCGGTTCCGCGCGCGCCGGGCGGCCGGCGCCGGACGTACAGGCGACGGCGAGCGCCGCCACCGCGGCTGCGAGGATCCCGAGAGCAAGTAGGGCGCGCCGGTTCGTCATCCGTGACCTCCTTGGTTGAGACAACCTTGTCGCGGATGCATGGTCAGCGGCGCTCGCTATACTCGCAATGGTCAGAAAGCGCGTCTTTATGTCTGATCGTACAGAAGGAGCCGCATGACCGACACCCTCAGTGAAGTCCTGGCAGTCACACGCTTGAAGGGCACCGTCTATTTCTCGGCCGAGCTCCGCGCGCCGTGGGGCATCGCGCTGCCTCAACGCCGGCGGGCGCCCTTCTATATGGTCACCAAGGGGCGATGCGAAATCGTGCTACGCGGCGCCCCGTCCGCTGGCGCGTCGTTGGGACCAGGCGATCTTGTCGTCCTGCCCAGAGGCTCTGCTCATGCGCTGTCGTCGAGTGCCGGAGTATCGACGACGCCACTCGAGCAGTTCGTCGCCCGCCATCCCATGGACGAGCGCGGGCACGTGAAAGCGCTGGATGGCGATGGACCGACGACCTGCTTGATCGGTGGTTTCTTCGAGCTCGAGCGAACTCCCGAGCCCCTCGCGGGAATCCTGCCGCCGCTGATGCACGTACCAGGCGACGACCCGGAAGTGTCGGAGTGGCTCGAACCGACCCTGCGATCGATTGCTCATGAGTCCGCGCAGGCATTCCCGGGTCGCGCAGTTGTTCTGAACCGACTGGCCGACGTGCTCTTCGTGAGGGTCGTCCGTGCCTACTTGCTGAAGATGTCTGCGGCAAACGCGACCAGCTCACCGAGCTGGTTGCGCGGCCTGACCGATCCCCGCATCGCCCGGGCTCTCGCGCAGATTCACGGTGCTCCCGAGCAGGCCTGGACGCTCGCCCGACTCGCCTCTCACGCGGCCATGTCCCGCACGGCCTTCGCCCAGCGTTTCCGCTCCCTCGTGGGCCAGACGCCCGTCAGCTATCTGGCCACGTGGCGAATGCAGAAGGGAGCCTACTTGCTCGAGATGGGCACGCTGTCGATCGCCGAGATCGCCGAGCGTGTCGGCTATGCGTCAGAGCTCGCCTTCGCCAAGGCGTTTCGTCGTCGCATTGGGATGCCGCCTGGCGCGTACGCACGACAACGCACGAGCGATGGGCGCCAGTGAGTCGCTCAGGACGGCAGGATGACCGCCTTGCCTGTCGTCTGTGTGTCGAAGAGCTTGTAGGCTTCCTCCGCCTGGTCGAGCTTCCAGCGGTGCGTGAAGAGCTTCTCCACATCCACATTCCGATCAGCGACGAATTCGGCGCATTCGGCCTGGCCTTGCTTCGAGAACGTCCAGGATCCCATGAGGGTGACCTGTCGGCGCAAAAGATCCGGGCTCACGTCGAGTGTCACCTGGCCGCGCTCGCCGACGAAACAGGCCGTGCCCCATGAGCGCACCGCGCGCACGGCGGCGGCGCGCGCGTCGGGCGCCGAGGAGGCGTCGAGCGTCTTGTGCGCGCCCTCGCCATGCGTCAGATCGCGGATGGCGGTGACCATGTCGGTCGACTTCGGATCGATGACCTCGTGCGCGCCGAACGCCTGAGCGAGCCGGCAACGCTCGGGCGCGACGTCGAGGGCGATGACGCGCGCGCCCATGGCCAGGGCCAGCTGCGTGGCCGACAGGCCCACCGGGCCCTGGCCGAAGATCGCGATCGTCTCGCCGCCCTGCAGATTGATCCGCTTCAGGGCGCCCCACGCCGTACCGGTGCCGCACGAAATCGCCGCGCCGGTCACGAAGGAGAGCGCGTCCGGCAGCGGCACCAGCGTCGACACGGGCACCTTCATGTACTTCGCGTGTCCGCCGTGTCCGCCGGAGCCGTAGACGACGGTTCCCGCGAGGCACATCTGCGTCCACCCCGCGCGGCAATGCTTGCAGGTGCCGCAGCCGTCGTAGTGGTGGTCCATCACGCGCTGGCCGACCCGCGCTTCTTTTTCCGTGACGCCGGAGCCGAGCGCCGCGACGACGCCGCAGGGCTCGTGGCCGGCGATCATCCCCGCCTCTCGCTTGATGCCGCCGGTGACGGTGCCGGGCGCGTGAGCCGGAGCGCGGTAGTTGTGCAGGTCGCTGCCGCACATCCCCGAGGCCTTGATCTCGAGGATCACGTCTCTGGGGCCTGGGGTTGGATCGGGAAACTCTCTGAGCTCGAGCTTGCGATCGCCGAGAAATACGACGCCCTTCATGGAGGCCTCCGGTGCACTATCCTATCCTCTCACCGCTGGCTGAGGAGGATCACGATGACGGTGTATGAGATGCGGACCTACACGCTTCACGTCGGAAAAATGGCCGAGGCCGTGAAGCTCTATACCGAGTTCGGCTACCCGGCGCTTCAGAAAGGCGGCCAGGACAAGAAGCTGATCGGCTACTTCCAGGCCGACACAGGCATGATCAATCAGCTCGTCCATCTGTGGAAGTTCAACGACGATGCCGACCGTCGCGCGCACTGGGCGTCGGTGTTCGCCAACAAGGATTTCGTCGACGGCTTCGCGGTGAAATTTCGTCCGCTGCTCGCTTCCCAGGAGGTCAAGCTGCTGACCGCCGCCCCGTGGGGCCCGCATCCCTGAGGAGAGTCGCGGGCTAGCCGCTCGTCCTCGCCGCGGCGTCGGCGAGCAGCGCGTACTTCGCGAGCGTGCGTTCCGCGAGCGCGCGGGGCCAGCGGTGAGCGTCCACGATCGTCAGAAACTCGTCGAGGACGCGGGCGAAGTGTGTCTCATGGCCGTCGAATCGGGCCGGCACGGTCACCTCGAACGTTTCCGCGCCGGCAGGCACGACGTCGACACCGGGAAGCTCGGCCTGCCACGCTTTGACCGTCTCGCGCAGCGCGCGTGAGACGTCACCGGCATCGGTGCGGGGCTCGACGAAGACGCTGCGGCGGTGGCTCGTGCGGGCGCTCTGCTCCAGGCGGACGTCCGCGCGAGACCCGTGAGCGACGCTGTGAGACGTATCGCCACCACCAGGCAACGGCGAGAGGTTCCACCGCGTCGCGGCGCTCACCGTCACGCGACCGATCTGATACTCGAGCTCGGCGTTGCATCGATAACTCAGCATGTCGCCCGCGACGAACGGGTCCAGCTCGCGCGGAAACCCCGCTTCTCCAGTGATGCGCCGGAACGCCTCAGCGGGCACACGCGTCGCCCACGCGCGGGCCGAGAGAAGCACCGGCACCGCGGTGTCGCCGTCGACGAGCCACTGCGCCTGATCCACGAGGTGCGTCGGAATGTCGACCGGACCACTGCCCTGCGCGCGCTCGTCGAAGAACCACCACGGACGTCTGAGCGGCGCGCCGTCGACGAGCTTCTCCAGGTGGTGCACGCTCTCTTGCTCGATGGCGGGCGCGTCGCCGCGGAAGGCGCCAAAGATCTCGGCGGCACCGACGAGCCTCTTGACCAGTCCGGCCGCGACGTCGTGACGCCCGGTCATGATCTCCGCGGCCAGCGGCCAGCCGTCCAGGCTCGCTCGCAGGTACTCGACGTCGCGAGGCTCGACGAGCCACGGCTTGTCGGCGAGCACGTGGAAGCCGGATTCATGCAGCCGCCGTATGGTGCGCGCCTTACCGCCGTTTCTACCCGCGAGGATCACCACGTCTCCACGCCGCTCTTCGACGAGCCGCGCGAGCGGGTCATCGGTCGTCGTCACGACGGGACGCCAGCGCGTCGGGTTCGCGGAACGTCGGTTGAAGCGCTCGACGAGGGCAAGGAAGTCACGCAGCTCGGCACCGTCGCGCGCGTAGACGAAGATCTCGTCGGCCACGCGCGGCTGCGGCACGCGCAGGGTCAGGGCGGCGTGGAAATGGCCGGGGTCGAGAAAGAGCAGCGAGTGGATGGCCGCGTTCCTAGACGCCGTCGAGCGCCGGCTTCATTTTCAAGATGGCGTCGATGTGGCCACGCGCAGTGAGACCGGCCCCCATCGTGTTCACCGAGAGGTGGGTCACGCCGAGATCGCGCCACTCGCGGGCTCGCTTCGCCCATTCGGTCGGGCCGCCGATCGCATACGGAAAGCGCCCCTCGATCCCCACGGCAGAGAGCGGGCGCCCCGCATCCTTTATATATGCGCGCACGCGATCCAGCGTGTGGCTCGCCTCGTCCCCGGGCTGAAACTGTGGGAACCAGCCGTCGGAGATCTGGGCGACTCGCTTCAACACGGGCTCGGCCATCCCGCCCATCCATACGGGGATGGGGCGCTGAACGGGCAGCGGGTTGATGCCGGCTCGGTCGAGGTGATGATACGAGCCTCGGAACGTCACCAGCGGTTCGGTCCACAGCTTCCGCATGACGGCGATCTGCTCGCTGACGCGGCGGCCCCGCGTGTGAAAGTCCTCGTTCAGCGCTTCGTACTCGACGTGGTTCCAGCCGATGCCCACGCCGAGCCGCAGGCGCCCGCCGGTGAGAACGTCCACCGCTGCCGCCTGCTTGGCCACGAGGGCCGTCTGCCGCTGAGGCAGGATGACGATACCGGTGACGAGCTCGAGGCGCCGCGTGCAGGCCGCCAGGTAACCGAACAGCACGAAGACCTCGTGGAAGGGACTCTGGTCGGTGTACGGCGGGACGCGACCGAGCTTGTCGAAGCGCTCCAGCGTGCTGCCCAGCACGTGGTCGAAAACGAGCAGGTGGTTATAACCCGCGCTCTCGGCCGCCTGGGCATAGTCGCGGATGACTGCGGGATCCGAGCCGATCTCCGTCTGGGGAAACACCACGCCGAGTCTCATGTCGTCTTCGCCCTCCACCGTCGGTTTGCGCCGTGTCGCGCTTCCGCAGCACCGACGCCACTATACTCGCGCCGCGATGAACGGCCATCAGCGTATTGATACGGCGCAAGCACTCGGTCGACGCCGCTCAGCACTCGGTCGAGTTCTTGGACGACTCAACACTGATGCTTAAATACGAAGGCTGGACGCGCCGCACCGTTGTTGTTTTGTCTTTAGTGCGGCATTGCCCGCCATGCTCTCGCGAAAGAGGTCTATCGTCGACTGATCTGCGGTCTTCACAGTTCGCGGCAGAAGCGGTGGCCACAGCGCCCGGGCTGATACCAGCCAATACCTCGCCAACTTTCGCGCCAATTGGGCTGCGTCTCCGCGAAAAAATGGATCTTCATATTTCGCTCACGTCCGCACACACTCCGGCCAATGCGAGCGCTCGCGTGGCTGGGACGACAGGGGACACGAGCGGTCGCTGCGCTGGTCTTGCTCGGTATCGCGGCGCCACCGATCGGCGCGCTTCTCAAGCCGTTCGTCGCCGAAGCGATCTTCGTGCTTCTCACGATCGCGTTCGTTCGCGTCGACACGGCCGCCATGCAAGCGTATCTACAACGGCCGGCGCTGGCGCTGGCAGCAACCGGATGGACCGCACTTATCATCCCGACTGCTCTCGGCACCGCCGGACTCCTCGCACGACTCGATTCTCGCGACCCCGAGCTATTCCTCGCCGTCATGCTGCAGGCCGTCGCATCGCCGATGATGGCGGCGCCATCCTTTGCGGCGCTCATCGGACTCGACGCCACGCTCGTGCTCGTAACGCTCATCCTGGCGAGCGCGTGCACGCCGCTCACGGCGCCGCTGATCAGCCATGCCTTCGTTGGTACCAGCCTCGAGCTGTCGCGGCTTGCGCTCGGGGTGAGGCTCTTCGCGATCATCGCGGGCGCGGCCGTCGCCGGCCTCGTCATCCGTCGGCTTGCAGGCGTTGTCAGCATTCAGCGCCGCAAGGACGAAATCGACGGACTCAACATCGTCGTCGCCTTCGTGTTCGTGGCTGCCGTCATGGAACACGTGGCGGCCAGAACGTTCGAGGCGCCCGCGACGATGCTGGGGCTCGTCGCCGGCGCTGTCGGGATCTTTGCCGTCGTTTTCGGGCTGACGGCACTGGTGTTCGCTTGGGCCGGGCGCGACCGTGCATTCGCTTTGGGGTTCGTCACGTCGCAACGGAACATGGGTTTGATGCTTGCGGCCACCGGAGGCGCACTCCCAGAGACCACGTGGCTCTATTTCGCAGCGGCACAGTTTCCGATTTATCTATCGCCGCTGCTCTTGAAGTCGCTCGCCGGGCGGACCGGGATTCGAACCCGGGCGTGAGTCAGGATCCGGTTTGGGAACAGTGACGTATCGAAATGGTGGCCCGTTCGCCTCCGCCGTTCGACCCGGAGCCTCACTCCCTGTTCCGGACAGCACGCGCGCCGCCAGCCCCATACCACGCCGCCAGTCCCCCGCGGATGTAGCGCGCGTCGAAGCCGCGCTCTCGCAGCGCCGTCGTAACGCTGCGGCCGACCTCGAAGCCGTAGGCGCAATAGACGAAGACCGGAGCATCGGGCGAGAGCTGAACGCACCACTCGTCGACTCGCTCGGGATCGCGCCATACGGCGTCCGGGATCGTATCGGGGTCCTTGGACACGTAATTCCTCGGCCGCGCGTCCACGACCTGAACCTGTTGTTCACTTTTCATGACGGTGCGGAGCTCCTCGACCGAAATGGACGGCAGCGTCTCTGTACTCGGCTGCGCTTCGTGTCGTTGGCCGTCTCCGGTAGTTCTCAGGAACCGCTCGGCGATGACTGTCCAGTCAATGATGCGCATGAAGACATCGATGTAGGCGGCCGCGTTGGCGCCGAACTCGAGGTGGTACGCGTGCTCGTACATGTCGAGCACGAGGATCGGCGCCGCGCCGACCATCGCGTGCGAGTGATCGATGGCGATCTGGTTGTAGAGGCGACCGTCGTACGGCGAATACGTCAGCACGGCCCAGCCCGGCCCTCCTGCCAGCGACTGGGCGGCAGCGATGAACTGACGCCGCCACTCGCGGACACCACCAAAGTCCCGTTCGAGCGCGGTGGCAACGACAGCCGGGACCTTGCCGTCGCCGCCGAGATTCATGAAGTAGAGCTCGTGGAGAATGACCGACCCCACGACCGACAATTCCTCGCGCTTGAGGGCGCGCATCTCGGCCGCCGTCACAGAGGATAGATCCATGGCAGCCAGCCGATCGCGGAGCGCGTTGAGTGACCGGACGGCGGCACCATAGTCCTTTTCGTAGTGGCTGACGATGAGCCGCTCAGGCAGCCAGTTCAGAGCGTATGGCTTGCGGGGAATAGGGAGAATTTGGTGATGCAACGGAACCTCCTCACGCGTTTACGGCTGACTGGGGTCAGTCTAAGTGGTAGACGGCCGCATCGCGCGTGCGCCGCCCGAGGCGTACCATGCCGCGATGCCGCCGCGGAGGAAGCGCGCGTCGAAGCCGCGCTCGATGAGCGTCTTCGTCACGTTGCACCCGACGTCGAAGCCGTAGGCGCAGTAAACGGCCACCGGCTTGTGCGGCGTCAGCTCCGTGATCCACTCCTCGACGCGATCTGGATCGCGCCACGTCGCGCCCGCCATCAGATCCACATTGAGCGACATATGCTCCCGCGCCCGCGCGTCGACAATCTGCACGCCGCTGCCCTCGGCGATCTGCGCGGCGAGCTCCTCGACCGAGAGCCACGGCACGGCCCTCGTCAACGATGGATCTTCGTTCGGCAGCGGCTGATCTTTCCGCACGGCCTCGATCCGCTTCAGCACGGCCTCCCAGTTGACGTTGCGGAAGAACGTGTCGATGTACGCGGTCGCGTTGGTGCCGAAGTCCATCTGGTAGGCATGCTCGTACATGTCCAGAACGAGCACGGGCGCGGCATCGACGGCCGCCTGCGTGTGATCCGTCGCGATCTGGTTCCAAAACCTCTTCTGCCGCCGTGAGTAAGTAAGGAGCACCCATCCTGTGCCGCCTGCCAGCGACTGCGCCGTTCCGACGAACTCGCGACGCCACGCACTGGCGCTGCCGAAGTCCGCCGCGATCTGCGCGGCGAGGGCGTCCGGCACTTCGTGCCAGTCGGGGCGGCCGAGGCCCGAGTTAGGTCCGGCGCGGCGGAAGCCGCCGAGGTTGCCGAAGTAGAGCTCGTGCAGCGCGACCGAGCCCATCAGCGAGACCTCTTCGCGCTTGAGCGCGCGCAGGCGGTACGGTGATGTACCCGCGTCGAGCGCGGCAAGGTCGCGGCGAACGGCGTTCAGCGTTCGCACGGCGTTTCCATAGTTGTTTTCGTAGTGACTCACGATCATCCGCTCGGAGATTCCGCTGAGCGTCGACGGGCGGACCGCAATCGGCGCGATCTCCTGCTGCATGGTCATACTCCCCTCGCAGCCTTCGCTCGTGCGATTTCCTCGGCGCTGTATCGGAGGGCCCGGAAGACCAGGTTGCCCTGCGTGTCTGACGACCCGGCAAAGAATGGCCGACCAAAAAACGGATTGACGTACTCCCAGACAATCTCTCCGTTTTTGGTCACTTCGAAAAAACGGCCGAAGGACGACTCGCAGATGAGTGTGTTGCCGTTTGGCAGGCGTTGCGCGTTGCCCATGCGTGGCGAGAAAAAGTTCCACGCCGGTCGATCCTGATACTTCCAGACGATCTCCTTCGTCGCCGGATTGACCTCGATGGCCCGAGAAAATGGCATCGAGTCATCGAGACGATGAACGCCGTTGTCGAAGATGAGAATGTTGCCGTTCTGCAATGGAGTCGGAGCATGCTGCCCAGCGACAGTCGGAGCACCGAGCTTCCACAAAATCTTCCCGGTCTTGCGCGAGATGCGGAGGACCGTCGAGGTCGGGCGGTAGCTGGTGAGGATGTCGCCGTCAGGCAGCTCGAGGACGCTGTTGCCCTGGGCCCAGAGGGTCCGCGGCGCCTGGATCTCGGTGATGCCGTCTTCGATAGGATCGAGATGCTCCCAGGTGCGCCATTCCCAGACCGTCTGTCCAGTCGGCATCACCTCGGCCAGATAGTCCGAGTACATCTTGCCCACGTCGGCCTTTGGCCGAGCCGCGTACTGCCCCGACGGGAAGCGGTCCTCCTCGACCCCGCCCTTGACACGCCGGGCGATGTCGTCGGGGACCTGGCCCATGCAATTCAGCATTACGTTTCCATTCCGCAGCAGGATGCCGTGGTGATGGTGATCCGGATGGCGCACTTCCCAGAGGACCTTACCGTTCCAGTCCGCCTCGAGCACCACGCCGCCTTTGAACGGAAAGCGGCTCAGGAAGCTCTCCTCTGAAGTGCGTCCGTTGTAGAAGAGTGTTCCACGCTCAGTGAGATAGCCGGATAGGCCCGGCGGGTACGGCATGTTCCACGTGTGGACGACCTTCCCGTCAAGGTCGACGAGATACACGGTTCCGTCTCCCCAAATGAGGGGGGCAAAGAGCGTAAATCCCGGAGAGGCGCGTTCTGCGTCGAACGCGCGCAAGCCAACACCGCGGCGCTTGGTGGTGTTCTGCTCGACCGGCGCCGCAAGCTGTTGACCGCTTGCCGCATAGCGCTTGTTACATGCGGTTACGATGCTCGCGCCAAGGACAGCAGCCCCGGTAAGTAACGTGCGGCGGTGCAGGCGCGACGGTCGGTCATTGGGCATCGCGGGTCCTCCATGATTTTTCGGCTCACCGAACCTCGGCCTAATCGGTTACCGGCAGCATCGCTCGCGGCCCGCCGGCGGCGTACCACGCCGACACGCCACCGCGGATGTAGCGGGCGTCGAAGCCACGCTGCCTGAGCGTGTTCGCGACGTTGCAACCGACGTGAAAGCCATACGCGCAATACACGGCGACCGGCTGATTGGGGGACAGCTCGCCGATCCATTCCTCGACTTGATCGGGGTCGCGCCAGACCGCGCCTTCCATCAAGTCGACGTTGCGCGAGATATGATGTCGCGGCCGCATGTCCAGGATCTGGACGGGCTCCCCCTTTCCGAGCTGCGCCGCGAGCTCTTCCACGGACATTGACGGGATCTCCTGGTTCGACGGATCCTCCGCGGGCAGCGGCTGATTGCCGAGGACGGCGGCGATCCGCTTGAGGACGGCGGCCCAGTTGATGTTGCGCATGAACGCGTCGATGTAGGCGGTCGCGTTCGCGCCGAAGTCGAGGTGGTACGCATGCTCGTACATGTCGAGCACGAGCACGGGCGCCGCGTCGATGGCGCACTGCGTGTGATCGGCGGCGATCTGATTCCAGAAGCGCTTGTCGCGCCGCGAGTAGGCGAGCAGCACCCATCCGGAGCCACCGGCCAATGCCTGCGCGGCGCCCACGAACTCGCGCCGCCACACCCTGACGCTGCCGAAGTGCTCTTCGAGCAGAGGAGCGATCTGATTCGGGACTTGGTGCCAGTCGAGCCGCCCGAGGCCAGCGCTGCCCTCGTCGCCGAGATTACCGAAGTAGAGCTCGTGCAGCGCCACCGATCCCATGGCGCTGTGCTCCTCACGCTTGAGCGTGCGCAGCCGGTACGGCGCCGCGCCGGCGTCGAGCTGCGCCAGCTCACGACGCACGGCGTTCAGCGTTCGCACGGCGCCGCCGTAGTTGTTCTCGTAGTGGCTCACGAGCATCCGCTCCGAGATCCCGTTGAGCGTCCATGGCCGCACCGCAATCGGGCTGATCTCTGCCAGCATGGTTGGTGTCCTCTCTTTTCCGTTGGCGTCAGTCACGATGTCGTCTTCGAGGCGCGCTACCTCCTCCGCCCGCGACATCATCGGAGCGCCATCCTTTCCGTCCGGCGCTTCAGTCGCAGAAACGAGATGGCCTGAGAGCAGCGGTGTATGGCGCCGTGCCAGGGCGACGACCTTCGGGGCTCGAGCTCGCGGAGCGCCTCGTACAGCGCCGCGGCGCGTCGCGCATTCGCCAGTCGTTCACGTATGAGCGCTTCGTGGAGATACACCTCGATCATTGCCGCCCTCCTTCTCTGGGAGCTCTCCTTTTGGGCTTTGTGTTGTGTAATGAAACATTAGTTTCAGCACGGTGTCAAGACCCCTGCGGCGCGGTTTATGCGTCTTCTCAAGAAGCCTATTTATCAGGCTCTTACAGCCTGAGATCGGGCTCCGCTGCCGCATGGAGTGAGGCCTCGGCCCCGCCCGGCGATTGACTCAATATGAAACTTATGTTTCCCTACGGCATGCCCGATCAACGGTTGTTGTTACTGCTCGTGGGCGTCCCACCTCGCCCGTCCAGCCTTCGCGTTCGGGTGTGGCGCCGGTTGCGGTCGCTCGGCGCCGTGCCGCTCAAGCGCACCGCATACCTCCTTCCCGACACGCCGGACGCCTACGAAGACTTCCAGTGGCTCGCTCAGGAGATCGAGCGGGACGGGGGAGAAGCGACGTTGATCCGGGTCGAGCAGATCGAAAACGTCACGGCGGCCGAGGTGAGCCGGCTATTCCATGAGCCGCGCGATCACGATTACAAGCAGCTGGCTGGACGCTACCGCAAGCTCCTGCAGGAGATCGAGCGCGCGAAAACCGACGCCGCGCGAGAGCGGATTCAAGAGCACGTGGCGCGCCTGGCGAAGGACCATCAACGCATCCGTGACATCGACTTCTTTGGCGCTCCCGGCGGCGCGGAGGTGAGGCGACTCGAGGAGGCCATTGCGATGCGGACCCGACGTCCGGAAGCGCCACTCCGCGAGGAACCCGCAACCCTCGACGTGACGAAGCTTCGAGGCCGGCGCTGGGTCACCCGCCCGCGGCCGCACATTGACCGCATCGCGTCGGCATGGCTGATCAAGCGATTCATCGACCCACAGGCGACGTTCATCTTTGCGCCACCGGCGGAGTTTCCAGCAGACGCCGTGCCCTTCGACGCGCCAGGAGTAGAGCTCACCCATCATGGTGAGGACTGCACCTTTGAAACGCTGGTGAAGCGCGCGCGACTGCGTGACCGTCGGCTCAGCCGCCTGGCCGAGGTCGTTCACGAGGCCGACCTTCGTGACGGGAAATATGCGCACGAGGAAGCCCGTGGCATCGACGTCGCGATCCGAGCACTTCTGGCCGCCTCACAAGATGACCACCAGGTGCTGGCGCAGGGAATGATGCTCTTCGAGGGGCTCTACGCCACAACTCCCAAGAAGGGGTAACCGTCATGCTTTTTCTTTCGCGCCGAGACATCGTCGAGCTCCTGACCCTGGATGACTGCATCCAGGCGGTGGAGCGCGCGTTCGAGCTCCACGCCGCCGGTCGCACGTTCGGCCCGGGTGTCCTGGGGGTAGCGACGGAGGACGGCGGCTTCCACATCAAGGCAGCCGGCCTGCGCGGAGTGCAGAGCTACTTCGCGGCGAAAATCAACGGTAACTTCGCGAACAACGCGCCGCGATTTGGCCTACCGACCATCCAGGGCACCGTGATGCTCGCAGACGCACGTAACGGCACGCCGCTCGCTGTGATGGATTCGGCGAGCATCACCACGTTGCGAACGGGCGCCGCCACCGCGGTGGCGGCAAAGTGCTTGGCGCGAAACGATGCGACGACGGCGACCATCGTCGGATGCGGCGTCCAAGGGGAAGTCCAGCTTGCCGCGATCGCCGCCGTCCTGCCCCTTCAACGCGCCCTCTTGCTCGATAGTGATCACACCCGAGCCGAGGAAGCCGCCGCCCGCGCAACGACGCGACTCGGCCTCCGCGCTGAGGCTGCCAAAGATCTCGGTGCCGCACTTCGCGAGAGCGACGTGTGCGTGACCTGCACGCCGGCGCGCCGCGCATATGTGATGGCGGGCGACGTCGCGCCGGGAACGTTCATTGCCGCCGTCGGGGCCGATAACCGCGGCAAGCAAGAGATCGACCCGACCCTCATCGCGAGCGCGACGCTCGTCGTGGACGTCCTCGAGCAATGTGCCGAGATTGGCGAGCTACAGCATGCCCTTGCCGCCGGCCTCATGACTCGCGAGCGCGTCCACGCGGAGCTCGGCGACGTCGTAGCGGGCCGTCGGCCGGGTCGAACGCGGCGCGACGAAATCACGATCTTCGACAGCAGCGGAACAGCGCTTCAAGACGTCGCCGCCGCCATCGCGGTCTACGAGAAGGCGCGCGCCATGGGCCGCGGAACCGAGGTGAAGCTCGATGCGTGACTCGGCTACTTCGCAACTGTTCCCGTGATCTCGAGGTCGGCAAACTCCGTGACAGAATCGGCCTTCGTCCACAGTCCTACCCAACCGTCCGTGAACGTCTTGTCCTGGTGATCGAGCAGCATCGTGCCGTTGAGGTACGCCTGGATCTTCGGGCCGGTGGCGACGACACGAATCGCATGCCAGACACCGAGCTTTGGCTCGGTGACTCGCGCGGAGGCGATCGTGCTCCTCTTGCCGTTCACCATCGTGTAGAGGCGAAAGTTGTTCTCGAGCGCATTGGCGCGGACGAGCAGATAGTTCTGGCCGTCCTTCGCACGAAAGATGATTCCGCCGCTCGCGTCCTCCCTCCCGGACACGGGTCGGAACCGGACGGAGACATCGAGGTCAGCAAATTTTTTGTCCTCGAGCACCGCGACGGCCCACGGCTGTGTTTCGACGGTCTGCGCGAGGACCTTGCGGTCGCCGGATGGGCGACGCACCCATTGGCCGGCCACGAACTTCCATTTCGCGTTCTCAGCGCCGAGGTCGTATTTCATCGTCGTTGTCTCCCCTGATACGACGGCGACTGTCGCTACCAACGTCGCGATCAACAACATGACGACCCGCTTCATGAGTGTGTCCTCCTCCGCCTGGCTCTCAGTCCAGGCGCTCCGTCACAACTTTCCAGTCATCGCCGCGCACAAGAGTCACCTCGGCCACGGGATGGCCACCGTCCAGATTCGGCATCGCGCTCACGGCGCGGTACCCGGTGTTGCTCTTGACGGCCGCGGCCGTCGCCTCCGCGAGCGAGCGTTTCGATTGCGTCATCGCCGCCTTCTGGGCTTGCGCGGCGGCAAGATCTCCGCCGTCGGTGATCGCTTCGACTTTCGCGACAGTCCCAGTGCTGTAATCGACGATGACCTCCATGAATGAATCTCCAGCGTACGCGTCGACTTTCCACGTGTACACGGACAGCTGGAACGCGCCGTCGTCGATCTCGTACTTGCCCGACAACGGCGTCCCTTCGCCGGCGCTCGCTGCAAGACCGTTCTCGAGCGGCAGCCACGCACCCCGCAACGCGCGCGTCAGGGTCTCCCGCCCGTCGCCGGTGCCTGACTGTCCGACGCCGTCCAACGGACTCGTTGCCAGCATCGTGAGAACCATGACCGCGATCGCAAGCCGCTGTTTCATCCTGCGCCTCCTTCTCGTTCCGAGTCGTGCTGCTTCTGCGCTGGATGATCGTCGCGGTCGCATGCGCCCACCACTGAAGACTTTCTGACATTTGTGTCAGGTGCGGACGCTGGTGAGTGTCGATATAGTGCGGCGTACGATGCGCGTGCTTGTCGTGGAGGACGAAAAGAAAGTGGCCAAGGCCCTCCGCGAAGGGCTCGAGGCGGAACACTACGACGTTCGCGTGGCCTCGTCGGGTGAAGAGGGCTTCTTCCTCGTGAACCATGAGACATTCGATTGCGTCGTGCTGGACCTGATGCTTCCTCAGCGTAACGGACTCGAAGTGCTGACGACGTTACGCAAGCGTGGCGTTCAGACGCCAGTCCTGATTCTTACCGCGAAGGACACCATCGACGATCGCGTGCGGGGGCTCGACAGTGGTGCCGACGACTATCTCGTGAAGCCGTTTGCCGTGCCAGAGCTCCTGGCGCGGATTCGTGCGCTACTTCGTCGCGGACGCCCGGATCAGATCCTCAAGCTTCAGCACGGCGATCTCGAGATGGATCTGGTGACCCGGAAGGTGGCCCGCGCCGGACACATCCTCGATCTCACGGTAAAGGAATTCGAGGTCCTCGAGTATCTGCTGCGACACGTCGGCCATGTCGTGTCCCGCGAGATGCTGACGCGCGACGTCTGGCGCATCGCAGCCCGTGCGACTCCATTCGACAACGTCATCGACGTGACGATTGCACGTCTGCGTCGCAAGATCGACGACTCGTATCAGACGAAGCTCCTTCACACGGTTCGTGGGGTCGGATTCGTGCTGCGCCGGGAGCGCGAATGAGGCTCGGCGCACCGAGTGTGCGTGCCCGCCTCTCGCTATGGCACGCCGGAGTGCTCGCGACCATTATCTGTCTCTTTTCGGCAGGCATCCTACTGTTCGTACGCGCCCGCCTCTATCGCGGCCTGGACGAACAACTACGACACGACCTCGCGACGATCGAGAAGGTCTATCGCGAAGAGACCGGAGATCTGGGTGAGCTCGACAATCGTATGGGCATGACGCTGTTCGAGGTCGCCGAAGGCCAGACGGTAATCTATCGCACCGCGCACTGGCCGCCGCCCTCCGCGAAGCCATATCGTACGATGACCGCCGCCGACCCGTCCCACCGCGTCAGCGTCGCCCGTGACGAGACGGCGCTACGCGAGACCCTGTGGACGCTTGCCGTCATTCTCGTCGCCGGCGTTCCCTGCGCGATGGCCTTGGCAATGGCTGGCGGCTATCTCCTCGCCGGCCGCGTCCTGGCACCGGTCGGTGCGATGGCAGATACCGCGCGTCGGATCACGGCGGAGTCTTTGAGTGCGCGGTTGCCGGTAGAAAATCCCCATGACGAATTTGGACGGCTGGCCGTCATTTTCAACGAAACGCTCTCGCGCCTCGACGTCGCATTCGAGCAGCTCCGCCGCTTCACGGCCGATGCCTCGCATGAGCTGCGCACGCCGCTGACCGGTATACGGAGCGTTGGGGAGGTCGCGCTCCAGCGACCACTCAGCGTGCAGGAGTACCGCGATGTGATCGCCAGCATGCTCGAGGAGGTCGACCGGCTCACGCGACTCGTCGAGAACCTGCTGCTGCTGACCCGGGCGGAGGCCGGTCGGATCCCATTGAAACCCGTCGTCGTCGACCTCACCGAACTCGTCGGAGGCGTCTCGGAGACCCTGCGAGTTCTTGCGGACGAGAAGAATCAGGAATGGACGGTTGATAGTGGCGAACACGTGACGGCCGCGTGCGACGCGAGCATTCTGCGGCTTGCCGTCATGAATGTGATGTACAACGCGATCAAATACACGCCGAGCAAAGGCGAGATCCGCGTGGCCGCGCGACGTTCCAGTCTGGGCGATCCGGTGATCGAGATCCAAGACACCGGGCCCGGCATTGCCAGCACGCACCGTGAGCGAATTTTCGAGCGGTTCTACCGCGTCGACGACGCGCGGTCGCGCGATACCGGGGGAGTCGGACTCGGCCTCGCCATCGCCCGATGGGCGGTCGAAGCGAATCGTGGCCGGATCGAACTCGAAAGCGAAGAGGGGCGCGGCACCGTGTTCAGGATCGTGCTCCCTCGTTCCTGACAGAAACGTCAGGATCCGAAGCTCGGCCTCTCGCTAGACTGCGTCGGCAAGGAGCCGCCCCATGACGACCAAGGCGATCGCCGCTACGAGCGAACATGAGTCGAAAGACATCGCGGCCACCCTGCTCAAGCTCGGCGCCACATCGTATGGCGGCCCCGCAATCATGGGAGTGATGCAGGCCGAGCTGCAGGAGCGCCGGAAGTGGGTCACGAAAGAGCGCTTCCTGGAAGGGCTGGCGGTCGCCAACATGGTGCCGGGCGCGACCGCAACCCAGCTCGGAATCTTTCTCGCGTATGCGCGTGGTGGCTGGTGGGGCGGGCTGCTTGGCGGTCTCTGCTTCGTGCTTCCCGCCTTCGTCGTCATGCTCGCGTTGACCATCATCTATGCGACGCTCGGCGTGACGCCACTGGCGCGCAGCGCGCTCTATGGACTCGGTCCCGTCGTCATCGGTCTCTTCGCAATCGCGCTGTATCGCCTCGGCAAGACCGCGGCCGGCAGCGTGCCCGAAGCCATCATCGGGCTCGCGGCCGCAGCCATGTCTGCAAGCACGCGTATCGGCATCGTGTCGATCTTGGTGCTCGCCGGCTGCGCCGGGCTGCTGCTCTTCTACCGAGGACAGAGACTCGCGCGCGTTCGCGTGGTGGCCGGACTCGTCAGTGCGGCCGTGCTCTCTTTGGGCTGGTGGGCGTCGACAGCGGCGCCGGGCTCGGAAGGCGCAGCATGGACACCGAACCCGAAAAGCCTGCTCGATCTCGGTCTCTACTTTCTCAAAGTCGGCGCCTTCACGATCGGTGGCGGCCTGACGATGATTGCGTTCATCCAGGATCAGGTTGTTGGCCAGTTCGGATGGTTGACGCCACGTGAGTTCATCGACGGACTGGCGCTCGGACAACTGACGCCGGGACCGGTCCTGATGATTGCCGCCTACGTCGGCTACAAGCTCGCCGGAGTCGTGGGGGCTGCCGTGGCGGCGACGGCCGCGTTCCTTCCATCATTCGTGATCATGCTCGCCATCCTGCCTGTGCTCGACCGTGTGCGGCAGCTGGCGTGGGTCAAGTCGGTGATGAAGGGAATGGGCCCGGCCGTGATCGGTGTGTTGGCCGTCTCCTTGGTCCGACTGAGTCCGGCCGCCATCCCCGATCCGTTGGCGCTCGCGATTCTCATCGGCACGGTCGTCGCCGCAATGGCGCTGCGAATCGGGCCTTTCAAGCTCATGTTTGGCGGCGCTGTCGTCGGCGTGCTGAGGGACCAGCTGCCGCTCGGTGCGCTCACGCGTCGCCTCTGACGAGTCCCCGCCCCGCCGCGGTGCGAGGCGAGGCGCCGCACGGTCAGTGACCGTGACGATGGTGAATATCGGGATAGTGCGCGTGGCTGTGACGAATCGCGCCGTGGACATGCCAGTGCGAATGCGGCTCGCCGGGCGGCGCCGATGAATCGTGCTCGTGATCGTGATGGTCGTCGTGCTGGTGGCGGTGTTCGTGCTCGAGCACCTCGTGCACGTGTTCGTGCTCGTGCCGCTCGCTCACGTGCAGCCCGACGCCGATCATCATCAGCCCCGCCGCCACGCCGAGACGCACGGTGACGGACTCACCGAGCGCGAGCACGCCGACGACGGCCCCGACGAACGGCGCGGTGGAGAAGTACGCGCTGGTCCGTCCGACACCGAGCCCTCGGAGAGCGCGGACGAAGAGGACGAGACTCACGCCATAGCTCATCAGTCCGAGAAGAGCCGTGAGCCCCAGGATCGTTGGACTGGGAGTCGACGCGCCAAGCCACACCGCAATGCCGATGTTGACGCAGCCGGCGGCGAGACCCTTGATCGCGGTGATCTGTAACGGATCACGGGCCGACACCTTCCGCGTCAGGTTGTTGTCGATGGCCCAACCCAGGCACGCCGCGGCGACGAGCAACGCGCCGCCGCCGAGCCGTACTGCGTGCATGGGACTCCACGCGAGCACCATCGCGCCCACTGCGATGGCAACCATGCCGGCGGCGATCCGATGATCCACGTGCTCGCGAAACACGATCCACGCGATGATGGCGGTAAAGACACCCTCGAGGTTCAGCAACAACGCGCTCTCGCCCGCCCCGGCGCGCGACAATCCGAACATCAACAACACCGGTGCGATCACGCCTCCCGCGAAAATTGCCGAGGCGAGCCAGCGCCAGTCGCTTCGACGGAGACGAGCCTCGCCCGTCTGGCGGCCGAACACACCGCGCCGAACGATCCGATAGGCGCTCAGGGAGACGCCCGAGCCAAGGTACAGCAAACCGGCCAACAGCCATGGATCAGTGACCGAGAGCAGAACCTTGCCGGCAGGGACGCTCAGGCCAAAAAGAGCTGCGGCGCCGAGCGCCGAGATGACCGAAGCCCGAGGCCTCACGCCAGTGCGTGTGCTGACCACCAGTGCAGTGTACGGTTACCACTCGCAGGGCGTATCGCTATTGCCGCCGGAACGTCGGGAATGAAAAGCCGTATGTCAGGCCCAGCGTGAACTGCCAGTCGGGCGCCACACGGCTGATGCCGTGGCGAATGCCGACATCGAGAAACAGATTCTTGTCCGTTGGCTGCCAGATGAGGCCGAGCAGCGCCGAGTTGTTCGGCGGTACGCCTTGGGCACTCTGGCCGTTGACCTCGGCGACGAGACGAAGTTTAGGGTGAACTGGCAGCTCGCCGATGACGCCCCAGACGCCGAAGAATTCCCCGGCCCGGTCGAGACCACCGCCTCCGTTGACGTGCACGGTGACCGGATCCAGCTTGCCGCTCACGATGCCGATCGCCTCGAAACCGACGCTATGCTCGTGCGGAAGGGTCGAAGGCAGCAACGGGCCGACCTCGACCGCGACGCTGACCCCTGGTTTGTCTTGGAGCGCTCCCTCTCTCAGTACCGCTTTTACGGAGAGACTGGGGTCCGTAAGCTTGACGTCAGGCCTCTCTTGGAGTGTGAATTCGCCGACAAGCTCCACGTTCTTTGCGATGCCATAGTTCAGAACCGTGTGGGGAGTCGAGATCGCGTTCTCGTGACGATTTCGATCGAGATTGAAGTACCCAACCTCGATCTCGACTTCTTTCGGCTCGGCAACCGCCGCGTCAGTGGAAACGAATGGTCGGTAGGCCCACGCCGAGACCGGTACAAGCAACATGGCGAACAGCGCTGCGACGCACTTAATCGGTCACGCCTCGAAGACGAACATCTTCGATGCAGGGCGTCCTTTCTCCTGCTCCGCAGGTGCATACACTCGATGCGTCTTCAGGTCGACGGCCAGGCTGTGGATCTTCGGCTCGACCGGAACATCCGTAACCTTCCTGAAGTGCGTCGGATCGTCCATCTGGAACACCGAGATCGCGCCGCTCCTGCAGGCGACGTAGATCCGGCCGAGTCCGGGATCGGACATCACGACGTCGGCACCTTTGGCCATCGGCAGATGCGCGATGGCCTTGTGCGCCTCGAGATCGAACACGGTCAGGGTGTCGTTGCCTTCGCATGACAGAAAGGCTCGACGACGTTCGGCGTCGATCGCCATGCCGTGGTTTCCGCGGCAGCCGTCCACACGATGAGTCTCGACGACGGTATCCGTAGCGGGATCAATCACGGCCAGCTCGTTCCGATCCTGAAGGTTGACGTAGACCTTCCGGGCTACCGGATCGTATTGTGGCACTCCGGTCTCGCTGTCGAACCGCAACACCTTGATGATCGTGTCGGTGGTGACGTCGATGACGCTTTCCGCTTTCGCGCGCTCGTTGGACACGTACGCCTTGTGGAAGGGCGCCGCATAGGCGATGCCGTCAGGCTTCGTCTCCGTTGGAAGCCTTTTGATGACACTCCCGCGCGCCAGATCGACCACGCCGATCTTGTTCTCTCCCCAGTTCGCCGTATAGACCTTCTTGCCGTCGGCGATGTAGGCGACCCCTTCGACGCCCGGCACGTCACGGATGGTCTTGACGACCGCGTTCGTCTTCAAGTCGATGACGTGCAGCAGCCCGGCGGCAAGATGCGCGGAGAGCAGGTAGTTGTCATCTTCATCGATCGTCAGATAGTCGAAGCGCTTGCCTGGCGGTCCCGGAAGCTCGAATTCGGCGATCTTGCGCAAGGGCGCGCCGCTATTCGCGACGCCGGCGGTGCCGGCCGCGCGCCCGCTCGACACACCAAGACCGCCCGCGGCGATGGTCGCAACGAGGAATAGAGCCCAGAGCGCCGATTTTCGCTTCACATCCACCTCCGCCTCAGGCCGACCGGCCTCCCTTACTTGCGGCTGTTCGTCTGATCCAGCGCCGCTTTGAGCGCCTGCGCCAGCTTCGTCGGATCGTCGTTGCCCCAGAAGTGCATGTAGAACAGCCGTGGGTTATCCATCAGCGCGTGATTATGGATGGCCGTTACGTCGACGCCGTGCTGCCGCAGCGTCTTTGCCACCGCGTTCACTTCCTTGTCGATCAGCACGAAGTCGCCGGTGATGGCAGCCTTGCCGTCGCTGGTCGGCTGGAAGTTCATCACGGTCACGACGCCCATGCCTGGCAGGAGCGCTTGCCCCATTTCCGTGATCGCTTCGGCTCGCGGCGCCGTGACCTGGAAGACTCCGCCGCCCGCATCTCGGCCCGGGCGTCCGAGCGCTTGCTCGATCGCCTTCGTATCCAACGTCGGGCCCGCCGGCCCGGGTGCGGCGGCAGGCGCGCCGCCGAGTGGAGTCGCGCTGGCCGAGAGCGCCTGCCGAAGCGCGCGTGCCATCTGGACCGCATCGCCGTGACCGCTGTAGTGCATGTACATGACGTGCGGCGACATCTCGTTGAGGTGGTTGTGGACGGCCGTCACCTCGAGACCGCCGGCGAAGAGCCCAGACATCACCGCCGGCACCTCCTGATCGAGCAGGACCAGATCACCCATGACCATCGCGTGATCGCCCACCTGCTTGAAGGCCGCATACGACCCGAGGGCAAATCCCGCCTTCACCGGAATGCCTTTCACCGTGACATTGAGGTCCGTGCGCGGCATGCCGATGCGAAAAACATCGCCGGCCTGTATCTGGCCCGTCTTGCCGAGCGCCTGCTCGACGGCTTTCCAGTCCGGATCGGCCGCCCGCGCCCCGGTTGCTCCTGCGACTACGAATACGACACCGAGCACAGCGATGACATATTTGATCTGCCGTGCGTTGATCACATCTGCTCCTTCATCGCTCGTGCGCCTCACGAAGACGCACGACGTTCGCGCAGTTGATGTTGTCTGTGACGTCATGAGGCCGCCACTGAAGAGTTCATGACATTGATGTCAGGAGACGGAGTCAGCTGGTGGTCAATCGAGTTTCTCCGATACCGTTTTCCACTCGTTACCCTTCACGATCGTCACATCGGCCACGGGATGGCCATCCTTCAATGTCGGGAAGACGCTCACGGCCCGATATCCCTTGTTTTCCTTCAGCGCCTCAGACGCGGCGGCTCCGAGGGAGCGCTTGGCCTTCGCCATGGCCGCACTCTGCTCCTTGGCATGCGTGAGGTCGTCGCCCTGCGTGATTGGCTCGGCTTTTGCGATCTTGCCGGTCTTGTGATCGACGATGACTTCAGAGAAGTTGTCACCCTTCATCGTATAGACGGACAGTTGCAGCTTGCCGTCCTCCACCTCGTATTTCGCCGAGATGGGCTTGCCTTCCTTCGCGCTCGCGGTGAGTCCCTGTTGCAGCGGGACCTTGGCGTCCTTCAGCGCCTTCTCGAGGTCGGCGTGTTCCTTCGCCTTGTCGTCGGTCGTCTGCGTCCAACCCGGCGAGGCCACGAACGCGAACACAGCAACGAACGCGGCCATGCTGCTGATCGTCTTCATGGGGCAGCCTCCTGCTTGTTCGGGCGGTTGCTAGGTCTTCTGCTTGAGGACGACGTAGAGACCTTCGAAGAGCGCGGTCCCGCGGGCGAGCAATTCGTGGTCGTCGGGAATGGCCTCCACGAGACCATTGATGGCGAGATCGAGCCCGGCGGCCTCGTTCCGCGTGAACTTGCCATCGTGCAGATCTGCCTCGTGCACGATTTCGGCGATCACCGTCACGCGACTGTCGTTGATGCGAAAGCGCTTCACGAGTGTCTCGAACGTACAGTCGTCGCCGTGATGACCGAACTCGGCACCGAGGACGTCGAACGGGATGCCTTTGCGCGACGCATCCGCAGCGTCGGCGAACTCGAACTTCGCCTGGGGATCGTAGAACCGCTTGATGAGCCACGCCGACGCGATGCGGTCGATATGCGGCCGGGGCCGGGTCACCCACGTGCTTCCCTTTGAAGGGAGAGCCCCTCGCCGTGAGCGCGTCGGTGAGTGCGGACGTGTCTCGGCGGAGCGCAGTCGCTTGGCCGTCGTCTCCCATACGCTGCGGGCGCGTTCGCCGGCCGGCGCCTTCAGATAGTCAATGGTCTGCACGCGGTCGAGCTCACGTTTCAGCCCATCGAGCTTCGCCCTGAGCTTGGGGATCGAGCGCCGGTGGGTCATATGGTACCGATCGAGGTGGCGCAGAATTTCGCGGCATCCCTGGACCACCGCGTGGTACTCGACGGCGCGCGCTTTATGAAAAAGCTCGACGATCTCGTCGTCGGTCATCGGCTCCACGCGGTCTACGCGAAGCAGTGTGGCTTCACCCCGAACGGAGTGAATTTCCTGAACGAGCCACTGAAAGAGCTCGGTTGTCTCTGGAGTCTCCGGCAGGATCCAGCCAGCCCCGCGCAAGCGGATCGCGCCCATCCGCTGCAATTTTCGCCACACGCCCACGCGATGTCGCGTCGGCGTGGGTGGCAGCGTCGTCAAGAGCGTCAGCCAACGCACGCGATGGCTCCGTAACCATTGATACCAGATGGGTCAAGCGTTACACTGCGTCGAGTTTTCGGGAGGACCGATGGAAGACGAGAGCACCCTCCGCCGTGTACCGATTCGAGAGCTCGTGAAGTATTTCTTGCGTCTCGGTCTCCTCGGCTTCGGAGGGCCAGTCGCGCTCGTCGGTCAGATGGAGCGCGAGCTCGTGAGCGACAAGAAGTGGCTCACGAAGGACGAGATGCGCGAAGGCATCGCGGTGTGCCAGTCGCTGCCTGGGCCTCTCGCCATTCAGGTCGGTATCTGGATCTCGTACATCCGCGGCGGCTTCTGGGGTGCGTGGGCCGGCGGATGGGCATTCATCCTGCCCAACTTCGTCATCGTGGTTGCTCTCGCCGCACTCTACGTCTATTTCGGTGGACTGTCTCCCGTACGCGCCATTTTTTACGGCGTCAGCCCGGCGGTGATCGCGCTGATCCTGCACTCCTGCTACCGATTGACGAAGCTCGGAATGAAAGATTGGATCGAATGGGCGCTCGCGGTCGCAGCGTTTGTCATCACGGTCGCCGTTCGAGCCGAGGTGGCGCTCGTGTTCATCGGCTGCGGCATCGTTGGACTCCTCTATTACGGTTCACTGCTCCGCGCGCGGCCATCTGCGGCCACGACGAGGTTCCTGGCTTTCGGTGTGCCGCTTGCGGTCGCGAGCGCTGCGCCGAGCAGCATCGGCACACTCCTCGGCGAGCTGCTCACCTTCTTCCTCAAAGCCGGCTCGCTCACCTTCGGCAGCGGGCTGGTCATCGTCCCGTTCCTCGAGAAGGGACTCGTGCAGCAGATGCGGTGGCTCAACGAGCGCGATTTTCTCGTGGCCGTTGCCATCGGCATGATCAGTCCCGGCCCCGTCGTGATCACGGCGACGTTCGTCGGCTATCTGGTGGCGGCACGCCTTGGCGGTTCATTGCTGGAAGGCCTCTGGGGGTCGCTCGTCTCGACGATCGGGATCTTTCTTCCCTCGTTTCTCTTGATTCTGATCGTCGCCCCGATCCTCGTTCGTTACCGCGCGAATCCGAACATTCAGGGCTTCATCAAGGGTGCCTACGCCGCTGCCATCGGGACGATCCTCGGCGCCTGCGTGCTGCTTGGAAGAATTGCCATCGGGGACTGGCTGACGGCCCTGATTGCAGCCGCAAGTCTCGTCGTGTTGTTCCGGTGGAAAGTCAGCAATCCCCTGCTGGTCGCTGCGGCCGCGATCGTCGGCCTGATCGCCTTCCCGCTGCTGAAGCCCGAGTGGGTGTTCGTGAAGTAATGGGGGCTACCGCGAACGGCCGAGCGCGCTGACACGGCCGCCTCGTACGCGGCAGCTCGACTATGATGACGACTCCCGGCTCGCTCCGAGCTGTACTGGCGCTGAATCGAACGGTCGGGATCGTATTGGTCTCGGTCTTGTTCTTCGGTCTCGGTGAACAGCTCTGGAGCCCGTTCCTTCCGGCGTATCTCGACGCGAAGCTGAACGGGAGCGCCGCCCATTCGATGGGCGGCGTCGGCCTGGCCGCGTTGCTGGCCGTCGGCATCTACGCCTGCCTACGCAACCTCTTCGAGGCAGCCTGCTACGTTGGGGGTGGCCAGCTCACGGCGCGTCTGGGTGATCGCGGCTCGCTGATTCTGTTCGGGGCGCTGACCGTCGGCGGCTACGTGCTGTTCCTCTCCTCGAGCGCGCCGGTGATTGCCATCATTGCAGCCTTGCTCATTGTCGGCTGGGACCCGTTGTCAGTCCCACTGACCTTCACGACAGTCGCCACGACCGTCACGACAAGAAATCAGGGCATGGCGTTCGCGCTGCAGTCCATCCAGAAGCGACTTCCGCGCATCATCGGACCCGCTGTGGCGGGCGTCGTACTCGCGGCGGCCGCGAGGCACCATGGCAGTGCTGATATCGGCTACGTCGTCGGTATGCGGTGGCTCGTCGGAGTTTCGCTGCTCCTCGGACTCGGATCCCTTGTCATGCAGGTGCTCTGGATGCCTCGCTATCCGGCGCCTCCGCGAGGTCCAGATTCACTCACCGTCGTGCGAGGGTTTCACCCAACGCTACGACGATTGCTGCTGGCAGAGATCTTCACGCGCTGGTGTGATTGGTTGGTGCGCGAATTCGTCGTGCTCTATCTGTTGGTGATCCGCGGAATCGATCCAGCGTCGGTCGGGCTGCTCTTTGCGCTGCAGAACACGGTCGCGTTGCTGACGTACTTGCCCATTGGACGCATGACCGCCGTGGTTGGTCTTCAGCCATTCATCGGCCTCACCTTCATCTTCTTCGCGCTCTTTCCGTTGTCGCTTGCCTTGGCGCCGGACGGGTACGGGCTGGTCGTCGCCTTCGTCATCTGGGGCCTGCGTGAAATCGGCGAACCGGCACGAAAAGCGTTGATCGTCTCGTTGCTACCGGCACCGATCCGCGCGCAAGGTGTCGGGCTCTACTGGGGCCTTCGTGGGATGGCCATCTGTTGGGCGTCCATCATCGGTGCGGCCGTCTGGTTCTGGCTCGGGCCGCACGCGTTGCTGTACCTGGCCTTCGCCTTCGGATGTGCGGGAGCCGCGGTGTTCTATCTGTATACGCGGGACGCCGTCGAGATGGAGGGCGAGTTCAGTTCCTAGGCTGCCGGGACTGGCGTGACCTTCGTGGCCGCCGGCGTGTCCTTCGTCGCTGAGAAGGTACCGGCGCCCGGCTCCAGCGCTCCCGCAGCATCGCCACGAACTCGCGTGCGGACGGCGTGAGCACGCCGTCCCGGGGACGCACGATCGAGATGGTCCGGTGCACATTCCAGCCAGGGAGGCGAAGGAGCGCGAGCGAGCCCCGGCGGAGCTCGGCATCGACGGCGAAGCGGCTGAAGCCGGCGACGCCATCTCCGCGAGCGACCGCGAGCTTCACGGCCTCGATCGTCGGCAGTTCGAGCCGCCGCGCAGGAGTGATCCCCAGGTCCGCCCACGCGGCCTCCACGGCCGCCTGGAACGCTGAACCCTGGGGCTGCACGACCCACGTCGCCGCCTCAGCGTCTCGCCGAGACAGGCGACGCCCTGCGTAGCGGGGCGGGCCCACGACCACGATCTCCTCCTCCACGAGCGGCTCCGCCGCGATCTCCGGCGCCGCCGCGAACCCGCCGACCACACCGAACTCGGCGCGGTGCGCACGCAGCGCGTCCATCGTCTGCGCCGACGTCGCCGACACGATGCTCACCCGCATGGCGGGGTACGCGCGCTGAAACGCAACGGCGACCTCCGGCAGGAGGTAGGTGGCGGGAACGCCGGATGCGGCGATCGTCAACGAACCCGTCGGCGGCTGGCGGAACTCGCTGACACTTCGCGCCGCCTGCGAGAGCAGCGCCTCTGCACGCAGCACGTAGTCGGCCAGGAACGCCCCTGCCGCGGTCAGCTCGCCGCCCCGAGACCGGCGCTCGACCAGGCGCACTCCAAGCCGGTGCTCGATATCCGCGACGTGCTTGGACACCGCCGGCTGACTGGTCTGCAGCTCCCGGGCGGCGGCCGAGAACGAACGCCTCCGCGCGAAGGCGGCAAACGCACGCAGCCGCGCCTCGAGGTCCATAACTTCGGATTATAGCGGCGCGCACTCCTATGTATTTCCCTCCAGGCCTGCACCCGCCTAGCCTGCGATCAGCGCCTCGGGAAGGACGACGACGAAGCCGAGCTGGCCCATGCGCCCCATACGTGAGGTGGCCAATGAAGAGATTCGTCGCGGCGTGCGCATTTCTGACGTTCCTCGCACCTCATGCGCTCTACGCTCAATCCAGACCCGCCTCCGATCGCCCGATCGCGGGCCTGGGGCACACGCACATGGACACTTCGTGCTCGCCCGCAGTGTCAGCCGGCTTCGATCGAGCCCTCGCGCTGCTCCATAACTTCTGGTATGCCCGCGCGCTGGAGGCCTTCATGGAGGTCGCACAGCGCGACCCGGGCTGCGCCATAGCGTACTGGGGGGCCGCCAAGACCTACGACCATCCATTCTGGGATCCGCCGACGCGATCGGATGAGTCCGCGGCGTGGGCACTCGTGCAAAAGGGTCTCCGCGCGGAGCGGAAATCTCCCCGCGAGACGATGTATCTCGCCGCCGTTGCCGCCCTCTACAAGGAAGGCGGAGCGGGCCCAAAGTCGGCGCGGGACCAGGCCTACGTGAATGCGATGGCGGCTGCGTACGCGGCGTACCCAGATGACGAGACGAAACTGTTTTATGGACTCGCGCTTCTGGCAACGGTCAAGGAGGGCACGAAGGGCTTCGAGAGGCAAGGACTCGCGGCAAACCTCTTCGAAGAGGTCTATGCGAAGAATCCGCAGCACCCGGGCGTCCTCCATTACCTGATTCACGTCTACGACGATCCTGGCCATGCCACCGACGGGCTCAAGGCCGCGCGCGCGTACGCGGCGGCCGCGCCGGCCGTCCCTCACGCTCAGCACATGCCCTCGCACATCTTCACCCGGCTGGGATATTGGGAGGAATCCGCGACGACGAACGAGAACGCCTGGCGCACCTCAGAGGCCGATGTGAAGCGAGCCGGCGAGTCCGGGGCGTACCGCGACTTCCACGCACTCAATTACCTCCAGTACGCGTATCTGCAGCTCGGACGGTTTCGCGATGCCAAGCGGGTGACCGGTATCATCGAGGCGCAATATGCGGCGTTGTCGAACAAGGCCACGGCTCCCGATACGCCGGATCTGCAGGCGCGACACGTCCGGGGCCGAACGATTTACGCTCTTCCCGATCGGGTCGCGTATGGCTACTTCGATATGCTTGCCAGGTTCTTGGTCGAATCCGGCGATTAAAGAGCCGTCGCGACCATTCCTCTGGTCGCTCCCTCACGTGATTTTCGTGCGATGAAACTTCAGTTAGAGGCGATGGCCGCCGCGAAGCGCGGTGACGCAGCGACAGCAAAAAAGGGCGCTGATGAACTCGAGCGACTCGCCGGCGAACCCGGCCAACACCCGCTGGCGCAGACGATCATTAGTCTCCAGGCCAGAGAGGCCCAGGCCGTGGCAGCGCAGGCCGCCGGAGACGAGCCGCGTGTCATCACGATGATGACCAACGCGGTCGAGATCGAAGACTCGATCGAGGCGCTCTCGCAGCCGCCGTACCCGATCATTCCGGCGCACGAGCTCTACGGGACGATTCTCTTAGAGCTGAACCGGCCCGCCGAGGCCGCGAAGCATTTTGCTGAGGCTTTGAAGCGTACTCCAGGCCGCCCGATGGCAGTTTTCGGGATCGCGCGCGCCGCGGAGGTCCTCGGCGACAGGTCGACGGCTTCGGCGCGATACACGCAGTTCCTCGAACTGTGGAAGCACGCGGATCAGGATCGTCCGGAACTCGGCGCTGCGCGACGGTTCCTCGCAGCAGGCGGAAAATCGTAAAGGGCGCCAAGCGCCGCCACTCGCTCAAACCTCGAGCTTCTGCCCCTCGCGCGCTGCGAAGCAGTGGAGGCCGCCGCCGCGGCTTGCCACCAGACGTCGGGCTTCGGCCTCCATCGTCGCGATGACGTGATCGGAGTGCATCGGATCGTGATGGAACAGCGCCAGCGATTTCACGTGCGCCTGCAGCGCGACCTCCACCGTCGCACTCAACGGGGAATGCCCCCAGCCGATCTTTTCGAGGTACTCCTCGTCGGTGTATTGCGCCTCGCCGATGTAGAGATCGGCCCGAGAGACGAAGGAGATGAATGCCTCGTCGAGGCGCCGTCCGAACTGCCGCCCGGCCTCGGCACGGTGGCCCACGTGCTCGAGCGTGCGCTGGTACTGCTCGTTGTCGGTGGCATAGACGATCGTCTTTCCGCCCGTCGTCACCCTGTAGCCGAGCGTCATGCCGGGGTGATTCAGGTACGTGGCGGCGACGGTGGTGTTCCCGATCTGGAAGCTGGTGCCCTGAAACTCGTGCATCTGGATTCTTGCCGCCAAGTCGCCCAGCGCCACAGGGAAGTAGTCCGGATTCATCTGGCCGGCCAGCAGCTTTTCGAGGGAGCGCCCCGGCCCCGGCGCCCCATACAGCTGGATCGTCGTGCCGGGCGCGTAGGCGGGCATGAAGAATGGAAATCCTTGGATGTGATCCCAGTGCGTGTGACTGATGAACAGATGCACCGTGAGCGGTCGATTATGGAACTCCTTCATCAGCGACAGCCCAAGCTCTCGGATGCCGGTGCCGGAGTCGAAGATGAGAATGTCCTCGCCGGCCCTCACCTCGACGCAGGACGTGTTGCCTCCGTAGACGGTGGTGGCCGGTCCCGGCGCCGCAATCGACCCGCGGGTACCCCAAAATGTCACGGCCAGCTTGCGCGCCATTCGCGCGTGGCGTCCGCGCTCGATGGCCGCCAGCAGATCGCCAGGAGTGATGGGCTTGACCAGATACGCGTCGGCGCCAAGCTCGATGGCGCGGGCGATATCCGGCTTGTAGGACTTCGCCGATACGACGACGATGATGGTGCGCGCCAGCTCGGCCTGGGATCGTACCGCCTGGAGCACGTGGAACCCGTCCATCCGGTCCATCAAGAGGTCGGACACGATGATGTCGGGGGTGTGAGCGCGCGCGAGCGCGACCCCCTGCGCCCCGTCGCCAGCCGTGTACACGGTGAACCCCTCGCGATCGAACAGCAGCGAGAGCAGCTCCACCGCGTCCGGGTCGTTCTCGATGATGAGGACCGACTCCTTCACGTCGTCGCTCCTCCGGTCGATCGAGATGGTGAGCGGACCGACTCTACGCCCCGGGCCGTGGAGCGGTCAAGGAGGCGGGGCGTCCTTATATGGGCTTCCTTATATAGGCCTCCTTATATATAAGGAAGGCCAGCGGCGTAGCGACGGTTATCGGCGTGGCTATGCCGTACCGGGGAAGTTCAGCTGCGCCGATGTCTGGCGAGTATCCGCTGATACTCGCCCACGGCCCATTTGACCGCCTCATCGGGCGACTGCCCCCGCGCGACCCTCGTGCACATGTCCGGAAACACGAACGTGGCGACGATCTCCTGGACCGGCGTCGTGAACGGTCCCGGATACCCTGCAAAGCGAACGAACTCCGGGAAGTCCTGAAGGACCTGAAGCTTGGGATCCGAGCCGATGATCGGCATCGGCTTTCGATAGGCGTCGCGGAAGAACGGCATGTTGTAGCCACGACTGCCGACCATGGCGTCCTTCCAGTTGTCCGCCAGGTGCTGGAGGAACTCTTTCGCGGCCGCCGCATTTTTGGAGAACTTCCAGACCGCGTAGGCGTTCGGGTTCGCAATCGAGACCCGCTGCCCGGACGATCCCTGTGGAGCGAGGCCGACGTGAGTGTTCTGAAACACCGTCGGGTTGGTGTCCTCGGTGGTCCGGTAGGCGGATATTGCGTCGTGCACCCAGCACGCGACCCCGGAAGCGAGGTACCGGTTATCGGACGCGTCGTCCCAGGAGAACACCTCTGGCGTCATCGCCTCGTCGAACAGCGCCTTCACGAACCGCAGGCCTTCCCGCATCTCCTTCGAGTCGATGAGAACCTGTTGCCCGGACGGATCGAACTCCTTGGCCCCGTGGCTGAACATGATCGTCCGCAGGAAGAGGTTCGCGTCGTTGCACTGTGAGAACGCGATCCCACAGGGGTGGCCCTTCGCCTTCAGCGTTCTGCCCGCCACCCGCGCCAGCTCCCACGTGTCCGGCGGCTTGAGGCCGTTCTGGTCGAAGAGGTCCTTGCGCCAGAGCATCGGGGCCACGATGTAGAAGTCGGGCATCGCATACCAGCGGCCTTCGACGCGCGCGATCGGATCGGCGCCGGGCAGCCAGCCACCATATTTCTGGCCGATCTTGTCGACGATGTCGCTCAGGTCGACGAGGTTCTTATAGTAGAGGCCGGTCAGGATGGTGCCGACGAAGTAGACGAGGTCGTGGCCCGATCCCGCCGCAAACTCCGCCGCAATTCGCGATGGCAGTTCGAGATGAGGGATGCGGTCGACCCGGACCTGGACGCCCGCCTTGGCTCCCCAGTCCTTCACGACCTTGTCGAACCACACGTCGTATGCCGGCACGAAATGGCTCCACTGCAGAATACGCAGGACCGTCCCCTTGGTCTGCGCGGGGGCTCGCCGGGCGGCCAGCATCGCGCCGAGACCGGTGGCGCTGGCGACGGCGTTCTTCAGGAATTGGCGACGCTCGTTGGTCGGGGCCGCAGCGGATCGAGCTGGGTTGGCCATGGTGATCTCCACGTCAGGGTGAGATGCCGGAGATCGATGTCCGCGGCGGGTACCCTACGCCCAGCCGCGGCCCAGGTCAAACGGCCACCAGGACATGACGCGTCATCGTGATCGTACCGACGGCGGGGTCCTGGCCACGCTTTTGTCGTGACTCCTTGCCTTTCGCGGGTGCACCGCATACGCCGTCAGTATGCGATCGACCATTTCATTCGTCGGCCAATCTTCGAGCAGTCCGCCCGTCAGGAGGACGCGAAAATACAGCGGTGCAATCAACGTCTCCAGAGCCGCCATCGGATCCGCATGGCGGGGAAATTCGCCCCGAGACACCGCCTTGTCGAAGATGGTCCGTATCGAATCGAGACGTCGCTTCCAGAAGCCTTGCCGAGCCGCAACGACGTGGGGATGTTGCGACAAGCTGAGTGCGAGGACTGTTCGGCCCTGCGGTGTGCGCAGGATTGCGCCGATACCCTCCAGCAGGGCAACCAAATCCGAGCGCAATGAGCCCGTATCTGGTATCGCGAGCGCGACCTCGCCGTAGTGGACGCAGGCATCGCGGGCGAGCGCATGTTTCGTGCCCCATCGGCGATAGATCGACGTCTCGTGAACTCGCGCGCGAGCCGCGACCTCGCCGATGGTGAGGGCGTCGATCCCCTTTTCCATCAACAACTGAAAGGCCGACCGAAGCACCGAGGAGCGGACGCGCGCGCTCCGACCGCCAAGGCGGCGGTGTTGCGTGGCAGCGGCTTGCCGGCCGGCAGCGGCGCCACGTCGACGTCTTCTCCGCCGTCGGTGGTCGCTCATATCGATCGTCCTAACGCAATGCCACTTGCGTTAGGGGACGGGCTATGTATGATCCGTGTCGCATGTCGCTTAACGCAAATCGCCATGCGTTAGCTTCTTGTCCCTCTTCTGTCTCGGTGGTCCCGGCGCCAATGGTACCGCGGCCGAAGCCTCGCCTCGCCAAGGAGTCCACCATGATGAAGACGCTTCGGGCGGCGTTGATCGCGATGTCCGTACTCGTCCCGACGCTCGTTGCCGACGTGGGAGCCCAGGAAGCGGCGGGCCCACGAGACGCGACCGAAGCGACCCGAAGAGCCAACGCCGCGGTCTTACGAGACCTCCCGTTCGGCGACCGAGAGGATTTCGAGCTCGCGCGCCGTGGCTTCATCGCGGCCGGACCGTCCGCGGTCGCCGGTCGCCGTCCCGGTGGTCCGCCCGCCTGGAACCTTGGCGCGTACGCGTTCATCGCCGCGGACGCTCCGGCGCCGGACACGGTGAACCCCAGTCTCTGGCGGCTCGCTCAGCTCCACATGCACAGCGGCCTGTTCAAGGTTACCGATCGCGTGTACCAGGTACGCGGCCTCGACATTTCGAACGTCACCTTCATCGAGGGGAACAGCGGCTGGATCGTCGTGGACCCGCTGGGCTCGATCGAGACGGCGAAGGCCGCGCTCGACCTCGTCTACCAGCATCTGGCGAACAAGCCCGTGGTCGCGGTGATCTACACCCATACCCACGTGGATCACTACGGCGGGGCGAAGGGCCTCATCGCGGATGCCGATGTCAGGGCCGGCAAGGTCAGAGTCGTCGCGCCTCGAGGCTTCATGGAGTACGCGGTTTCCGAGAATGTCTTCGCGGGAACGGCCATGGCTCGTCGCTCCGTCTACATGTTCGGTCCACTCCTTCCCAAGACGCCGACGGCGCACGTCGACGCCGGCAATGGTAAGGCGGTCTCCCTCGGCATCGCCGGCCTGCTTGCCCCGACCGAGAGCATCAGCCGGACCGGACAGACACTCACCATCGACGGCGTCGAGTTCGTCTTTCAATTCACGCCGGACACCGAGGCGCCCGCGGAGATGAACTTCTATCTGCCACGCTCGAGGGCGCTCTGCATGGCGGAGAACGTCACGCACACCATGCACAATCTCTACACGCCGCGTGGCGCGCAGGTGCGCGACGCCAGGGCGTGGGCACGCCATCTCGACGAGGCGATCACGCTCTTCGGCGACAAGACCGACGTGATCTTCATCTCACATCAGTGGCCGATCTGGGGCCAGGACAAGACGATCGAGTTCTTGAAGGCGCAGCGCGATCTCTACAAGTACCTGCACGACCAGACGCTCCGGCTCGCGAATCACGGCTATACCGGCACGGAGATCGCGGAGATGCTCACCCTGCCGAAGAGCCTGACGACGCGCTGGTACAATCGCGGCAACTACGGCACGGTCAGCCACAACGTCAAGGCGATCTATCAACGTTACCTCGGCTGGTTCGACGGCAACCCCGCTCACCTCGATCCGCTGCCTCCGGCGAAAGCGAGCGAACGTTACGTAGAGTTCATGGGCGGGGCCAACGCCGTGCTCGCCAAGGCGCGGGAGTCCTACAAGGCGGGCGACTATCGCTGGGTGGCGGAAGTCGTCAACCATGTGGTGTACGCCGACCCGAGCAATCAGGAGGCTCGGCGACTCGAGGCCGACGCGCTCGAACAGCTCGGGTACCAGGCGGAAAGCAGCGTCTGGCGAAACTTCTATCTCACCGGGGCTCTCGAGCTACGGCGCGGCGTGCCGAAGCTCCCGGCGCGGCCGTTCGCGTCACTCGACGTTGTCGCAGGCATGACCACGGAGATGATCTTCGACGCGCTGGCGGTGCGGCTCAACGGTCTCAAGGCAGATGGGAAAGTCATCCGGTTGAGTTACGTGTTGCCGGACACCAACGAGTCCATCCTCATCGTCGTGGAGAATGGTGTGCTGAATCACTGGATGGGGAAGTCGTCGCCGCAGGTCGATGCCGTCGTCAGACTGACGCGTCCCGTGCTCAATCAGATCATCGCGGGCGTGGCGACGTTCGACCAAAAGGTCGCCGCGGGCGACATCAAAATCGCTGGGCGCGCTGGAGCAGTCAGCGAGCTCCTGGCCCTCATGGACGACTTCGCCTTCTGGTTCAACATCGTCACGCCTCGACCACCCGGACAATGAAGCTGGAACGGACGCGCTTGCTCACGTCGGCCTTCACTTCGAGTGGATCTCGACCCTCGAAGTGATGCCCGAGCAGCCGCAACAGCGCTTGGCCTCGTACGCTGGTCTCGTCATTGCGCCTGCCAGTCCTTATCGGAGCATGGACGGCGCACTCGCGGCCGTCCGGTTCGCCCGCGAGCGTGGGGTGCCGCTCTTCGGAACCTGAGGCGGCTTCCAGCACGCGATCGTCGAGTTCGCGCGCAACGTCCTCGGACTCGAGGACGCCGCATCCCTTGTTCGCGGGATTTGCGACGGCCGTAGAGGCAGTGATCGCACATCGATAGGGCTGCTGGCATGCGGGGCGTCGCAGGGAGTTCGACTAGCCGGCGAATCCATCGGTCGCTTCGATCAGATGATGCATGATGCCGGGCTCGCTCACCGCGTGCCCGGCGTCCGGAACGACGATGAAACGCGCCGTTGGCCAGGCCTGGTGCAGATCCCACGCCGTTCTCGCCGGGCAGGCGATGTCGTAGCGCCCCTGCACGATGACGCCGGGAATGTCGCGCAGGCGGTGCGCGTCGTTGATGAGCTGGCCGTCGGTGAAGAAGCCTTCGTGCGTAAAGTAATGGTTCTCGATACGTGCGAACGCGAGCGCGAACTCGTCACCGCCGAACTTCGAGACGAGCTCGGGATCCGGTAGCAGCGTGATCGTCTCGGCCTCCCACGTGCTCCACGCCCGGGCGGCGCGCAGTTGCTGATCGCGGTCGGCATGAGTGAGACGCGCGCGGTAGGCGGCAATGAGGTCGTGACGCTCGGCCTTTGGAATCGGCGCCAGAAACCGCTCCCACGCCTCGGGAAACAGCTCGGACGCGCCCCACCGGTAGTACCAGGCCAGCTCGGCGTGCCGGAGCGTGAAGATCCCGCGCAGGACGAGGGCGCTCACGTGGTCGGGATGTGTCTCCGCATACGCCAGCGCCAGCGCGCTACCCCACGAGCCGCCGAATACGAGCCAGCGCTCGATGCCAAGCCGCTCGCGCAGACGCTCCGCGTCGGCTACCAGATGCCACGTCGTGTTGGCCTCGAGCGAAGCGTGCGGTGTGCTCCGGCCGCACCCGCGCTGATCGAAGAGCACGATGCGATAACGCGCGGGGTCGAAAAGTCGTCGGTGGTCCGCATTACAACCGCCGCCGGGACCGCCATGGAGGAACAACGCGGGGCGCCCCTGCGGGTTGCCGCACACTTCCCAGTACACATCGTGACCATCGCCAACCGCAAGGCGACCGTGTTCGTACGGTTCGATCGGCGGGTAAAGCGTACGGCGTGTTGGCTGCTGCACGTCAGTATTGTCCACGGAGTCGTGTCCCGTCGTTTTTGAGCAAACGCGGGCAAGGCTGTTGAGGTCGGCCCTTTTCGGCGCCGGGGATCAACCGGCGCCGAAGCCCGCGGTACTTGCTCGACCTTCTACCGTTCGTTCGTCGCCGCCTGTAGCTGGCCGTCGGCGGCTCGACGCGCGCGCTTATTCTAAAGCTTTAATTCTGGACGATTGGCCCTCCGAGGGAAAATCCGCCTTGCTGGTCCTTGAATCGGCCGACGGGTGTCTTTTGGCTCCGATCGAAAGTCGACTCAATGCGCGCAGTATTTGCGGTGGCGGCGCCACCGCCGCTCGGCGCGACATTGGTCGGCTGGACACGCCCCGAGCTCTTGCTGCTCCCCTTGTCGCCGGCCTCAGCGAGACTGAGGTTCACGGCGCTCACTGCGATCAAGGTGCTCAACGCCACCGCCAGCGCCTCCCTTTGCCGCTCGGCTCAGAAGCACCTCCCGAGGGGTGCAAGCCCCTGACCCACCTCGCGGATGTGGGAACGCCCGAAATCGTCCCCTTCAGCGACATCGCAGCGTTCTTGAGCCGCGTCATGATCTTGACAGGTGGTCGCGCGTGCACGGGTCGATACGACGCAGGTCGACATGACCATCCGCGGCGAAGCGGCCGTACTTTCCTCCTCAATCGCTGGAGCGCGATCACACTACGCTCCTTTCGCCGGCGACGGCGCGTCGCCGGCGAGAGGATTGGCGAAGCCGCCGAGCGCGTCAAACGGGACGCATCGCGACCTCGGTCATCGGGCGTCGATCGCCGCCACCCTCGACCACCAGCAGGCGCAGCCGAGGATACGCGGCACAGCGCCGCCGGATCCTCCAGGCGCGCCACCGTGCCCGCAGACTCCCACCGGGCGCGAGCGCGACGGCGTCGGCGGCGAACGCCTCGACCTCCCGCGCGATCTCCACGACCGGCACGCCGAAGCGAACCACGAGCTCTACTGGCGGCCGACCGGCGGTGCGCAGAAGACGCGCCACCGTCTCGCGTATCATCTCCTCGATGCGAAGCATCTCGCGGTAGCGATCCGCGACGACGCGATCGTATCGATCGGTACGATCCGGCGGAATGCGATGAAAGTATGCGACGCGCACGGCCGAATCGTGAAGGCGCGCGAGTCCGATCAGGCGCGTGAGCTGCGCCAGTCCCGAGGCTTCGTCGTGTTCGAGCAGCGCGATCAGCATCCGGGTCATCGTTCGGCCGCGCGCCTCAGCAGCCATGGATCACCAGGTCGTAGGCGAGCGGCAGCCGCTGCGCGACGTCCAGGCACGACTCGTCCACGAGCGCGCGGTAGCCGTCGGGTGCCGACAGATGCACCCGCCCGCGGGCCCACGGCGTGGGCGCTTGGGCTCTCACGGCGACGAGTGACTCGCCTCCGAGTGTGTGAGCCACGGCAGCGCGCACGGTCGCCGTCACCGCCTCGGCGCGATGGCGGCGCCGGTCGCTAACGTTTCGCCAGGTCAGCGCCAGCGTCACGGGCGCGGTCGCGAAGATCAGGACCAGGATATCGTTCACCACGTCCTCCCTCGTATTCGAGTCGGCGCGTCGACGACGTAGAAAAGCGCCGTGACGAAAGCCACGGCGCTCTCTGTGGGCGGCCGACGCGGCGCCGCCCGTCGCGTGATGGCAGCACGCGCCGTGCCACACCCGCGTCGGCGCGCGACAGATGCTTGTGCATTGACGACTTACGCGGCGTGGTGCTCGCGCAATGGGCTATCCGGCGAGCGTGCGCGCGCCGCCCAAATGAGCAGCGCCCGCGCCATCGCCCGGAGTTTAGGCGGCAGTCGACGGTTGACCGAGGCGTGCGATCTACCGAGCCAATATCACGGGTAATTCACAGGGCGACCACAGAATACCGATACAAATACGGATGGCCGAACCGCTCGGGAATTTCGCGGCAGGATCTGGGCGCCACGAAAATCGAAAGTCCTGCGGGAGATCTCGTGGCGCCGCCACGAAATTCGTGCCGTCCGGCTCGCCGTATTTGCATCCGTATTGGTCCGACTCACCGGGCAGGCGCTCCACCGTGCGCGTGTCGCCACCAACGTAGTACATAGAGCACCGGCGACTATCTCGCCGGGGAGACCGCACCGCTCCAGCAGGGAATCAAGAAGACATCCGAGCACCAGCCCTGGTTCGACGCCGGCTGCTCGATCTGGCCGAGGTGCGGCCGTCCATGGCGGCGGTGGACCCGCGGCGCCAACATGAGCCCATGCAGCTGCATCACGCGCCGAATCCGCTTGCGGTTGTAGCCCG
>Ga0081539_10001067_pt1 | contig 50172 bp, 44 predicted proteins | sample TabmetS4T2R2_FD_71023 | JGI IMG/M metagenome (GOLD analysis project Ga0081539, IMG submission 71023) | Tabebuia heterophylla rhizosphere microbial communities from the University of Puerto Rico - S4T2R2 | ecosystem: Host-associated > Plants > Roots > Rhizosphere ... | reverse complement strand
AGTTCGCGTATTTGCCCTGTAAACGATTTTTTGCCTTTGGGCCAAGTGAGGGCATGGGCTCTTGAGAGGCAAACGAGATGGTTTTCAACTCGGAGCGGAATCGAATAAAATCCGTTCCCATTTCAAAGGTGCCGACCACCACCTTATTCAAGCCGTTTTTCTGTCCAACATTTGGGGAGACCCTAAAACCCTGGCGTAATCTTCATCGAGCAGATTGGCGAGCTTGCTCCTTGCGATAACATGGGTCGCCGTGGTTCCACATCACGACTTCAGGATTAGCAAAATATGGAATTGCTTCCTCACACCGGAGCTCAACTTTGCTTGATCGGGCTTATTGCGTTTTATTCGATAAGATGTGGGTATGCATTTAAGTTCTCATCGATGACCCTTAGCTCCATTTTAGCCGGGCCGCGATCAGTTCCTGGAATGGTCGTCGAGTGGATACTGCATAACGCTTCTCCCAGCTTCCATGCTTGCTTTGGCCTATCAACATCCACAATTATTAAATCCGTCGGTTCACAGATCAACATGTGAAGCTGTGAAATGTGCAAAAGCCACACGCTTGGCCCAACATTTCCCATGGTCCAAAAATAATCGACGACGTTACTCCGATCAAGCGGTCTGAACTCATCTTTAAATATTCCGTGATAAATGAGCTGGTTAAGATTAGCGAGAGAGTTGTGCAGACAAACTACTGAGGCAACGTGGCGATACAATGCAAGGCTGGGATGGTCTGAGTGTTTAGCCTCTTCGTACCGCTCTACCCACTGTGGCTCACGGCCCGGACCCGCTTGAACAATCTCATTATCAAACTCCCATATCGTTTGGTCGTAATCCAACGTCCGTTGTTGTGCGGCTTCCAAGGTGGAGAGTGCGACGTCGAAAGCGGGATGTGTGTGAAATGCACTTATAACTTCCTCAGCATCTTCCTGCTTGAATAATAATTCTTCAAATCCGTCCGTAGATACTGACTGCCGGTATTCTTTATAAGGATTGATAGCGTTAATTGCTTCGGGTACCGCAGCTTTTAGTGGAGCAAGGGATAAACGGTTAAATTGCCGAATTTGGTTGTGGACACCGAAAAGCAGCTTAAGGTCGCGCTCCCCCCAAGAGGAAAGTTCCTTGGTAATATCTCTTCTGGTATAGCGCTCTACTTTTTTTGGGTCATAGAGCAACAACCCTAGTATTGGGTTCGGATGTATCTTGTTACTGGTCGCCTTTAACTTGGTAACGACTCCCTTAATGTCTTCCAGGCTTGGAGAGTCCCATATCTTCCTATAGAACGTAAAGGCGACGTCTCTAAGGCTCATGAGATGAGGATGGTAACAATACATGGACGAAGGAAACAAGCAGGTCACTCAAGACGAACACGGAGTTCATCGGCACTCGAAGGTCATCACAGGTTTCCGCACACTGGACGGTGCGCTCCATTGGCGCTACTCGACAAAGAACTTGGGTCCTGATGAAGATGAAAGTATTGAAGTATGTTATTTCGTGCTCCAAAGAAACACCCCCACTCCCCAACAAGGGGCTGCTATGAAAACGGTACTGAAGCAAATGGAAAATACATCGGTTCCTTGGCTCATTGCCAGTCGGAAAGATTGGGTTTTTGACCTGGACCAAATGAGAGATAAATTTAAAGGCCTTCAGGAATGGGATTGGTGTAAGGGAAGGGTATTCGTCGAGCCGGAATTTAAGGTCGCACAAGAAGGTGTCGACATAAGTGGGAAGAGGTATTATGAAACGTATGTCATTTTCAATATCCACCCGGAATTGTTAGGTATGACTCCGACATTGATTCCACCCGAAATACAATTAAGCTTGCGAGATTTTCAGTTACATTTCCCAGCTCCTCAAAAAGTCGCATTCATAATGATGCGTTTCGTCACTACGCCCGCACACGACAAGATTGTTCAGGGCATACGAGACGCACTCGCACCTTACGGGATTGAAGCAGTTAAGGCCAATGATAAAGAATGGCATACCGACTTGTTATATAACGTATTGACGTGCATATACGGATGCTCTTTCGGTATAGCGATCTTTGAGCGAATTGAAAGCGAAGATTTTAATCCAAATGTCGCACTGGAAGTGGGCTACATTATGGCACTCAAAAAACAGGTGTGCCTACTGAAAGACCGTACTCTTAGATCCCTGCACACAGACCTCGTCGGGAAGCTCTATAAAACTTTCGACCCACAGGATCCAGTTGCGTCAATACCACCAGAACTTACAAAATGGATGAAAGATAAAAAAATAGTGTAAGCGTAGCCACTTCCTCCATTGACAGACAAAAATCTGAGCGCTAGAGTGCCGCAACCCCTCTTTTAAAATGCAGCGGGCCGACTTGTGCGGACAACACAAAATCGACCCTAGAACTCAACCCTTCACAAGAAAGGACCGAGCTCATGACTACGCATAGTAGCGCAAACGCGCTGGACGAAACACCTCACGTTATAAAGTCGATCACAAACCAAACAATCAGCGATGCTGTCAGACGTCGGGCACAGTTGCTCATCAAAGACAGGACCATCGACGCAAGCGGTCGGACGTGGCTTCGCTACGCGCTGGAAATAGATGATCCCGCGCTTCCGGAACTGGTGCGCCGCGCTGATGCCGGTGAACCGATCATTGATGATTCACACCCGCTGGAAACTAATGAAAAGGTTTCGACTGAAGAAAAGCTCGAACGGCTCGCAGACATGATCTGCGAGGCTGGCAATCGACGAGAAACCAGAGCCTCGGCATTGCTCGTTCTAATGTCCACCCTTGAAAATTCAGCACAGCCGAAAGTGCTGGCCAATCAGGTGAAGCACATTGCATTTACTTGCTGCGGTGAATTGAACTGTTATGGCATGGTTGACGACCAGATCGTCAGAATCGAAGGCGAGTTGTTCGCAAGCCCGAGTGCAGATTAACTTTTCCTGCCGGGTCCCACCACCCGGCCACCCCCTGGAATCTCGCGAATCCGACTCAAAGTTCGAGTTGTGGCAGCGTCTATAGTGACGGATCGATGATTACGGTCGGTGATCCAGTCACGACGAAGTGGGCCGGCTTTGTCTACGAAGACAACATCTCTGATTACCGCGCCTGCGGAGTCGCGGGCGGTGGGTGTAACGGATCCGACGCGACGTGCTCTCTCAACGGAGTATTCACCAACAACGGCATAATGCGTTCTGCCGGGGCAGGCCCGAATTATCCTACAGGTCAACTATGGGTGACATCCTGGTCATCACAACTCGTTAATTTCAATAGCGGACTGGATGGCAACTACCGCGTTGCGAGTGGAAGCACGTGGAAGAACGCAGCCACCGATGGTAAAGATCTTGGGGCAGACATAGACGGCGTGGAACGTGCTACAGCAAATTCGCCGACCGGTAACTGGCCCTCACCATAGATTAACGAACGCTTGGCTTTGACGATCAGCGACTTGGGCTTCGGCTATCAGATTTTCGGTTACGCCGATTCGTAACCGAAGCCCAACTCGCACATAAGGCACACAAACCATTGATTTGTTTTGCGCCTTATGTGCCTTATTGTGGCTCAGGATTGTTTAAGTCTTTCTGCTTTGGTGCGCAGGCGTTCTTCGAGTTTTCGGAGTTCCGGAGTGAGCTCCAGGCCGAAATCTTCTGCCTCGAAGATCGGACGAAGCTCGATTTCGCCTTCCATGTCCGGTCTTTCGGGATCGTTCGGTATCCGCTTCGCCCACTCGAGCGCTTCGTCCATCGAATTCACTTTCCAGATCCAGAAACCGGCGATAAGCTCGCGCGTCTCCGCGAATGGACCATCCGTCACGATTCGATTGCCGCCGGAAAACTTGATTCGCTTCGCCTTCGACGACGGGTGCAGCCCTTCACCCGCCAGCATGACTCCGGCGTTCACCAACTCTTCGTTGAACTTACCCATCGCGTTGAGCAATGCTTCGCTCGGCATGATTCCCGCCTCTGATTCCGCGTTACCCTTGATAATGACCATCACTCGCATCTTAATATCTCCTTAATTTCCAAAATAGAGCTCGTTTTCTGCCCTTTCACCTACTAATCGAATGGGCAGCGACGATTTCGACACGCGGCAAAGAATCATTCTGAATCTGAATGGTAACATCTACAAACAATGATCATTCACCTGCTTGATGGAACTTAGGATCCTGCAACGCTTGATCGAAGAACACAAATCGTCCGTGAACACGCGGTACACTGCTGAGGACCTAATCAGCATTCCTCAAATGGACCTTAATGCGCCGAAAATAGTGTGATAAAGTTCGCGCCGACCGGGTATTTGAAAGCCTGACACACGCATGAACTTCTCCTCCGGTACACGCCTGGGTCGCTATGAGATCCGTTCTCTCCTCGGAACGGGCGGAATGGGCGAGGTTTATCTGGCCCAGGACACGCAGCTTGAACGCCTCGTGGCTTTGAAAGTTATGCCACCTGGTGTGGCCGATGATATCGGAAGAGTTCGCCGCTTCACCCAGGAGGCCAGGGCGGCCTCAGCATTGAACCATCCACACATCCTGACCATCTTCGAAATTGGAGAGATAGATTCCCACCACTTTATTGCCACCGAATTCATTGAAGGCGAAACGCTGCGCCAGCACATTAAGAGCGGAACCTTGCAGTTGAGCGACGTGCTAAACATTGCCACGCAAGTCTCGGACGCTCTCTCCGCAGCGCACGAAGTGGGCATTGTGCACCGCGACATTAAACCGGAAAACATCATGATGCGGCGGCGTGACGGCTACATAAAAGTGCTGGATTTCGGTTTGGCGAAGCTCACTGCACCTGAACCACTCATGGTTGATACTGAAGCGCCTACTAAGGTGATCGCCATTACAGATCCGGGTACGGTATTCGGCACTGTTTATTACATGTCGCCGGAGCAGGCACGGGGTCAATCGCTCGATGCGCGCACTGACATCTTCAGTCTTGGCGTTGTGATTTACGAAATGGTCGCCGGACGTCCACCCTTCGAGGGCCAAACCAAAACCGATGTAGTTAACTCCATCATCGGTAAAGAACCGGCACCGCTGCAACGGTACGCGAGGGAAGTTCCCGACACGCTCGAATGGATCGTTAGTAAGGCGCTTCGCAAGGACAAGGAGGAGCGCTATCAAACAGCCCGGGAATTACTTACGGACCTGCGCAGCCTTAAGCAACGACTTGAATTTGCTGCGGAACAGGAACGCTCGCTTCCCCTACCGCCAGTGTCGCTGAGTGCAGGGGTTATCACAGCCGCCGGCACGCAAGCATCCGTCGCGACTCTTGAAGGGCCACACACGCAAACCGAAATGGCGGCCCGCCCAATGACAAGCGCAGAGTATCTCGTGAGCAAAGTCAAGCAGCACAAGCGAGGCGTGATCCTCGTGGTCGCTGCATTGCTTCTCGCCGTTGCCGGTGTAATTGTCGGACTGAAATACATGGGCAGAGTGCAAACGGCATCAGAGCCTTTCGGCAGCATCAAGCTGACCAGACTCACCTCGACTGGCAAAAGTCGCTGGGCCATAATTTCTCCGGATGGAAAATACATCGTCCATGTCATGGGAGATCAGGACCAGCAAAGCCTTTGGCTCAGACACATCGCGACTGGTAGCGACAAGGAAATCGCTCCTTCAATTGATGGTTCTTACTCCTGCCCCACTTTCAGTCCCGATGGCAATTATGTCTATTACTTGAAAGAGCAGGCGAATCTGCCAACAGTGGTTTACCAGTTGCCCGTTCTGGGCGGCGTTCCACGAAAGATAATGGACGATGTGGACTCGGTTCCCGCGTTTTCTCCGGACGGTAAGCGCATGTTTTTTATGCGTGGTAAGCCGGCAGGAACTGTTGAAATGACGGTGGCGAATATGGACGGCAGTGGTGAGCGAGTGATCGGCACAACCAGCCTCATTGATTTCACTGTTTCGTATGGTCCAGTGAAGCCGGCATGGTCTCCGGATGGAGAAACCATTGTCCTGGGTGTTCCGGCTTCCGATACTGAAGGTAATTACCGGCAAATGATTGCAATCCATGTAAGAGATGAAACAGTTATACCAATCAGTCCTAAGCGATGGTCGGCACTGGGACAGTTCTCATGGCTTGCAAACGGTAGCGGATTCATCTTCACTGCCTCAGACGAGGGTCCGGGGACGCCTTTACAGATCTGGCACATGTCATATCCAAGCGGACGGCTGCGAAGGATAACTAATGACTTGAATGATTACCGGGGCGTGAGTCTCAATGCGGATGGTACCGCTCTGGTGACGGTGCCGATCGATCGTGTTTCGAGCATCTGGATGGCGCCGAAGGGCGACTCTAGTCGAGCCACACAGATACTGCAAGCAAAATATGACGGGCTGAACGGTGTGGCTCTCGCTCCCGATGGCAGGGTGGTCTATACATCGAGAGCCACCGGCACTCCGAATCTCTGGATTGCCAACTCGGATGGCACTAATGCGAGGCAGTTGACAGCTCACACTCGTCGCGACGTCTGGCCCACCGTCACAGCCGACGGCCGCTACGTGATATTCAGCTCGGACCGCGCAGGCACACGGAATATATGGCGCATAGATATCGACGGCGGTAACCCGACGCAATTAACACACGGCCAGAAAGATGAGAATCCTTCTTGTTCGCCTGATGGTCAGTGGGTTGCCTTCACATCTTTTGACAGCGGCATACAGAAGTTGGCCCGGGTGTCGATCGCAGGCGACGCTGTGACGCAACTGACCGATTACGTGTCATTCCAACCGGTGATCTCGCCTGACGGGAACCACATTGCCTTTCTCAAGTACAACGCGGCGGGCGATGTTTCGCACCTGGTGGTTGCGATCATTGCGGTTGCCGGAGGACAGCCTCTCAGCGAATTCGAGGTTACAACCAGGCCCTTGAGAATTCGTTGGGCACCTGATGGGCAAGCGTTAACCTACCTCCTTACACGGGGAGGGATCTCTAACATCTGGAGCCGGCCTATTGCCGGTGGTGAGCCAGTGCAGTTGACCGACTTTAAATCCGATCAAATTTATTTCTTCGACTCGTCCCGAGATGGACGCCAACTCGTCCTCGCACGTGGTTCGTCAACCAGTGATGTGGTCTTAATTACCGACTTGAGATAGGGTGCACTTCGAATCCAGACCAGATACCCTTTCTAAAGTACCAGGACTGCCGTAAAAATGCGTGGCAAGAAGATATTGGTGATCATTATCGCGCTGGCGTTGCTGATTGCCGGTATCGCCGCGCTAAGACGGCGAAGGGAAAAGCCGATCGGCCCGAGCGTGTCGGAAACTTCGCGATTAATCGGAGGCCCGGCCTTCGAGGTTCAGGTCGAGATGCCTGCCTTCAATTCAGGCCGCGCACCTTGGGAGATTCCTGGCGTTATCCTGAGTTACGATCATGGACCGCGGTTCGATCAGGCAAGTCCTGGCGCCCAGGTCGGCAAGATAACGCCGAATCATATCGAGCTTAGCGCCGAGGCCGGTTGGAACCTTTTGATCGAGACCGACGGCGAAGGACGGTTCGCACAGGGAACACACGTCGCATTTCCGGTAAAACTCGGGGGCAGACCGTTGACATTCAATTGTCGACCTGTAGATCCGACCGTTGGCTATCTTCACACTACCGCGCGCACGGGCTCGGATGAACTCGAAGGGAACTTCCAACTGGAAGTTGCTATCTGCAGGAATGCTGTCTCAGGTAAAACTGCCGCGTGGCCCTACCAACCGCTCAAGGTTCGTGGAAACTTTGCAGGGTTGAAAAGGCAAGGATAACTGCCTACGAACGCAACCGGCGTCGGATTGGGCCAACGGTTTTTACGTGGTGGAAGAGGGACGTAGAATGAAAGTTCGCCGGAGTTTTTTTATTGACAGAGATGCTATTCGCGCATAGAGTGCGCGTGTTTCAAACGCATCATCGGCTCACGCGTCTTCTCTATCAATTCATCTGGACGCTTCGGAGCATGTCTGCAACAACGTAACGAAGGAGAAGCCAAAAGCGCTATGGCAACAAAAGCAAGAACCATTAAGATCGGCGACCTCTCGAGCGTGATCGATCAGGCTGTCCAGGCCAGTGCCGGAAGAACTTTACCGGGCGGCACGTTAATCGGTCGCCAGATTGCCGCTAGTCTCGCTGCAAAGATCAATCCAAACGATCTGGCCCGTGGAATAACCAAACAGGTGGCAGCGGCTGTTCCCGATGCCACGCTCACGCCGAAAGTTATCAAGGACGGTAAGGTAATAATTTGCGGATTCATCATTAAGCCGCAAAGTCCAATCGGGTAAGGCGAGGTATGAATACCGTGGAAGAGAAGGATGGCGCTCGCAAGTCTTTAATGTGCCCGAGTGCGCAACCTGACATGCACGATAGTTTGGTGCTGGGCGTATTGGAAGATACGCCCAGCGGCAAGCGACTCGCCTGGATCGAGGAGCCTCAGCCAGTCACTCCACAACTGCTATCGTTGACTCGTGAGGTCGACCCTCGCAACATCTTTCGCTTTGCTGCACGTTGTGAAGAGAGTGCCTGTGTTCACTTCGACGGCAAAGACTGTCAACTCGCAACGCGCATCGTGCAAATCCTGCCACGCGCCGTTGATGTGCTGCCGCCATGCAGCATCCGGCGTGAATGTCGTTGGTATCAACAGGAAGGCAAAGCCGCCTGCGTGCGTTGTCCGGAGGTGGCCACACACGTCGAGAACGCCTCAGCCGAGATCCTCCGCGTCGCGACGCCACCACAATAGGGCGCCTGCTGCAATGATCGTGTGGCAAACTCTAATCGCCGACAATTGGAGTAGTGTTTCGGTTTGAAATTACGCCGAAGGCGTTTCGCAAATTTCAGCCCCGGGTTCGAGCATCGCGAGAACCCTGGGACATCATTCAAATCGCGACCAAAACCCTGAAAGGGTTCGGCGGTTGGCGAACCCTTTCAGGGTTCAACGACTATTTTTGATTTCTGATCCCAGGGTTCTCGCTGCGCTCAACCCTGGGCTGAAATTAGCGAACGCCTTCGGCGTAATTCAAACTGAGACACCACTCCAAATTGAAAATAGTTTGACTGCCTCGCGGTAGATCTCACATAATCCAGGAGTCTCGCCGGAGATACCTCACGTTCCACTCAGCACTCCAACTGCTGTTCCAGCAGAGAACTTCAATCAAAGGAAGCCATGCGGATCATTCAACTGGTGTTAATGCTATATGCAAGTCAATTCTTAGTAGGGCCGATTCTCATCTACTTTTCCTACAAGCAGTCGGCCAATCCTCAATTCACCACCTTCGATCTCGCGAACCCGCCTATACGGTTGCCCCCGAGCTACACGCAAAGCTTGCCTTTGCTGGAGTCGCTGGGCTTTCAGCCAGTGGCACATCTGTTTAGTGGAGCACTCTCGGCAAAGCTGCGCGTGGTGCTTACCGTGTACGTGAACCGGAGGGAAAGAGAAATTGCAACGGTCGTGCATATGTTGTCTGAAGCTCCGCCGCTGACGCGCCTGCTGCATACCTACACAGAGTTTTCCGCAGAGTTTGACGATGGTCATGAATTGAACACGTCAAACTCGAACCAACCTGCATTGTTTGCGGTAGTGCCGGAAAAACAAATTTTCCGCTTGCCTCACCTTACGAATCTGCAACACCTCTTTGAAGTGCACCAGGTTTTGACGCGCCGGCTAGGCGTGAATAAACGGCTTCCACTTCCAGGACAGGAAGTTGAAGAGCTAATAGACGGAATGAAGCGCGACCTCGCAAGAGAAGCAGCCTTTGGTCGACTTGCTCTCGATGCCTCCGGCGAGTGGTATCGTCCAACGATGAGGGGAGCTATCAACAGCACATTGATGTTGATTTGGCCGGTGGGCATGTTGCGTCGCATGTTACAGCGGCGTCGTGGAGTTCGGCTTGCGGCAGATGTCTTTATGAACCGTCCGGTGTAGCGGCTCGCTGACATAAAACGAGTGGTGAATACGAGGAGCAGCGGGCCTATGGCTCGCTGCTCTTCAGTTTTTGAAGTGGGTGATTCGCTGACATCCTGCCTACACACCGCGGAACAAAGTCCTCAAACTCGCGTGGATCAATGACAACGTTGCGTCGTCCAATTTTCTTCTCAACGTTTTTCCTCCGGCGGAAGTATATGAAACTGGGAAGGCGAATGACCTTTAGCGCCGAGCGGGCCTTAGATATTGCATTGCCGGTAAATGCCCTGGTTTCAGATCAGACATCGCTGGCTCTCCTCGTTGAACGCGCCGCTGCCGGCGACACGGCGGCCTTCGAACAGATCATGATTCATGCACAGCAGAGAGTTATGGCAGTGACCTGGCGGATGCTCGGGAACGACGCGGACGCCCGCGACGCGTCGCAGGAAGTTTTTCTGCGAGTTTACAAGTACCTCAAACGCTTCCGTCAGGACCAGGATTTCTTTGCGTGGCTGTATGGGATAACGGTCAACGTCTGTCGTGACTTTCTTAAGGAGCGACAGCACCACGGCAACCGGTTTGTTCCGCTTAGCGAAGGCGCGGAAGGCGCACACTTGGAAATAACTGCAGACGCTGAGAGCATCGTCGTTCAAGCTCAACAACGCGAGCTGATCGCAAAGGCAATCGCGCTTCTGCCTTTTAAAGAGCGCGCGTCAATCGTGCTGCGAGACATGGAAGGATGCTCAACTGAAGAAGTGGCACAAATCATGAAGTCGAGCGCGACGACGGTACGTTCGCAGATTAGCTCCGCGCGAAAGAAGATCCGAGCCTATTGCCAGAAACAACTGCAGCGGTCTGAGGAAAAGCTGCGATGAGTTGCAAGCAGGTTGAAGAATTACTGCCACTCTACGCCGGGCGCGACCTCGAAGAGAAACGCGCGACGCTGGTAACTGAACACGTGCAAACGTGCGCAGCCTGCGCGCGTGTTGCTGATGAATATCGTGAGTCTGTTCAGTTGAGTGGACAGTTTGCGCCGCCAGTGTTCAGCGAAGCTGTCTATGCAGGAATCAGACAACGCGTGCTGCGCGAGATTGAATCCACAGCGCCGTCATGGTCGCAAACAATCGCGAGTTTGTTTCGGCCACGACTCACGTGGGCCATTGCCGGAGTGCTGCTGATAATCGTTTCGATGTTTGCGATTTACTTCTTCGTGAATGGAAGAAACGTCGAGCAGCAATTAGCCAATAAGCCGCCCGCCGAAGTTCAACCCGGAACCAGCGAGCACTCTAAGTCAGGACCGCAAGACGATAAGCCAACGGACCGTTCGCCTTCGGCTAACGTTCTTGAACCTCGCCGAAAAAGATCTCGTGAGATGAACGTCGTTAGTGCGAAGTCTACCGCCGCAATGGCGACGGCCCAAAACGTTTCGCCTGCACCCAACAGTATTCTTGACCCGAGGGAGTTCCCTCATCAACAGTCAGCGGCTTCAGCTAAACCTCTGCGAGTTGAGATACAGACGAAGGATCCCAAGATCAGGATCATCTGGTTCGTTCAAACACAAATCAAACCGATTCCAGCCTCGAAAGGCATCTAGGAGATTAGTTTATGAAATACATCTTGTTAACGTTGGCACTGGTCCTCGCCTTTGTTTCGACATCAACGGCACAGCAACCAGAGCCGAGCCCGGCGCAGAATCAGCCTGACACGACTATTCAAAAAGGTTTCAAAAGCAGGATATTCGAGATTAAGTACCGCGATCCCAATAGCCTTCTGAACGCGGTCTATCAGCTCGGGAGTGGTTTCAAAGGTTCGGCAATGTCAGCGAACCCTGAGTTCAAAACGCTTACCGTTCGTGATTTCCCTGAGAACATCGTCGTCGTCGAAGAAGCACTGAAGCGATTGGACGTACCTGCTGCGCCGCGCCCGAATATCGAGTTGCACATGCACGTGTTAGTCGCCTCTAACACTGTTGGTCCAGCGACCGACATGCCCGCTGAATTGAAAGATGTTCTGACGGAATTGCGTGGCACGCTCAACTACCGGAATTACGAGCTGGCTGCGTCAATCGTCCAGCGGCTGACGGAAACGCCGCGAAGCCTGCAAGGATCAGGCGTCGCCGAGCTTCCGAGTGGCAGTCCCGGCACACCCCCTTCGGCAATGCCATACGAGTACTCCATGCACAACGTCTCACTGGTGCAGAATGCGACGGGCGCGCCGTCGGTGCAGATAGCAGACCTTAGTTTTGTGACGATCGAAAAGGAACGTGCCAAGGTGCAGACCGCTCTCAATCTGCGCGACGGTGAAAAAGTCGTAGTCGGCACCGCCACGATCCGCAACCGTGCGCTTGTGATTGTGCTGACCGCGAAACTGATCAAGTGAAGAGTTTTTGCGAAACAGAGCGCCAACGGCGCGGAATATGACAGCCAGGGGCAAGCGCGAAGCGCGTCGCCCCTGGTACGGAACCTCACACCTGTTCGAGCCCTGAAAGGGCGAAATTGCGTCTGTGTATTTCGGCCTTTCAGGCCTCAATCTCAATTGCTGTTGTTAACCAGGGGCGACGCGCTTCGCTCTACTCAGCGCTTGCCCCCTGGCTATCATATCGCGCGCCTTTGGCGCTGGAATCAGAACTCAGAGGACCGATATGGCTACGATCAAAGTAGCACCTGTGAAGCCCACGATCTCGATCGATGTGTTGGAGAAGATTGATATCCGTGTTGGCACTATCAAACTGATCGCAGCCGTCAAAGGATCGAACAAACTTCTCAAGATGACGGTTGATTTCGGCGATCACTCGAGGACGATCCTGGTTGGGATGAAGAAGGAGCGAGAGGATCCGAAGCAGCTCGAGGGCATGCAGACATTGTTCGTGATAAATCTCGAACCGAGACAGATCGCGGGGGAAGTTTCAGAGGGAATGCTGCTGGACATCGGATACGCGGATGGGATCAAACCAGTCCTTGCGTTGCCGGAACAGGAAGTGCCAAATGGAACGCGAGCGGGTTGAATAAGACAGAGATTTTTCGGCACAACTGTAGGGACGGCCCTCCGTGGCCGCCCCGATCGGAGGGACCAACCTGGGTGAGTCCGATCGGCCACGGAGGGCCGCCCCTACAGTTGTACCGTACAACGACCAAAGTCGGAGGTTTACATTTGCAGCAGTTGCAGTGACCCGTCACTCAAGTTTTGGGGCTGGAGGAGGCCTTTTACGATCAGCAACAGGGCCATGAGTCTTAACTCATTACGATCGAAGCGATCGGCGAGCCCTCGCGTACGGTTGAAGTCCGCCTTCGCTAACGCCGCGACACCTTTTCCATACCTGAACACGAGGAAATCAAGCGGCATTATCCCCGCCTGGTCCAGGATGATCTCATTCTTCTTCACGGCGCCACTTTTGACAACACGATCGAGCAACATAAGCAACGTGATCTGACTGTTTGCGCGGTCCACTGTTCGTTCAGCAAGTGCAAACGCCTTCGAAGGATCAATCACCGCATACGCGCACAACAAGGTGAGCAAAGCGTCCGTCTGCCTCTCGTCTTTCAGATCTGTCTTGATCAGGGTTGCGGCTTCGTCGAGCATGGTGGCCGCTTCTGCGTCTTCACCTTTCTCTTTCAGCAGCAGCGCCAGCTCAGCCATGGCTCGCGCGCGCTCTTCCTTGCGCTCGATCCTGGGCAACAGGTTCCGCAGGCGGTCGAGCTCTTTTCGGCCTGCAGCAGTTGAGATCTCTTCCGTGTCCAGGTAATCAAGAACCTTCCGGCGCTCGTCGCTATCGCTCACCTCTTTGCTTACGAGGTCACGAAATGCATCCGTCCTGCCACGAGCGAGAGCACTAAGCCCCGCTTGCCGGTAGAGCATCATCCGCGTCTCATCATCAGGCGCGGAAGCTGCGCTGCGAACGAGCTCTTCATACATGCCGTGCCGAATCAAAGAGTTGTAACTGTTCTCGTCTCGCTGTCTTTGGGTAAGCGTGCGGTCAAAGGCTGCGAGCTTTCGTTCGAGGGCCGCGCGTCGCTCAGGAAAGAACTGCTCGACCTCCGGCATCATCTCAGGTATCTCGGCAAGCAGGTTCGAGTTGGCCGACGAGCTGAGCGCCGCGGTTACCATAATCTCAACGAGTTGTCGTCTTTGATCGTCAGTTAGGACCAGCGGCTTCGTGCGCCGGGCAGCCGGCTGATCATTGGTCTTCGGTGTCCGGCTATATTCGACGAGCTGAACAGTAATGATGGACGCGCGCTGATCGGTAGCAACATTCGTGGTTTGCAGTTTGGTGATGATATCGCTGCCGAGTTGTGATGCCTTTTCAGAATCGCTCTGCATGAGTTGGACCAAGAGATTCAACACCTCAAACGTCAGACCCTTCGCCAACCCCTGACGCGCAAGCTGCAAGGCCTGCGCCGGATCGCGCTCTGCAATCTCACCCGCTAGTTCCTGTTCGAGTCGGCGATCGTCGCCAAAGGAACTTTCTGCTGAGCCGAGTTGTCGTGGCGCAATTTGTCGCGAGGCACGCATCATCTCGAGGGCTAGTTGCGAATCTCGACGCGCGACTTGCCGCAGCAGTTTCTGTCTTAGCCCCAAAACCAAATAATACGCTTGGCCAATCTTTTGTCGTTCAGCGAGAGAAACAGGATCGCTGTTTTTAGCGGCTGCCGTATTCAGCGACGTGATGGAGTTGAGTGCATCCCAGTAAAGGTTGCGTGCGCGTTTCTCATCGGAGGCCCAGAGCAGATCGGCGGCGTTCGTGAGGATGAAAATACGATTCTCAGGCAGCTTCAGACCGAACGCGGCTGATGCGATCTCGTTCAGAAGTGCGAGCGTCTTCTTTTCGAGTTCAAGACGTTGCTCAGTTTGTTTTTTCTTCTGATCGTCAGCCGTTGTCTGCGCGCGGCTGGTCGAGGTGACCAGCATGACCGCGATTATCACACAGACAAGCGCAGATTTTGAGCGACGAATCATCAGGACCAATTGTATACGGTTGGACACAGTCAGCCCAACAGTGGATCGTGGGTTACCTGGGAAGGGCAAGTATTATGACGGCGAGACTGCGTCGTCACGAAGAAGAACATCACCGCGAAGCAGGCTGGCTCCAGGCCTTCTCGCAACAGGCATGAGCGCCAAAGGCGCGAGATATAAAAGCCCAGGGCAAGCGCGAAGCGCGTCGCCCTGGGTTAACCACGAGCACCCAAGATCAAGGCCTGAAAGGCCGAAATAACCGCGCGGTATTACGCCCTTTCAGGGCTGGATGTTTTTGATTGGTTCTACCAGGGGCGAAGCGCTTCGCGCTTGCCCCTGGCTTTCATATCTCGCGCCTTTGGCGCGGAGCAAAGACAGCGTCACTCCTCGTCGTCCGAGGGTAGTGACTTCAGGTATTCAACGAGATCGAGTTTCTCCTGAGCTGTCAGACCCAGGCTGAAGTGGGTGTTGTAGTGATTCACCACGTCGAGCAACGTCTGGAATCGTCCGTCATGATAATACCGGCCTTTGTTCGCAGGAGTCATGAAGAGACCATTCTCACGCACGAAGAGTCCGGACAGGTTCATCGTCTTGTACACACCATCAGGCGCTCGATCAGCCTGGAAACTGTCGATACCGATCTCCGCGGGTGTGTGCAGATTCCAGCCCGGCTCGGTCCACAACGGCTCCACGTGACAGTCGTTGCATTTCGCCTTACCGCTAAACAACTCGCGGACTGAGGTTAGGCGCCGCTGCGACGATCTTGCCTACGTCGAGATCACGATTGGCCCAACCGTCGAGCCGGTGTCCGATACCAAACGTTAACGCATTGTCCACAGTCGAATGGCACAGCGCGCACGTGATGCCGACTGAACTCAGGTTATCACCTTCAAAAAAACCCTGGACACCGAGAACGGCATTCAGTTTCAACAAAGCGACTGTCGTCGCTGGATCATTAAGGTTGACCCTGCCTTGTCTTAGCCGATTGATGAGCGGCTGCGGCAACGCATCGAGATCGACTTTCAGACCAAGACTCAATGCAGTGGTCGGACTGATTCCCGGACCGACGCCTCCCAATGCCGCACCTTTAATCGCCTGATGAAGCTGAAGCTGACCACCCCAAAACACTTCATCGCGAACTCATTCGCATTCGACAATCTTTGCATCGAAGTTTGAAAGTCTTTCTCTTCTGGCATGACTTTGAGCCGGTGGCGTCTTTACGTGAATAGTCAAGCGTTGAGAGTCTCTGGCTTTAACCAAAACAAGTGTCGCTGACACCGTGAGTAATAGTGCTATTGCAATGTACAAGACTTTCGACATCGCATTACCTCCTTGATAATGGTCTTAAGTTAACCGTCCGTGTGATCTTCGTCTCAATGCAGCGGTACAAAGCCCGATGGCTTTGCATAGGAAACGCCGTCAGTGCTACCGTCCATCTACACAAACGGGGCGATCGATTGAGGGGGTTTTAGGTGTTTTAGGATATGCCCTAAAAGCCAATCTGTACAGAGGTGACGATGACATCAGGTGCTAACAAACCATTACGTTTTCCGTGCGACTGTGTCTCAGGTATGGCCACGGGCTACACAGACCCGTGGGCTGATATAGCAAAGCATCGATTGTTGCCTAACGGCACTAAAGAGCAGATCTTGAATCTTGTCGCGAATGAGCCGAAAACAATTTCGCAGCTCGCCCAGGCGCTCGAACTTTCAGCTCCCAGCGTTCACACTCACGTGAACGAAATGGTCAAGAGCGAACTCCTGCGCGAATCCGAGGAGTTTGAAAAGAAGCATCCGACGGAGCGCTACTACGAACCGAATTTCCCCATATTCAAAGCTGAGGAGTGTGAGGAGTTTCGCGATCTGTGTGAAGAGATGGCCGAGCAGGTCGCGGCTCTATTTCAGCGCCGCCGGGCAAAGATGGAACGAGCCTTTCGCAGGACAACCCTTGGGGATCACGGCTGGGAGCTTTCGGACATTACACAATGTTTATATGCAAACATGTATCGAAGTGCGCGTAGTTTGCTCGAACAACGCGGCCTACTCACGCAGCGCGAGAAACACGAAAACGGTGCGGAGTGGATCTTCTGGGCCGAAGAACATGATTAATCAACGCGGCCGCACGAGTGGAGACATGCCAGTAACGCCAGTCGAGCTCTTTGTAACCCAAGATTTTGTCGGTACAACTGTAGGGGGCGGCCCTCCGTGGCCGCCCCAGGGTTGAATTCCGCGCACGAGGTGGCCACGGAGGGCCACCCCTACAGTTGTTTCTGTAAAATTCCTCACCCCCGACGCTTGTGTTCAACCAAGATTGTCATTGACAAACACTTTACAGCGCACCTATGATGCTTGGGCGGCCACCGACGTAGGGTGTGGTGGGCGCCAGAAGCCTGCTTGAGAATCCCAACCGAGCTATCCCCCTATTAACCCTCTTTCCTCAGTCTCCTTACAAAAAGCTGAGCCTACTATCCCCAACCATAGAGGAGTAACGACATGTTTAAATTGACCAAGGGCATCGTAACGACCCTGGCACTTACCGCCGTGCTGATGATGAGCGCAGCGGCGACTTTCGCTCAAACTACCGGCAGCGTCACCATGAACGCTACGGTCTCGAATTTCGTTGAATTGACCTCCGGCGGAGCGGTCACGCTCACTGGCAATTCAGGCGGCAGCGTTATCACAGACGGTACCGCAAACAGTCCCCTGGCAGTGGTCGTCAACCTCGGCGAACTCGGTCCAAGCAACACCAATAGCTTCGTCAAATTGAGCGTGCCGGTAAGACTTCGCAGCAACGTAGCCTATCAACTCAATATGGTTAGCAGCGTTGCCGGCGCGGGCGCGACCAGCTTCAGTCTGAAGGATACCGACGTAGGCTTTGGCTTGACCCCGGCCGCTCGTCCGGCGAATCTCGCGGCAGGCGTTGACACCAACGCGACTCCGGGCGATCCGACCGTCGGCGGCAGCACGGATGCAAACGGACGCTGGGTATTTGCCGGCGCCAATTCAACTCTCGGTGCTTATGCAGTATCGGGCGCGGTTTTGAGTGGACCACGCATCAACAAAACCGTCGCCGCCAACAGCACCACGAGCCTGACGTTCCCGGCGATCTTCGCAGTCAAGCCGCAGTTCTTTGATCCGGCTCCGGCGATCACGATCACGGCTCAGTTCACTGTAGTAGCACTTTAATCTTTACCCTTCCCTGCTTTAGTGGCGCCGGTCGTCAGTCTCTTGGCTGACGACCGGATAACCATATCTCACTTCCACTCAAGGACACCCAATATGCCCCGCTTAATCACCAATACAATTCTGCTCGCAACGTTGCTGGTCGTCTCTGCTGCTGCCTGTTTAGCACAATCAACGACCGGAACCGTCAGCATGAGCGCAACGGTATCGAAATTCGTCGAGATCAACTCCGGTGGCGCTGTCACACTTACCGGCAACTCCGGTGGCGGCGTGACGACGGATGGAGTCGCGAACTCTCCGCTCGCCGTGTCGATCAATCTCGGTGAGCTTGGTCCAAGCAACATCAACAGCTTCGTGACGGCGCAAGTGCCACTCAAACTGCGAAGTAATGCGGCTTACGTTTTATCGATGGCCGCAACAGTCACGAGCTCGGGTACGACGGCCAGCAGGATCGTGGCCTCCGACGTGGGCTTCGGCCTCGGCACAGTCACGCGAACGGGACTGGGCGTAAATGCAGGTTCTGACACAAACGCGACCTCAGGCGATCCAACCTTGGCCGCGAACGGCTCCGTGAACGGAACTACCGGCCGCTACGAATTTACTGCCGTCAGATCAAACCTCGGCGCCTTCTCTTCAGCGACGACGGCGCTCAGTGGTCCAATCATCATGAACGCCGTGCCGCGCAGCAATACGAATGGATTAACCGTTCCGGCATTCTTCGCGATCAAGCCTCAGTTCTTCGAAAACGGCACCACGACGATCTCCGTAACATTCACCGTGACCGCACCATAATGCGTTTACGTCACTTCACATTCTCACTCTTAACTGCCCTGATTCTCATTGCTGTCGCCCACACTGCCAACGCGCAGGCGCTGGATATCAGCAGCGGAGGACAACCGACAATTACGGGCGCGGTGAACGGGTCTGTAACGGGCAGTGCGAGTGTCTTGAATGATTTGGTCGTGACTGTAGATTTCGGTGAGGTCTCACCGCTCAACACGAATTCGATCGTGAAAGTGGTTGTGCCGATCGCGTTAAGAAGCAATCAACCATATCAAGTCTCGGTTACGGTGAGTGGTCTCATCAACGGTAACGCCCAGGCCCTGCAAGCGTCAGATATAGGTTTTGGTCTGCAGAACATTCGCAAACTGGGCGGCGCCGGGCAGGACTGCACTCAGAGCACTCATATCATTCGTTCACCCTTCAATAATGATCCCGCACTTAATGCCACTATTGGAGGCAGTGGTCGTGTGACATATCCATCGTCGCTCGCGAACATATCCGGCTCCACCATCATTCTCAGCGGTCCAGTGCTTTCAAAGAACAACAGCTCGAAACGCCAGCAAAGCGACGGATATGTTTTTGACGCCGTCTTAACGCTGACACCTCAGTTTTTTGCTGCTGGAGTTTCTTCGGCAACGCTCATCTTCACTATCGCGTCTGGGCCGAACGTTCCCTGCTGAAAGGTCATTCAGATCGATGTCGACTATAAAGTTCACAGCAATTCTCGTCTGGTTGTTGCTTAGCGTGGTTTGTGTGAGCGCACAGATTCCTGATGCGACAGCAAAACCAACCGGCAATGGTATTTCATTAGCTCCGGCACGACTCGAGCTCGAGATGTCACCCGGCTCGGAAACAACCGTCGTCGTGAATCTCGATTACCATTCGACCTCGGAAAACTCGCAACCGGTTCGCATCGTGGCGAGCTTGAACGATTGGACCATCGATCGTGACGGGCAGGTGCAATTCGCACGAGCAAACACGTTTCCAAATTCGGCGAGCCCATGGCTGATCTACAGTCCGGCTGAAACAACCGTCACGCCTGGTAATCTACATGCGATCAGAGTCACGGTCTCGGTCCCGAAAGACGCGACACCGGGCGATCACCTGACAGCACTGATCGTCGAACAACGTGCTAACGACATCAAGCTCACTGAAAATCGTCGCCAGGTAGTGATTCGTTACCGCATGGCGGCAGTGTTCTACATCAAAGTGCCGCAACTGCGTCGACAGGGATCGTTGGAAAGCCTGCGCGCGGAGATGAAGGACGATCAGATACTCGTAACTCCCCTGCTCAAGAACACCGGCAACAGTGTGGTTCGTCCGCTTACTTCAGTGAAAGTAACGGACAGCGCCGGGTTAGCTGTGGCGGAGTTGCCGCAGAAGGAATCGCTACCGTTGCTCGGTGGTGCGGAGTTGGCCCAACCACTCGTAGTCGAGTCGCGTCTCGCGCCCGGCACATACACGGTGAAATACCGTGTCGATTTTCAGGACGGTAGCAGGCCGACGGAAGGTGTCACGGAGTTGCTGATCCCGGCGTCGCCACGAACGTCAATTGGAGCTGCCAATCGCGGGATTGTGCCGGTTTCAAATGAATGAGCACGTTGATTTGTAATGCGTTGTTTGGCGAATTGAGTGTGCCGCCAAGCGAAACGCGTGGTCCACGTGCGACAAGGAGGGGGCGCGAAAGATCCAGAGGTTTTCGTTGCACGTCGAGGCCGGTGATGATGTTGGGCGCAACCAACCTTCCCGTCGGATGAATGTCAGCAACCGATAATTCAACCAGCTCGGCCGTGGTTGATTCGAGCATCGCCGAAATGCTGAACCTGGTATTTGAACGAACGAGCAAAGGCACCCGGACCACCGGAGACTTGCCGGACAACGTAATGCGCAAAGTTTTGCTACCGTTGCCCATCACGTCCATGTCAGCACGCGCGTCAGGCGACACGGAAAGCGCGACCATTTCGCTGACCGTGCCTCTCATTGTCACAGAGTCTTGTGCTTTCACCCCTGCAGGTACAAGCACTCCGACAGCAACGAGCGCGAGCAAGTGACACCACAGCCTTAACCCTCTCGCAGGCATCATGTGAGAACTCCAAAGTAAGATTCCGAGCCTTATATCACACCTAAACTATGACTGCCACAAAGAAGCACAAAAAGCACAAAGTCTCTCTCCTCGGTTTTTTGTGCCTTTTGTGCCTTTTTGTGGCTACTTCATATGGACAAACAAGCTCAGTCATCATCGTTAACGAACGCGCCCTCGTTGGTCCAAACAGCTCGGCGCAATTGCGCGGTGGCCGACTCTTCCTTCCCGTCGCGACTATCGCCCAGGCGCTCGGCGACACGCTCAGCTCCGATCCGTCGCTGCGCGTCGTGACCATTCGTCGTCAAAACGGCACGACAGCGGTTTTCAATGCGCCACTGAATGAAGTGCGCGAGAACGGCGCGGTTATTCTCACCGTCTCCGGCACCGCGGACCTCGTCTTCCCGCCTGTACCAAACGAGCTAATGCTTCCCGCAGAGATCGTCGCCGCATTGCTTGACGTGGTGGTCCGCCGTGACGAGAGCCAGGCGATCGTGATCAGTCGCAAAGGTGTCCAGGCTGAGAACATTCGCACCGGAGGCAAGCATGCGCCGTGGCAGATCTTTCAGATCGAATACGATTACAACTTCAGTCACTACACCACGTCTGGCGATCACAGTCTGGTCTTTCGCGGCACTGGCCGCGTCGGCGATGCGCGGTTGACGTTCATTGCAAACTCCTCGGTCGGCACACCGTTTAATGCGTATCGCTCGAATCTTTTGGGTGGAAGTGTTCGGTTCGATCGTCCGAACGGCCAGAGCTTCGTTGGCGGCGAGTTTGGCACCGGCACAGACCTCACATTCATGTCTGCTGCGGTGCGCGGCGGGCTGGTCCAACTGCCTTTCAATCGCGTGCGACTTGACTTCTTCGGCGGGCAAACGACGTCCGGAATTTCCGAGACGCTTGCTCCTTCGACTCCTAATGATCCGCGAGTGAATCCTCTCTCATTGCTGAACATCCGTTACGACACGAAGATCTTTGGCGGGCTCGTAACTACTGCCACGCGTGTTCAACGCCAGTCGGGCTTCACGTTTTCGGGCGGTGCGATGCACTTCGATCGCTTGAATCGGAAAGGCAACACGCTCACGGGGGGCGTCAAGTACATGTCTGGTCTCAATCGTTTCGAAGCTGACGTGGCGGTGGGCCAGTTCTCGGGAATCAATCGCGATGGAACTCAGGTAAACGGGTCGAACCTGGCGATCAATCTCACCGGCTCTTATCGTTTGACGGATCAACTCATCGCGCAAGGCCGCTACGCTTACGTTGGCCCAACGTTTCTGAGCCCGCAAAGCGGTCTACACCAGCCGACGAACCTGGCCGCAGCCGGACTGAGCTGGCAACCGAAACGATGGATTACAGCGTCAGTCAGTGCCAGCAATGCAACGACACCGGGAAGACTGGGCCAGTTCAATCGCTACATCACGGCAACCGTGAGTCTCGCGCCCGATAACGTAATGCCGTCGCTCTTTATCTCGCACACGCAGAGCGGGAACGAGCAATTGCCAAACTCCGCGTTTACGTTGATTACCGCGACGAAGAAATTTCATCGCTGGCAGATGTTCGTCAATAGCTCGCGGGTTAAGACGTTCGGCGACACGGTCTTCAACGTACAAGGCGGTGGGAATATCCGAATCAACGAGTCGAATAGTCTCGAGGTGAGCCAGTCGGTAGGCAGTCGCGGACTTTTGAACGGCATGGCGATGTGGCAGATGTCGAACCTGTTTCACAATCACCTCGGATTCAGTGCCGGACTGGGTTACACCAAAAGCGAGAACTCCGGGTTTCACACGTCGCAACAGGTTTCGACTTTCGTTAAATTGCCGCGAAATACGAGCGTGCAGCTCAGCTATCTCAAAACGCAAACCGGCACGACGGCATTGCTTACCTTGCACGGCCTGATTTTCTCGTCCAAACGCGCCGAACGCGCGATCAATGGTCCACTGTCAGAGTTGAGCTCGTATGCGAGTGTTTATGGCCGCGTTTACCAGGACGTGAATCTCAATGGACGTTTCGATCCGGGTGTCGATCAGCCACAGGCAAACGCGCGAGTGCGTGTTGATGGAAATCGTTATGTAGTTTCAGATGCGAGCGGCAATTTCCGCGTCGAGAGTGTTGCGCGCGGGGACCATGCGGTCTACCTGGATCTGTTATCCGTGCGGGCCGATCTGACGTTGCTGGACCTGACACAACAGCAGATCACGATCGAGACGAGTCGTGACGTGATCGTGGACTTCCGCGTCGTGCGCACTGGTCGGATCACTGGCATCGTTTGGTTTGATACGAATGAAAATGGACGTCTGGACAAAGGTGAACAACCGTTGGCTGACGTGCGTGTCGTGACTGGCAGCGGCCGCGACACACTCACAGACGACAAGGGTAATTTCATCATCGGCGATCTGCCACCGGGCGAGCACATCCTGTTGCTTGACGAAAAGACCATCCCGGAACAAACCCGCTCGACCCTCGGCTCGCAAACAATCAAAGTCTCCGCCGGCACCGAAACCGCCACCACCTTCCCCGTCACCGCGCTACCGGCCCAGATAAAAAAATTCCCACGAGAGTAGCATAGTTCCCAGGTAAAGCTGGTTAAAGTTTTAGGGGTTATCCTTCGACTTAGCCTCTTTACGAAGACTTTTTGAATTGGATTCATGTAGGGTTTCCAAACCCGTCGATTTCTTGGCGGGTTTCCGCTCGAGCGGGACGTGTTGCTCCGAATTCTTATTTACTTTTTCTTCAAGCTGCTGATGTTTTAGGGCGAGGTCTTGAATTGCTCCTCTGAGACTTTGGTTTTCCTCCTTCAACTTCTTAGTGTCAATGTAGTTCGGTATAAGGAATATCAGAAGCAACATTCCGAACATAATCATGGTCCCAAAGCCGCTGGCCAGTACGTTAACAAGTAGAGATGATGATCGAGCTGCTTGCGCGCTGATAGTCAACAAGAGAAGCACAGAGAAGGTTAATCCCCAGGAAATAACAAGCCCCGATAAAAACCGGGCGGGCTCGCGTTTTGACTCGGCGATAATCGGACCAACTACGTTCCGGGTTTCGCGCCATCGCTTAACGAGCAAGAGAATTATTCCCAACGATTGCCCAAGAACTACCAAGGCATAGCCGAGAATGCTCCAAAGGTCGAGTTGCATTGGACCGATCTCCGCTTAAAGGGATCGATGTGGTAGTAGCCCGTGCCAAGCCCGTCCCACGTTCCCACAACATTGATTTCCCGGGATCAGATGCGTCTACACTCTTGTGGAACTTGATACTGCCGGGATCTAACGTCTCTATGCGACTCGATCTTCGTACCGGCAAAACCAGTAGCAGATGGCAAGGTTGAGAGGATGCTTATGTTGAAGGTCCAAACAAATCGGGGGCACCGTTTTTAAGAGCCAGCCTAAGTTTTGTCTCCTTTCATGCTGGTGGTAATTGCACCCCGTGATGTCTCTTCCGCCTATGCAGCTCTGACATATTTAGCGCGAGTCCGAGCTGTGGCTTCACTCTCGACTTTGATAACTCCATCCTGCATCAACAACCTAAGAGCATTGCGGATATTAGAACCGGTGATTTTCTTATGTGCGAATTCTTCGTCCATCTCCATCATCTTTGCGAGTAATTGATTCTTATCGAAGGGGCCCGAGAGCTCCTCAATTGCTTTTCTGGCAGCGGCAAGCACACCTCTTACGCGCTTCGGCTTTGGCATTAGTACTAGCTTTGGTATCGGCATCTGCCTTAAGTCGGCTTTTGTTGGACTGCCTTCATACTTCGCTATCAGGAAGTTCAAATGTGAAAGTTCTACTTCAAGCTCCGAAATCGTGGTATTTAACTGGTTCCTCTGCGTTATGAGAGCAGTTAATAAATCTGATGGCATGGATGTCATCTTAAATGACAGGCAGTTAATGGTCAAGGGAAACCTTAACTACCTCCTATTTAATCGCTCGTCTAATGACTGTATGCCTAATGACCTGTGATCTTCCGGGTTCGCAATAAAAAACAATCTTTGCGCGCCGCAATTTCGTCGTCGTTGGTTACTCGCCGCGACAGCATGCGCTCACCGCGGGCCAGTGCGAAAGCGGCGCGATCGATTGTTCGCCGATGGCTGACTGGGGCCTCGCGACGATCGGAAGCGACGTCGCATACATCCGCCAACAGATCAGCGCTCAATACCCTAACCTGAAGATCGTCATCGGTGGACTGTCGATGGGCAGCATCGCGTCGATAGCCGCACTGAGCGCAACGCCGAATGATTACGCGGGCGCGATTCTGATCGAAGGTACGATTCACGATCCGGACGCGAATGTACGCGCCATCAACGCAAACTTCTGCTCGACCTGGGAAGCTCTTCTCGCCGGTGGTGTCTATTACGACGGGCAAAGTGGACCGGGGATCAAGGCCCTTAACCAGGCCGCGCAGTCTGCGCCAAATGGGCCGAACGTTTTCCCCGGTTTTCCGCCGGGACTGACCAATCACCAGGCGTTTGTTTTAGCACTGAGCGCGCCGTCGGTGTCGCCGCTTACGCCTCGACCAGGCTACTTTAATGTGGCGGGTAATTTTCTGGAGGATCGGTTCTTCTTCGCAAACGAGTCACTGCTCCATGCAAACGTGGCGACGTTCTTCGACTACACGCCGATTCGCTCGCTACGCGATCTCAACTGCGGGCTCGCGGGTGAGACGACGTTTACAAACAATCTGAGCAGCTTCAATGGTCCAGTGATCATGTTTGCCGCTGGACACGGCTTCGGGTCGGCGATGTTCAGCACAGCGCAGTTGATGACGTCAGCAAACGTGACGATCAATTTCAGGCAGGAATATGGACACGTCGATTACGTATTCTCAAACAATCATCTTCATGAGCTTGAGCATCCGATCCTGACGTGGCTTATACAGAAACCGTTCAAGTAAAAGTTTTGGCCGCGGATTTGATCCGCGGCCAAAAACTTATTGTTTCTTCGTGGTCTCTTTCAGCTTCGCGTGGGCGCGTTCGTAGTTGGTCTTGTAGATGGCCGCATTCGGATCGTTGTTCTGTTCACCAAGCACGCGTGCTTTGTCGTAAAGCGGTTCCGCGAGATCGATGCGCCCACCGCGCTCGTACGCTTCAGCAAGACTGTCGTAAACATTCGCCGACCCCGGGTAACGCTCGACGTTAGCCTTGAACGTCGCGATCGCCTCTTCCGGATTGTTTTGGAAGAGAAACTGGTAACCGAGCTGATTGATCAGGTTCTCCGGCGTGGGAATCGAATAACCGAATTTCTCACTGAGCTTTTTGTAATGAGCGTCAACGCCTTTCAAGCCGCCAGCCAGTGCGCCGCTGTCCGGATCTCTCGGCATCTGCCAGCCGTCAAACACTTTCCGCAATCCGAAGTAATGACTGCGAAGCACCACTGATCCATGGTCTTCATCGGCCATGCGCTCAGCCTGCCATTCGAATCCCTTGATGTTCGACTTCGAAAGCGCGTCTTTGAAACTGTCGAAACTTTCTCCGATCGGACCGGGCTCATTACCAAGCGATACAAAGAGCGTCGCTTTAAACTCCTTCTGGTTCTTCAAGAAGTCCTGCGCGCGCTTCAATGCTTCACCATTCTCCCACTGCAGCGAAGGACTGACTGCAATGTAAGAATTGAACAGTCCGGGCTTGCTGATCATCGCGTGAATCGCGAATAGACCACCGAGCGAGTGTCCCGCAAAGATGCGATACGGTTGCACACGGTATTGCTTCTCGATCTCAGGAATCAGCTCAGTCTGGAAGAACTTCAGAAAGTTGTCGGCACCGCCGCTCGTGGGAAATCGCAGGTTGCCGGCAGGATCTTTGTCGGTAGACTTTGCCGGCGTCAGGTCACGAGTACGATCAGTATTCGTGACGCCAACCACGATCAAGTCCGAGATACGTCCGTTTTGAGTCAGGAATTCGATCGTGCTTGCGGTGTGGCCCATGTGACCATCACCGTCGGTCATGTAGAGCACCGGATAGCTGACCTTGTTTGATTCGTATCCGGCCGGCGTACGCACGAGGACAATTCTGTCTTCACCGAGAACTGCTGACTTGATCGTCAATCTCTTCACAGTGCCTGTCGCTGGCTGTGCGATTGCCGCAGACGAGATCAACAGGAGAACTGCAAGGACGGAGAGCGAACGCAAGAAGTTTAGTCGTAGAGTAGTCATAGTCTGAGGCTCCAAAAAAGTGGATTATCTAATTTTGGCAACACAGGCGCAGGCTGGGGAGGCCTGATATTACTCTATCTCTGCGTATCCGCCAACGCTCTTTTTCTTTAATTAAATTAGCCGCAGGTAACGCGGATTATCTGCGGCTAATCTTTCATCTCGATGCTAAACGTCTCAGGTCCACCAACGCCAGCTCACGTTGTAAGCTTCCGCCAAGCGGCGCAGGTCCTGACGCACTGCCTCCCAGTCGCGTTCAGCTCGTGCACTCGCGAGACGTCGCGTCATAAAACGATCGATCTCGTTTGCACCGTCGAGAACAGCTTCTACGTCGGCGCCGACGGACTTGTTATCTTTGAACCGGCTATACAGCCGCTCCGTGGCGTCTTCGTAGTTCTTGATAAAGCGGTTGATGTCGTCTTCGCGCTTCGTGCCGTTCAAGCGGCTGCGGTCGAGCGACGAGTCGAAGCTCTTGCGAAACCTGCCCGTGTCCTTTTTGAGCTGCGCCATCAGTTTTTTAACTTGCTTGTCGTTGAGACGGTATGGCGCGTCCTGGGCTTGCGCGACGATCGCGAAACTTGCTAATAGCAGCAATAAATTGATTACGCTTAACACCCTTTTGTTAACCATGATCTTCACCTCTCTACAAATTTCGACACCGCATGAGGATTAACGAAATTCGTCGTCCAGGTCTTTCGCTTTTGTGACGTTTTGGTGAAGGGCGCCTAATAGCTGCGCACTCACCCGCTACCGCGGGTCGTACTGACCGCATCCAACGAGGGCGCATGTGTTGCATGCGCATACGTACTTGGATCGGGCCAGTACGACCCGCGGTAGCGGGTGGGTGCGCAGCCATTAGGCGGCCGTCATTCCAGATCCAGGAGCCAGATGTCGCTTTCGGAGGAGTAGAGGGAGTAGTAGATGAGCTTGCCGTCAGGGGACACGTCGACACTGCGAACGTCGTACTCGCCAGTCGACAAGATCTCACGCACTCGCCGGGTCTTGATGTCGCCAACATACAGCTTTTTCTCGAAGAGAAATACAAAGCGAGTGCTGTCAGGAAGCCACATCGCGCTCCCACCAAACTCAGTCAGCCTTTCATACTGATTTGTCTCAAATGAAAAGATGCCAACGACCGAAGGTGGCCCACTCAAACTGCCAATCAACCGCTTTCCATCCGGCGACCAGTCCCACGCAACAAATCGCTGATTGTCAGGCGGCGTCGGCAGCAATCGCAGGTCCTGCTCGGCCCACGTCTTATTCACGTCAAGGATTTGGCTAACAAAGTTGCTACGGAAAAGTATCTGCTTCCCGTCCGGAGACCAGATCGGAAACGTCGTATCACCAGCACTGTCGAAAGTGAGCTGGCGAAGATTCGTCGCATCGGCGTCGAGCATCCAGATCTCATAACGACCACTGCGATCGGATGTGAAAACAATTTTCTTTCCGTCGGGTGACCAGCGCGGATAACGATCGAACGACTTGTCGTTAGTAACATCGCGCCATTGCGTGCCGTCGCGGCTAACCACAACGATATCGTCCTGTGTACGGCGTGACACGCGCATGACGAACCGCGTGCCGTCAGGCGAGAGCTCGGGCCGCACGATGTGACGATCACCACGCGTGATCCAGAACGGTTCACCAATAGCCTTCTCCGCATTCGGATCAAACTTCACACCCTGAATGTTTGATTGCTGATCGGTTTGCACGTAGATCATGCGGCGTCCATTCGCGGAGAAGCTCAGATGCCGATTGAAATTTGCGGGAGTAGAAACAGTTTCGGCTTCGCCCTGTACTTTCCCGGTCTTCTCATCGATCGCAACACGCCAGAAGCTCATGTTGCCACTGCGATCGCTGGCAAAGTAAAGAAACTTCCCGTCCCGCGACCAGACCGGGTTCCAGTTCGTTGAAGCATCTTTTGTGATTACTTCGATCTCGCCGCCGTTGCGCGAAATCGTCGCGATGTCGCTTCTGCCGGCATTCGGAGGCATGAACCAGAACGCGATGCGATCACCGTTTGGCGACCACGATGGCTGCATCGCGTCGTTCTCACACAGGAAACGCTTTTCACCAGTCTCGACGTTCGCGATCCACAAAGCACTCGGCACAACGTTCCTCGTCGTCGGTTCGTCACGACCAGCCGTGCTGCAAACTATTTCGCTACCGTCCGGAGACCATGACGGGTGATGACAACCAGCCACGACGAGCCTGACATTCTCGCCGCCCGCTTCCATCACATAAACTCCCTCGGGTTCGCGCGTCGAGCGAAAAGCGATGCGTTCGCCATTCGGTGAAAACGCCGGCTCGATCTCATCGGACGGTGTGTTTGGCGTCAGCGGGGTGGCATTCTTGCCACCGACTCGCTGCGAAAAAAGATCGAAGTTGCCGTTCGCGTTACTGGCATAGACGAAGCTCCTGCCGTCTGGTGCGAGGCTGGGATAGAACTCCGTACCGTGTTCGTTCGTGAGTTGCAGGTGTGCTGCGCGCGACCAGTCAGTCGTCACTGCTTTCGTCTTCAACCACAGCGACCACGCGAAGATTGCAGTCGTAAGGATCGCCACACACGCGACCGCAGGCCACAGCCAGCGACGTCGCATGAATTGCGGCACCGCACCAGCATTCGAACCGGATCCGGAAACACCTGGAGACGAATCGATCTGCCGCAGCAAGCGACGAATATCGGCGCGAAAATCGGAAGCAGTCTGATAACGCAGCTCACGATCTTTCTCGAGTGCTTTGTTGAGAACGCTGTCCAGCTCAGCAGGAAGGCTTGTGTCGATCGCGACCGCCGCGTTTGGTTGTGCGGAGAGGATCGCGTTGATGATTGCTTGTCGCGACTCACCGATGAAAGGTTTTTGACCGGTCGAGAGCTCGTATAGCACCACACCAAGACTCCAGATATCCGTGCGATGGTCCACCGGTTCTCCCGACGCTTGTTCGGGCGACATGTAGGCCAGCGTTCCCATTGCGGTGCCGAGCTGAGTGTGGGCTGCCGTTCCGGGAGTTGGCTCGACTTCTGCCAGTTTTACGAGTCCGAAATCTAAAACCTTCGCGTATCCATCGGGCCGGACCATCACATTGTCGGGCTTCACGTCGCGATGAATGATGCCTGACTGGTGTGCGGCGCCTAACGCTTCCGCAACCTGCGCAATGATTGACAGCAGATCTTTCAGACTCAACTTACCGCGCAGTGTGGCAAGCGTCTTCCCTTCCACCAACTCCATCGCGATGAAGTGAAGACCATTCGCTTCGCCGACTTCATAGATCGTCACGAGGTTCGGATGATTCAACGACGAAAGCGCACGCGCTTCACGTTGAAAGCGACTCAATCGATCGGCGTCGACGACGAAGTGCAATGGCAGGACTTTGAGCGCGACCATGCGACCGAGCTTTTGGTCACGCGCGAGGTAGACTTCTCCCATTCCACCTGCGCCGAGGAGTTTTTCGATGTGATAGGTTTCGAGGTCCTGGCCGACGAGTGTAGAAACGATCGTTGTGATCCGGGAGTCCTGAGCGAGCGCGTGGGCCGCGACGTTCATCGCTGAACGTTCCATGAACTGCGACGCCTGGGCCTGTGCTTTGAGTAAACTCAACACTTCAGCGCGCAATGCCGAATTATCCTGCGAGGCGGCGAGGACAAACGCTTCACGCTCTGCGGGTGGCTGTTCGAGCGCCTGCTCGAGCAGTGCGTCAACTTGTTTCCACAGCTCGCGGTCCATTTAGTTATTGCTGAGCTCGCGATAGAGCCAGGCTTTGGCTTTGTTCCACTCGCGTATGACAGTGATGGACGACATCTTCATGACTTCCGCAGTCTCATCGACACTCAATCCGCCAAAGAAACGCAGCTCAACGATACGACTCTTGCGCTCGTCGATCTCGGCGAGACTCTTCAACGCCTCGTCAAGCGCCAGCAGATCGGGATCGCGTTCGGTTGAGATAGTTAGTGCGCCGTCAAGCGACATGCGGATGGCTTCCACTTCTTTATCGACACGTGGGCGTCGCCGCGCAAAGTCCACAAGGATGCGGCGCATTATCTGCGCTGCTACGCCGAAGAAGTGCGCGCGGTTCTGCCAGCGGACGGCTTTCCAGTCGATCAGCCGGACGTATGCTTCATTGATGAGAGCGGAAGTTTGCAGGACATGGTCCGCCCGCTCGCGGCTCATGTAGCGTTTCGCGAGACGGTAGAGCTCGGCGTGAACGAGCGGCGCGAGTTTCTCGAGTGCCTCTTCCTCGCCGTCGCTCCACGCCGCCAGGAGCTGAGTAAGCTCGTGAGTCCCAGGCTTGTCCATGAGGGAACCTCAGGACCAATCAGTACGAAGAACGGAGAGGAATTTATCACATCGCGGAGTTTAGCCGCAGATTTACCTGATTTGCGGGTAGTGTCTTAGTTTATGTTACGCCGAAGGCGTTCGCTAATTTCAGCCCTGGGGTTAATTTCAATTTGCGATCAAACCCTGAAAGGGTTCGGCGGTTGGCGAACCCCTTCAGGGTTCATCCCGTTTTGTTTTGCTACCCAGGGTTGTCGCTACGCTCCAACCACTGGGCTGAAATTAGCGAACGCCTTCGGCGTAAATTTCATCTACTAATCCGCTGCAAGCGTGTCTTCATTGCAGGAACGTTTCGACATTGCATGTCTCACCCAAAGGACGACCAACAGAATTGGACCAAAGATCGCTAATTCCAGCAGGCAGATCTGGAGCACGTCGACAAGGGTCTGCAACACTGAAGCGCGACTTCACGAGTATTCGATCAGACCGGGCACGCGGAGCTTGTAGCGGTAGTTCGTGAAGGGCACCAAAGGGCCACGCCACGAGACTCGGTGAAGATGAAGTCGAGCAGCGTGTGCGATGCGTAGGCGAGGGTAAAGACGAGATAGCTGCGCAGTTTCCAATCTCTGAATAAGGCGATTACCACGAAGCCGACGAGGAGCGCGAAAGGGATTGAATGCGTAAAGCCGTGATGCCAGCCACCCCATGAAATCCGCAACCAGTTCAGCGCGTAATCGAAATCAGGCGCGACGCCGAGAAACGCGGCAGTCAAATAACCACTTCCATGCCCGCCGCTCAGACAAAGGGCGCGTAGCCGCCACCACGCTCGCGCCCAGCAGGCCATGTGCTATCGGAAGAGGCAATCTCGGCTGTGTTTCCTCACGGACGCGCGGCTCGGAAGTTGTCGAATACAACTGTGCCCGGTGCGATGGACTCCGGTTGCCACGTGCCCGCTTTCAGCTCAAACAGCACAGACGAGAGGGGCACGGCAGCGGTGTCCCACGGCTCGCTGTAGCGGAATACCCAGCTCGCAGCGAGGTCGGGGTTGTCACTTGCGGTTTCAAACACCACGCGGTTCGTGGATTGATCGTGACGTATGCGCCACCACCTGTGCACGGAAGAACTGTAAGGTGACGTAAACAGGTTTCTTTTTGTTCCGCCTATTTTCGCCTGGCAGATCAAGACGCCCTCTTCCACATAGATGCGGTAATAGTTTTGCGCGTCTAACCCGAGCGTGAACATCGCGTCAGCCTTGGTCGTAGTAGCCGGTCCCTGGACCAGCTCGACATAGCTGTAAGCGCCTGAGAAATTGTAAGCCGCAGCAGACCGCACGCCGTTGTAGTGCGAGTCAGACTTGCCCTGCGCCAGCGCGCCGATTTGCAAACGCTGCGTGGTTTCGAGTGTCTGCACCGCTGAGTCAGTAAATCCACTAAACAGATTATTCAGACTCCACTTCGCGAGGTTGAGCGAATTGTCGTTGAAGTCGTCCTCGACAATGATCGTTGGCCCGGCAGGTGCGGTGTAAGTGAAACCGTTTGTCAGCGTGGCGCTCTGACCATTCGGATTCGTGACTACGACATTGACTGAACCGGCAGCGTGAGCGGGTACAGTCGCAGTGATGGAAGTGCTGCTGGAGACGTTTACGTTTGTCGCGGCCGTCAAGTCAAACTTCACTGTGGCGCCGGAAACAAAATTAGTGCCCGTGATTGTGACTGACGCTCCTCCGTCGGTTGATCCCGTGTTAGGAGAAACTGACGTCAAGGTTGGCGGTTGTGGTTGTGGTGGCGGTGAGCCGCCGCCAGACGCGGGCAAGACGGTGTTGTCATTCTTCAAAGCGCCTGGTGAAGTAAACAAGTATGTTGACGGCGACAACACGATCTGATCGATCGAGATTCCGTCTTCGCGACCTTGTATACGGATCGTGTGTGTGCCTGTTGATTGGAAAAAGATCTGTGGACCCAGGACGCCGACGCCCCAACCGTTGTCCTGCCAGCCCCAGCCGCTCAGCCCGCAGCCGGAACAGTCTTCGAGGTTTATCTCAGTACCCGTAGTAGTGCCGATACGAAAGACGGCCGCGCCGCTGCTGTTTACGCTATCTGAAAACTGTACCCAGACAGAGTCATTACCCCAGAAGTCGTCCTGTGCTTTGGCCCTGATCCAGAGACGATACGCACGGCCGGCTTCGGCCGTGAAAGTCATCTCGAAATAGTGTGCCGGGTTGATAGAAGGCGTAGTGATTTTCGGAACGCCTGCATCGGTATGATAGATCCGCATTCCGGCGGCAGCGCTTAAGTCTGAAACAGTGGACCAACTGCCGACTTTGACCGGTGCTTCGCCAGCATAGAGCACGACTTCAGCAGCCGAGGTGGGAGGCGGGGTTGGCGTCGGCGTTGGCGTCGGCGTTGGCGTCGGCGTCGGAGTCGGAGTTGGTGTCGGCGTTGGTGTCGGAGTCGGCGTCGCAGTTGGCGTCGGGGTTGGCGTCGGCGTTGGCGTCGGTGTAGCCGTTGGCGTCGGAGTTGGTGTCGGCGTCGGTGCTGAACCCGACGTCGTGAATCCCCAAACAGGACCACTCGCCGTCTGGTTAGCCATCGTCTTACTGACGATGCGCCAATAGTATGTGACTCCCGCTTGTAATCCGGAGACTAGATAGCTTTCTGAGCCCGACGATCCAAGCGTGCCCGTGATCACGTCAGAGGCAAGCAGATTCAAGCTGTTCTCATTAGTACCGAGATAGACATCGTACTTATGCGCCCAGCCTCCGCCTTCCCAGTTCAATAGCACTGACGTGCCGACCGTATTGAAGTTGCCGGGAGCGAGATTGGTCGGCACACTCGGCGGCTGCGGCACAAACGCTTCATACTCCGTCGCCGAATTCCACTTGCGATTGAACTGGTCAACGAACCACTGAAAGAACCACGTCTTGTTTGTAAAGTAGTTGTGCTCCTCCTGATAGTTGAACGATTCCCAACTCCAGTTGGACGAGCCGAAGATCGTCAGTCCCTGACCGTAGAGCGAAACAGACTTCTGATGATTGAGTCCCAAATGCTTTCGCATCCGAACCTGAACACCCGCTGCATACAACCGATCGACGTTGTAAGGTCCGGTAAACTGGGCGCCCAGACGGCTCGCATCAAACCGGTATTCATGCGGCTCTGCGAGTAAACGCACGGGTACTCCGCGGGCGACAGCGCGCAGCAAAGCATCGCAGATCGAGTTGTCCGTTACTCTATACATCGTGAGATCGATCTTCTGAGTTTCGCGATCTATCAATGCAATCGTGCGTGCGCCGTAATCCTCTGCAAGATTGGTGTTCGGCACAAAGTTCACCGCCGGATCGATCGGAAAGGTCGGATACTTGCGCGTCAGTGCACTTGTAATGTTGCCGTAGTTTCCGTACGTAGTCGTATCAGTCCAGACGTCGTCATACCTCGTCTTGAAGCTGTTGACCACCGAAAGGTCGTCAGTGAAGTACCATGCGCCATCTACATAATTCGCATAAGGGTCGTATGGACGAACGTCACCATCGCCGAAGTTCGAACCGGTAAAGACGACTTTGTTCTGTCCCGCGCATAGCAGCAACTTTACGTGAATGATGCCGTCGCCGAGCTTGTAACGCATCGGAATGCCGGCAGCTTTGAACTGATCGAGTATCGGTTGGTTCATCGGAAATTTCAGATTGCCGCGCGGCTCCACGACGAGACGCACCGGGACGCCCGCGCGATACCTGGCGATGACGGCGTCGGCCAGCCCCGGCAGCTCAATCATGTAAAAGGACATGTCGATGCCGGCGGTTTCAGCGTTAATGAGCTGGATCAAAGGTGTGTAGCAATCTTCAAACGAGGGATCGCATAGGCGCTCCTGTGCTGATGAAAGTTGCGGTGTGAGGAGATAGAAATTAAGAATCACTATGAAAGTGATGACCAGACGCCGTGTTTTGAACATTGAAACTCCTAACTGACCGACCTTGATTTAGACTTTAGTGACTTGGCATGGAAAAACTCTGTCGAGATTATTGCAGAGGTGTTGGAGGCGTGTTGCCTTACCTGAATTTTCGGGGCGTAACTGTAGGGTGGCCCTCTGTGGCCACCCGTGCGTTTGCCACATTGTGTTTCCGCGCACGGGCGGCCACAGAGGGCCGCCCCTACAGCTGTTTCTTTACGTGCTGGTTTTAACAATCCGAGCCATGACGGCGAGAACGCCGAGATGGTAGGAATTGTGATCGGCGATCAAAAGGGCTTCACGCAGGATTGTCTGCCCGTCGCCATGCGGTATCTTCGCGTACAAATCAGTCGACGTATCCTCGACGAGTGCTTCCATTTCTTGCAAGTCATTACGAAACTCATCGATCGTCTGCTGCCACAACGTAGGGTTTCCAGGCTCATCCGCCTTCGGCCAGTAACCCTTTGGAAACTCCGGTGATACATGATCCGCATCGCGGCTGAACTTCAGTATGTCCCACTGCGCGAGTCGCATGTGTTCCAGCACTTGCCACGGCGTGTAAGGCAATCCTTCAACCTGCCGGTTGCACAGATCTGCTGGAAAGCTATTCACGAAGTCGTCGAACGACAGATGAGCGCCGCCGCCTGTCAGAACGTAGAGCACGTGCTTTCGAATTGATTCATCCCTTTGGTCCTGCGCCATAATCGCTATATCTTAGACCGTATGAAACCGATTTCAAAGACAGCCTTTTATTGTTGTGGCGTGCGCATGCGCGACGCTGAGCGCGAGAAACCTGTTTGTGGTGACACGTACGCGCGCGTGTTCATGAACGAGCAGGGCTTGGAGATTCTCGAAGCCTTCAAGGACGAAACGCGACCCAACTCCTCTAACGTCGCGCGTCATCGCATCATCGACGACCTATTGCGCCAGGAGCTGCTGGCGAATCCGAATCTAACGGTGGTGATTATTGGCGCCGGCTTTGATACTCGTGCCTTCAGGCTCAAAGGCGGAACGTGGATCGAGCTCGATGAGCCGCAGGTGATCACTTATAAAGAGGAGCGCCTGCCTGCTTCAACCAGCGAAAACGAGCTTCGGCGAATCCCAATCGACTTTGCTACAGACTCACTCGAACAAAAGCTCGACTCCCTGTCAGGTCGCAGCCCTGTAACCGTTGTGATCGAGGGCGTCTTGATGTATCTCGAAGAGCCGGCGATTGAACAACTACTGCAGACACTACGTCGGCTCTTCCCACAGCACAAACTGATCTGTGATCTGATGACGAGGGACTTCTTTGAGAAGAACGCCGGCACGATTCACGAGAAGCTCACCGGGATGGGTGCAACGTTCAAGTTTACAATCGACAATCCTGAAGAGTTGTTTGTGAAAAACGGCTATCGGCAACTCGAGAAGATACCGATCGTGGAGAAAGCAGTGTTATTCGAAGCCGGCGAGATCCCGCCTGACGTTTGGCGGACGATCCAACCGACACTGCCGGAAGGTTATGACATTCACGTCTTCGAAACTCCGTAAACGACTACGCAAAAATCTTCTTCGTATCGAGAATGATCGTCTTCGCGCCGCGCTCCTGTGCTTTCCGGACCATGTCGGCCGTACCGCCAGGTCCATCTCCACTCGCACCATTCCATAACGCGATCAGCGTCACGTTTTCACCGCCCGCCGCAGCGAGCGCATTGTGCAGGTTCCAGAGATTATTGCGTTGCCACAGGTTGTAATTGGGTTTGTCCTGAAGCCAGCGGGGCAGATCCTCCGATTCGCACAGCACTCGCACCTGCCGCGGCGGTTTCATCAGCCGGTTAAACTCGTCCACCCATTCCGCGCCCGCAGGTGCTACAGACTCACGGATGTAGAGCTCGCGTGGCACAGCAAGAAAAATGCGAGTCGGGATCTTCATCGCTTCACAAACCTGGTGGAACAGAATGTCGCCACCACTCGATAATTCGGCGATACCAAAAGCAATTCCACCCGCGCTCTGTTGTTCTGCGGCAACGGCTTCAGCAATCTTCTGTTTAGCAATCTCAACCTTGTCAGGCGGGAACCTCGGCTCCTTACGTCCGGGAGCGTCGATCATGTGGCCAGTAAACAGCAGCACGCGCTGTGGTGTAGAAGTATCTTCCGTGACGCCCGGCGTAAGTTCGATCCCACCTAAAACTGCGTCGACGTTCTCTTTGAGCAAACCGAGATCCTGATACATGCTGAGTTGACGACGGAGCGCATCGCGCACAAACGCAGGCGCGTCAACGAACGCACGCAGGTAAGCATTCAACACTTTCGCCGGCTTATTGGAAGTAAGAAAACAATGATCGGCTTCACTAATCTCAACCCAAACGTCCGTGCGCTGCTCGCGTTTAAGACGCTCCGCTGCTGCTTTGACCGAAAGATCCGTGGCTGCTGAGAGCTTTTGAATTTGCTTTTTCCGGGAGTCCAACTCGCGTTGTGCCTCAGCGTCGTCGTCGAACCACCCCGCCCAAACATCGGGCATGAGCTCTGCTAACTTAGTCTGGATCGTTAACATCGCGAGTGAATTCAGTCCTGAGTAAAAGTGATTCAGATCCTCCTTGAAGGCCGCGCCGTAAGCTTCGAGCGATTCATCCAGGTAAGGCGACACAAGCGCGCGTCGCTGACGGTCGGGAATTGATGTCGCCTTTCTCCACTCGTTGGTCCAGTGAGACTTCGCGTTGCGACCCAACAACGATCTCACTTCCGCTCGGTTTTCCTGCTGGAGTCCGGCGCGACTGAGCACGCGCTTTAGAGCCTGATCGGAACTCGTGAGATCGCCGAGGCGTTGATGAATCGTGCCGAGCAGTGTGTTGGCCTCTATATCCAGTGGATCCTGCTTGCGCACCGCTTCCCAGGTCACGCGCGCCCCCTCGAATGCTTTTAAGTTAAACTGCGCACGCCCGACCAGACGCAGTCCTTCGATCTCCCATTCGAAGCCGCGTGCCTCAGCCGCCAGTAACTCCAGATCACCGAGCTCCTTATTCTGTGTGGCCCGCTCCACTTCTTCGCGATAGTCGCGCGGGATCGGAAGAAAGCGTGCGCGGTCCTGCTCGTCGAGATCCGGCAGCATTTGAAAGACAGGACTGTCTTCTGCTTCGGAGTTGATGGTTTGTCGCAGACCTTCGTACAAGTCGTCGACACTCGTTTCCGGGTTGAGACCGTCATAAGTCAGATAACGATCGGTCTTGATATCGAAAGGAACTTCGTCAGTCTTGATGCCGGCGCCGCGCGCGCGAATCATGAACGTGTGCTTGCCGCGCAAAGCATGACGCACGCCCAACTCGTAATAGACGTTCGCGTTGTGAATGGAGATGTCGGCGATCACGAGATCCGCCGTGAGGAGGCGCTGAAACATGTCGAGACGAATGTTTCCCTGCCGGCGGATCTCCATCGTCGTCCGACCAGTTATTTGCAAGCGATTGAGCGCAGGATTGATCAACTTCTCCTCGACGTCGTCGAAGTTGATGTCATTCTTCGTGCCGAACGGCCGGATGATGAACGCTCGCATCTGTTACTCCTCAACTCACTGGTGACTTTGCCTCAAAGTCAGCAACCGAACTTGGAAGAGGTCAGTACCACCCGCGATAGCGGGTGGGTACGCAGCTCTCAAGCAGGTCGGGCTGTCACCGTAAAGTATACTCAACCTTGGATCTACGAGAGATTAAACGTCGTCCGATGGCTACGCACCCACCCGCTATCGCGGGGTGGTACTGACCTCATCCAAGTTCGACCTGCTGACTTTTAGGCAAAGCCTTCACTGGTAGAACTGTCCGAAATGATCGAGCCGGAAATGTTCGGGCTTAACTTCCTCCGCGAGTGCCCCTCCGACCTTGATCAGATCGGGGATATGATCGACTGAATCGAGCTGGGCCACTTTTGCCGGATCGACATCGCCGAGACCACGCTTCTTGAGCCACTTGGTTGATAGTTCCGCGTTGTAACGCGCGTAAGTAAACTGCTTACCTAAATCATCGGGAAAGGGATCAGTTCTATCCACGAGATCGCCGATTTCACGATCAATCTCAGTCTCACAACGACCGATCTCTCTATCGAACTCGCCGCCGTGAATGCAACGACCAATGACGCGGCAGTTGATGTCCTGGTCGACTGCCGAGCCATACATCAATGCGCCCGGGAAGCTGACGAGGTTCGAAAAGGCGTTCTTGCCGCCGCTGTAAACTTCGGCATCGACTGTCGGCGCTGAGCCGGTACCGACTGACATCACGAGGAGGTTCTTCTCGCCAGTGGGCCAGTTAAGTTTGTAAGCCGGCTGTGTGGCCATGCGCGCAATCAGGAACGCCGGGTTGTTGTAAGGGGTCAGACCGCCGTCTTCGAACAGAAACGCCTTTGACGCATCGTTTGGATCCCACTGTACGACCTCGGGCGGAAAAAACACCGGTGCCGCGGTGCTGGCGCGCACGAGTTGCCACAGAGGTATTTGGGTGTTTCGATCCGCACGGTCAGGCGCGTTGTACTTCGCATAAGGATTACTGCTGATGGGCCAGGGCGAGTCTGTCGTTACGTTGCGTGTGACGACGAGCAGCAGGCACTTGAGCTTGTCGGAATCGAGCGTCGTGTCTGCGCCAAACACTTCTTTGAGCTTCTCTGTGAGCGGCTCGCTTTTATAGAGATGTTTGAGGCGTTGGAGGATGAAGGCCTTCTGAAACATTGCTGGTCCAACTTCCTGGTAGAAGTCGGAGAGAAAACGCGCCGACTTGCCGATCGCCAGGCCGGCGGCGATGATCGCGCCGGTACTGGTGCCGCCGATGTAATCGAAGAAGTTGCAGAGACGGAAGTCTTTACCCTGCCCACTCTTCTCCGCGAGTATTTCTTCCATTCTTATAAGGACTTGCAGCGTAAGCACCCCACGAATCCCACCGCCATCGAGAGCGAGAAGCTTGCGTGGTCGTTGCGTAGCGTATCTATTTTCCAAATGACCCCAAAGAGACATGCCGATTCTCCTTCGTAGTTACTAAACGTTTTGACAACAGACTATTCGCATCGAGAGAGGCGATTGTCGAGACATGGGGAAGTGGCTGGCCTCATATATCCAGCTCTAAATAGGATGGGCTGAAAGGCGAACACCAAGCGCTCGCGCAACCTTCAATATGGTATCAAACCTTGGCTTTGCGCCAGGCGACAGTGCCTTGTATAGACTCTCACGCCCAAGCCCGGCTTCCTTTGCCACCTCCGCCATTCCTCTTACCCGGGCAATGTCAGCCAACGCTAGCAGCAACAAATTCGGATCGTCACTTTCTAGAACAGCCGTTAGATACTCTGCCACCGCTGCGTCATCGGTCAGATAGCGCGCCGCATCAAATGGTACAAGCTTCGTGCGACTCTTTGATTTACTCATAGTTCCAATTCCTCAAGTATCTTTTGTGCCCGTCTAATGTCTTTCGCCTGCGACGACTTGTCGCTCCAGCGAGCATGACAATCCAAAATGCTTCCGCGCCGAGCAAAGTACAGTAACCGGGACCGAAGTTAATCCGCAGTTCCGAAACCTCGCCGCCAACGGACTTCCAATCGCCCAGATTCCCAGCTTCGGCACGACGTAACCGAGCAGCGATACGCACTTGAGCACGTCGATCACGAAGGCTATCAAGCCAGTGCTGAAACTCTTGGCTCTGGAGGACCGTGAACACTGAGATAGTGTATCCACGTGGATACTTGTGTCAAGTGCGCTGCGACAACTTCGCTACCAAAATTAGTGCGATGTGACGATGTCAACGAATTGCGAAGACGATTGGATTACTTCGCACTCCGGCGACGGAGAGGGTAACTGTGAGATCTCCGTGCAGGGAGGAATCCTGAGGCAAGATGACGATGAAACTTGTGGTGGCGTCTGCGCCCGAAAATAGTCCGGCGTATTCGACAGGTAGTTGATACTGCACGCCCGTCGTACTGACGGCTGTGACAACCCAGGTGTTACGTGTCGCTGGATCGACGTTGGTAGCAAACAACATGACCCGCGTGCGCTGATCCGTGGACATGTTGAGAAGCGTGGTCAGTGAAAACGGCTCGCGAATAAATAAAGGTGAATGCAGTACTAAGCCACGGTTTGAACTGTCCTTAAGCAGCACGGGAGCCGGGGACGGTGTTGGAGTTGGCGTCGGAGTTGGTGTCGGCGTTGGCGTCGGTGTCGGCGTCGGCGTCGGCGTCGGTGTCGGTGTCGGCGTCGGCGTCGGCGTTGGAGTCGGCGTCGGGGTTGGTGTCGGTGTTGGTGTCGGCGTCGGAGTCGGTGTCGGTGTCGGAGTCGGAGTTGCACTACCTTGCGTCGTGAAACTCCAGGTTTGTCCATTCGCCGTCTGGTTAGCCATCGTCTTACTCACGATGCGCCAGAAGTAAGTCGTGCCTGTCTGAAGCGTGGTCTGGATCTTATAACTTTCCTTAACACCATCATCGACGGATCCACTTTCCAACATCGGATCCCCCGCCTGTGCTCCACTTTGAAACGTGCTAGCGTTTGCAACTAAAAGCGGCGGATTCGAATTAGTCCCAAAATAGATATCGTACTTATGCGCCCACGGCCCGCCTTCCCATTGCAACGTCATGGTCGTCGGCTGGGCAGTCGCTCCGTTAAGCGGAAAAAGAACCGCAGGCTCATTCGGCGGGAGGGGAACGAACGGTTGATTCTCACTCGTTGAGTTCCACTTGCGCTCAAACTGATTGACGAACCACTGGAAAAACGACGTCTTGGTCGTGAAATAATTGTGCTCCAACTGTGAATTTGACGAAGGACCAGTCCAATTCGAAGATCCAAATATCGTCATCCCCTTGTTGTAGAGAATGACTGACTTCTGATGATTCAGGCCGAGATGCTTTCGCATCCTGATTTGCACACCTGCCATGTAAAGCCGATCCACGTTCCACGAATCCCACTGGCGCGCAGGATTGCGGTATTCGTCAGGCTCGTGAATGAGACGCACCGGCACTCCTCGCTTCACCGCTGCGATCGTCGTGTCTGTGTATCCCTGATTCGTGATGCGATACATGATGATATCGATCTTCTTCGTTTCCGCATTCAGGGCTTGCTGCGTGCGAAGGAGAAAATCCTGACTTGAATCCAGTGAAGGCGGAAAGTTGAGCTCGGGACTGATCGCGGTCGTCGCATACTTGCGCGTCAGTGGTCCATTGATGTTCGCAAAATTTGCATACTGGACCGTGTTGGTCCAAACGTCGTCATACTTGGTCTTAAAACTCTGAATCAGCGACGGATCATTCGTGAAGTAAATCGCTTCATCGAAATAATTCGAGTTGGGTGCGTCGGGAACGAAAAAGTTTCCGGAGTAATTGGCCCCGCTGAACTCCAGCTTACCCTGACCTACAAACAACATCATCTTCCAGTGCAGTATCCCAGCGTCCGCTTTGTAGCGCATGGGTATACCGGCAGCTTTCAATTGCTCGAGAACTTCAGCATTGCCGGCGTAGGTCGGATTTGCGCGCGGGTCTACGAGGATGCGCACGGGCACGCCGGCTTTGAACCTGTTGATGAGCTTGGTCGCGTAGGAGGAGTCCTGCATGAACCAGAAGGCGACATCGATCCCGACATTCTCTGCATCGATGAGTTGCCATAACGGAGTGCGGCAATCTTCAAAGGCGGGGTCACACAAACGCTCCTGTGCCTGTATCCCCGACGCTGCCAGCATGAGGACTGCAAAAACTAGCGCGCGAAATAGTTTGTTTCGACTCATAACCCGCATGAGCCCAAATTCTGGACCAGTAGAGAAATGGTCTAAACTAATCCTTGTCCGATAAGTCTGTATTACACCCTTCTGAGTAAAGCGTCAACTAACAAACCTGTCTCTGCTGGACCGGAGAGAGATAGAAAGCTTTTAGAGGCGAACGTCCGCCGCTGTCGGGATGATTGCGTGCAGGAGAAGGCTTGTAGCTTGTACTCAAAAGCCGTCGCGAAAGCGTCAACACATCATCGCGTTTCTGTGCCGACCTTTAGTTCTCACCGGCAATCGCGGCGATGATGCGTTTCCGGGCGACGGCTCGCTGGGCGACAAGCAGATCTTCCGTCGACCGCTTTACCCACTCGAACCACCTGCTGATCGAATGTGAAGTCGCACTGGGATCCTGGCAATTCCGCAGCAGCACAATCTGTATCTTCTGCACTGAGTCGACTACGTGAAGACCAAACTGCCCAGGCACGACAGTGGCGTCGGGAAAACCGAGCATCTTCAAAGCCTGACTTTCCGTGGCGCCCTTGTAACAAGCGACGAGATGTACTGGGCCACCGTCACCGTCCTTGAGTTGATCGTGCAGCGTGTAGTCCATCAAGAATGGCTGGCCTACCATCTCGCGTGCAGCCGATTGCGACAAGCTGGCGGGAATGGCATGTAAGGCCGCAAGCACTCTCTTTCCACCAAGTCTCAGCCACACGGTTTTCCATTCCCCATGCGTGCCGGGTTTTGCTCCAGGCTCCAGCATCAGGGCTTTCTTTAGTTCCGCGCGCATCGCGCTCTCCCGTGCGGTATAACTCATGCGGTGCCAATCGAGCGCCGCTCCAGTATTCGACTTGCTGAGATCCGGTGTTGCCGCAGCGGTCTGAATGAGCGCCACCACTATATCTCTCATTACCTGGCGAACACGCTCGATAAGCTCTTCGCCGTTATTCGCAATCGCAGTAAGCTTTCCGAGACGGGCTACGTACGCCCGGAAGTCGTGATCGCGTGCTCGCTGCGCTTTATCTTTTGGAAGCTTGGCGAGCGGCAACTGTATGATCCGAACCTTTCTTGAGTCGCGAAGGACGGTTTCCAGCTCGGCATGACAGATTCCCATAGGACCATCTTGTATCGCCCCGCCTGATTGGCCGTTATAAAGTACGATAACGATATCTGCGTCGCGCGACTCCTTCAGGGAACTTTCCCACCACGTCTCATCAGCACCCGAGCTGACTTCATTGATCCAGCAATCAAACAAGTTTGGTTGGCCCGGCCAAAACGCAAGCTCCTCGATCTGTTTTTTGAGACGTTCACGCAAATCGGAAAGCAAGACCGACTTTCCCTCGAAAGAGATTTCGGCCTTACAGCGACTGGAGATCATTACGCGGATCTGTTCGGATCTAGCCATTTTTATCTTTGACCTTCTGCAACGTGCCTAGACTCAAAAACCGTCTGTCGAAAATGTAGACGTGAAGCGTGGCAGCGACAAAGCCGATCGTGCTGATGATGAGTCCTAACGCTATTCGTCGCACCGTGTCTTTCCAACGTACTAACCCAATGGCGTGTTTGGAAACGAATGTGCCGAACAGCGCCGTCAAAACTTTGCCCAGCGCCGCAATGACGAGCATCGCTATGATCATGTCGTAAAGGTAAATGCCGATTTTCTGGAACGTGAGCCCCGCTACAGTCGAGGCTAACCCTGTTGTAAATGTCATTACGCGCTGGGCGATGGAGTCGGGCACAGTCGCATTCCTGTAAACGTAGACCAGCGCAACTATCGCGAATGCGATTAAGGCTAACACTGCGCGCCCGACGTTTTTCAGTATCGGATCGATCTCCCAAACTTTGAAGGCACTGCTACTGCCCGTACTCAGCAGTTTTTTCAGATACTTGTTCCCCTTGCCTGAACCCCTCATGAATTCTTCGATCTCCAGAAATTTCCACGGCTCACTCTGCGTTGAATCGAAATCCCCATCCACGCATTTCTCTTGTTTGATTTGAAACTCGGTCATGCGGTAGCCACTCGTCATCAAAGCGTAGGCCTCGGCTTCCGAGAAAGAATCAAGATCAGTGCGCACTGCCGAAAGCAGTTGTTGGACATCTTTCGCGATGCCGTAGCGTGTGTACTTGTCATGGCGCCAGAGCGGCTGCACGTCCTCGCGTGGATCGTAAGGATCCAAACAATCGATCCAATCGACCGGGTCAACGGTGAGATCGCCTTTCAGGTGAACGAACATGAAACCGTTCAGCAGGTTCGAACGACGACGGCCTTTCAGATCGTGATACTCAGCTTCACGAATGCGTGCCTGAAAGATACTGTTCGTGCGCAGCAAAACTCCCACAATTCCGTTGCTGGAGGCAGGTTGCGATTCCATCTGCCCGCTCGCATCGCTGACGAGCATGATCTTGCAATCCTGCTCGAGCAATGTAGCCACACCTTGATTGTCAGCGACGCCACCATCCGCGAGCCGGATGATGCGATCCGGATATAGGTTGTCCATGGTCATCGGCTCGAAAACTCCGGGGACCGCCGCGGATGCACCTACAGCCTGACCGAGCCGTACTTTCTGGTGGTTTTCAGGCGCGTCAGGGTAGTACATCCGACGCAGCCGATCGTTGCCGTCAATTTCACTATCGATTCCCGCAGGTGCTTCGCCCATCCACGTTGCTGTAAATTGCCACGTGTGACCAGTGTTGAGTGTAGCGGCGTTGAGCACGAGGATTGGCACTTTCGCGTCGCGGCGCCAGTTTTGATACTTCGGTGCAAACGATTTGTCGTTGAAGACCTCTCCGTTTACGTTTGTTCGTGGTGCGATCATCAAATCATTCAGCCACCGTGGCCCTTTGTCGTGGTCATCCTTCACTCTTGAATAAAGGTGCTCTTCGTACAATTCCGCTGCCCTGGTGGTTCGCGAGTAACTATTGCTCCAGAATATCCGAAAGTTCTTCAGTGGGTTGACGGCGACCCGAGTACGGATATTCTTTTGCACTCCAGCGACGAACTCGTCGATCATCTCGTGGACCAGTTGGATATAGTCTTCGCGAGTGATCTCCGCGTCCGTTTTTGTTTGCAGCAGGTTACGTACTTTCAGATAGTAGTGAGCGCCGAGAATCGATCCACCTGAGACGCACGACAAGACTTCGACTTTGCGCAGCAGGTCCAGCTCAGCGAGCTGCGCAAGAACGCCAATGTGATACAGCGAAGCGCGGAAGCCGCCACCTGACAAAGCCAGACCGATCTTTCCTGTGAAAGCGGAACGTGATACGGCAGCAACGCCGAACGCGCGTTTGATAGCGTCCCAGGCTGCGCCCAGATCACAAGCTGGCTGGAGGCAAGCAATAGCTGCGAGTTGACGCGCGCAGGTTTCGAGCTCCCATTCATAAACTTGTCCAGCAGCGGCCTGGCCTTTCTGTATCCACTGCACTGCTTCATCGTAGTTCTGCAGTCCGAAATAAGCTTCTGCGACGGTCGCGTAGTACCACCATTTATCGTTGAGCCACTTATGATCGGGATCATCAATTAATGACCCGACTTCTTTGACGATTGTTTCTCGGATTGAGCGCGCATTGTCACGGCTCGCAGTATCAATAACATCGCAGCCAGCCTTTCTCGCTTGCGCTTCTTCCAGGCTCGCCAGCCGATCGAGAATGTATGCGGCGTTGATTCCGGTGTAGCCCTGGTCCTTGGCGGGGCCTTGTGCGTAACCGCGCAGGTAGTAAACACGCGACTGCTCCAGGTTCTCGCGCTGATTGTCAAACTCCCATTTCCGCTTGTACACCGCGGCGATGAGACCGAGCGTTTCCTGGACTGTCGTCGTTTCGAAGTCGGCGATCTTTCGCAAAATCTCGAGTGCGCGATCGAGCCTCTCGTCTACAGGCAAGTCCTGGTCTTTGTAAGTGCAGAGCGCAAGCTGCTGAAATACCGTCTCGCGCAGTTTCGGATCTTTGTCGATGTCTTCATGATTACTGGCTCGCAGCAGCAGGCGGCGGGCGTAACCAAATTTCAGCTCACCCTTCAGTTTTTTGGCCAGTTCCAGGATCTTGCGTGGCTCTGCCTGGCCGCCACGCAGAATCACCAATGCTTCATCTATGATCTCGCTCTGGCGCCGGGGAATGGCTGCGTGCTGAGCAGGGCTCGGCCGGGGCTTGTCACCGTTCCCGACTGCTACGTTGGTTACTTTGGTGGTTGAATCGACGACGGCAGTGGTTTGCTTGTCGGTCATGGGGGACTCCTTTGCAGGATGAATGACACCTTAAACAGAAACCGAGGTTTGAGCTATTCAGATGGGCAATGAGCGAACAGACGCGACGTTAATAATAAAATGCGCGGCAGTAGTCAAGGTTTGCAGGGCCGCAAGTAGTGGTGCACTTTGAGTTCGGGCGCCTCCTTGGAGTGCGGCGGCCCGGCGCCGCTTTGGTCTTTGATCAGTCGTGATCGATAACAAAGCGGCGCCAGGCCGCCGCACTCCAAGGAGGCAAAATGTACGATCTTCTGAAGCAAACGAATACAGGTATGTAATTACACGCCGAACTTGGATGAGGTCTGATTTAGAGGCACCGCGGAACGGTATTTTCAAGAGCTATGAGGCGATGAAGCGAAAGGCAGAACAAGTAACAGTCGGCGGCAGACGCGTTCCAGTTTCTAATCTCGACAAGATTCTTTATCCGGGCGAGAAGTTTACGAAGGCGAAGGTGATCGATTACTACGTTCGCGTTTCGAAGTTTTTACTTCCTCATTTGAAAAATCGTCCCGTTACTCTCAAACGCTTTCCTGATGGCGTATTCGGCGAAGCGTTCTACGAGAAAGATGCTCCGGCTTTCACGCCAACGTGGATCAAGACGGTCCCGGTGCCACGCCGCGAAACCCCCGGCGACGACATCCGCTACATTCTCATCAACGATCTGCCTACGCTCGTTTGGTTAGCGAACTTCGCGTGCCTCGAGATCCATCCTTTCCTCCATATCGCCTCACGTCTGAATCGCCCAACTTCGATCGTGTTTGATTGCGACCCCGGTGAAGGAGCGAACATCTTAGACTGCGCTCGTGTCGGCCTGATGCTGCGCGAAGTGTTGCACGAACTCGGCCTCGATTCGTATGTGAAAGTGTCCGGGTCGAAGGGTCTGCAGGTCTATGTCCCACTCAATTCGCCAGTCACTTATGACGAAACACAACCATTTGCGAAAGCGCTGGCCGAGCTCCTCGCCGAACGCGAACCAAAGCTGATCGTGCCGGAGATGCCGAAGAGACTCAGAACGAAAAAAGTCTTCATCGACTGGAGTCAGAACGCGGAATACAAAACTACGGTGGGCGTTTATTCGCTTCGTGCGAAGACTCACCGGCCTTACGTCTCGGTTCCGGTTCGCTGGGACGAACTTGAAGCGGCATTGAAGAGTCGTGACGTTGAGAGTTTATTCTTCACGCCGCAAGAAGCAATCGAACGAGTTGAAGAACTCGGAGATCTCTTCCAGCCGGCACTGAAAAAAGTCCAGCGACTACCTCCGGAGTTACGCGATTACTTCGTGCAGCGTCAGCGCGTCCACACATCGCGAAGTGAGCAAGCCCTGAAGCCGTATGCGGCAAAACGGAATTTCAATAAGACTGCTGAGCCTGCGCCCGCTGCGCCGCAACGTAGTCGCCAGGGTAGCCGGCGCCGGTTTGTTATTCAGAAGCACGCCGCGAGTCACTTGCATTACGACTTTCGTCTCGAGATGCATGACGTTCTAAAGTCATGGTCCGTTCCGAAAGGCCCACCATTCAAAAAGGATGAACGACGTCTGGCGATGCCTACCGAGGATCACCCGATTGAGTATCTGGAATTCGAAGGCATCATTCCCAAAGGACAGTATGGCGGCGGCACCGTTATGGTTTGGGACATCGGCACGTATGAGCTGATCGAGGGAAACTATTACAAAGGGTTCCTGCGGTTTTATCTCAACGGCACGAAGCTGAAAGGTGAATGGGCCATGAAGCGGATTGTCGAGGGGAAAGACGAGCGCGACAACCGAGACAAGTGGCATCTGATCAAGACCGAGCGAAACACACGCGTCGTTTCCGAAAAGCGTGACGATGAATCGGCACTGACACACCGAACGATGATGCAGATCGCAGCGGCTGGTGATGCGGTTTGGCAGAGTAACCGGCGATGAATATTGACCTGGAACAACTGCCGAAGGCGCGTCTGGATTTCGTCACACCGATGCTGGCGCGACCAGTTAACGAGCTGCCTGACGGGACGGGCTGGATCTACGAGCTGAAGCTTGATGGTTATCGTGTATTGGTGTTGAAGACACGTGGCAACGTAACTCTCTTCTCGCGCCGTGGAAACAACTTCAGCAATAACTATCCAACGATCACTCGTGCGTTCTCCTTTCTGCCTGATGACACGATGGTTGATGGTGAACTTGTTGTACTGGATGAGCAGGGCCGGCCTTCATTCTCCGCGTTACAGAAGTCTCGCTTCACACCAAACGCGCTACAATTCTATGTCTTCGACGTGCTTACGTATCAGGGGTGGGATCTCCGCAAGCTGCCGCTCGTCGAGCGTCGTGAGTTGTTGGAAGATTATGTGCTGAAAGACATGCGCGACCCCATCCGCTTATCGCCAGCTTTCGATACATCTCCAAAGAGGTTGATCGCAGTAGCGAGAAAAAGCGGTCTCGAAGGTGTGATCGGGAAACGCGCCGACAGCAGGTATGAAAGCGGCGAGCGCAGTGGTGCGTGGGTCAAGTACAAGACGAACAAAGGTCAGGAGCTTGTCATCGGCGGCTATAAACCCGGGACGACTGGCTTCGAATACCTGCTCGTCGGTTACTACGAAGGTAAGGACCTCATCTTCATCGCGAAGATCAGGAATGGCTTCACCCGGTCATTACGTCTCGAGATAGCGAAGAACTTTCCAAAGCTGCGCAGTTCGGTATGTCCGTTCGCAAACCTCCCCGAACCGGCCAGCGCCCGGCGTGGCGAAGCAATCACACGAGAAGTGATGGCGAAGATCCAGTGGCTCCGCCCAAAGCTCGTCGCGCAGATTGAGTTTACCGAGTGGACCAAAGGCAATCATCTGCGACACTCGAAGTTTGTGGGGCTGCGGGTTGACAAGAAAGCAACTGAAGTCCTCAAAGAACACTGAGTGTACCGATAGCCAGCCCGCTTCACACTGATGAGTCGGAAGTAAAAACATGCGCGTTTGAATTGAGCGCCTCCTTGGAGTGCGGCGGCCTGGCGCCGCTTTGTTTATCGATGACGCCTGATCAAAGACCAAAGCGGCGCC
>Ga0081539_10001066_pt1 | contig 50181 bp, 52 predicted proteins | sample TabmetS4T2R2_FD_71023 | JGI IMG/M metagenome (GOLD analysis project Ga0081539, IMG submission 71023) | Tabebuia heterophylla rhizosphere microbial communities from the University of Puerto Rico - S4T2R2 | ecosystem: Host-associated > Plants > Roots > Rhizosphere ... | reverse complement strand
GACCTGCTCCTTATATTCCGCAGTAAACGACCTGCGCTGCCTCGCCATCGCCATTCCCTCTTTCCTCCCTGAAGAGAAACGATCTTAGTTGGTTCTCTCTCCGGAAGATCCAGGGCGGCTCACGGCCGGTCGACGGGTCGGCGGCAGATCGAGTCGCCTCGCCGATCTACGGGAGCCCGGTATGGACGGTGGATCGGTTGACGGATACATTGCCCGATCGATCGATAACACCTTCTCGCGGTCCATCGGCGTTGCTCGCCGAGTGCCGCGTGGGCGTGGTTTCGGTCCGCACCGCGCGTCAGACGAAGAAGGGGAACCGGTGAGCCCGAAAGCCAAGACAGGCAGGCACCCGCGATGGTGGATGGTGATGGTCGGCGTGGCTATCGCCCTCGCCGCTACAGGAGGCGTGGCCGTGGCGCAGGACGGCCCACGAGGCGCTCGGTCTACTACTGCTACGACCACCGAATCGTCGGCTCCCAAGGACGCAAGGACTCTGAAGCCGAACCGAAAGCCTTCTCCAAGCCCGACGCTGACCACCTCGCCGACCCTCACCCCGACGACGGCGACGCCGACCCCGTCGCCATCAGGCGGCTCTGACGTGAAGATCCCGATGCCGGGGTACGAGCGCTACCGGTTCGGTGACATCCTAATTGATGAGGCGCACAACCGTGTCTACATCACCGGGGGCGACGGCACCGAGGACCTCGTGATCACCGACCTGGACGGCGGCATCCTGCGGACCATCTGGATCGGTATGGGGGCCGCCGGGATGACGCTGAGCCCGGACGGCACCAAGCTCTACGTCGCCGCCGGCGAGCGGGCCTACATCGTGATCGTTGACACGGCGACCTACGCGACAAGCTCGTACTGGGTCGGAACACCGTACGGCGAGTACACGTGCCCACGGGACGTTGCCGTTGCGGCCGGCCAGCTGTGGTTCTCGTGGGGCTGCGACTACTCCAACCACACCGGGGGCCACGCCGCCTTTGGGGATGGCATCGGCAGGGTCGATCCGCAAACCGGCGCGTTCGAGCTGAACGCGGTCGGGTCAATCGATCAGAAGATCGGATCAGCGCTGAAGCTGACCGCCGTGCCCACCCAGCCGGACATGCTGATCGCCGGTGAGTCTGGCTCCAACCCGGCGACCCTGTACCGGTTCGAGGCCGTTTCAGACCTGCTCCAGCAGCGGGCGATCGGTTCGACCGATGGAGGCTCCGTCAGCCAGCTGGCGGTCACGCCGGACGGCACTCAGGTGATAGTCCCGTCGGGCGCGCCGTACTACCACCGGGCCTTGAGTACGTCCGACCTCACCGAGGTGCACCGGTACCCGACCGACGCGTATCCCAATGCCGCGGCCATTCGGTCCGACGGGCTTGTCGCGGCTGGCATCAATGGCGCGTACGAGAAGGATGTTTACATCTTCGAGCCAGGCGGCTCCACGCCGATCGCCACGTACGAGTTCGGGCATCTGCCGGACCAGGAGACGTGGCCACACACCCTGGTCAACGGTGGGCTGGCGGCGCATGGCGACCGGATTTATGCGCTGACCGAGCAGTACGCCGAGCCCGACACTCTGACACTGAGGATTCGCGAACTCCCGCAGTAGGAGAGGATCGGCCCTGCCGGGGTTTGATGGTCCTGGGCGTGTCAATGATCGAGCCGCCCGCAGCTCGGTCACCGCGTCTTCGATCAGGTAGCACGAGCGGTAGCAAATGTCGCGAGGGCTGCCGGGCTAGTGGGGTCAGAGATCGCGGTCGGCAGCATTCCGACCACCGTTTCGGATCACTCGGCGGACATCGTCGGATGGCATCTCGCCTCGGCGATACGCCGCAGCGGCGGCTCTTTCCGCCGCCGCAAACCGGCGCGCACGGTCGGCGTGCTCGGCCGCGTCCGGAAGGTGCTTCGCCGCCTGCTGGTGGACGTCGGCGCCCATTTCCAGGGCACGGGCGACGGCGTCGGCCGTGCGCGCCAAGGCCGCGAACTTGGCGGGCAGCCGGTCTGCGATCTCCTGCTCTCGCTCCGGCGTTCGGCGTTCGGCACCGTCCTCCATAGGGATCATTCTCTCTCGCGCCGGACCGCTTCACTCCCGGCCCGGCGGTGGGCCACCGCGACACCGGCGACGCCGGGCATCCCCTTCGCGGCCCGGTGTGCAGCGGAACGGCGGTTATGGAGCGCGGTGGCTGTTCTGCGCGCGTCAGAACAGCCACAGCGCTCCATAACCGCCACCACGCTCCCCACGCGTGGGTGCGCCCGGCATGCCGACCGGCAGGCGGTACGGTCAGCGGTGTCCCCCGGCCGACCGCCCGGCACCGCCAAACATCCCGCGCGGAGCGCCTCACCCCTCCGAATGCGCACAAGCAGAAGCCGCCACATGGACTCACAAAGACTGCCGAAACTCGGCGGCGCGCGGTGACAGCGATGTGCAACGGCATGGAGTAGACCCAGCTCGTGGGAGCAATGTGGCAGACGATCTTGCGAATCGCCGCTACCGGCCCTCTCTCAGATGACAGCGGCGGCCGTCGCCGACGGTCCGATGCGAGGTCAAGGAGGTTCTGGCTCGATGTGCTGTGCATGGTTCGTTGCTTGTACCGCTCAGGGCCGACGAGGTCATCACGGTCGCTGCGCTTCTTCGATCTCCCGCTGGTCCGCCGCGCGGTCGCGGTCGTCCACTTGCCGTTCTCGCTCGTCCAGCTCCTGCTCGCGCAGGTCCAGCCGTCGCTCGCGCTGGTCGGTGTCGCGGTCGCGTTGGTCGGCCTCGTCTTCGCGCCGGTCGAGCCATGCCTCACGGGCGGCGCCGTCACTGCGCAGTTTTGCGTGTAGGGCGGCTCGGCTGTCGCGCATCTCCGCGTCGATCTCGCGTTGGTCCGCAAGCGCCTCCCGCTGGTCGGTGCCCGCATCCCTGTCGGTCATGGCTCATCATAAGTCCGGCCACGAGCCGACGGCCCCCGCTGTAAATGATCATCACGGTGACGATGCTGGGCGCGGCCTGGGCCCGCTCGGCCATCTCCCTCCCGATCAACGGCGAGGAGGGCGGCGGCCTCGAGCCGGGCCCGCGCCGCCCGGCATCCCCGTCGACCTTCGTCCGAAACGTGGAACGACAGCGGCCGCCTGAGCAAGGTGGTGCAACCACTATCTCGACCCGATACCCTGCGGTGTCTGCGAGCGAATCCCGTCTCGTACGGCGCGCCTGTCGGCCCCTAAACGCGGAAGCGGCCGACCAGATCTCGTAGTTCGTCGCTCATCCGGGTGAGGTGGCCGGCGGCCTGTTGGGCGTGGGCGACGCCGGCGGTGGTGTCCCGGGCGGCGGTGGCGACGCTGGTGATGTTGGTGGCGATGTTGCTGGTTGCGGTGGCGACCTCGTTGACGGAACGGCCGATCTCGCTGGTCGTGGTGGATTGCTCCTCGACGGCGGTGGAGATGGTCACCTGGTACTCGTTGATCTGCTCGATGACGCCGGCGATCTCCTCCATGGCGGTGGTGACGCCGGTGGTATCGCTCTGGATGGCGGCGACTCGGCGCGCGATGTCCTCGGTCGCCCGGGCGGTCTCCTGGGCGAGATCCTTGACCTCGGTGGCGACAACCGCGAAGCCCTTGCCGGCGTCACCGGCGCGTGCCGCTTCGATGGTGGCGTTGAGGGCGAGCAGATTCGTCTGCTCGGCGATCGACGTGATGACCTTGACGACTTCGCCGATCTCGCGGGACGACTCGGCGAGTTTCGCCACCGTGGCACCGGTGGTCTGGGTGGCGGTCACCGCGTCGGTGGCCACATGAGCAGCCTGAGACGCGTTGTGCGCGATCTCGCGGATCGAGGCGCTCATCTCGTCGCCGCCGGCGGCCACCGTCTGCACCGTCTGCGACACCTCCTCGGAGGCGGCGGACACGGTGCCGGCTTGCGCGGCGGTCTCTTCGGCGGCGGCGCCTATCGCGGTGGCGGTTTCGGTGAGCTGCTTCGAGGCGGCGGCCAGGGTCTGCGCGTTCTCGACGACGGAGCGAACGACACCGGCCATCGCGGCCGTCGAGGCGTTCAATGCATGACCGAGCTGCCCGACCTCGTCGTTGGCGCGGATCGGCACGGTGACGGTCAGGTCACCGCCCTCAACGCGGCGCAGCGCAGCCACCATGGCGTGGAGGGGACCACGGATGACGCGGGCGACCAGCAGGCCCAGGACAGCGGCGACGAGCGTACCGACCACGATAACGATCATCAACAGAGTGCGCGCGCCTTCGTAGGTGCGCTGCGACGCGGCGGCGGCCGTCGCCGCCTGTTCGGTCTCCATCCGCTCCATCGGCGCCAGCGCGTCGCTGACCTCGTCGAAGGCGGAGTCGAGTGGGCCTTCCTCGATGGCCGCGATCCGGTTCACGTCACTTCTTCGACTGACCGGGATGAACTGGTCGAACGCCACGCCGTAGAATTCTTCCAGCGCGGCGTTGAACTGTTGCCTGGTTTGTTGCTCGGATGAATTGGCGGACGTTGCGGCGTAGTCGGCCCAAAGGGAGTCAATCTTGTCGCGGAATGCGGCCAATTCCTCCTCGCGCTGGCGCATATCGGCGTCGGATCGGGTGACAGCGTGACGTAAGAGGGTCGCGCGCAGCTCGTTCACCGTACCGTCAATCTCGGCAAGTTGCCTGCTGGGTACAAGATTGCGCTGGTAGATGCCGCCGCCGACCTCGTTGACGTCCCCCAGTTTGACCAGAGCCACCCATCCCACGAGCAACGCCGCGGCCGCGCCGACCGCAACCGCGGCCAACACCTTCCAAAGCACCGGTAGATGGCGTAGAGACCAGCGCCGGACACCGCCGGCACCAATTTCCGAAATAGTCATTGCGATTCGGCTCCCGTCCATCATCCGCATGCTTACCGCGATCCGCTAGGCCTTGACGACACTCCGTTGTTCTCGAACCACCGTCATGTGTAGTCATCCCATCCAGCGGACGGGTGAGCCGAAGAGCGGGACCCTCTTCCAGGCAGCGTCGAGCCGGCGAGGCTCTCGACAAGCGACATCGAGATCGCGCACGACCACAACGTATGACTGGCGAGGCGATCGTGGAGGCCTTTCCGGTAACTCGAGGGCACGTGCGCGCGAAGATGAACAGCCAGACTCGCCTGCTCCCCGACGGCGCCGCCTTGATTCGCGGTGGTGGGTCAGGTCTGCCGCGCCGCGGGCAAGGTCTGCCGCGCCGCGTTGAGGTTCTCCAGCAGGCGAAGCCATGCCTCGCTGGCGGTCGGGTAGCTCGGCACCACGTGCCACAGGACCGGGAGGGGGATCTTGCCGACGACGGCCATCGTCGCCGAGTGGGTGAGCTCGGCGACGCCCGTACCGACGAAGGTGGCCCCCACGAGCACATCAGATGACCGGTCCAGGACGAGCTTGGCGCGGCCGACGTAGGTTTCGCGCAGTACGTAGGTGCCGGCGAGCTCCGCCAGGTCGTACTCGACCACCTCGACGTCCAGGCCCCGCTCGCGTGCCTCGGCCTCGGTCAGGCCGACCGCTCCGACCTCGGGGTCGGTGAAGATCACCTGCGGCACCCGGCCGTCGTTGACGACGTCGGCATGGGCGCTGTACGGCCGGTCGTCCAAGGGCTGACCCGCCGCCCGGGCGGCGATCACGGCGCCCGCGATTCGCGCCTGGTACTTGCCCATGTGGGTCAGCATCGCGCGCCCGGTCAGATCCCCGATGGCGTAGAGCCAGCCGCCGGCCACGCCGGTCACGGTCAGATGGTCGTCGACCGGGACGGGCGCGCCCGGCTCCAGGTCCAGGCCGACGGTCTCGAGTCCGATTCCGTCTGTGTTGGGTCTGCGGCCGGTCGCCACCACGATCTCGTCGGCGACGACCGCATCACCGTCACTCAAGGTCACGGTCACCTCGCCGCCATGCACGTGCCCGACGCTCGGGTCGTTTACCTGATGCCGGCTCACCGCCGCGGGCGAGGTCCGGAACCGGACGTCGACGCCGGACTCGCGGAGGCCGGCCGCGACGAGCTCGCCTGCGAACGGCTCCACCTTGGCCAGCAGCCGCGCCCCCCGGTGTACCACGGTGACCTCGGCGCCCAGCCCGCGCAGCCAGGTCGCTGCCTCACAGGCCACCACGCCCCCGCCGATCACCACCACGCGGGAAGGCACCTCGTGGAGGTTCGTGACATCGCGGGAGTTCCACGGCCGTGCCTCCGGCAGCCCGGGTACGGGCGGGACGAGCGGCGTGCTGCCCGTGTCCAGCACGACGGCGCGCCGGGCGGTCAACCTGCGCTCATTCCCCTCCGGATCTATCACGACCACGGCACGCTCACCGTCGAGACGTCCCGTGCCACGCACCACGTCGATACCGGCGCCGAGTGCCCATCGCACCTGCGAGGAGTCGTCCAGATGGTGCACCACAGTGTCCCGGCGCGCGAGCACCGCCTCGACGTCGAGGTGACGATCGGCCAGAAGCCTGCTCACCCCGGGTAGGTCGCGCCCGATGGAGAGGACCTCGACCGGGCGCAGCAATGCCTTGCTCGGCATGCACGCCCAGTACGAGCATTCCCCGCCGACAAGCTCCTTCTCGACGATGACCGCCGTCATGCCGGAGAACTGCGTCGCATATTGCGCGGCGTTCTCGCCCGCCGCAGCGCCCCCGACCACGATCACATCCCATTCGGAACGGTCGGGGTCGACCGACGCGCCCATCACGCCACCGCCTCGAGCGGCACGGGGAACTGGCTGTACATCTGGCCCTCCGTCCATCGGCATCACGGCCGTCCAGCGCCCTTGGCTGGCCGGAATCACAACCGACACCATGCCAACAATCGCCGCGCCACCATAGCCCTGGCCGCGTGCCGGGCCGGTATCCCGTCCTGGCGGTGCCATCCCGGCGACACGAAGAGCCGGACGCCGTCGCCTTCGCCGACAACCAGCCACGAGGAAAGCCGACGGCCCGGATTGCACGGTCGCCCGAGCCAGGCATCAATGCACCGCGAAGGCCGGCCGGCTCCCCGGGCAGTTCCGCCAGATGTGTATGCGGCGTCACCCCGTTCGGCCGAGAAGGGCGGCCCTTCAGCCAGCACCGGGTGCCGCCCGTCCGTGGTCAACTACGGACCCCGAGTCCTCATGGGACACTCATCGACGGAATTGAGCACGCATGCCCGAGTGGGAGTTTGTGAAGATCAACTATGCCCAGGAAGGCAGCACGTCTAAACCCGGGACGATGATCTGGTCGGCGGCGATCAAGTGGCCCCATGCCGATCGCCTCGACATTCGCGAAGAGGTCCGGATCGAAGACGTGCTCAACGAATTGAACCGCCAAGGGTGGGAACTGGTGAGCCAGGAGCCGGCGCTGGGCATCAATTCGACCGATTACACGCTGAAACGCCGGCGAAAGTGAGCTCAAGGAGCCCGCCGGGGGGCAGCGCCACCAGGTCAGGCGTCCGGAGCGTCGGTGACAATCCAGTGCCCGACGGCCCGGTACTCGGAATCGTAGATCTGCGATCCGGCACCCTCGGTCAGTTCCACCTTGTCCATCGCGCCGCCCCAATACCTGAGGATGCGGCCGAGTTCTCTACCCGCCTCACCCTCGAAACGGTCCATATCCACCTCGAGAATGAACTTCATCAGTCGCCTCCGGCCAGAAGTTGTCACGGCAGGGCGAAAGAGTCGCATGCCGCCGGGGGTACCTCAAGGGGGGGCTCACGATGCCGCCAAGGCCTCGGTCGGCGGTAGCAACGAGGCACGCACCGCGGGATAGAGACCGGCCAGCGCGCCGATCAGCACGGTGGCGCCGACGCCACCACCGAGCACCCACGCCGGTACGACGGTCGGCCACGCCTGCCACAGCGAGTAGAAGAACGTGACCCCGGAACCGAGCAGCACTCCGCCGGCGCCGCCCAACAGCGACAGCAACAGGGACTCGGCGACGAACTGCGTACGGATCTGCCCCCGGGTCGCGCCGAGTGACCGCCGCAGCCCAATCTCGGCGCGCCGCTCGAGCACCGAGATGACCATCGTGTTGGCCACGCCGATGCCGCCCACCAGCAGCGCCACCGCGCCGAGCCCGAGCAGCAGCGCGGTGAACGTACGGTTGGTGGCCCGCCGCGCGGCGAGGGCGTCAGAGGGCCGGGACACCTCCACCTCGTTGGGTGCCTCCGGATTGGCGGTCGCGGCGAGCACCGACCGCACCGCCTCCACCTGTTCGTCGTCGGATCGCGTGTAGACGGTTGTCGGATGGCCGTCGAAACCGAGATAGGTCGCCGCGGCCGCCCAGCCGACCAGGGCGGACGAGTCGAGTTCCGGCGCGAGCGGAACCGGATCGAGCACCCCGAGCACCGTGAACCAGCGGCCGCCGAGCAACACCTGCGGTCCGGCCGCGCCGATGCCGAGCCGTTCAGCAGCGGCCGCTCCGAGCACCACGGCCGGGTACCGCGCGGTGGCCGCGTTCAGCCATGTGCCCGTCGCGAGCGTGGCGCCCACCGTACGGGGCAGATCGGGCTGAGCGGCCTGCACCGAGATGCCGCCGGTCTCCACCTCCGCGATCCGGTCGTTGCGGTAGACCCGCGCGTCGGTGACGCGGCCGATCGCCGCCACCTCGTACACCGGGCCGATCCGGGAGATCATCGCAACCGACTCGTCGGGCAGCGTGGCGCTGTCGCCGAACATCGTGTCGCCGGGCGCGACCGTGAGCAGGTTCGTCCCCAGCGCGGCGAGCTGCTGGTCCAGATCGGCGCGGCTGGACGAGGAGATGCCCACCACCGCGGTCATCGCCGCGATGCCGATCGCGATGCCGAGCGCGGAGAGGAACGCGCGGAGCGGGCGAGCACGTAGCCCGGTACCGCCGACGCGCAGGACGTCCGAGACCCGTAACCGGGCCGGCGTCAGACCGGAATGATCGACCACGGTCACTCAAACCACTCGCCCGTCGCGCATCAGCACGTGCCGCGGAACGCTCGCGGCTATCTCCCGGTCGTGCGTGATGACCAGGACCGTGGTGCCGGCCGCGTTCAGCTCGTGCAACAGCTCCATCACGCCCGCGCCGGACACCGAGTCCAGGTTCCCGGTCGGCTCGTCGGCCAGCAGCAGCGCCGGCCCGCCGACCACCGCCCGGGCCACCGCCACGCGCTGCCGTTCACCGCCGGAAAGCTGATGCGGGCGGTGTCCGAGGCGTTCACCCAGGCCGACCCGGACCAACGCGGCCGCGGCGAGCCGCTTGCGCTCCTTCTCCGGTACGCCGCAGTACAGCAGCCCGTCGGCCACGTTGCTCACCGCATCCCGGCCGGCCGCGAGATGAAAATGCTGGAACACGAAGCCGATCCGGCGCGCCCGCAGGGCGGCGAGCTGCCGGTCGCTGAGCAGTGCCACGTCGTAGCCGTCGATCCGGACGCCACCGGCGGACGGCCGGTCCAGCGTGCCGATCAAGTGCAGCATGGTGGACTTGCCGGATCCGGACGGGCCGACGATCGCGACGAACTCGCCGTGGCGGACGCGCAGGCTGACGTCGTCCAGCGCGGTGACCCCGCCGGGGTACGCCTTGCGGACCCGCTCCAGCTCGACGACGGCGTTCATGCGGCAACTCCCACGACCGTGCCCGCCACGATGCCCGTACCCGACACCTCGACCTTCCCGCCGGCGAACAGGCCGGTCTCGACCGCGACGATCCGGGTCGTACCACCGTCCACCACCTCGAGGCCATAGCCGCCCTCGGCCAGTGCCAACAGCGCGGCCACCGGCACGGCCAGTACGTCCTCCCGTCGCGCGACCGTGAACGCGACGTCCACGGATGCCCGGTCCAGGCCCTTCGGTGCCTTGCCGGCCGGGAACGACACGGTCACCTGGATCTTGGTGACGTCCTCCTCACCCTGACCCGCGGCGGTTTCCACCACGGTCTCCGCGTCGGTGATCTTCCCGGCGGTGGCCGAGCCGTCCGGCAACGTCACCCGGACCGCGGCGCCGACGTCCGCCAGGCGCTGATCGGCGATCTCGAGTTCGACCGTGGCGATCCGGGCCGTGCCCGTGGTGCGGATCAGTTCCGTGCCGGGCTGCACGACGGCGCCCACCGCGGCGGTTTGGCTGTCCACCCGGACCGCGCCGGCCGCGTACACCACCTGTGCCGGGTCGACCGCGCCGGTCTCGGCGACTCCCAGATCGTCCTGCCACTCGCGGACGGCGTCCGCCGTGGCGTCGGTGTACTCGTCGTCCACTGTGAACCCGCGGTAGCCGAGCGACCGAAGGTTCCGTTCGAGCTGCTCGACGTCGCGACCCTCCGAACCCCTCGCGAGCCTCCGATAGGCGGGGAGCCGGCCGTACAGCAGAACCACCGGGTCGTCGTCGATCCGGTAGAGGGACCGGCCCCGGCTGACCGTGGCGCCCCGGGCGGCGAGCGCGGTCAGGGTCCCACCCGAGCGGGCGGCGACCGCTGTCGTTTCGCCGTACCCCAGATCGCCGTTGTGTGTCTGCGTGTCGACCAGCGTCTCGCGCGTCACCTCCGCGGTGGCCGGCGGCATCGCGTCCGGGGTATCGCTGCTGCCCGCCGCGTCCGGGAGCCCGGCCACGACCGCGGTCGCGGCCGCCGCGCTCACCGTGAGCGCGGCGAGGATGCCCAGCTTGACGCGCCCGGTCACGAGTCGGTCTCGCGGTTGGTCGACGGGCCCTCCCCGCCCGGCGGCGGGGACGGGCGGAGCCGTGCACACGCCGCCTCGGCCGCGTCGAAATCCGGGTCGCCGGGGCCGTTGCCGAGTTTGCGGCTGTCCAGCATGATTCCGCCGTCGGCGGCCGGGTCAGGGAAGTTCGGCACGCCGTTCTCGCGCATGCATTTGGCCATCTGCCGCATCTGCTCCAGCGTGGCGGCATCCAACTTCGGGGGCTCGCCGCCGTTCGGCAGGTGCTGCTTGCACGCCTGCATCGCGGCGTCCACCTTGCTCCGGTCCTGGCCCTTCGGGATCTGGATCCGCACGCCCCGCTGTCCGGGCTCGGGATCGGAGAACCAGCTCAGCCCGTGCTCCCGCATGCATTGTGCGAACTTCAGAGCGTCTCCCTTATCGGCAGCGGCAGCCGCGCTCGCCGTGGGCCCGATCCCGCCCGCCGTGGCCACGCCGTCTCCACCGGTCTCCTTCGCGCAGCCGGCCAAGGCCAGTAACACCACCGCGGGCAACACCGCTTTTCGCATGTCGGCACCTCTCATCGTCAGAGGAGTGCAGTCCACGCGAAGCGGGGTTTCCGGGGCGTCAGCGAAAACGATGACGCCCGGGTGACGTCACCGTCGGTCACCATGGAGGGTATGCGGATCCTGGTGGTCGAGGATGAGCCGCTGCTCGCCGACGCGGTGGCCGAAAGCCTCCGGCGCGAGACCCATGCGGTGGACGTGGTGTACGACGGCGGCGCGGCGCTCGAACGGGTGGGCGTGAACGATTACGACGTGGTGGTGCTCGATCGGGACCTGCCGGTCGTGCACGGCGACGAGGTGTGCCGCCATCTCGTGTCCACCGGCGACCCAGCCCGGGTGATCATGCTGACCGCCGCTGCCGGGATCGACGACCGGGTGGACGGGCTGGTGCTGGGCGCCGACGACTACCTTCCGAAACCGTTCGCGTTGCGGGAGCTCATCGCGCGAGTGGCGGCGCTGGGGCGACGGTCGCGGCCGGCCGCGCCGCCGGTGCTGCGCCGCGCCGGGATCAGCCTCGACCCGCACCGCCGTGAAGTGTTCCGGGACGGCCGATATGTGCCGTTGTCGCGCAAGGAGTTCGCGGTGCTGGCCGAGTTGCTGCGGGCGGACGGCACGGCGGTGTCCGCGGAGCAGCTGTTGGAGAAGGCGTGGGACGAGAACGCCGACCCGTTCACGCACGCCGTACGGATGACGATCCTGAAGTTGCGCCGCAAACTGGGTGATCCGCCGGTGCTGCTGACCGAACCGGGAGTGGGGTACCGGATTCCATGAGACTCAGGCTGACTCTGGTCTACGGCGGCCTCTTGCTGGTCGCCGGCATCGTGCTGCTCGGCGTGACGTACGTGCTGGTGTCGCAACGCCTTCCGTCCGATTTCGTCGTCCGCACCGGCGTGCCGGCCCTCCCGCCGGACACCGTGGCACCCACCCAGATCCGGCGCTACGCCGTGCTGCAGGCCCGGGACAGCGCACTGAACACCGTCCTCACCCAGGGCGCCATCGCGCTGGCCGTGGTGAGCGCCACGGCGATCGCCCTCGGCTGGCTGATCGCCGGGCGGTTGCTGCAGCCGTTGCACCGGATCACCGACACGGCCCGGCGAATCGCGTACGCGCCGGCCGGCGGTGAAGGGCTGCACGAGCGCATCGCCCTGGCCGGGCCGAATGACGAGATCAAACGGCTCGCGGACACGTTCGACCTGATGCTGGCCCGCCTCGACCAGTCGTTCGACGGCCAGCGCCGGTTCATCGCGAACGCGTCGCACGAACTGCGCACCCCGTTGACGCTCAATCGAACGCTGCTCGAAGTCGCCATGACACCCGGCTCGGTGTCGCCGGAGATGCAGCAGCTGGGTACCACGCTGCTGGCGATAAACGAGCGGCATGGGCGGCTGATCGACGGGCTGCTCGTGCTGGCCCAGTCGGAGCGCCCGATCGTCGAGAGATCATATGTGGATCTGGCGGACGTGGTGTCGCACGTCGCCGGAAAGTCCGAGGTCGATCTTTCCGAGGCGCCTACGACCGGCGACCCGATCCTGCTCGAGAGGCTTGTGCAGAACCTCGTCGAGAACGGGTGGCGGCACAACGTCCCGGACGGCTGGGTGCTGGTCCGCACCGGCCTGTGGAACGGATCGGCCGTGCTTCAGGTGAGCAATTCCGGACCCCCGATTCCGGGGTACGAGATACCGGCGCTGTTCGAGCCGTTCCGCCGCCTCGGTACCGACCGGGTGTCCGGATCCGCCGGCGCCGGTCTCGGCCTGTCCATCGTCCGGGCGGTCGCACACGCGCACGGCGGCGATGTCCGCGCCGAACCGCGGGACGGCGGCGGACTGATCGTGACCGTGACGTTGCCTCGCGCGCCGTAGACCGCGGTCCGGCAGGGGCTGAACGCGCCGGTGGTCACCACCCCGGGTTGGCGACCGGATGGGAGCTGCGGCACACCGGCGGGGCCCGGCGCGTCCGGCGGATTAGGCTGGGCGGTCTGAACTGGGCTTCGGCGCGGTTGCCCGGGCCGTTCCACGACACGAAACGGACAATGATGATCGACCAAGCCAAGGTGCGGGTCCTGCTGCTCGAGAACATCCACGCCGACGCGGTCGCGCGGCTCGAGGCGGAGGGCTACCAGGTCGAGTCGGCTCGCACCGCGCTGGACGAGGCCGAGCTGATCGAGCGCATCGAGGGCGTGCACCTGCTCGGGATCCGCTCCAAGACGCACGTCACGGCGAAGGTACTGGACGCCGCCGAGAGCCTGGTCGCGATCGGCGCCTTCTGCATCGGCACCGACCAGGTCGACCTCGCGGCGGCCGCCTCGCGGGGCATCGCCGTGTTCAACGCGCCGTTCTCCAACACCCGCTCGGTGGTGGAGCTGGCCGTCGCCGAGATCATCGCGCTGACCCGACGGCTCACCGAGAAGAACGAGCTGATGCACCAGGGCGTGTGGGACAAGGACGCGGAGGGCAGCCATGAGATCCGCGGACGCCGCATCGGCATCGTGGGCTACGGCAACATCGGTACGCAGCTGTCTGTACTGGCCGAGAACCTCGGCATGCACGTCTCGTTCTACGACACCGCGGACAAGCTCGCGCTGGGCAACGCGCACCGCTGCGCCGGCCTCGACGAGCTGCTGGCGACCAGCGACATCGTCACCCTGCACGTGGACGGCCGGCCGGGCAACGCCGGGTTCTTCGGCGCCGAGCAGTTCCGGGCGATGCGGCCGGGCAGCATCTTCCTCAACCTGTCCCGGGGCATCGTGGTCGACTTCGAGGCGCTGCGCGCGGCGCTGGAGAACGGCCACCTGGTCGGCGCCGCCATTGATGTGTTTCCGAAGGAGCCGAAGGGCCGCGGCGACGAGTTCGTCTCCGAGCTCCGGGGCCTGCCCAACGTGATCCTCACCCCGCACATCGGCGGCTCCACCGAGGAGGCGCAGTCGGACATCGGTGACTTCGTGGCGAACAAGCTGTCCCACTTCGTACGTGAGGGCAACACCACACTGAGCGTGAACCTGCCCTCGGTAGCCCTGCCCCAGCAGGAGGGCATGAGCCGGATCGTGCACGTGCACATCAACACTCCTGGCGTGCTGGCCCAGGTGAACAGCATCCTGGCGGCACACAAGGTGAACATCGAAGGCCAGATGCTGAGCACCCGCGGCGAATACGGCTATCTGATCACCGACATCAGCGGCGGGTACACCGACGAGGTGCTCGACCAGCTGCGCGCGATGGACCAGACCGTACGTCTGCGTGTGCTGTCGTGACCGGCCTCTTCGGCATCCGCGCCGGATCGTCGGCTCCCCGAGACGTCCGGATCGACGGGGATCGGGAGGCGCACCCGGCTCACGTGTCAGCTCGCCACGTGTAAGGACAGCCGGGTGATGCGGGCGGCCGCGTCGACGCTGTAGCGGTCCGGGGCATTCCAGCCCTTCGGGGTGAGGGTCGAGCCGGGCTTGACGTCGCGCACGGTCCGGTCGCCGGCCGCCACGGTTTTCGCGCCGCCGGCCAGCCGAATCCGAACCGGGTCGCCGGTCGGCGACGTCACGGAGAGGTCCTCGACGGCCCCGGTGACGCGTACCGGGACGGTGCCGGTTGCCTCGGGCAGCGTGAGGTCCACCACGCGGCTGCCACCGGACAGATCGATCGAGCTGATCCGGCCGCCGGTGAGGTCGATGATCTGCTCGTTCGCGCCACCGACGAACCGCAGCGCCCACCTCACCTTGCTGGAGAGCAACACCTCGACGACTCCGGTGGCACCCGCACCGACCGGCGATAGCAGAAGTTGGACGCGATCGTCGCTGAGCACCGGGCTGGGCACCGTGCCGGAGCCGGCGCCCGAAGTGATCCGGTAGAGGTCGGCACCCAGGTCCTGGGTGCGTACGGTGGCCTTGGTGGTCGCCGCGACCAGCTCGAACGAGGCCGCCTTGCGGGCGGCCAGCGGCGCGGTCGCGACCTTGCCGTCGGCAGATCCCGAGCCGAGCCGCAGCGCCGCGGCGAGGCTGGAGTTCTCGCCGGCGAAGAATGTGACGCCGGCCACGCCGCCGCCGATCAGCACCATCGCACTGAGCATCACCGCCGCCGCCATCACCAGCCGGGAACGGCGCCGGGCGGTGTGCCGGCGCTCGCCCCTCGACTCGGCGGTCGTCGGCCGGTCGCCCGGCACCGCGCCGATCACCGGCCACTCACCCGTGGCGGCCTGTCCGGCCGGCGCTGCCGGATCTTCGACCGGATCCGGCAGCCTCGGGACAGCCGGGGAGACCGGATCTGGGCGCGCGCCACTGATCGGGCCCGCGGTCACCCCGAACGAGACTCTTCTCGAACCGGTCGGCGCCGCACCTGACGATCGGCGGCGCTCGGTTTCCTCGTCGCGGTTGGCCCAGTGGGCGCCTGAGCGCGGCGGGAACACTGCCATGGCCACATCGGACTCGTCTGCTGCCGCACGTTCCACGCGACGTCCTCCAACCGCGCACGCGCCGACGATCTTCTCCCGGGCGCTCCGGCCATGGATACGTATCGCCGACCATCGCGGATGAATGCGGGGGTGAATTACTCGGCGTCGCGGAGCCAGGCCGCGACTGCTACTGAACCAATCCGCGCTGCCGGGCGACCGCCACCGCTTCCAGCTGGCTGTGCGCGCCGAGCTTGCCCAGCAACGCTTTCACGTGCCCGCGGCAGGTGTGCACGCTGATCCCGAGCCGCCGCGCGATGGCGCGCGGGTCGAGCCCGGCCGCCATCAACTCGAGCACCTCATGCTCACGGGCGGTCAGTCCACCGGGTCGTGGACCGGCCACCGGCGAGGTGCTGCGCAGCAACCGGGCCAGGATGTCGGTGGAGACCGTCATGCCGCCGCCGTGTGCGGTGTGCACCGCGTTGAGGACATCGCCCAACGGCCCGTTCTTCGTCAGGAATCCGGCGGCACCGGCCGCGGTCGCCCGACCGACGAGGGCCGCCTCGTTGCTGGCCGTGAGAATCACCACGCGAGTGTCCGGATAGCGGTGCTTCATCAGCTCCGCGATCGCGATGCCGTCGGCGTCGGACAGCTCCGGGTCGAGCAGCACCACGTCCGGCCGCAGCTCGCCGACCAGCGTCAGCGCTTCCTGCCCGGTGCGCGCATGCCCGACGTACCGGAGCTCGGGCTGACCACGCAGCGCGACGCCGAGCAGCTCCGCGAAGGTCTGGTGGCCGTCCACGACGAGTACGGTGATCGCCGTGTCACCCATACGCCACCTCCCTTTGAACAGTCGCCGAAGTCTATGTTCCCCCATCGGGATTCCCCGCCGTATTAACAGTCGAATCCCGTCCGCGCGCCGGGATCGACCCGGGTGCCCGGCCGCCGCGCGAGGACGCCGACCGGTTGCGGTGGCCCGATTTTCGGTGGAGCGACCCCCCTCGCTTTGAGTCTTGTCCAGAACCCCCGCCGTCCGCAAAGTGCCTCAGCATGTACGACATCCAGCTCTTCGGCCGCCTCGAGGTACGCACCCGCGGGATACGCCTCACCGGCCGCGACTTCGGCGGGGTCAAACCCCGGCACATCCTGGCATTGCTCGCGTTGCGGGGCGGGATGCGCAAGTCAGAGCTGACCGAAATGCTGTGGGACGACCGCCCGCCGGCCAACCATGTGGCCACCGTGGAGAGTTATGTCTCGCTGCTGCGGCACCGGCTCGACCCCACCGCGACGGTACGCGACTCGGTGATCACCACAAGCAACGGCGGCTACGCGTTGGCGCCGGATCGGATCAGGGTGGACGTTGCCCGGTTCGACGAGTTGGTCGCCGCGGCGAACGGTCGTACGGCTCGGCGGGCACTCCCACCGCTGACCGCGGCCGCGCACTTGGCTTGCCAGCCACTGTTGGTCGAGGAACGTTCGCAATGGGTGACCTCGGCGCGATCGCTCTACCGGTCGCGGTTGCGCGACACGCTGCTCGATGCCGCCGGGCACGCACTGGCCACCGGACGGCCACGCGAGGCACTGGCGTTGTCCAGCCGGGCGATGGAGATCCATCCGGTCGCCGAGCGCGGCTGGTCGATCGTCATGGCGGCGCACCGCGAGCTGGGCGATCGGGTGGCGGCGCTGGAGGCGTACGACCGGTGCCGGCGGGAACTGGCGGACGGGCCCGGCGTCGAACCGTCGGCCGAGACGCGGGCGCTGTTCCGGGATCTGCTCCGGGCCGACGGGGCCGGGACGGAGGTGGACGACGCGGCGACGGTGCCGGCCGCGGCGGGTGAGATCGACCGGCCGGGTACGGCGGCCGGCCTGCCGCGCCGGGCCGCGGAGCTGGCGGTGTAGGCGCTGTTACCCGGTGTGCAACCCGCCTCACGCCTGATCATCCGACGCGGGGCCAGGAACGCGGGCGGCCGTCCCTTTCACTCGGTGATCTGGCCGGCCGTCCTCTGCCGGTTCGACAGGGCACCGGGAGCGGCGAAACTGTCGTACCCGGGCGACAGACTCTGCGGGTGCTCACACCCGTGCCGCTCGTTCCGGAGATCAGCCTGTTTCTCGCCGTCCCGCACCTCGGTCTCTTCGATCTGACCGGCGGCGGGTTCCACAGCGACCAGCCGCCGCCGTTCTGGGCCTTCGCGTGGGCCGGAGGCCAAGCTCTGGCGCGCTATCTGCTGGACCATCCCGAGGTCGTGGCCGGTCGGCGGGTGCTCGACGTGGCGTCGGGGTCGGGTCTGGTCGCCATCGCGGCGGCCCGGGCCGGGGCGGCGCAGGTGGCGGCCGTCGATGTCGATCCAGAGGCGGTCGCCGCGGCCCACCGCAACGCGAAGGCGAATGGCGTCGCACTCGCACAAGACGTGCCGCGGCCCGAGGTTGTGCTGGCCGGCGACGCCTTCTACAGCGCCCGAGTGGCCGAGCAGATCATGCCGGTGCTGCGGACGGCGCGTCAGCAGGGTGCAAGCGTCCTGGTTGGCGAGCCGGGCCGGGGGTACTTCCCGGAGAGATCCTTCGACCGGCTGGCCCGGTACTCGGTGCCCGTGCCGAAGGCGCTGGAAGACGTCGAGACGCTGGTCACATCGGTGTGGGAGATGCGAAACACAATGCTTTCAGCAGCCAACAAGTTGTACGCTGCATGCATCTGATCGACTTCGAGGGACGGAAGCACGTGAGCGCGCACGATGCGGAGGACGCTACCGGCCGGCTGGCCGGCGAACTGGTGCGGTTCGCACGTCTGGGTGCACGAGCCAAGAGCATGCTCAACGTCGGCGATCTGGGTGCCGAGTTCTCCGCCCTGATGCTGCTGTTCCCGCTCCGCCATCTAGGGCCGATGCGGGTCACCGACCTGGCCGAGGTGAAGCAGGCCGATCCCTCGACGGTCAGCCGCCAGGCGGCACAGCTCGTGAAGGCCGGCCTCGCACGGCGGGAGGCCGACCCGGTCGACGGCCGCGCGTCACGGCTGGCGGTGACGGAGGCGGGCATGGCCGCTTGCCAACACCTTCACGAAGCGCGTAACGCGCTGCTCAGCAAGGCGCTGGCCGGCTGGGCTCCGGAACGGGTCGACGCGTTCGCCCGCCTCTTCGCCGAATTCAACAGCTCAGTCGAGGCATTGCTGCGCAGTGACTCGGCCGCAACGCCACGGGAGATCGCGTGAGTAATCCGAGCACCACCGGTCCCGCAGGCGGCACGACCGCCGCGCCGCCGTCCGCCGACTTCACCCACCGCCAGATCATCACGGTTCTGGCCGGCCTGATGATGGGCATGTTCCTGGCCGCGCTGGACCAGACCATCATGGCCACCGCCACTCGAACCATCGCCGATGACCTGAACGGCTTCAACCTGCAGGCCTGGGCGACGACGGCGTTCCTCATCACGTCGACGATCTCCACGCCGCTCTACGGCAAGCTCTCCGACATCTACGGCCGGCGACCGTTCTTCCTGTTCGCGATCGGCGTCTTCATCGTCGGTTCGATCCTGTGCGGCTTGTCCCAGAGCATGTACGAGTTGGCCGCGTACCGGGCCATCCAGGGCGTCGGCGCCGGCGGCCTGATGTCGCTGGCGCTGGCCATCATCGGCGACATCGTGCCACCCCGGGAAAGGGCCAAGTATCAAGGCTTCTTCCTGGCCGTGTTCGGCACGGCCAGCGTGATCGGCCCGATCCTCGGCGGCTTTTTCGCGGGCGCCGACAGGATTCTCTGGATCGACGGCTGGCGCTGGGTGTTCTACCTGAACGTTCCGATCGGAATCGCCGCCATGATCGTGGTGGCGCGGGTCCTGCACCTGCCGCACCACCGCACCGATCACCGCATCGACTGGCCGGGCGCGGTCGCGCTGATCGTCGGCCTGGTGCCCCTGCTGACCGTGGCCGAGCAAGGACGGGACTGGGGCTGGGACTCGCCCCGGGCGCTGCTCTGCTATGCGATCGGCTTGATCGGCCTGGTGGCCTTCGTGTTCGCCGAGCGCGCGTACAAGGAGGAGGCCCTGCTTCCGCTGCGGCTGTTCGGCAACCGCACGGTGGCGGTCGGCTCGATGTCCAGCACGATCCTCGGCATGGCGATGTTCGGCGGCCTGATGACCGTGCCGCTGTACCTGCAGATCGTCAAGGGCTCCACGGCCACCCAGGCCGGCTTGCAGATGATCCCGTTCGTGGTGGGCATCATGACCGGCTCGATCCTGTCCGGCCAGCTCATCGCACGCACCGGCAGGTACCGGATCTTCCCCATCGTGGGCAGCATCCTGATGGGGACGGCGCTCGGCCTGTTCGCCACCATCGGCGCGGACACGCCGCTCTGGCGCACCATGCTGATCATGGTGCTGATGGGTGTCGGCCTGGGCGGCAATATGCAGCCGATGATCACCGCTGTGCAGAACGCGGTGTCCCCACGCGAGATCGGCGTGGCGACCAGCACCGTGACCTTCTTCCGCTCGATGGGCGGCACGCTCGGCACCGCGATCTTCCTGTCGGTACTGTTCAACGTCCTGCCCGGCAAGATCAGTGAGGCGTACCGCACGGCCCAGGCGACGCCCGAGTTCCAGGGGGCGCTCGCTGCCGACCCGAACCAGGGCAGAATCCTGCAGCAGGCCACCGGCGGCACCGCACTGAACGACACGTCGTTCCTCAGCCGGCTCTCCGACGCGGTGGCACACCCGTTCAAGGTCGGCTTCTCCGACGGCATCCACATCGTCTACCTGATGGCCTTGGGCGTGATGGTGATCGGGCTGGTCGTGGTGCTGTTCCTGCCGGAGATCCCGTTGAGCACGCGGTCGGCACAGCAGCAGCGCGCCGCCGACGCGCTGGCCGCGCAGAACAGCGACGGCGTGCCGGGCGAGGTCGGCGCCGGACCGGACGCCGGGGTGCCGGGCGAGGTCGGCGCCGGACCGGACGCCGGGGTGCCGGATTCCGACCCGGTCACGGTCGGCAAGGATGGCGGCGGACCACACCGCTGACTCCGGTCGGCCGGCCACCTCGACGGGTGGTGCGGTCAGGCCTCGACGGCGTTGCGGGCGGCGGCGGACATCAGGCGTTCGGCCACGGAGTGGCGGTCCATGCCGAGGCGCTGTGCGGTCTCGCGAAGGACATCGTAGGCGTCGCGAACGCCGCACCCCCGCTGAGCCATGATGACGCCGGCCGCACGGTCGACGATGGCGCCGTCGCGGAGGACGTCCCGGCGGGTCAGCTCGGCGAGCAGAACCTCGGCCTGGTTGACCATGGCCATCGCGCTGAGCAGCAGATCCGGGTCGATCCCGTGCGGCCGCGCCACGAAGAGGCTGAGCGACCCCACCGACGACCGTTGCAGGTCGAGCGGGATCGCGGCCACCGAGTGGACGCCGTGGGCACGGGCGCAGTCGGCCAGCGCCGGCCACCGGGCGTCGTGGGGAAGGTCGTGTGCGGTGACCAGAGCGCGGGTCCGGGCGGCATCGAGACCGGGGCCCTGACCGTGTGCGTACTGGAGGTCGTCGAGGGCTTGGGCCGGCGGCCCGGAAACCGCGAGGGTGAGCGGCTCGCCATCGGCGATGAGCGTGACCGAGCAGCGCAGGACGCCGGGTACTGTGCCCGCGGCGAATACCGCGAGCCGGTGGAGGGCCTGCGGGAGGTCGTTCGAGCCGAGCAGGCGGACGGAGAGTTCATGCAGGAGTCCGGCAAGTTCCACCGGGTGGGGTCCGGATGGGAGGCCGGGTCTCCGCGGGGCCTCGCCGTCGCCGCGGGAGTCCCGGCCGGCCTCGGGCGATTCCGGAGATGACGACCGGGCCTGCTGCTGGGTCGTCGGTGCTCGCGCCGCCGGTATGTTCGCAGGCGCCGGGGCGGGCGCCTCTGATCTGGTCACCGGCGTGGCACGGCGGGAAGCTGGGCGGCCACGACGGCGTCGCGGGACAGACACCCGACGGATCCTGCCATGGTCGATGTCGGACACGATAGGTCTGACCCCCTATCGGGTGTCTTCGCCTGGTGTGACCGTCTGTGCGGACGTGCGGTGGTCCAGGAACGAATCCGGCGCGGCGGACTGGTCCGCTTCCCGTTCGTCCGACTCTTCGAGGATGGCCTCGGCCTGCGCCTGCGGGTCGGCGCTGCCCACAGTTCGCTCCTCGGGGAGCAGGTCGGCCGCGCGGCGCTCGGCACGCTGGTCTCGTACCGGGCCGCCTGCCGCACCATCGTCGCCGGAGCTGCCGTGCAAGCCAGCGCGGTGGTCCGCGGAGAAGCCGGGGCCGTCGTCGGTCGCGAAGCCGGGGCTTTGGTCTGTCATGAAAGATCAATACCCACCGGACGGCAGGCCCGAACACTGTGACGGCTCGGCCCGAGAAACGAATGCGCCGCCCCCGGGAGATCCCGAAGACGGCGCGGATGTCGGCGTGCATGTCGCCTCGCGGCGAAAGGCTCAACACGGCTCCAGCCGAACGGTAGTCCGTGAAGGCGAATGGGGTGAGGCCCGGGGACACTGGACACACCGACATCTGTTCTCAACGGTCGACCAGCGAGGCGGATTCCTGGAGGAGTTGTGACGCGGGCCACAGCGTTTGTCCGGCTGGGAGTCGGGTAGTCGGTTATCCGTGACCGACGACCGAGGTGTGCTGGACGAGTTCCTGGACGCTGCGTACACCGGTCATGAACGCCTCAGCAGCGCGGACCTGCAACGCAGCGCGATCGCGGCGGATCTGCCGGCGACCGCGCTGACGCGGATCGACGCATTGCCCGAAGGCGAGTACGCCCAGGACGAGGCATCCGAGGCTCTCGGCGGAACGGCGTGAGCCGGTAGCGGCTGAGAGGCCCCTCGTCATGCCTTGCTGTGCGAGATCACGCTTGGGCCGGTGAGCGGCCGTTGAACGACGGCTCGGTTTGATAGGCGTGGCGGCGCGGGTCGCCCTCAGCGGCCTCCTTGGAGATCGAGTACGCCATCTGGAGGAAATCGGACGCCGCGGTGGCGGTCATCGCCATGGCCGTGAGCCGGGTCAGGCGCGGCGACAGCACCAGGCCCCCGGTCAACGCGGTCGCCACCCACACCGCCAGGCAGAACGGGCAGGTGACCAGCTCACCCACCGAGTGACGGATCGAGCTGCCCTGGTCGCGGACCTCCTCGTTGACCTCGGCCGCGCCGCCGGGTTCGGCGTACCGGACGAACGGCGCCCGCAACGGGCTCGTCACCGAATCCTTGGCGAGCAGCCGGCTCAACTTGTGCGTAGCGATCGAGATCAGCACCACGTCCTGCGCCGACGGCCGCTCCGGAACCTCCCGCCCGGTCACCTTCGCGGCCGCGGCGAGGCTGGCGGCCAGCGCGCCGAACGCGCCCATCGCGACCACATAGCCGTCCAGCGGCCGGTGCTCGTGCGGCGCGTACGCTCGGCGCAGGCCGGTCAGCTTCTCGCGGACGGTACTCAGCATCGAAGATCCCCTCAGAAGTCCTGGGTCAGGCGATTCGGGTCGACCTCGCGGCCGGGATGACGGGCCAGATACTCGGTCTCCAAGTCGGCCGTACGCCGCAGGTGGTTGTCGAGCGCGGCGTCGGGGCCGTACCGCAGCGTGTCAAGCCGCGTACGGTGCAGGCTGGCCAGTTCGCGGAACAGGTCGTCGTCGGAGAGTCCGGCCGGGTCGATACCGATCTCGGAACCAACCAGGTCCTCGTCCATGAAACCATCTCCCACTCTCGTCGAAGCGTCCTGTGCACCGTTGCCCGGGCGGGCTGACCGCAAAACCCGCGGCTACGCTGAGGAACATGAGGGGGCTGTGGACGCCTGCGTGGCTCGCCCGCCACGCGATCGCTCTCGTCCTCGTCACCGGCTTCTTCGCCCTCGGCTGGTGGCAGTACACCCGCGCCACCGGTGGCAACGCGCTCAGCTGGGGCTACACGTTCCAGTGGCCGGTCTTCGCGCTGTTCGTCGCGTTCCTGTGGCTACGGGAGGTGCGGCACGAGTTGCGCGACGGCGACCAGACCCCGGGGCCGCCGGAATCCGCGGAGCAGCAGGAACGGCGCCGCCCGGGCGAGCCTGTTACCGTCGGCCGGCCGATCCGGGCACCGAAGCGTCCCGCCGCGGGGACCGACGCGGACGACCCGGAACTGGCCGCGTACAACGACTACTTGTCGTGGCTGGCCGCCCATCCGGAGGCCCGGCCCGGCGACTACCCCGGTACCAGACGGCCGAACAGTCGGGCGGCCGGCAAACCACAAGCCGAGTAAGGACGAGCGCCGTGCAGGGAGCCCTCACCCGTTACCGGATCATCGCCTGGATCGTCGGCGTGGTTCTGATCGTGCTGGTCTTCATCGGCATGCCGCTGAAGTACCTGGGCGACAACGACGCGGTGGTGGCCGGCGTCGGCCCGGCGCACGGCTTCCTGTTCATCCTGTACGTGGCGGCCACGTTCGATCTGGGACGGCGCGCACGCTGGCCGCTGCGCCGAATGGTGCCGGTCATGCTCGCCGGCACCATACCGTTCCTGTCCTTCTGGGCGGAACGGAGGGTGACTTCCTGGATTAGAAACCGCGATTCCGTAAAATCGGACACGTCCGATTCGAATCACGCTCTGAATGCGTGACAATGCGCGTTGCAATCGGCTGGCCGCGATTAACTTAAGTCACTCTCAAGACGCTTGCTTATCTTTCTTACGCCGATAAGTTTGTGCGGTTGGCCCGGTCCGCAGCCACAGTTTCGGTGGCGCTGGGCCAACGCCGCCGAATCGTCGCGGCGAGCACCATGCCGGTCCTCCCCGGACCTGCACATACGCCCGTCCGACGAACCGGGGAACCACCGCGCAGCACCGGGGTGAATCCGCGCAAGCGGTAGGGCCATCTTCCGCCCGAACCCGTCAGCTAACCCGGTAGGCGGCCGGCGGAAGAAAGGCCGTACTGCGTTGTCACACGCCCGCACCAGTCTTCCCAGGGTGGGGCTTCGGGCCCTCGCGGTCGCCGTCCTGGCGGTCGCCATCACCGGAAGTGGCGCGACGGTAGCCCAGGCGGAGCCGTCCCCCAGTGACATCAACCAGAGGATCGACAAGGCGTCCGACCAACTCGAGGACGTCGTCGAGTCGTACAACGCGATGCGCCTCAGCCTGGCCAAGACCAAGGCCGCGGAGAAGAAGCTGGCCGCGTCGCTCGGTCCGGCGAAGGAAGCCCTCGAGGTGGCCACCGCGCAGGTCGGCACCATCGCGGCGATGGCGTACAAGCAGGGTCAGATCGGGACGATGAACATCGTGCTCGAGGGCTCGGGCACCCTGCTCGACCGGATCAGCGTGCTGGATCAGATGTCCCGCAGCCGGCAGCGCGAGATCGACATCTTCACCGCGACGGCGCGGAACTACACCGACCGGCAGGCCGCGCTGAAGTCCACCCAGGCGAAGCAGACCGCCCAGGTCGAGGAGCTGGGCCTGCGCAAGAAGAAGATCGAGGCGGACATCAAGAAGCTGTACGCCATGCGTACGGCCGCCTACGGTTCGGCGACCGAGAGCGGCAGCCGGTACACCGGCAGCATCCCGTCCATCCCCGGTTCGGCCGGCACGGCGGTGAGGTACGCGTACAACGCGATCGGGAAGATGTACGGCTGGGGCGAAGACGGCCCGGACCGGTACGACTGCTCGGGCCTGACCATGGCGGCCTGGCGCGCAGCGGGCAAGTCGCTGCCGCACAACGCCGCAGCGCAGTACAGTGCGACGGCCCGGATCAGCCGCGCCGACCTGCAGCCGGGCGACCTGGTGTTCTACCGCAGTCTGGGACACGTCGGCCTGTATGTTGGCGGCGACATGATCATCGACGCCTACCGCACCGGAGAGCCGGTGCGAAAGCGGTCCATCAACATCATGCCGCCGTACGGCTACGGCCGGGTGCGCTAGGAACCCTACGAAAAAGGCCCGGTCCCTTGCGGGATCGGGCCTTTCGTCATCTCTATCAAGCAGCCTGCAGGCCCTCGGCCCGGGCCAGCTCACGCAGCCGGCCCAGCGCCTGGATCTCCAGCTGGCGGATCCGCTCGCGGGAGAGGGAGAACCGCGAGGCGACCTCGGTGAGCGAGTGCTCTCGACCGTCCTCGAGGCCGTACCGGGCCCGCATGATGCCGGCCGACCGGTCGTCGAGATGGTTGAGCAGTCCCTCGATGCGCGACCGCTCCAGTGCGGTCAGCACGATGTCCTCGGGCGACGGGGCGTCGCCGTCGGCCACCAGGTCGCCGAGGTTGGTGTCGCCGTCGTCGCCGACCGGGGTGTCCAGCGAAACCGTGTCCTGCGCCCAGCGGGTGAGCTCGTTGACGCGCTCCACGTTCACGCCCAGCGCGGCCGCGATCTGCTCCGGCTCAGGGTCGGCGCCGAGCTCGCGGACGAGCTGGCGGGTGACGTTGCGCATCCGGTTGACGTCCTCGACCAGGTGCACAGGCAGGCGCACGGTGCGCTCCTGCTGCGCGATGGCCCGGCTGATCGCCTGACGGATCCACCACGTCGCGTACGTCGAGAACTTGTAGCCGCGCTCGTAGTCGAACTTCTCCACGGCGCGGACCAGGCCCGTGTTGCCCTCCTGGATGAGGTCCAGCATCGGCATGCCGGAACGCACGTAGCGCCGCGCGATCGATACGACCAGGCGCAGGTTCGCGCGGATAAAGAGGTCTTTCGCCCGCTGCCCCTCGGTTACCAGCCGCTCGAGTTCCTCCCGGCTCACCCCACGGCGGACCTCACCCTCGTCGAGCAGGTGCTCGGCATAGAGGCCGGCCTCGATAGCCTTGGAGAGGTCGACCTCCCTGGCGGCGTCCAACAGTGGCGTCCGGGAGATCTCGTGCAGGTAGACTCCGACGAGGTCACGCTCCTCGGCGACCTCATCAGTCCGCATCACGGTGTTCTTCTCCACGTTGTCCACGGTCCCCTCGTTGCCATCACTAGCCCTGTTACGGGCGGTGCCTACGTCCATCAGCCCTCCCGTAACGTCCGCAGTTCGAGTCTTTGCAGAACTACCCCTGCCACAAACACAACAGATGACCCCCTGCGGTGATTCCGGCTGGTGGGTCGAAAGTGTCACGAATGCCTGAGCGCCGGCTGAGAGCCGCGTGCATACTTACTGAAGATGGCGCTCACTCGGGTATTCGGGGCCGCATCCGGCGTTGGATACGTGGACACACGCATACCCGTCGCCCGCTACATGACACCATCGGCCCCTCATCCGTCACAGCGACGCTCATCACGACCAGCCCTGCGATGCTCGTCACTACCCAGTACGGCCGGACGGCCATTTGGGTTCATTTGCGGGCTCGATCGTTTCCAGCAGGCCCGATGCGAACACCGCGCAGCCGCCCCCTCTCCACGCCGAGCGGGGCCACCAGCCACAATGCGGCAAGCTGCGCCGCAGTTCACTCGCCCGCGCGAGTGACACACGAGCGAGGGACGATGATTGCTCTCAATGCCGTGGGCCGCGAGCGAATTCATTTGCCGGCAGTGACGAACACCACATGATTGTCGGCGTACTGATCACGCGTGGCCGGGGCGATCGGAGCCGGAACCGGTAGGTGGGCACGGATGGCCGCGGCCACCTCGTCCGGCGTGCCGTTGGCGTCGATCACCACGAACTCCGCGAACTCGGGCAGCGAGCGGTACGCCGCCGCGGCCGAGTACAGGAAACTCATCTCCTCGTGGTCGTAGCCGCGGCGCTCGATACGGTCGTACGCCACCTCCGGGTCGACGACGAGCAGGAACGTCACATCGGGCCGGGGAAACCACCGGTAGGCCAGGCGGGCACGGCGCTCGGCCGCCGGCCGGGCACCGCGGGCCCGCAGGCTCGCATACTGGCAGACCGCGGTGGGCGCAGAGGCGGTGCGGCTGGCGCCGTCGTGAACTCCGACGGCGGGAGGGGTGAGAACCATGCACACGAACGGTAGCTCGTGCTGTCACGCAGGGTTCTCCGGCGAGCCGCCTCCCCGGCGTACCAAAATGGGGGTAAGGGGTTGATTCGGCGCTCAGCGCGGCCCGCGCGCGTGTGAAGGAAGGGAGGCAAGGGTAGTCGTTAACGTCGCACGAACACCATTCGAAACAGGGAGACCGACGATGCCGCACCGGGTGGACGAAGGCCTTGCCACCACGCTGAAAAGGGTGGCCTCCGTACTCAAGCAGGCCGAGATCCCGTTCGCCCTGGGTGGCAGCTTCGCGGTGTACGCGCACGGCGGGCACTCCAGCGATCACGACGTCGACTTCCTGATCCGTGAGCAGGACAAGGACCGCGCCCTGGAGGAACTCGCCGCGGTCGGCTTCGAGGTGGAACAGCCGCCGGAGGACTGGCTGGTCAAGGTCTACGACGACGGCCACCTGGTGGACCTGATCTACCGGCCGGTGGAGACGCCGGTCACCGATGCGACGCTGGCCGACAGTGTGGTCCGCACGGTGGAGGCGATCGCCATGCCGGTGCTGTCCGCCACTCAGTTGATGATGCACAAGCTGCTCAGCTACACCCAGCACTACTGCGACTTCGCCACCGGGCTGCCGGTCGCGCGTTCGCTGCGTGAGCAGATCGACTGGGACAGGGTGCGCCGCGAGACCCGGCAGTCGCCGTACGCCGAAGCGTTCCTGGTCCTGCTCGACCGCTTGGACGTGGTCCCGCTGCGCCCGGACGCCCAGACCAGCGACGCCCAGATCACCGTGGGGGGATGAGATGACGAACCAGTTGGACCTCGAGGCGGAGATCCAGCGTCTGCTCACCGAGCACGCCAGCACCGCCGAACAGGGCATCACCGTGCAGCGCCGGGAGAACATGCTGATTCTCGGCGGGGAGGTGGAGAGCGCACAGCGCCGCGACGAGATCTGCCGGCAGATCAGCGCGCACTTCCCCGACGTCGAGATCACCTGTGACATCGGCATCACCCGGGCTCAGGCGCCCACCGATGTGGAGGAGATTTCATGATCCGGGTCGCCGCCGTGGGTGACGTCCACGTGGACAAGGACGTGGTGGGCCGGTACCGGCCCGCGCTGGACCAGCTGTCCGAAGTGGCCGATGCGCTGCTGATCGCCGGTGACCTGACCCGGCACGGCACCGTCGACGAGGCCAGATGCTTCACTCAGGAGTTCGGTGGGCTGGGCGTACCGGTGGTGGTGGTGCTCGGCAACCACGATCACCAGAGCGATCAGCAGGATGCGGTCGCCGAGGTGATCACCGATGCGGGCATCACGGTGCTCGAGGGCACCTCGACCGTGCTGGAGCTCAACGGCCACCGGCTCGGCGTCGCCGGGGTGAAGGGCTTCGGCGGCGGATTCGCCGGTGCCTGCGCGAGCAACTTCGGTGAGCAGGAGATGAAGGCGTTCGTGAACACCACGGAGGTCATCGCCGAACGGCTGCAATCGGCGCTGCAGGAGGCCGACTGCGACGCGCTCGTGGCATTGACACATTACGCGCCGGTGCCGGAGACGCTGAACGGAGAACCGCTGGAGATCTATCCCTTCCTCGGCTGCTATCAGCTCGGGCGGGCGATCGACTCGGCGCCCACCATGCTGGCCCTGCACGGGCATGCGCATCACGGCTCGGAACGCGGCCGTACCCCCGGTGGGGTGCCCGTCCGGAACGTCGCGCATCCGGTCATCAAGCAGGCGTACAACGTCTATCAGCTTCTCTCCGCGGAAACCGCGGCCGACCTGGTCGGCGTCTGATCCTGTACACCGATCGGCCCCGCGACACCCGCGGGGCCGATTTGTGTCCCTCGCCGGGGTGGAATGGTCATAGGTTTTCGATTTCGGGGGGCCGGGTATCCGCCTGGCATGGACCTAGTGCTCTGGATTATCGCAGTCATCCTCGTGGTCGCCGGCATTCTCGCGCTGTTCCGGCGGCAGATCCTCTGGGGCGTTGTGCTGATCATCGTCGGCCTGTTGGTTGGCCCCGGCGGCGTCAGCATCTTCACCTGATCCCCCGGCCGGCAGAATCTTGACCGGTCCATCCTCGACCCGGGTCCGGGGTCGCCGTAACGGTGACTCCGGACCCTCCTTGTATTCAGCCGCACACTCTGTGCGATGGACACGGTTCGAAAAGTGCCTGAATACCTCGCGAATCCGTCCCCACTTCTCGCGAGGTGCGCCGCCGTGGCCGAGGTCCATCACTTCACCTACGGAGCCTTCAACCCGATCGCCTCGTACCTCCTGGCATTCCTCGGATCCTTCCTCGGTCTGTTGTGCACCGGCCGCGCCCGAGCGGCCCGGACCAGGGGCCGGCGTAACCGCTGGCTGATCATCGCGGCGTTCTCGATCGGCGGTGGCGCCATCTGGCTCATGCACTTCACCGCGATGCTCGGCTTCGACGTGCCGGCCAGCCCGGTGCGGTACGATGTCGCGCTCACCGTGCTCAGCCTCGGCCTCGCCGTGGTCACCGTGGGGATCGGCCTGATGGTCGTGGGCCACGGCCGACGCAGCTTCTTCAAGACCGTGGTGGCCGGCATGCTCACCGGCGCCGGCGTGCTGGCCATGCACTACACCGGCATGCGGGCCATGAACCTGTCCGGCGAGCTGCATTTCCGGCCCACCCTCGTGGTGGCCTCCGGGATCATCGCGGTGGGCGCCGCCACCGTGGCGCTGTGGTTCACCCAGTCGGTCAAGGGCTGGGCGCCGATCACCGCCGCGGCCGCGGTGATGGCGATCGCGGTCTGCGGCATGCACTACACCGGCATGGCGGCCATGGAGATCGAGCTGCTTCCGATCGGGCAGGTCGGGGTCAACGGCATCCGGCCGCTGCTGATGATCGTGCCGATCACCCTGATCACCGCGACCACCATCATCACGGTGGCGCTCAGCGCGCTGCAGGCGATGACCGAGGAGGAGTTCACCGACGGGGCCGGCACACCCCGGGGCGGCGTGCACGCCGAGCACCCGTGGTCGCTCAAGCAGGCTTCGCTGATGGCCATGCGCCGGAACCGGCCGTCGCCACGCCCCGTGCCGCACCGCGCGGCCACCGAGACCAGCACGGTCTGAAGCAAGCCCGGTGTCCCGCCGCAAGGCCGGTGTCCTGCCGCAAGCCCGGTGCAGCCCCGCGCGCGGCGCCGATCGGGTATATCTGATCGACATGGCACCACGGATGCTGCTGTCGATGCCGCTGCACGCGATCACCGAGGTGTACGGCGAGCAGGGCCTCCGGGATCGCTTCCGCCTCGAGCTGGAACGCTTCCCGCTCCAGGAGCGGGCGCGCCTGGAGCGGGCGCTGGAGCTGGCGTCCGATCTGCACGCCGACGACCGCCGCGTCCGCGAGCCGTACCTGAACCACCTGCTCCGGGTGGCGATCCGGATCATGCGGAACTACGGAGTCCACGACGTCGACGTGATCACCGCGGCGTTGCTGCACGACGCGGTCGAGGACCATCCGGCGGAGCTGGCGCTGATCGACTGCGGTACGTACGCCGAATTGACCGATGCGGCGCTCGCGGAACTCGCCCGGCGGTTCAATCCCCGGGTCGCCGAGCTGGTCCGGTCGGTGACCAATCCGGAATACCACCCGGACCGGGACCGGAACGAGCAGTACCGGATGCATGTCGAGAGGAGCCTGGAGCGCGATCCGTGGGCCCGCGTCATCAAGGTGTCCGACTTCACAGACAACGGCGTCGGGGTGGTGCACACAACGCTCGAGAAGGCGTACAGCTCGGCCCTGAAGTATCGGCCGCTGGTGCCGAAGCTGCGTGAGCTGGTCGGTCGCCCGGACACCCCGCTGTCGCCGGAGGCGAAACACCACATCCTCGACCAACTCGATTTAGCGGAGGAGCGGTTCGCGGCCATCCTGGACACCTGACCGGCGGATAGCCTGGTGTGCATGCTTCACACCGACGACGCCTGGTGGCGCGACGCCGTCATCTATCAGGTTTACCCCCGATCGTTCGCGGACAGTGACGGCGACGGCATGGGCGATCTGCCGGGCGTCACTGCGCGCTTGGACCACCTGCGGGAACTGGGCGTGGATGCGGTCTGGCTGTCGCCCTTCTATCCGTCGCCACAGAACGACGCCGGTTACGACGTGTCCGACTACCGCGCGGTCGATTCCCGGTTCGGCACGCTGGCCGACGCCGACGAACTCATCTCCAGGACGCACACGCTCGGCATGAAGTTCATCGTCGATCTCGTGCCCAATCACACCTCCAGCGAGCACGCCTGGTTCCAGGAGGCGCTGACCGCGGCGCCGGGCAGCCGGGCGCGCGAACGGTACATCTTCCGCGACGGCAGGGGTGGGAACGGTGACGAGCCACCGAACTCCTGGAAGAGTGTCTTCGGCGGGCCGGCCTGGCAACGCATCACCGAGCCGGACGGCACTCCCGGCCAGTGGTATCTGCACCTCTTCGACGTCACGCAGCCCGACCTCAACTGGGGCGACTCCGACGTACGCGGCGAGTTCGTCGCGGTGCTGAAGTTCTGGCTCGACCGCGGGGTGGACGGGTTCCGGGTGGACGTGGCGCACGGCCTGGTGAAGGAGCAGAGCCTCGCCGACTGGACACCGGCCGGCCCGATCGCCGGCGGCCTCGATGTGGGACCGCCGCCGCCGATGTGGGACCAGGAGGGCGTGCACGAGATCTACCAGCAGTGGCGCGCGGTGCTGGACACGTACCCGGGCGATCGGATCCTGGTGGCCGAAGCCTGGGTGCAGCCGGCCGAACGCCTGGCCCGGTACGTGCGACCCGACGAGATGCACCAGGCCTTCAACTTCGCGTACCTGGACGCCCCCTGGTCGGCCGACCCCCAGCGCAAGGTGATCGACGAATCCCTGGCCGCCAACGACGCGGTGGGCGCGACCACCACCTGGGTGCTCTCCAACCACGACGTGGTTCGCCACACGACCCGCCTCGGCTATCCGGTCGGCGAGGCGCGCAAGCGTGGCATCGGCATCGAGGACCCGCAGCCGGACGCCGCACTGGGGCTGCGGCGGGCCCGCGCGGCCACGCTCCAGATGCTGGCGCTGCCCGGGTCGGCGTACCTGTATCAGGGCGAGGAACTCGGGCTGCCGGAGCACACCCGGATCCCGGACGAGTACCGGCAGGATCCGGGCTGGATACGCTCCGGACATACCCAGAAGGGCCGGGACGGCTGCCGGGTGCCGATCCCGTGGGAGGCGGACGCGCCGTCGTACGGCTTCGGGCCGTCGGACCTGAGCTGGCTGCCGCAGCCCGCGGAGTGGGCCGAGTACGCCCTGGACCGCCAGCGCGGCGTGAGCGGGTCCACATACGAGCTGTACCGGGCGGCGCTGGCGCTACGGCGCGAGCACCGGCTCGGCAACAACGGGCTGACCTGGGTCGAGACTCCGGCCGACGTGCTGATGTTCCGCAGCGGCGACGTGCTGGTCATGACCAACTTCGGCGGTGTTCCGGCCGAGCTACCGGTCGGCGTGCGGGTCCTGCTGAGCAGCGAGCCGCTGGACGCCGACGGCCGGGTGCCCACCGACGTCACCGTCTGGGCCCTCTGACGCGGTGAGCCGCAACGCGGACTCGCGCGCCGCGAGCAGTGCGGCGTGCGTGTCCGTCATGTCCTTGGCCACGGTCCGGCTGGCCAGCCAGTACATGACGCCGGTGGGGATGAAGAAGAACTGGAAGGCGGCCAGCCCCACGGCATAGTTCAGCGGCGGCGGGAACGCCGTGGCCAATCCCCGGAACGCGACCGCGACCAGAGCGTTGCCGCCGGCCCGGCCGACGCCGTTGACCAGGTTGCCCAGGCTGTAGACCGTGCCACGATGTTCGGGCGGGTTCACGTCGGCGATCATCGCGAACCAGTTCGGTGAGTTCGCGGACGTCAGGGCCAGCGCGAAGATCGCCGTGGCGAGGCACGCGCCGACCGTCGGCTCGGTGAAGACATCGGCCAGCACGGCCCGGATCACGGCTGCGGAGCCGGCACCGTCCGGCACGTCGATGCGCATCGGGACCAGGAACAAGACCGCGTAGAACGGCACGGCGGCGAGCACGCCGATGCTGGCCACCAGGGCACGACCCCGCAACGTACGGCGCTGCAGCCGGTCACCCACCAGCCCGCCGAGGATCGACAGCGCCCCACCCATCTGGAACAACGTCGCGAAGACACTGCCGACCAGCACCGCCGTGCCGGTGGAGTAGCCCTGGTCCTCGGCCCGCGCGCGGAACAGCACCGGCAGCCAGACCAGCGACCCGAGCGCCACCTGCGCGGACAGGCCCTGCAGGATCAACCAGACGTTGGTACGCCGGTTCAGGATCGCCGGCAGGTGGTCGTGATGGATCCGTTCGTCGTACTCGATGCCGGCCAGTTCCGGCTGGCTGTCTCCGCGCGGCACGTCGTAGGTGACCAGATAGGCCAGCGTCGCGACCACGCCGGCGGTGGCCACCGCCAGGAACGGCCGCCGCCAGTCGTCATGGCCGAGCAGCCCGCCGACCATGGTGCCGGCGATGGTGCCGGCGCCCTGCGACAGCCCCCAGAAGCTCATCACCAGGCCCCGCCGCCGCGGCGAGATCAGGTCGCTGACCACCGAGAAGCTGACGGACGCCACCCCGCCCAGGCCGAACGCGGCGAGCACCTGGGACAGCAGGAAGCTGGTGTAGTCGCCGGCCAGCCCGGACCAGTAGGTGGCGACCACCCAGATGCCGGTGCTGAGGATCAGCACGGGCTTGCGGTTGGTGCGGTCGCCGGCGTACGCGAATCCGATCGCGGCGACCGCGCTGATCAGGAACATCATCGTGGTGGCCAGCGCGATGTGGCCCTCGCTCACGCCGAAGTCGGCGCCGATGCTCCCGTAGAGCGGCGGCACCAGCCCGATCGCCACGTTGTCCAGAGAGGCCAGGACCACGAACACGACCACGCTGTACGCGCGATGCGCCGTACCGCCCCGGATGGTCACCCGACGAGGTTATCCGGCCGGCCGATCGACCACCGCGTCGCGGGCGGCCGCGTACTGCTGTCTGATCAGCGGGACGCTCGCGTCCTCGTACACCTCGGGTGCCTCCGCGGACCACGAGGGCGGGGCGTCCGAGCGCCCGTCCGGACCGCTCAGGGTGACCCACGCGGCCTGGCGGGCCGCGCCGTCCGCGACGTACTCACCCGGCGGCGGCACGAGCACCGGCAGGCCGAACAGGGCCGGCGCCACGCGGCGCACGGCCTCGCTGCGGGCCCCGCCGCCGACCAGAACGATCCGGTTCGCCTGGGCGCCGTGCTCCACCAGTGCGTCGAGGCCGTCGGCCAGCGCGCAGAGCATGCCCTCGACCGCGGCCCGGGCCAGGTGCGCCGGGTCGGAGGTCTTCAGCGTCAGGCCGTGCACGGCGCCGGTGGCGAGCGGCCGGTTCGGCGTCCGCTCCCCTTCGAGGTACGGGATGAGCACCAGTCCGTCGGCGCCCGCCGGAGCCGACAGGGCCAGCCTGGCCAGCTCCTCGTGACCGACGTTGAGCAGTCTGGCGGCGGCATCAAGCACCCGCGCGGCGTTCAGCGTGACCACGATCGGCAGGAACCGGCCGGTGCAGTCGGCGAATCCGGACACCGTGCCGCTCGGGTCGTGCGGTGCGACGTCGCTGGAGACGAACACCGTTCCCGACGTGCCGATGGAGATCACCACATCGCCGGGAAGCGCGCCCGCGCCGAGTCCCGCCGCGGCGTTGTCGCCGGCGCCCGGGCCGAGGGGCGCGCCGTTCGGCAGCTGCCCGGCGACGCCGGTCGGCCCAAGCACCTCGGGGGTGACGATCCGCCGGCCGAAACCGAGTTCGAGCAGGTCCGGGCGGTACTCGTTGTCGGCCGCCGACCAGTACAGCGTGCCGGACGCGTCGCTGCGGTCGGTCCGCAGCGCGTCCAGTCCGGTCGCTCCGGCGAGCTTCCACGTCAACCAGTCGTGCGGCAGGCAGACGGCGGCCACCCGGGCGGCGTTGTCCGGCTCGTGGCCGGCGAGCCAGCGCAGCTTGGTCAAGGTGAAGCTGGCCACCGGCACGATGCCGACCGCCTCCACCCAGGCCCGACGGCCCTTGTCCCCGCCGCCCAGATCCTCGATCAGCTCAGCGGCGGCAGCGGCGCTGCGCGTGTCGTTCCACAGCAGCGCCGGCCGGACCACTTCGCCGTCCTCGTCCAGCACGACCATGCCGTGCTGCTGGCCGGCGACCGAGGCGGCGGCCACATCGTCCAGGCCGCCTGCCTCGTCGATCGCCCGTTGCAGCGCAGCCCACCACGCGTCCGGGTGGACCTCGGTGCCCTCCGGATGGCTGGCCCGTCCCTGCCGGACCAGCTCCCCGGTCCCGGCGTCCCGGATCACGACCTTGCAGGACTGTGTGGAGGAGTCGATGCCGGCTACCAGAGTCATGCTGTCAATCCTGCTTGCTTTTCATCCGGCTCGCAGGACACGGTCGATGGCGAGCTGGTGCAGCTTCACGAAGCCGTATCCCTTCGCGCCGACCGCGTCGACGTCGAAGTCCTCCCACGCACTGCGGTCGTTGAGCAGGTCGGCGTACGTCTCACCGGGGTTGAGCGTCGGCGTCTCGAGCTCCAGAACCTTGCTCGCCCGCAGCGCCTGCTGCACCTCGGGATCGGCCCGGAACTCCTGTGCCCGTTCCTTGAGCAGCAGGTACATCCGCATGTTGGCCTTCGCCGAGTCCCAGACGCCGTCGAAGTCCTCGGTGCGCGACGGCTTGTAGTCGAAGTGCCGTGGGCCGTCGTAGCCGGGACCGCCCCCGATGCCGCCGTGCTCCAGCAGGTCGACCAGGGCGAACGCGTTCAGCAGGTCGCCGTGGCCGAATACCAGGTCCTGGTCGAACTTGGGGCCGTGCTGGCCGTTCAGGTCGATGTGGAACAGCTTGCCGTGCCACAGCGCCTGCGCGACGCCGTGCAGGAAGTTGAGATTCGACATCTGCTCGTGGCCGACCTCGGGGTTGATGCCGAACAGATCCGCCCGCTCCAGCTCCTGGACGAAGGCGATCGCGTGGCCGGCCGTGGGCAGCAGGATGTCACCGCGCGGCTCGTTCGGCTTCGGCTCGATCGCGAAGCGCAGGCCGTACCCCCGGTCCTCGGAGTACTGGGCCAGCAGGTTCAGGCCCTCGCGGTAGCGGTCCAGCGCGGACTGCACGTCCTTGGCCACGTCGTACTCGGAGCCCTCGCGGCCGCCCCAGAGCACCAGCGTGCGGGCGCCCAGTTCGGCCGCCAGGTCCATGTTCCGCAGCACCTTGCGCAGCGCGTACCGGCGGATCGAGCGGTCGTTGCTGGTGAAGCCGCCGTCCTTGAAGACCGGGTGGGTGAAGAGGTTGGTGGTCACCATCGGCACCACCATGCCGGTCTCCTCCAGCGCCTTCTTGAAGTTCGCGATGATCGCGTCCCGGGTGTGCGCGTCCGACCCGAACGGCACCAGGTCGTCGTCGTGGAACGTGATGCCGTAGGCGCCCAGGCCGGAGAGCTTGTGCACGGCTTCGATCGGGTCCAGCGCGGGACGGGTCGCGTCGCCGAACGGGTCACGGGCCTGCCATCCCACCGTCCACAGGCCGAAAGAGAACTTGTCGTCACGCGTGGGCTCGACCGACACGGGTACCTCCAACGATTTGTTTGTTTGTTGAATTATTCGACCGGACGCGGTGATCCCGCGCGGTTCAGGACGATCCGGCCGGGTATCTAGGCCGTACGGGCCGGCTCCGACTTGCCGGTCTCGGCGTCGGTGACCGCGGCGGCGAACTCGGTGAGCCCGCGAATCAACGCCGCCCGGCCGCCCGGCGTCATCCGGTCGAGAACCGTGGTGAGCATCGCCCGGCGGGTGGCCCGCAGCTCGTCCAGCAACTGCCGCGAGGACGCCGTCAGGTATAGCGCGATCTCCCGTCGGTCCACCTGGCCGGGCACGCGTTCCACCAGGCCGGAGGCGACCAGGCGGTCGCACAGCCGGCTGGCCGAGGAGAGGATCATCTTGAGCTGGCCGGCCAACCCGCGCAGGTTGATGCCCTCCTCGCGCTCGACCACTATCAGGGCGCTCAGTTGCGGTCCGGACAATCGCGGCTTGGCTTGCTCCCGGGCCGCGTCCCAGGCGGCCAGCAGGGCTTGCGCGGCGTCGTCGACCGCCGCGGCACGCATCGGGTCCGGCCCGTCCGGCCCATGGTGTTCGACCATTGTGCAGCCGAGACTACCCGTACGGTCGACACTGCCGAAGGGGGCGAAAGGGTGTCCGAGCGGTTGAACGTCGTCCGTCGCGTGCTGATCGGCGCCCCGGCCGACGCGGTCGTCGAATGCCTGGGTGAGGTTCTGGCCAAGGAGTACGGCATCTCCGACACGGACATGCTACTGGTCGACTACCAGCTGACCGCGCTGTTGCCGTTGCTGACCGGATCGGCGGTGACCCGGCCCGGCGACCCGGCCTGGCGCTGCTTCGACCACCAGGCGGAGGTGACCGCCGGGCGGGTCACGTACCTGCCGGTCACCGCCCGCGGCGAACGGATCGGCGTGTTGCGCTGCTCCCCCACACCCGCGGAGAAGACGGCGCGGGCGGAGGTGGCCGAGATTGCCACCCTGCTCGCCCACGAGCTCCAGTCGGCGAGCGCCGGCACCGACCGGTACACCGTGGCGGCGCGCACCCGGCGGCTCACACTGGCCGCCGAGATGCAGTGGGAGCTGCTGCCGGGGCGCTGCCGGGTCCGCCCGTCGTTCAGCCTGGCCGGCCAGCTGGAGCCCTCGTACGCGGTGCGTGGCGACAGCTTCGACTGGGCCGAACACGCGGGCCGGCTGTCCTTGACCGTGCTGAACGGCATGGGCGACGGCATGTCCGCGGCCATGCTGACCTCGGTGGCGACGTACGCCCTCCGCAACGCCCGCCGGGCCGGCCTGGCGCTGGCCGACCAGGCCGCGCTGGCCGACCAGGCGGTGTTCGCCCAGTACCGCGGGGATTCGCATGTGGCGGCGCTGCTGCTCGAACTGGATCTCGCGACCGGCGAGGTGCAGGCGGTGGACGCCGGATCGCCGCGATTGATGGTGCTGCGCGACGGCGCGATCGATGATCAGCACCTGGACGCGCAGTTCCCGCTGGGCATGTTCGAGGGATCGGACTACGAGCCGCAACGATTCGCCCTGCACCCCGGGGATCGCTTGATGATCGTGAGCGACGGTGTCGCGAACGCGGCCGGGCCGGCCACCCGGTACGGCGAGATCGCATTGCACCGGTTCGTTCGGCGCTCGGGCGCACTGGCCCCGCTCCAGGCGGTCCGGTCCCTGCTCGGCGATCTACGCACGTTCCTCGGCGACGGCGACCTGGAGGACGACGCGGTGGCGGTATGCCTGGACTGGACCGGCCCGGCGTAGGTCCGATCGCATCAACGGTTGGCACCGGACCGGGACGAGATCGCCTCCAGGAAGATGTCACTGATCTTGGCCGGGTCCTGGGCGATGAACACGCCACCGGCGCTCGTGGCGGCGGCGATCTTCTCGAGCTCACTGCGGTCGACCTCGTCGCCGATACCGATGATCACCATGCGGACCGGTCGCTTCGGGTCGCTGGCCTTCTTCAGCTGGGTGATCAGCTCGGTCAGGGTGATGCCGGCCTTGTTCTCGTTCTTGCCGTCGGTGAAGAGGATGACAGAGTTGACCCGGCCCTCCTGCCAGACGCTCTGGACGTGCTTGTACGCGGCGAGTGCCGTGTCGTAGAGGCCGGTCGCGCCACCCTTCTTCGGTACGATCTCCCCGATCGAGGCCCTGAGCTCGTCGCGAGCCGTGCTGAGCGACCTGATCGGGGCGGTCTCCTTCCACGGCCGCTTGCCGACCAGCTCGGTGGAGAACAGCCACACCCCGACGGACCACTTGTCGTCGAACAGATTGAGCCCTTCCGCGGCGGCGCCCTGAGTCACCTCGGCGCGGGTCAGACCGCCGGCCGTCGGCACCTTGGTAGCCATCGAGCCGGAGATGTCGAAGACGGCGAGCACCTGTCCGGGCAGCGTGATCGCGGCCCAGCCGCCCAGCGCCTGACTGATCGCGCTGGCGTCGAGGCCGGCCGCGGCCGTACCGCCCTGGTTCTTCTCGGCTCCGGCGGACGCCTTCGGCGTCGCCTGCGGCGCACCGGACGGGAGGGCGAAGTTGGCGCCCAGCGAGCCGTCGGCGCTCCGCAGACCGGCGGCGGCGAGCGCGTCCTTGAAGCCGACCGAAGCCAGCGCCTGGCGTAGCCCGGTCGCGGCGGCCGACTTCTGTAGGTCCACCTCCGGCATGACCGCGTACGGATAGTCGAGGGCGGGCGGCGCCGGCTCGAGATAGAGCGCGGCCAGCGGAATCGGCGGACGCTCCGCGTTGAACGCGACGACATCCTCCTCGGACAGCGGGGCCGCGCTGATCCCGCCGGCGATGCCCGCCGGGTCGGCCGAACGCGGGAATTTCTCCAACAGGTCGTCCCGCAGCGCCGAGCTGCCCGCGGCCAGTGCGCGCAGGGCGCCGACCCGGGCGGTCTGCGCTTCGGCACCGGCGCCGGCCGCGCCGGCCAGCGCCAGCAGGCCGGCCAGACCGGCCGCGTCGCGGGTCGGGTCCACGATGCCGGTCCGCAGAGTGGTGCTGGACCGCATCTGTTTCAGCAGATCCTTCCAGCCCAGCTTCCGCTTGGGCCACCCGATCGTCTCGGCGACCGGCACCGGCATCGCCACCACGATCGGGCTCTGCGCGATCGACTTCCCGTCGGTCGGCACGAAACCGGAGGCCTCGGACTTCAGCCGGAGCAGCCAGGTCGACGAGTCCGGGATCCAGACGTCCGGCACCGTCACCGTGCCGGGGGCGGAGCCCACGCCGGTGAGGGCGACCTTGTGCTCGCGCGCCACCGCGGCGGCCATCGTGGCCGGGTTGATTCTGGTGACGTTGACCGCAACACATGTGCCGTCAACGTGCGCGCCATCGGTCATCCACTGCTGTGCGGTCTGCTCGACGGCGGGCGCGATCTCCGTCGCGGCGGCCACGCTCAGCTTGATCTGACCCGAGCATCCGGGGTCGGCGAGTCGCTGGTAACCGAGGTACGACCCGGCGAGAACGACGATGATCGCCATCGCGGCTCCGACGACGCCCGCGCCACGGAGATTGAGCCTTCTACGATGGCGGCCTGGCACGCGCTCCATATTGCGCATCGGAGCAGCCGAATGCCATATACGTTCGGACGAAAGTTACTCGGATTGGAAATTGCCATCGCCATTTAACTGTGTGCGACGGTCTCATTTCACACCGTACGCGCGACCGCGAGCTAGTCGATCGATGACATTGAATGCCAGCCCAACACGCAGGTCGGGCTCGACTCACCGATCGGATCGCCCTGCAACCGCGGGATGCCGGAATCCGGATCCACGCGCAACACGGTGACGGAGTGTGAACGTTCATTGGCTACGTACAGGTGATCCGATAGCAGCGCGAGGTGACGGGGCCAGCCACCGCCGGTAGGCACCTCGGCGATCAGCGTGGCCGCCGCACCGTCCCAGGCGAAGACCGACACCGTATCGGGACCTCGGTTGGCCAGGTAGACGAATCGGCCATCGGCACCCGTGGTGAGCTCGGACGGCAGGTCGCTGCCGTCGACCGTCGTCGCGGCGACCCGACCGGCCTGCTCCAGCCCGCCGCTGCCCGGCCGGTACCAGGACAGGTCCGCGCTCAGCTCGCCGGCCAGCAGCAGGACGCCGTCCGCCGCCCGCAACAGGTGCCGCGGTCCGGTGCCCGGCGACGCGACGATCGCCGCGTCGAGTCCGGTGAGCCGGCCGGAGACCGGGTCGAGGCGCACCCGCCACACACGGTCCGAGCCGAGGTCGGCGATCAGAACGCCAGAGCCGTTCGGGTCGGGCGCGACCATGTGCGCGTGCGGGCCCTTCTGCCGTTCCGGGTCCGGCCCCCGGCCCTGCAGATCAAGCAGGTCGCTGCGTTCACCAGGCACACCGCGGGGATCGAGCGGGTGCACCGACACGCTGCCGCTGGAGTAGTTGGCGGCGAGCAGGTGACGGCCGTCCGCGGTCACCGCCAGATGGCAGGGATGCGCGCCGCCGGTAGGTCGCACGGCCAGCTCGGTCAGCGTGCCGTCGTCGGCCACCGCGAACGCGGAGACGGTGCCGGCTTCCAGCTCGTTCACCGCGTAGAGCACCGGCAAGGTGGGATGCTGGGTGAGGAAGGAGGGCGACGGCGTCTGGGCGGCGACGCCGAGCCGGGTCAGGTCGCCGGTCGCCGGATCACGGCGCATCAGCGCGATGCCCTCGCCCTCTCCTCCAGTCTCACCGGTGTAGCAGCCGACGAAGACGAACTCACCTTGAGCGCTCACACCCCGATATAACCAGAAGATTCCATGCAGGGGCGGCGAAGCCGCCCGGGTGGCCGGCCCGGTGACCGGTCAGCGAGGCCCGCTATCTCCGACCGGCGGCGGTAAGCTGGCGGCGGGCCACGTACTCGACGAGCTCGATCAGGACGTTGCGGGCGGCTTGCGGCTCACGCGCGTCGAAGAGCACGACCGGCACGTCCGGATCCAGGTCGAGCGCGCCACCCACCGCGCCGGCACTGAACCGGCGCGCATTGTCGAAGCAGTTCACGCCGACCACGAACGGCGTGCCGCGCTGTTCGAAATAGTCGATCGACGGGAAGCAATCGGGCAGCCGGCGGGTATCGGCAATCACCACCGCACCCAGCGCACCCTGCGACAGCTCGTCCCAGAGAAACCAGAACCTGTCCTGTCCGGGCGTGCCGAACAGGTAGAGCTGCAAGTCCTCGGTGATCGTGATGCGGCCGAAGTCCATGGTCACCGTGGTGGTGCGCTTGTCCAGCCCGCGAGTGTCATCCGCGCCCTCGGCCCCGGTGAGGACCTCCTCGGTCTGCAGCGGGCGGATCTCGCTCACCGAACCGACCATGGTGGTCTTGCCCGCGCCGAACCCGCCGGCGATGAGGATCTTCAGCGCGACCGGGATGTGCCCGCGGGAACCGCCCCGGTCAGAGCGCACGGAGTCCATTGACAACCGCCTCGAGTACGTCGACGTCGTGCGGCTCGCCGGCCGCCCGTGGCTCGTAGAGCGAGACGAGCCCTGCCGAGCGTAGATCACCGAGCAAGACCCGCACGACCCCGATGGAAAGATCCAATTTGGAGGCGAGTTCCACCACCGAGACCGGCTCCCAGCACGCCCGGATGATGGCGTGGTGCTCGGGTTGCAGGTGCGGCCCGGGCGGCAGATCGGGGATGGTCGACACCACGAATGCGACGAGGTCGAACTGGCTGCCGGTCGGCACCACGCGGCCCTGGGTCAGCGCGTACGGGCGGACCACCGGGCCCGCGTCCCGGTCGAGCCATTCGTGTGGCGGCCGCCGGGACTCAGCCGGCATCGGAGGCGGAGACCTCGCGCCGCTCGGGCGCGATCATGAACTCGCCGACCCGGGCGACGAGCATGGCCATCTCGTACGCGATCAGACCGAGGTCGGCGTCGCTTCCGGCCAGCACCGCGAGGCAAGCACCCTGCCCGGCGGCGGTGACGAACAGGAACGCCGATTCCATCTCCACCACGGTCTGGCGCACCGGGCCGGCCCGGAAATGCCGGCTCGCACCCTTGGCCAGGCTCTGGAAGCCGGCGGCCATGGCGGCCAGGTGTTCGGCGTCCTCCCGTACCAGGCTGCTCGAGGCGCCCATCATCAGCCCGTCCGCGGAGAGCACCACCGCCTGCCGCGCCTCGGGCACCCGATCGACGAGGTCGTCGAGAAGCCAGGCGAGGTTCGCGCCCTGTTTCGTCTGTGCCACTATGCGTCGTCCTTATCCGGCCAGGTGACATTGTTTCCGTGGTGCTGGTCGCGCACGATCGGCAGGATGACCGTGGCCGCTTCACTGAAGAGCTGCCTCGCGGACGTTCCGTTGCCCGACCTTCCGTTCCCCGATTTTCGGTTGCCGGGCTGGGGGATCCCGGGCGCCTGCCCGTCCGGGCCGTCGCCGGCCGCCGCGGCCATCCGGCCGCGGGTGGTGCCGCGCTGCAATGCGCTCATGATGGTGCGCACCTGGTCCGGTGATCGCAACTGCTGGCTGTCGGCCTGGTCGTCCACGGGAGTGTTGCGCAGTTGTGGTGCCAGGCTCGCCTGCCGGATCCGGCGCGGCAGCCCATCCGCGGTGGTACCGGCCGGTTGCGGCGGACCGGCGGGTCTCGGCACGGCAGGCTCGTCCGGAGGGGCGGCGGGCACCGGGAGGGAAGCCGACTCCGACGGGGCAGCGGCCGACGGCGGCTGCGCGGCGGCCGGTCGGTCCGGTGCGGCGAGCGGCTGCCGGGGCACCGTCCGGCGTCGGCGGACCAGCCCCTCCGCACTCAGGCCCTCGGCGATCGTGCTCGGCGTCGGTCCGGAGCTGGTCGGCCGCCGGGCGGCCGGTTCCGCGGCCGGTTCGGCGGACGGTTCACCGGCGGGCGTCCGCGGCTTCGGGACGGCGCCGCCGAAGACGCCACCCCCGGTCGGCCGGCGGCTCAGCGGCATGGTGCTGTCGCCGTCGGCCGCTGCCGGACCGGCCGATCCGTTCAAGGTGACGCGGTGACCGCGCGCCGCCACCGACGCCGCATCGCCGCCATGCCATTGCAGCGCGGCCAGTGAGCGCCGGTCCGCGTCGTCCCGGCCGGTGCCGACCAGCGGCTTGTCCCACGACCGCTCCGGCTCGGACGGGCCGGCCGGCAGCTCCATCGGTCCGTGCGCGGTGGTGATCAGCTCACCGGGCACCAGCACGACCGCGGTCACCCCGCCATACACGGACGCCCGCAACGACACCTTGATCCCGTTGCGGTGAGCCAGCTGGGACACCACGAAGAGCCCGAGCCGGGCGCTGTCCTTCGGGTCGAAGTCCGGTGGCTCGGCCAGCTTGCGGTTGGCCTGGTCGAGGGTCTCCGAGGACATGCCGAGACCACGGTCCTCGATCTCCAGTGCGTACCCGTTCGGCAACGCCTGGCCGGTGACGTGCACCCGGGTGGTCGGCGGCGAGAAGGACGCGGCGTTCTCCAGCAGCTCGGCAAGCAGGTGGATGACGTCACCGACGGCGCGGCCCAGCACAGCGGACTGCTCGACGGACTGGACGTCGATCCGCTTGTAGTCCTCCACCTCGCTGATCGCGCCGCGGATCACGTCGATGACCGGAACCGGGTTGCGCCAGCCCCGGCCGGGCGCCGCGCCGGCCAGGATGACCAGGTCCTCGGCGTGCCGCCGCATGCGGGTGGCAAGATGGTCCACCCGGTAGAGGTCCTCGAGCTCGTCCGGCTTGGTCTCCCGGCGCTCCATCCGGTCCAGCAGCGCCAGTTGGCGGTGCAGCAGGCTCTGGCTGCGCCGGGCGATGTTCAGGAACACCTCGTTTATGCCGCGCCGGACGCCGGCCTCCTCGACCGCCGACTGCACCGCCGTCCGCTGCACCTCATTGAACGCCTGCCCGAGCTCGCCGATCTCGTCATTGCCGTACTCCAGAGGTGGTGTCTCGACATCGACGTCGACCTCCTCGCCGCGCTGCAACCGGCGCACCACCGTCGGCAACCGCGCGCCGGCCATCTCGAGCGCCTCGCCGCGCAGCCGGCCCAGGCGGCCGATGATCGAGCGGCCCATCCGCACCGAGACGACGATGGACACCACCAGCGCGATCAGGCCCAGCAGGCCGGCGACGCCGAGCCGGACCAGCACACCGACAGCCACCGGCGCGGCGCGCTCGGCCAGCGCGTCGGTGGCGTTGATCTCGAACGCCCGCAGATGCTGCACCGACGTGTCGTAGGCGGGTTGCCAGGAATCGATGGTCACCGGTGACGCCGCTCCCGCGCGGCCGGAGGTGATCAGGCTGTCCTGCATGGCGGCCAACCGCGAGAAGGCCTGCGAGTTGCTCAACTGGCGATAGGTCGTACGCTCGCCCGCCGGCATGTCGGTGACGCCCTCGGCGAGCAGGAATCGTGCGGTCAGGATCGCCTTCATCAGCTCGTCCCGGACGTCCTGGCGGAACACGCCGGCCGTGTTCGCGCCGGCCAGCAGCGAGTCCGAGCGGCTGAGGAACTCCTGCCCCCGGCTGACCGTGTGCAGGCCGCGGAGTTCCCGGTCGATCAGCTGGTCGTCGAACCGGGCGATGGCGGAGAACATGCTGAAGCCGGTGTCGACGATCGCGTTGTACATGCCCTGCGCGCCGACCACATCCACCTCACGAGCGTCGATGTGGCCACGGTTCGCGGGCAGCCCGTCGAGGTCGGCGAACATCTGCCGGATGCGGTCGCGAAGCGTCTGGTCGGCGGCGTCCTGGGCGTTCTCGCCGCCGGCCGCCGCGCGAAAGCCGGCGATCGCCCGGTCGGTCGCGGCGCGCTGCGTGATCAGGTTCGGGGCGGCCACCGGCGGCGACGACGTCTCGGCGGGGCTGGACAGGAAGACGACGGACAACCGCCGCTCCTTCTGCAACTCGGCGACAAGCACCTCGCCGGGGCGTGCGACGGTGTCCAGCAGCGTCTGCGCGGACAGCAGCCTGAACGCCGGTCCGACGGTGAGTGAGGTAGCGAAGATCCACAGTGCCAGCAGTGCCGTCAACGGCACCGCCACCAGTGCGACGATCTTCGAACGGATCGACCAGTTGCGGGTTTTCATCAGGCTCCGCCCGAGAGGTGGTTCGCAGCGACCGTCCGGAATGTGGGGTGAACGGCCCGCTATGGGCTCCGTGCGCCCACGGCAGGATACGTAAAAGATGCCTGCGCAGCCAGGGATGCAATGTCGGAAATCAATGGCATTGCGCAAGATGGTCGCCGGAATGGCACGGCTGCCGCGCCCGTCCGTCCGGATGGAGATCCGCCCGTCCGTGCGGTGTTCCGGTTACCCGGACCTCAACGACTGGCGCTGGAACGAGTCAAGTTAAGTCTGAGTTGCGCGATCGCGATTGACGACCGCCTGTGGTTGGGAATACCGGTCGGTGAAGAAGGAGGAATCCCATGTCCGGTGGACAAGTCATCGTCCTCATCATCGTCCTGCTCGTGATCGTTGCCGCGGCACTGTTCGCGGTACGCGCGTCGCAGCGCAAGAAGTTGCAGAGCACCTTCGGGCCCGAGTACGACCGGGTCGTCGCCGACACCGGCAGCCGCGCGGATGCCGAGAAGGAGCTGCGCGAGCGCGAGCGGCGGCACGCCGAGCTCCAGCTCAAGGAGCTGTCGCCGGAGTCGAAGGCGCACTACTCGGCGGCCTGGGAAGAGACCCAGATCCAGTTCGTCGACGACCCGGAGACCGCGGTCGCCACCGCCGACGACCTGGTCACGCGGCTGATCGACGAGCGTGGTTACCCGACCGGCGACTACGACGACCGGCTGGCCAACCTATCCGTCGAGCACGCCCGCACCCTGGGGCACTACCGCGACGCCCACGAGATCAGCACGCGCAGCCGGAACGGCGAGGCCAGCACCGAAGACCTGCGCCAGGCGCTCGTGCACTACCGGGCGTTGTTCGCCGACCTCCTCGGCGAAGAGCCCGTGCAGACCACCACCACGACGAATACGTCGACACAAACCGCCGTGCCCGCACAGACCGACATGAAGACCGTCAACAACCAGGACGTCGCGAACCCTCGTCCCGACACGACTCAACGCTGAGGAGGACCCGACCATGCGCTTCTTCTCCAACGACAAGGACGCGCGCGACGACCAGCAGGGCGTCGACGTGCAGGACCGGGTGGAAGAGGTGAACCCGGAGCAGGCCCACGACGACCGCGACCTGCCCGATCACGTGCAGTCCGACCCGGTACCGGTACCGCAGCAGCGGACCGGTTCGCCCTGGTCCTCGACGCCCTCGGACACGGCGGCCGAAGACGACACCCGGTACGAGCCGGTGGGCGAGGACCGTCGGGACGACGCCGTCGATGCCGCCGCCGGCGGTCCCGACGACCGTGACCGGCCTCCATTCCACGAGCCGAGTTCGCAGCCGACCGCCTTCGGGGCGTCGACCGTCGGTGGTGCGGTGGCGGCATCCGCCACGGCGAACCCGGAGAACGACAGGTGGGACGCCACCGACCGGGAATCGGACGCCGCCTCCGGCGTCGCCGACGACCGTAGCGTGGCACCGGGTGACGGCGTGATCACCGACGACCTTCCCCGGGCCGGTGCCGCCGCGGTGCCGTCCGACGAGGGCGGTTATCACCGGGCGGACGACGGTACGCGCGACGATCGGGTCGACGTTGCCCTGGACGACCGTGGCAGCTTCAACGACCCGCAGGTCATGGACGCGGAATCGGCTCGCGAGGACACCACGCCGCCGGATCACGCGGTCGCCGATACGTCACCGGAGGCGACGGCAGACGGCGCCACCACGGAACACCGCCTGGACGGGACTATGGCGGCTACCGGCTCGCGCGACACCTTGGCGGGTGACCGGGACGACGCGATGTTGAAGGACGTCGGTGACCGGGACGACGCGATGTTGAAGGACGCCGGTGGCTTCGACGACCCGAGGGCCGTCGAGCCGTCCACCGACCGGCCGCTGGACGACTCGGTCACCGACGACTCGGCCACCCGTACGGCTGACGTCGACTCCACCGCCCCGATGGCCGCCGGCGCCGCGGCCCTGGGTGGTGCGGCAGCCGCCGGTGTGGCAGCCGGTGAGTCCGACGAATCGGACGGCCACAGGAAGCCGGGCGCGGTTTCCGCCCGCGAGGTCGGGAACCTTTTCGGCGACCAGCGGCAGTCGTTCCAGGACCGCTGGCGCGAGGTGCAGCTGCGCTTCGTGGACGGGCCCCAGGAAGCGACCACCGAGGCGGCCGGCCTGCTCGACGAGGTGCTCGAGACGCTCACCGCGAACCTCCGGGCGCAGAAGGACGCGTTGTCCGGGGCGGGTTCCGATGACACCGAGAAGCTGCGGGTGCAGCTGCGCGGCTACCGCGACATGATCAATCGGATCCTCGACCTCTGAGAATCTCCGCCTGTCCCCTTCCGCAGGAGCCACGGTCGACCCCGATCGTGGCTCCCTGCTCGCCGGGACGCGGTGTCCGGAGGCAGGACTGACGGAGCTGCTCGCGCTGGGCGCCGACGCCGAGGTGCTTGGCCCGCACCGGCAACAGCCGGACCAGTCCGATGATGTTCGTGCCCGAGGACGACCGGTACCTGGTCATCGCCTCGAACAGCGGCGCAACCGCGGACCCGCAGTGGTATCAGAACCTGCTCGCCGATCCATACGTCACGGTGGAAATCCCCGGCACATCCCGGTGGTGGCGCTCACCCGGGTGGACTGATCTCAGGGTCGGAGTCCGGCTCGTCCGGAGCAGGCGGCACCGGGTCGGTCGGGACGCCGGGATCGGGTTCGCCGGTCGGCGATTCGGTCGGTTCCGTGGTCTCCTCGGCCGGCGGCGTCGACGGCTCGCTGGACGCGGTCGGCTCGGTGGTGGACTCGGTGGCCGGTTCGTCGTCCGGCTCCGGCGACTTCGAAGCGGCACTTGTCGCAGAGCGCCTGGACGGCGTCGCGGACAGGGGCTCGAACCGCGACTCCGGCTTCGGCTCGGCGACCGCCGGATCCGTCGGGCCGGCGCCCGCTCCGCCCGGCTCCTTGTTGTCCTGATTGGCCTCCACCACCGGCGGTGGCGGCTCGGGCGTCAACCCGACGCTGCCGATCTGGGCGCCCAGCCAGAGGGCCGGGCCGAGGCCGACCGCGACGATCGCCCCGAAGAGCGCCACCGGTCCACGGTCCATCAGCGCTCCCCTCTGTCCAGACGATGATCGCCGCTTCGTTCCGTCCTTCTACCCAATTTCACCGAAGGTAACGCAAGCAACGTTGGGAGCTATTGCGATGCAATGTCTCATCCTGGTGACGTGATCGTCCCTTCGCCGCCGCGATCCGGAAGCCCCGATCGGCTCACTCGATCAGGGCTTCCGGATCGCGGTGCCGATTCCGGGCGTCCGGCCGGCCGGGTACGCACGTTCCGTGACCTCGGTCCGCTACCTCCACTCGATCGTGGGTGACCGATGGAAGGCGATGCCCTGGGCCGTCCACCGCGGACCGAACTCGCCGAGCCGGCGGCGGAACGACTCCCAGTCGCGGGACTCGCGCGGCGACCAGCCGATCTCGGCGATCGCCGGAAGCCGCGGGAAGGTCATCGTCTGGACGTCGGCGATGCTGCGCAGCGTCTCGGACCACAGCGGGGCCTCGACGCCGAGCAGCGACTCCTCGTGGACGCCGGCCAGCCGGTCCGCCGGATCCCAGTCGTACGCCCGGTCCACGTCGACCAGCCCCGCCCAGTCGAGCCCGAGCGCCGAGTCGGTGTCGTACTTCATGTCCAGGTACGTACGGTCGGCCGGCGACATGATCACCTTGTTGCCGTTGGCGGCCGCGCGCGCCGTACCCTCGTCGGCCGCCTCGATCCGCCAGAACTGTGGCACCGCCGTCACCGGCAGGTCCACCGCAGCCATCTCGTGCCAGCCCACCGCTCGCTTGCCGTACCTGGTCACCAGCGGCAACACGCGGGTGATGAAGGTGCGATAGTCCTCGGCGGTGGTGGCCTGTGCCTCGTCACCGCCGATGTGCAGGTACGGGCCGGGGGTCAGAGCGGCGACCTCGCGGATGACGTCCTCGACGAAGGCGTACGTGGAATCCGTGCCGACGCACAGCGAGCTGTAACCGACCGCGGTGTCGGTGCGCTGAGGGACCGCCGCGCCGTCGCACGTCAACTCGGGGTAGGCGTACTGGGCGGCGTTGGTGTGCCCGGGCATGTCTATCTCGGGCACGGTCGTGACGAACCGGGCGGCCGCGTAGGCAACCAACTCGGCGTAGTCCTCCTTGGTGAAGAAGCCCGGTCCCGCGCCGTCCACGCCGGTGCCGGGAGCACCGCTCACCTCGGTAAGCCGG
>Ga0081539_10001065_pt1 | contig 50187 bp, 43 predicted proteins | sample TabmetS4T2R2_FD_71023 | JGI IMG/M metagenome (GOLD analysis project Ga0081539, IMG submission 71023) | Tabebuia heterophylla rhizosphere microbial communities from the University of Puerto Rico - S4T2R2 | ecosystem: Host-associated > Plants > Roots > Rhizosphere ... | reverse complement strand
TCTCCGACCGCTCCAAGGACGTCATCATCTCCGGCGGCACCAACATCTATCCCCGCGAAGTCGAGGAGGCGTTGCTCACCCATCCCGACGTCCGCGAAGTCTCCGCCATCGGCGCACCGGACCCCGACTGGGGCGAGATCGTCGTCGCCTGTGTCGTGCTGGAGGAGGGCGCCAAGCCGGACGATGCCAAGCTCGACGCGCATTGCCTGGCGTCGATCGCCCGCTTCAAGCGGCCGAAGCGCTACGTCTATCTGGATGCCCTGCCGAAGAACAATTACGGCAAGGTGCTGAAGACGTCCCTGCGCGAGATGATGAAGAAGTAGGAAGGGAGGCGCCGCGCGCCTCCCTTTTTCTCATGCGCCTTCGACCGCGCCCGATCCATGCGCGGCATGGGGCTATTTCTGAATGCAGGTGTCTGCGGTCTCCCTGGTGCATTCATCGAGGCCGGTAAACACCGGGTCATCCACCTTCTTGCCCTCGACCAGATCGATCATGACCGAAGGCGCCTTGTATCCCATCTCGAACGGCCGCTGACCGACCAGCGCTTCGACGCGGCCTTCCTTGGCGATTGCGACTTCCTCGCCGATGGTATCGGCGGCGACGATCACCAGCGACTTGCTGGCGATCTGCGCCTTGTACTGATCCGTGAGCTGACGATACGGCTGCGGCGCGCCGAACAACGGCCATCCGCCCTCGATCACGAACGCATCGAGTTTCGGATTGGCGGTCAGAATGTCCGACATGGCCTGCACGCCCCTCGGTCCGTCGTCATTGGTGAAGACCGGGCAACCCGCGATCTCGGTCCAACCGCCTTCGCCCTTCAGCCTGTCAAGACCCTTCTGGCCGGACAAGGCATCGCGCGTTCCGGAGGCGCGACGCAGGATGTTGTCGGCGGCGGCATTGCCCTCGATCAGGCAGACCGTGCCGCCGTTCGGTTTTGCCTTCTTCAGATACTCGCCGAGCCGGAAGCCCATCAGGTAGTTGTCGGTGCCGAGATAGGTCTTGCGAAGCGCCGCGTCTTCCTTTCTGAGGTCCGCGTCGAGCGTCATGACGGGCACTTTGGGCTTGGCGGCCTTGATCGCGTTGGCGATCAACGGCGCATTCGAAGGCGAGATCGCAATCGCCACGGTGTCGGACTTGCCGAGCATGTCCTGAACGATCTGCGCCTCGCCCGCCTCATCGGAGGTCGAGGCAGGCCCCGTGTAGAAGCATTGATACGGAGAACTGGCGTTCTCCTTGTTCCACTTCTGGCAGCCCTGATTGATGGCCTCGAAGAACGGGTTGTCGAGGCCTTTCACCACGATGACGAGCTGCTTCTTCTGCGCAAAAGCCGATCCGGCCGACAGGCTCATCGCCGCAGCGACCAACGCCAATAGCGCCTTGTTCATTTGTCCCTCCACGATGTTGCAGCGGACGTTGTTCGCCCGCCTTGCCGAAGTTCGTTGCTTCACGAGGGCAAGAAAACCGCATGATGTGAGGGGGTAGCTATCAGGCCCCTGGCATCCGCACCTTTTCGAGCTGTCCTCGAATGTGACCGCAGTGACGACAGAGTCCGATTGGGATAGCCACAATCTGGGATTGAGGATAATTCGGACGCCTCATGAGTCAACGAATATGTGCGGAGAATATGACGAGGCTTTGCCCGGTGCATTGCACCACATGCAAAAAATCCCTTCGCGACGCTGTGGCGTTCGATTCCTGCCGGGGTCATTGACTGGCCACGGACCCTGTAATTCAATGCCGTTCACGTCCTTTCATGAAAGACGCGCATCGCGGCAACGGTTCTCGCAAGGTGAATCGATAAATGGCCCTACTCGAACTGAAAAATGTTTCGAAGCACTTTGGCGCCATCCATGCCCTCAACGAAGTTTCGCTGTCGCTTGAGCCGGGCCAGATCGTCGGATTGATGGGCGACAACGGGGCCGGCAAGTCCACCCTCGTCAAGATCATCGCCGGAAATTTCCGTCCCACGCATGGCACGATGCAGATGGAGGGGCAGGACCTGTCCATGCACCGGCCGATCGAGGCCCGCCGGCATGGCATCGAGATCGTGCATCAGGACCTGGCGCTGTGCGACAATCTCAGCGCCGCCGCCAATGTTTTTCTCGGCCGCGAGATCCGCAAAGGCATCGGCCCGTTCAAGATTCTCGACTACGCCGCAATGTATCGCCGGGCCGGACAGATCTTCGCCGAGCTGCGCTCCGAAACCCGGCCGCGCGATCTGGTGAGACAAATGTCCGGCGGGCAGCGGCAGGCAGTGGCCATTGCCCGAACCCGGATTGCTGACGCCAAAATCGTTCTGATGGACGAACCGACCGCGGCCATTTCGGTGCGACAGGTCGCCGAGGTCCTCAATCTGGTGCGGCGCTTGCGCGATCGCGGCATCGCGATCGTGTTCATCAGCCATCGCATGCCCGATGTATTTTCCATTGCCGATCGCGTCGTGGTGCTGCGCCGCGGCCGCAAGGTCGCCGACAAGGACGTCGCCGCCAGTTCGCCGGAGGAAGTAACGGGGCTGATTACCGGAGCGATCGAATACGCTTAGTGAACCGAAGGTTTCATTGATGGAAATTCAGTTCGACGACAACATCAAGCGCGCAAGATTTCCATTTCTCACCTGGCTGACCTCGCTGCAGGCCTTCTGGGTCTCGGTCGCGGTTATCCTGGCCTGCATCTTCCTGTCGCTCGCGACCAACTCTTTTGCGACCTCGAACAACATCTTCAACGTCACCCGCAACTTCACCTTCGTCGCGATCGTCGCGCTCGGGATGACGATCGTGATAATCACCGGCGGCATCGATCTTTCGGTCGGCTCGGTGCTATGCCTGTGCAGCATGATCCTCGCGGTCGTCATGCATGCCGGTTACGGCATCGAGGTTGGCATCGCAGCCTCGCTCGGAACGGCGCTGCTGATCGGCGCGTTCAATGGGGTGCTGATCGCCTATCTCGGTATCCCGCCGTTTGTGGTTACGCTCGGCATGCTGTCGATTGCGCGCAGCCTGGCGATGGTCGCGTCCAACAACACCGTGGTGTTTCAGTTCGGTCCGGATCACGACAAGCTGCTGTTCCTCGGTGGCGGCGCGTTGCTGTTCGGGATCGCAAACCCGGTGATCTACATGCTCCTGTTGACGCTGCTGACCGGGTTTGTGCTGCGCTTCACGCGGTTTGGCCGCTACGTTTTCGCGATCGGCGGCAACGAGCACGCCGCGATCGTGACGGGCGTGCCGGTGCGGCGAACCAAAGTGGCCGTTTACATGATTTCCGCACTCTCGGCCGGCATTGCCGGTGTGATCGAAACCGGCTGGCTCGGCGCAGTAACCACCAATCTCGGCGCAGGCATGGAACTGCAGGTGATCGCTGCTGCAGTGATCGGCGGCGCCAATCTCGCCGGCGGAATTGGCACCGCTTTCGGCGCGCTGATCGGTTCGGCGCTGATCGAAGTTATCAGGAACAGTCTTGGGCTGTTGGGCATCAGCGCGTTCTGGCAAGGCACCTTCGTTGGCTCGTTCATTATCGTTGCCGTGACCTTCGACCGGATCCGGAATTTCCGGTCACGGACCTGAGCGGGGAGGAAGAAGAATGCGTAGGGTGGGGCAAGGGCGGCGCAAGCGCCGCGCCCACCTTCGCAAGCACGACGGGCACGCGGAGCCTGTCATCGGGCGCGCGTTTGCGCAACCCGTTGGCTTTGCCCGCCCAACGAAGCTTCGAAGCTTCCTAGCCGCGTTTGCCGACCGTGGCTGACCCGGCCGTCACCTCGTCCTTATGCGCGGCGAATGCCGCCAGCACCTCGTTCTTCTCGCGCTTCGGCACCTTGGCGAAGTCGAGACTGCGGCCGAGTTCGGCTGCGACCTCGTCGAACTCCGCCGGCGAGATCTTGAGGTTGCGGTGCGCTTCCTCAAGACCGAGCGGCGTCGCGCCAGGACGGGTGGCCGCGAACTTCAGCGGCCCGCCCGACACGTCGCAGACCCACAGCGTGCGCATGAATTTCAGACCTGGCAGCCGTTTCAGGTTATTGGTGTGCCAATCCCGCAGCTGCGGGTTTTTGGATTTCTGGCCGACGACGGGATTCTTCACCACGGCGTCGCTGAAGTGATCAACCACCGCCGCGATGGCGAAGACGCCACCCAGCCGCTCATACAGGCTTTTCTCCGGCGCAGGTTGCGCGGCCTGCGCGTAGGCTTTCTTTCCCGCCAGCGCCACTGGGGCCGCGGTCAGCGCCAGCCCTGCGACGACCCCTCGTCGCGTCATGGAAGTCGAACGTGATTGTGTCATGGGTGATCCCCTCCTGGAAGTTTCCTCATACGCCCTGCCGCCCATTGGATGGTGCTGGAGGGGAAACGTTCCCGGAAAACGAAGTCGGGATTTTCAATGCGCGGGTCCGAAATGCCCGCTATCGGGCGGAACCCGGTCGCGATGTTGCGGCATTTTCACCGCGGCTGGCAAAAACTTCGGTTTGCCGGAATCGTGTCAAGTCCCAAAATCAAAAATATTTCTCTTTACCGGAATTCCGATTTGCGGTATTGATCGAGCCAGCCCGCGCCACCGTGAGGGACGTTTCGCGATCGTCACGAAACGTGGCGCGGGTTGCGATGGGCCGCAGCCGGCGTCAGGTGAATCTTCGCCCGACGAAACGCCGGCGGCGGACGGTGAAATCGTGTGGTCCTGGCGCCGCGACCCTGGCGCTACGTCGGCGGTAAGTCCCGCCGGCTACGGGGGCAAGAAAGGCCGTTCCCCGGGGAGATCACGTATAAGCCGTAAAACCATTGCGCGGGGAAGGCCGGGATGTCCTGACTGGTACCTGTCAAATCCGTGTGCGTTCTTTCTACCCATTGCACACGGTGCTGCGGGCGCCGCCGGCGCCCGGCCTTCCCTGCGCCCTCTGTTCCAGGAGGGAGCAACGAATTCGCAGAACCCGGACAAAATCGTGCCGCGGGAACGAGAAAACACGTCACTACTCTCACCGTCATTCCGGGGCGCGCCATTTGGCGCGAGCCCGGAATCCATACTCACGATGGTGGTTATGGATTCCGGGCTCGCCGCTCCGCGGCGCCCCGGAATGACGATGTGGCGCATGACCCCATACGTCAGGCGCAGCTTGATCTTGGGCGGACGCTGCCGTTACTTGGCCCAAACAAGCAACGGCGCAACAGTGCCGCCCGGGAGAACACGCGCGCATGGGACCGCTGAAGGGCATCAAGGTCATCGACATGACCACCGTGCTGATGGGGCCTTATGCGACCCAGGCGCTCGGCGATTACGGCGCCGATGTCATCAAGGTGGAATCGCCCGACGGCGACGTGACGCGGCAGATCGGGCCGACCCGGCATCCCGGCATGGGCCCGGTGTTCCTCAACACCAACCGCAGCAAGCGCTCGATCTGCCTCGACCTGAAGAAGCCCGCCGGACGCGAGGCCGTGCTGCGGCTGCTCAGGACCGCCGACGTGCTGGTCTACAATGTGCGCCCGCAGGCGATGGCGCGGCTGCAGCTCGGCTACGACGTGGTCTCGAAAATCAATCCGCGTCTGGTCTATGCCGGCGTGTTCGGCTTCGGGCAGGACGGGCCCTATGCCGCAAAACCCGCCTATGACGATTTGATCCAGGGCGCCACCGCGCTGCCGGCGCTGATGGCGCAGACATCCGAAGACGGCGTGCCGCGCTACGTGCCGAACGCGCTGGTTGACCGCATTGTTGGCCTTGCCGCCGTTGGCGCGATTTGCGCCAGCCTCGTGCATCGCGACCGCACCGGGCAGGGCCAGCGCGTCGACATCCCCATGTTCGAGACCATGGCGAGTTTTGTGATGGGCGACCACATGGGCGGGCTCACTTACGACCCGCCGCTCGACAAGGGCGGCTATGCCCGCCATCTATCGCGCGACCGTCGGCCCTACAAAACCTCGGACGGCTACATCTGCGTCATCGTCTACAACGACAAGCAGTGGGAGAACTTCTTCGCCGCCACCGGCCGCGACGATTTGCGCAAGCACCCGAAGTTCGCCACCTTCGCCGGCCGTGCCAGCAATATCGATGTCGTCTATGCCGAGCTCGCGCGCATCCTGGAAACGAAGTCGACTGCCGCCTGGATGGATATCCTGACCCACGCCGATGTGCCGGTCATGCCGATGCACGATCTGGAAAGCCTGCTGAGCGATCCGCATATGGTGGCGACCGACCGCTTTCCCGTGGTCGATCATCCGACGGAAGGGCGCGTTCGCAGCATGAAGGTGTCGGCGAACTGGTCGGCGACGCCGGCCGAGACCGACCGCCTGGCGCCGCGGCTCGGCGAGCACAGCGCGGAGATTCTGCGCGAAGCCGGCTATGGTGACGATGAGATCGCAGCGATGGTGCATGACGGCGTCACCAGGACTGCGTCGAACAAGTAGGACCAACGAGATGGATTTCGCGCTCTCCGCCAATCAGGAATCGATCAAGGACGCCGTCGGCAAGATTTGCGAGCGCTTTGACGATGCCTATTGGCTGAAGAAGGACAAGGAGGGCGGCTTTCCCGCCGACTTCCACATGGCGCTGGCAAAAGCCGGCTGGCTCGGCATCTGCATCCCCGAGGAATTTGGCGGCTCCGGGCTCGGCATCACCGATGCCGCGATCATGATGCGCACCATTTCTGAATCCGGCGCCGGCATGTCCGGCGCCTCGGCCGTGCACATGAACGTGTTCGGGCTCAATCCTGTTGTGGTATTCGGCACCAAGGAGCAGTGCCACCGCATGCTGCCGGGCATCGTCGATGGCCGCGACCGCTCATGTTTTGCGGTGACCGAGCCGAACACCGGCCTCAATACCACGCAGCTGAAAACGCGCGCGGTGCGCAAGGGCGACAAATACATCGTCAACGGCCAAAAGGTCTGGATTTCCACCGCGCAGGTGGCCAACAAGATTCTGCTGCTGGCACGCACCACGCCGCTGGAGGAGGTGAAGACGCCGACCCAGGGTTTGAGCCTGTTCTATACCGACTTCGACAAGCAGCGCGTCACCGTGCACGAGATCGAGAAGATGGGCCGCAAGCCCGTCGATTCCAACGAACTGTTCTTCGAGAATTTCGAGATTCCGGTCGAGGATCGCTTGGGCGAAGAGGGCCGCGGTTTCGAATACATCCTGCACGGCATGAATCCCGAGCGCATCCTGATCGCAGCCGAAGCGGTTGGCCTCGGCATGGTCGCGCTGTCGCGCGCCAGCGCCTATGCCAAGGGCCGCATCGTGTTCAACCGACCGATCGGCATGAACCAGGCGATCCAGCATCCGCTGGCGAAAAACTGGATGGAGTTGGAAGCCGCCTGGCTGATGGTGTTGCGTGCCGGATGGCAATACGACCAGAACATGCCCTGCGGCCCCGCCGCCAACGCCGCAAAGTATCTGGCCGCCGAAGCCGGCTTCCGCGCTTGCGAGCAGGCCGTGATGACCCATGGCGGTTTTGGTTACGCCAAGGAGTACCATGTCGAGCGTTACCTGCGGGAATCCCTGATCCCGCGCATCGCCCCGATCTCGCCGCAGCTCATTCTCAGTTTTATCGGCGAGAAGGTGCTGGGCCTGCCGAAGTCGTATTGAGATGCGAATGCAAACCTCTCCGTTGTCATTCCGGGGCGCGCGAAGCGCGAGCCCGGAATCCATAACCACCATCGTGAGTATGGATTCCGGGCCTGCGCCTTACGGCGCATCCCGGAATGACGTGGGGAGGGAGTGTGCCCGGCCATGAGCTACGTCTCCGGCGTCGGCCTCACGTCCTACGGCAGGCACGAAGGCTCGTCCTCGCTCGACCTGATGAGCAAGGCGGCCGCGCTCGCCATCGCCGATGCCGGCCTGAAGCGCACCGAGATCGACGGCCTGCTCTGCGGCTACAACACCGTCTCGCCGCACATCATGCTCGCCACCGTCTTTGCTGAGCATTTTGGCATCCGGCCGAGTTATGCCCACGCCGTGCAGGTCGGCGGCGCCACGGGCCTCGCGATGACCATGCTGGCGCATCATCTCGTAGATAGCAGCGTCGCAAAACACGTGCTGGTCGTCTCCGGCGAGAACCGGCTCACCGGCCAGAGCCGTGACGCGTCGATCCAGGCGCTGGCGCAGGTCGGCCATCCCGATTACGAGGTCTCGCTCGGCCCGACCATCCCCGCCTATTACGGCCTGGTCGCCTCCCACTACATGCACGAATATGGACTGACGCAGGAAGACCTCGCCGAATTCGCCGTGCTGATGCGCGCCCACGCCTGCACCCATCCCGGCGCCCAGTTCCGCGAGCCGATCACCGTCGCCGACGTGATGGCGTCGAAACCGGTAGCGATGCCACTAAAACTGCTGGATTGCTGTCCGGTGTCCGACGGGGGCGCAGCCTTTATCATCAGCCACGAGCCAACCGGCGAGGCCGGCATTCGTGTCCGCGGCGGCGCCCAGGCGCACACCCATCAACACGTCACGGCCGCGCCGCGCTTAAGCGAGCTCGGCGCCGAGATATCCATCGCCAAGGCCAAGACTGCCTCGGGCCTTGCGATTTCGGACGTGCGCTACGCTGCTGTCTACGACAGTTTTACCATCACGCTCGCGATGCTGCTGGAAGACCTCGGTCTGGCAAAGCGCGGTGAGGCGGCGGCGCGCGTGCGCTCCGGCTATTTCAATCGCGACGGCGAGCTGCCGCTCAACACCCATGGCGGCCTGCTGAGCTATGGCCATTGCGGCGTCGGCGGCGCCATGGCGCATCTGGTCGAAACCCATCTGCAGATGACCGGCCGCGCGGGAGAGCGCCAGGTGCGCGACGCCTCGATCGCGCTATTGCACGGCGACGGCGGTGTGCTGTCCTCTCATGTCAGCATGTTTCTGGAGCGGGAGCGATGAGCGACAAACTCGCCGACTGGACCAAGGGCGCGGAAGCCATCGTCTACCAGCACTGCGCCGCCTGCGGCGCGCGTCAGTATTTCCGCCGCAGCTTCTGCGCCGCCTGCGGCGCGGCGGACCCGCAGGACAAGCGCGCCAGCGGCGAGGGGACGGTCTACGCCACTTCGCTGGTCTGCCGCGCCGCAACGCCGGAAACCAGGGCGCATGTGCCCTACAACATCCTGCTGGTCGATTTGCCGGAAGGCTTTCGCATGATGGCGCACGGCGACACCGACCTCGCCATCGGCGACAAGGTTTTCGCGCGTTACAAGCAATTTGCGGGAAGGCTGGTGCCGCATTTCGAGAAGGTGAAATAGCGAGCGATGTTGAGGTTGTTCGTCATTGCGGGGCGATGCGAAGCATCGAACCCGGAATCTCGAGATTCCGGGTCTGGTCCTTCGGACCATCCCGGAATGACAGCGGAGAGGACATCACCGCACATAGAACACGACGCTGGCGATGACGAGCATCGCCGTCACCGCCAGCATCTGGGCAAGCGCTTCCGAGGCCGCCCTTTTGGTGGCTTTCGTCATGTCTATCTCCCTAGACTTGGGCGCGATTCATCGTGGCGCGCCAAGGCGCGCAGCGACGATCTGTATGGTTACTCGGAACACCCCGCGACGATGATCCGCCCTAAGACAAGTCCCCACTCGGGCGAATATCGACAGTCCCACGGTCGAACAGTATTGAGGCGGGAATTTGGCTCGCAAGCAGCCGTATTTTGCGCGCGGTGCGGAACTTTCGCGCGCAAGATCGGGCTAAAGCTTGCGCGCCCGCTTGAGATTGTCGAGCTGGCCGGCGATTTCGGCGGGCTGCGTAACCGGATACGAACAAAACGTGCTGGTGCAGGCAAACGCCGCCGGGCCATCGGGAAAATCAGGATAATCCACGTCGGGATTGGCGAGCTTTCCCTCGCGCTTGTCCCACCATTCCGCGCGCTTGTTCACCAGCGGATAGGCCAGCGCCGCGCGATAGAGCGCCGCCGAGCGCGGATCGTCCTTGGATCCGACAATAGTGACATGCACCGGCTCGTTGCGCAGCTCGTCCTCGGCGAGCAGCACGTCCGGCAGGAAGCCGAAGGCCTCCAGGATCGGGGGCGAGGCGAGATAGCTCATGCCGGCTTCCGCAATCTCGCGATACTTCACCTCGCCTGTATAGGCCGACAGCAGGGCAAACATCCGCACCGCCGTGACATTGTCCTCGCGCTGCTTGATCGGTTTTGTGATTTGCCTGGCATCGGGCGAGGCGGAGGCAACGAATCCGCCGGTCGCGGGATCGATGAAGGTTTTCGCGATGAAATCGGCAGTCGCCTGCGCGCGCGTCAGCCATTCGCGCTCGCCGGTCGAGCGATGCAAGGCAAGCAGCGCTTTCGCCATCTCGACATTGTCGGGAAGATAAGGCCCGCCCTTGTCCTCTCCGGCATGCCGGAAACCGCCGCCGGGCAGCGCGCGGCTGTTGATCGCCCAGCGCGCCGCGCGCAACGCGAGCTCGCGCGCTTCGGCAACGCCGGTTGCATCGTAATAGGCGAGCAGGCCCGCCATCGCCTGCGCCGTTTCGCGGCTGTAGACCCGGCGATCGACGCCCGGCTCACCTTCGCTCATGCCGTAGGAAGCATAGAAGCCGCCGCCGGGCGCGGTCATCATGTCGCGCAGAAAACCGAAGATGCGATCGGCGGCCTGCCGGTAGGCGGGATCACCGAACATCGTCCACGCCCGCGAATAGGCGGCAAGCCCGGCCTCCTGCGCAAACATTGGATACTCATGCGCCGGCGCCGACCAGTCCGGCTTGAGATTGACCTGGTCGAGCGCGCCAGTCTTGTCGATCATGGTGTTGGCCATCAAGGTCAGCACTCTCTTGATGCGCACGGTGTTGGTCGCATCGCCCTGGCGGGCGCGCTGCAGCGCCCAGATCAGCATGGTGCCGTCGACGAATTTCGACTTGCTCCAGCCGCCATCCTCCTCGTCCCAGGCGCCGTCGATGAAAGCGAGGATCTCGTCGCGCTGCGCGTCAGTGAGCCCGGTCGCCAGCGACCGCCCGCGCTCGTCGCCGCCGGGATTGGGATAGTTGACGGGCGAGGGATCGTCGATGGTGGCGTTCAGGATCGGGATGAGGAACTGCGGCGAGTAGAAGCCGCGCAGCTTGACGATCTCGGTGCCGTCAGGTGCGAAGATGATGGTGGCCGGCCAGCCCCAGCGCTCATAGCGCTGCGAGATATCAGGCCGCGAGTCCTGGTCGACATAGACCGGGATGAACTTGTCCTTGAGGACGCCGCGCACCTCGCCATTGGCCCAGGTCTCGCGGTTCATCACATGGCACCAGCGGCACCACCAGGATTGCAGCGAGACGATGACGAACTTCTTCTCGCTCGCTGCCCTGGCGAAGATCGCATCGTTCCATTCGCTCCAAAAGCCGTCCTTGTTGTCAACAGGTGCGGCGTAGGCAGAGAGAGCGAACAGCAGCGGCAGAAGCAGGGCGATGCGTCGGATCATGGCGTTTGTCCCGGATACGCGTCAGCATGTCAGACCGTTCCAGCTGCTGAAACACACAGGGCCGTGACTTATTCCCGGCCATTGATCCCGCTGATGGCGCGAGGCATGATCCGGTCCATCAAAACCAAGAAACCAGGGTGAGAAATGGCCCGTATCGACTATAGCGATCCCGCAAAACACAACGAGCGCACCAAGGAGCTGCTCGGCAAGAACCGCAATGCCAACATCTTCCGCATGATGGCGCATTCGCCTAGCTATCTCGAGCAATATTGCCGGCTCGGCGGCGCGATCCGCCACAAGGGCGAGCTCGATCCGATCGTGCGGGAACTCGCGATCACCCGCACCGGAATTCTCTGCGAGGCGCCCTACGAGATCGTGGCGCACAAGCGGATCGGCAGGAATGTCGGCGTCACTGACGAGCAGAACGAGGCGCTGGAGGACTGGCAGGCCGCGAGCTGTTTTGACGAGACCCAGCGCGCCGCGCTCGCCTTCACCGACGAGATCGTCAAGCTGCACAAGCCGACCGACGCGACCTTCAATGCGATTCGGGCGAAACTTTCGCCGGCCGCGTTGATCGAGCTGCAGCTTTCGGTCGGCTTCTACATCATGACCTCGAAATTCCTGGAGACGTTTGCCATCGACATGCAGCCGGTGGCGGAAGTGGTCAGTTAGGCCGGCCGGTCCACAGATTAAAATCTTTCGGCGGCCGCCTTGATCGGCCGCGCGGCAATGGTCCATAAGCGGCGTCCCCGCGGAACTGATGGAGTCTCCGCGGCCAATTGGAAGGTCTGGCGTGGCGAATATTTTCGGCAAGATTGCGCACGAACTCGGCGTGCGCGAGCAGCAGGTCGAAGCGACGGTCACGCTGCTCGACGGCGGGGCTACCGTTCCCTTTATTGCGAGGTATCGCAAGGAGGTCACCGGCGGGCTCGACGACGCGCAATTGCGCGCGCTGGAAGAGCGGCTGACTTATTTGCGCGAGCTCGAAGAGCGGCGCGCCGCCATCCTCGATTCGATCCGCGAGCAGGGCAAGCTCGATGCGGCGCTGGAGGCTTCGATCCTCGCCGCCGACAGCAAGGGACGCCTAGAAGACATCTACCTGCCGTACAAGCCGAAGCGCCGCACCAAGGCGGAGATCGCGAAGGAGGCCGGGCTGGAGCCGTTGGCCGAATTGCTGCTGATGCAGCCCGATACCGATCCAAAAAAGGCGGCCAAGAGCTTCGTCAACGCGGACAAGGAAGTCCCCAATGCCGCGGCCGCGCTGGAAGGCGCGCGCGCCATCCTGGTGGAGCGCTTTGCGGAAGACGCCGATCTGATCGGCCAGCTCCGCGAGGAAATGTGGACGAATGGCCGGATGATCTCTGCGGTCCGCAAGGGCAAGAAGACCGAGGGCGAGAAGTTCAAGGACTATTTCGATTTCAGCGAGCCGCTGACCAAGCTGCCCTCTCACCGCATCCTCGCGATGTTCCGCGGCGAGAAGGAAGAGATCCTCGAGCTGCAGATGCAGCCGGACGCAGAGGAGGTGCCGGCGGGCACAGCCAGCGCCTACGAGCGCAAGATCATGCAGCGCTTTGCTATTTCCGATCAGGGCCGCGCCGGCGACGAATGGCTCGCCGAGACCGTTCGTTGGGCGTGGCGCACGAAAATCCAGGTTTATCTCAACATCGACCTGCGCATGCGGCTGTGGACCGCGGCGGAAACCGAGGCCGTGCGGGTGTTCGCCTCGAACCTGCGCGATTTGCTGCTGGCCGCGCCGGCCGGGGCGCGCGTCACTATGGGGCTCGATCCCGGCTACCGCTCCGGCGTCAAGGTCGCAGTGGTCGATGCCACCGGCAAGGTGGTGGACACCGCGACGGTCTATCCGCATGAACCGCAACGGCAGTGGAATGAAACGCTGGCCACGCTCGGCAAGCTTGCGGCCAAGCACCGCGTCGATCTCATCGCAATCGGAAACGGCACGGCCTCGCGCGAAACGGACAAGCTGGCCGGCGATCTCTTGAAGTTGCTTCCCGATCTGAAGATGTCGAAGATCGTCGTCTCGGAGGCCGGCGCTTCCGTCTATTCGGCCTCGGCATTTGCTTCGGAGGAGTTGCCGGAGCTCGACGTCACGCTGCGTGGCGCGGTGTCGATCGCCCGGCGTCTGCAGGATCCGTTGGCTGAACTGGTGAAGATCGACCCGAAGGCGATCGGGGTCGGCCAGTACCAGCACGACCTCGGCGAATCCAGGCTGGCACGCTCGCTCGATGCCGTAGTCGAAGATTGCGTCAACGCCGTGGGTGTCGATGCCAATACCGCTTCCGCGCCGCTGCTGGCGCGTGTGTCCGGCATCGGCGGGGGGCTTGCGCAAAGCATCGTGCAGCACCGCGACGCCAACGGTCCATTCAAGTCGCGCAAGGCGTTGAAAGACGTGCCGCGGCTCGGCCCGAAAGCGTTCGAACAATGCGCCGGGTTCCTTCGCATCAATGGCGGCAGCGATCCGCTCGATGCGTCCGGCGTGCATCCGGAATCCTATCCGGTGGTGCGGCGAATCCTGGATACGACCAAGAGCGACATCAAGGCACTAATCGGCAATGCCGAAATCATCCGCCAGTTGAAGCCGCAGGCTTTCGTCGACGAGACCTTCGGTTTGCCCACGGTGACCGACATCCTGCGCGAGCTGGAAAAGCCGGGCCGCGATCCGCGCCCCGCGTTCAAGACGGCGGCGCTGAAGGAAGGCGTCGAGACCATCAAGGACCTCAAGCGCGGCATGATCCTGGAGGGTACGGTGACCAACGTCGCCGCGTTCGGCGCCTTCGTCGACATCGGCGTGCACCAGGACGGGCTGGTGCACATCTCGGCGATGTCGAAGAATTTCATCAAGGACCCGCGCGAGGTCGTGAAGTCGGGCGACATCGTCAAGGTGAAAGTGCTGGATGTCGAGGTCGCCCGCAAGCGCATCGCATTGACGCTGCGTCTCGACGACGAGGTCGCGGGCAAGGGCGGCGGGAAGGCGAAGGGGGCGGCAGGCGGAACGTCGCGCGCGTCGGGCGCCTCGCAAGCCACGCGCAAGCCGGCGACGGGCGCCGGCGGCGGAGCGCTTGCCGATGCATTGCGCCGGGCGAGCGAGAAGGCAGGGTCCGGCAAGGCGGGCAAGTAAGGAAGGCATCAGCTCGAGGTCAGCAAATCGATCTTGGTGTTGGCGACGATCAGCCGGTCGGCGAGCAACTGGGCGAGGTTTCGCATGATGCGTTCGCCGGCGCGTGGATGTTGCACGCGGAACCGCTCGAAATCCCGCAGCGGGATTTCGTATGCGGTCGTGGCCATGTCCGCGGTGACGTCGGCCGAGCGCGTCGGCTCGAGCAGCGCCATCTCGCCGAAGGCCATGCCGGCGGTCAGCGTCGCCAGCCGCACGCCATCGTGCAGGGTGACGAGCACGGCGCCGCTGCGCAGGAAGAACAGGGAGGTCGCGGGATCGCCGGCCGAGACGATCTTCTCGCCGGCCTTGTAGTGCCTGACGGCTCCAATCGCGGCGAGCTCGGCCAGTTCTTCCGCCGAGAGGCCCGCGAGCAGCGGCTGTTCGGACAGCTCGGTGGTCTCGTGGAAGTCGATAGCGCCGCCGTAGCGATAGACCAGCTGGTCCTCAGCCCATTCGATCGCGGTGTCGAGGAGATAGAAGTCGCGGATGTTGTTCAGGCCGCCGCTCCATTCCTGGATGACGTCCCACCCCCGCGAGCCGCGCTTCACGCCGGCGAGGATCACCGTGACGTTGTGTGCGGCCAATTCGCGAAACTGCTCCGCCGTCAGCCTCGCGCCGGCCTTTGTCAGCGAGGTAACACGGTGCAGGTCGAAGATGACGAATTGCGGCAGCGGCTTTGAGGCGAGCTGGCGTGAGACGTAATCGACGTTGGAGAAGGACAGCGTGCCGACGAGCTCGATGACGCGGACCTGCTCGTGATGGGCGGCGATGATGTCGCGCTCATGCGGGCGGCGGCTGCGCCGCGAGGGATTCTGGCCGATCGAGTAATCGGCGATGATCGAGGTGCGCGCGTCGTCGCTGCGGTTGAGCATATGCAGATCGTAATGCGCCGACAGCGCCTCGCACACCTTGATGCCGCGCACGCTGTTGCCGTGCTTGTCGAGTTTCGGCGAGTAGCTGCCGAGCCCCAGCCGTGCCGGCAGCGCCGCCAGAATGCCGCCGCCGACGCCGCTCTTGGCGGGGATGCCGACGCGATAGATCCATTCGCCGGCATAATCGTACATGCCGGAGGACGTCATCACCGACAGCGTGCGGGAGATGGCGTAGGGCGTCATCACCTGCTCGCCGGTGACGGGATTGAGGCCGCGGTTCGCCAGCGTCGCCGCCATGACGGCGATGTCGCGCGCGGTGACGAGGATGGCGCATTGCCGGAAATAGACCTCGAGAACCGAATCCACCCGATCCCTGAGCACGGCGTTGGTGCGCAGCAGATAGGCAATAGCGCGGTTGCGGTCGCCGGTGGCGCTTTCCGAGGCATAGACGGCATCGTCGACGCCGAGCTCGCGGCCGGCGAAGCGGCCGAGCGCCTTGCGGATATATTCAAAGGCATCGTCCCCTTTGGCCTCATGGATGAGCCCGGAGCAGGCGATCGCGCCGGCGTTGACCATCGGATTGAAGGGATGGTTCTCGGCGTTGAGACGGATCGAGTTGAAGGGATCGCCCGAGGGCTCGACGCCGATTGCGCTTTCGACGCGAGCTGCACCGAGCGTATCCAGCGCCAGCGCGAACACGAAGGGTTTTGAGATCGACTGGATGGTGAAGGGCGCCTTGCTGTCGCCGACCTCGTAGACGTGGCCGTCGAGCGTGGCGAGGCCGATGCCGAAATGGGCAGGGTCGGCCTTGCCGAGCTCGGGGATGTAGTCGGCGACGGCGCCGGCATTATCGGTCGCGAATTTCCGATGGCACTCGTCAAGAAACCGCAGCAAAGGCGGTTTCGAGCTGGCCCAGGCGTCGGTGGCAGAAGCAGCTTTCATCACCTCCGTTGTGCCCCGCAATCAAGGCGCGCGCAACTGGCTCGGCGTCAGCGATTGGCGGCGGACAAGGAACATCGCGATCAAGACCGTGGGCGCGAGGATCGCAAGCCCCAGCAGCGTGATCTGCATCTGCGAGAGCGGCATGATGCCGCCGCCGGGCGTGGCGACCACGAAACCACCGATCACCAGCAGCATGCGCAGCGGCCATTCCAGCGGACCGGCGTGACGGAGATCGCCGACGAACACCTGGTAACCCTGAATCCCGCCGCAGATGAACAGCGTCCCGAACGCCGCAAGCCCCATCAGCCCGAGGCCGGCGAAATAGGGGCTTGCGCCCTGCAACACCAGCGCGGGGTTCAGCACGAAGAAGAACGGGATAAAGTAGATGATGCTGCCCACCCACATCGATTCCCAGCCGGTCTTCATCGCCGGCGAGCCGGCGATGCCGGCCGCGGCAAAGGAGGCGATCGCGACCGGCGGCGTGATCGAGGAGAGCATGCCCCAATAGAAGATGAACATGTGGATCGCCATGCGATTGAGCCCGAGCTTCTCCAGCGCGGGCGCCACGAGGATGGCGAGGAAGATGTAGCAGGCCGTCGTCGTCAGCCCGAGGCCGAGCACGAGGCTGGTGAAGGCGCACATCACCAGCAGCAGGAACGCGTTGTCGCCGGCCAGCCGCAGCAAATCGTTGGCGAGGCTCGACACCACGCCGGTCATGGAGAAGGCGCCGATCAGCAGGCCGCAGCCGGCGAGGATGCCGATCAGTTCGACAAAAGTGCGGCCGTTGATCTCGAAGAACTTGTTGATGGTCGCAAGCGTCCAGCGCGTGTCCCTGGAGAAGATCTGGTTCAGCACCAGCAGCAGGGCGGTGGCATAGAACGGCGCGTGGCTCTCGCGCTTGAAATGCAGGAGCATCACGATCAAGAGCGCGATGACGAAGATGTAGTACCAGCCGTCCTTGATCGTATCCCAGATTTTTGGCAGCTCCGCGCGCGGAATCCCCTTGAGGCCGTGGCGGGCGGCATAGGAGTCGACCTGCATGAACAGGCCGACATAATAAAGCGCGGCCGGAATGATCGCGGCGACCGCCACCTCGGCGTAGCTGACATTGAGGAATTGCGCGATCACGAACGCCGTGGCGCCCATCACCGGCGGGGCCAGCACCGCGCCGGTGGATGCGCAGGCTTCGATGGCGCCGGCATAGGAGGCGCGGAAACCGCTCTTCTTCATGACGGGAATGGTCATGGTGCCGGCGGTCAGCACGTTGGAAATGATCGAGCCCGACATCATGCCGAGCAGGCCGGAGGCGAAGATGCACACCTTCGCCGCGCCGCCGCGGAAGGTGCCGCACAGCGCAAAGGCGATGTTGATGAAGAATTTGCCGGCGCCGGTCATCATCAGCGCGGTGCCGAACACCAGGAAGCCGATCACGGTATCAGCAAAGGCCTGGATCGGAATGCCGAGCAGGCTCTCGCCCGATAGCACGTGATACGAGGTCGCCTGCTCCAGCGTCGACTCGGTGCCGCGGAACGGGCCGAGCCACCAGGCGTCCGCGAACAGGGGATAGACGGTGAACGGCAGTACGCTGAGCAACAGGCTCCAGCCGCCGGTGCGGCGCAGCGCTTCCATCAGCACGAACCACATGATGAGGCCGGCCACGATAACGTAGGTCGGCGCGCCGCCGAATTCCCAGCCGGCCTCCGCCGCCTTGCGGACAGTGCGCATCAGCACGATGGAGGAGCCGAACGTCAGCGCAAAGAACAGCAGGTCGTACCAGGGGATGCGATCGAGCGGCGCCTTCTCCGTCCCCGGAAAGATCAGGAACGTGAACGGCAGCATCAGCGCGATCAGCAGATAGAAATATTCGGTATTGAGCTGGGTGTAGCCGATGAAGAAGCGCAGCGAGAATTGCTGGTTGATGCAGAGCAGGATCGTGGCGGCGGTCGCCACCACCAGCGCCCAGCGCCACGCCCCGCGCAGGCTGCGCACCCGCGTGACCTCAGCCTCCTGCATGTTGGCATGGGGATCTTCGAACTCGATCCTCTTGGCTGCTGCGGCCGCGACAATCTCGGTTACAGACATCTTCGTTTCCCCTCGGGCGTCGCGCCAGCAATCGCGGTTATTCGAATCCGTTCGGCATGTTCGCCTTGGCGAGCGCGGCTGCGCGCGCCTTCATCCAGCCGTCGAGAAAAGCCTTGTCGTCGGACGCCGGATTGTCCTTGTTTTAGTCCGCCCAGGCCAATGCCAGGACCTCCTGGCGCTTCAGAAGCGCGTTGTTGTGGGCTTCCTGCTCGGCGCTCCACTGGCCGGCCTCCTTGAGTGCCTTCACCGCGCCGGGATGAACCGGCACCACCCAGTTCTTGGTCTGGCGGCTCGTCGCGAGTCCCGATGCGCCGGGTGCCGCATCCTTGTAGGCGTCATAGCCGTCGATCATCGCTCTGGTGATCGCATAGACGAGATCAGCAGGCTGACCGGCGTAGGCGACATAGATCGGGTAGGGGAAATTGCCGAGCTCGACCGGTTTCTCCGGCGAGATGCCCGCGCCGCAGGTCGTCAAATGCGGGAAGAAGAACGGGCTGATCTTCTTCATCCGTTCCCACCCTGCAGGGTCGTTTTTCGGCAGCGGCGGCCAAACGATGCCGCGCGGCGAGGTTTCGGCTTCCTTCGCGGGACCGGTGATGGTGGTGGCGAAGGCAGCATCCGTATCGTTGTTGATGAGGCCCTTCCACATGGCTCCGTAGCTTGCGAATTCGACGATCTTGACATCACCTTTCGTCAACCCGCCGAACGCCAGCACTGCGAGCGAGTTCTGGTTCAACGATGGCGCGCCGACCACGAATCCGATGCGCTTGCCCTTCAGATCACTGATCTGCTTGACCCCGGTATCGGCAGCCACGCCGAGCGAGGCGCCATTGCAATCGACCGACGACAGAAGGAGTTGCAGCGGCTGTGGTCCCCAATCCCGGGCACCGAATTCGAACACGCCTTCCTGAGCGAAATAGGTTCCTGTCCCCATGGCGGAAGCGACCGCCCGCTTGGCGCGCAAGGGCGCGAGGCGCGCGACGTCGTTGCCGGCCGGCAGCACGCGGACGTCGGTGCCGTATTTGTCCTTCATCATCTTGCCGACGCCGACGGTGATGTTGAAGCCAGCGGTGCCGGTATCGTAGGCCGTCATCGCCATGGACGGCGGAAGCTTGACGTCGTCGGCTAGTGCGGGCGCGCCCGCGATCAGCGAAAGCAAAGCGAAAGCGGCAGGCAAAAGCGGCAGTATCCGGCGGATCATGTTCCCTCCCACCATGTTCACCACGCGAAACCCTCGCCGCCGACGCTTGCCTACTCAAAACCGTTCGGTATGTTGGCCTTGCCGAGCGCTGCGGCGCGCGCCTTCATCCAGCCGTCGAGGAAAGCTTTTTCGTCGGATGGCGGATTGCCCTTGCTGTAGTCCGCCCAGGCGGAAGCCAGCACTTCCTGCCGCTTGTAAAGCGCATTGTTGTGGGCGTCCTGCTCGGCAATCCACTGACCTGCCTCCTTCAGCGCCCTCACCGCGCCGGGATGCACCGGGACCACCCAGTTCTTGGTCTGGCGGCTCGCTGCGAGCCCGCCGGCGCCCGGCGCGGAGTCCTTATAGGAGTCATAGCCGTCGATCATGGCCTTGGTGATCGCATAGACCTGATCGGCCGGCTGCGACGCATAGGCGACATAGATCGGGTAGGGGTAGTTGCCGAGCTCGATCGGCTTCTCCGGCGAAATGCCGGCCCCGCAGGTGGCAAGCTGCGGGAAGAAGAACGGCCCGATCTTCTTCATGCGCTCCCAGCCGGCGGTGTCATTCTTCGGTAGCGGCGGCCACAGCAGGCCGCGCGGCGAGGTCTCGGCTTCCTTCGCCGGCCCCGTGATGGTGGTGCCGAAGGCGGCGTCGACGTCGTTATTGATCATGCCCTTCCACATCGCGCCATAGCTGGCGAATTCGACGACCTTGACGTCGCTCTGCGTTAGTCCGGCAAACGCCAGCACCGCGAGCGAATTCTGGTTCAGTGCGGGGGAGCCTACGACAAAACCGACGCGCTTGCCCTTGAGATCCTTCAACTCCTTGACGCCGGCATCGGCGGCGACGCCGAGTGAACCGCAATTGCAGTCGACCGACGACAGGATGAGCTGCAGCGGCTGCGGTCCCCATTCCTTGGCGCCGAACTCGAACACGCCTTCCTGCGCGAAATAAGTGCCCGATCCCATGGCGGAGGCCACCGCGCGCTTGGCACGCAAGGGGGCGAGGCGGGCGACGTCGTTGCCGGCAGGCAGCACGCGGACGTCGCTGCCGTATTTGTCCTTCATCATCTTGCCGACGCCGACGGTGATGTTGAAGCCGGCGGTGCCGGTGTCATAGGCGGTCATTGCCATGGTCGGCGGCAGCTTGATGTCGTCGGCGAATGCAGGCGTGATAGCGATCAGCGAAGTGAAGACGACAGGCATAAGCGCCAGCATACGGCGGATCATGTTTCCTCCCAGTATGTTTCGCATTGCGAAACCTTGTTCTTGTTGGCTGGATATTCATCATCGCAGCATCGCGATGACCGTCAGCGATTAAACGCTCAATTGCGGACGCGGAACAGGCGGATTGTCGCAAACAAAAGTCTAACCTGCGCTGCGCGCTCTAGAATTCGACAATTGCAATGGCCTGTCCCTCGGCAACGACTTCATCAAGCTTGACGAGTATCGATTTGAGTTTGCCCGCCGCGGTCGATGCGACCGGAATTTCCATCTTCATCGCCTCGACGAATGCGATGTCGTCACCATCGCCGACGCTGCCGCCCACTTCCACCGGAAGTGCACACACGCGTCCGGCAACTTCGGTGACGATCTTGATCTCTGGCATCCCACGCTCCCCGGCCGAATGACGACGGATATCACGCCATCGCAACGGCTTTTTGTTGTGGCGGCAGATTGCCTGAGGTAGCTTGTTCTGCAAGTGGAATTTTATTCCGCATGACGGAATGGGAGCCGCGGCATGGGAAGGCGCTCGGAACGGCTTAGCAAGCAGGGAATGCTTGCCAGCGATTTGTCTGGCGATGGCGATGTGATCCAGGTGGTGTCGCGTGCCTTCGATGTGCTGCGATGCTTCGAGGGACACGAGGCGCGGCTCGGCAATCTGGAAATTTCCAACCGCTGCGGACTGCCACGCTCGACGGTGTCGCGCCTCACGCACACGCTGACCCGCATGGGCCAGCTGGTCTATCTTCCGCGTGACCAAAAATATCGCATCGGCCCGAGCGCGGTAGCGATGAGCACCTCGATGATGAAGGGGCTGCAGCTGCGCAACCTGATCCGGCTGCGCCTGCAGGACGTCGCCGAGCATCTTCCCGGCACCGTCGGCTTCGTCATCCCGGACCGCTTCCATCTCGTCTATCTCGAATATGCGCGCGCGGCGAATGCGCTTGGCCTGCACGAGAGCACCGGCAGCCGCATCAGCATGGCGAGCACGGCGGCGGGCGGCGCCTATCTCGCCGCGCTCGACCCCGCGGTCGGCGACGCGCTGATCCATGAAATGGAGCGTGAAACGCCGGACGCAGCGAAACTGGCGCGCTCGCGCATCGAGACCAATCGCCGACACCTTCGTGAACATGGCTATGTCACCGCCTTCGGCACCTGGAGCCCGCATATCAATGGCTGCGCCGTGCCGCTGTGGTCGCCGCAGTACCAGACCTATGTCGTGGTGACGATTGGGCTATTGTCGGCGATGTATGACGAGAAGCGGGTGCACAAGGAGGTAGCGCCGCGGATGCTGGACCTTGCCGCAGCCGTTGGTGCGCTGCTCGAAGGCGACGGCGATATCTTTGCCAACCGGCTGGAGCGAAAATCGATTGCCGTGCCGGCGCACAACAACAATAAGATGCTGACGGAGGAGACGAATGGTCTGGAAGCCGGAGCTCGACGACCTCGCGCGGCGCGAAGCGTTCGCGCGCGAGATGGGAGGCGTTGAGAAGGTCAAGCGACAGCGCGACCAGGGCCGGCTCACCGTTCGTGAGCGCATCGACAAGCTCACCGACCGAAACAGCTTTCACGAGATCGGCGCGATCTCGGGCATCGGCGAATACGACGCGACCGGCGAACTGAAGCACCTGACGCCGGCGAACTGCGTGTTCGGCCGCGCCAAAGTCGATGGCCGCACGGTCGTGGTGGTCGGCGACGACTTTACCGTGCGCGGCGGCTCGGCCGATGCGTCGATCTCCGCAAAGCCCTTGATGGCGGAAGAGATGGCGCATGATTTCCGCCTGCCGATCATCCGCGTGATCGAAGGTTCCGGCGGCGGCGGATCGGTGAAGACCATCGAGACCAAGGGCGCGGCCAATCTGCCCGGCGGCGTCGGCGGCACGCGCTGGTACTGGTACACGACCGCCAACCTGGCGCGCGTGCCGGTGGTTGGCCTCGGGCTTGGCTCGGTCGCGGGCCTCGGCGCGGCGCGGCTGGCGGCAACGCACTATTCGGTCATGACCAAGAGCTCGGCGATGTTCGTTGCGGGACCGCCTGTGGTGAAGCGGCTCGGTCAGGATCTGACCAAGCAGGAGCTCGGCGGCGCCGACATTCAGACCCGCTCCGGTGCGATCGATCAGGCGGTGGAGACGGAAGAGGAGGCATTCGAATGCGCCAAGCGCTTCTTGTCTTACCTGCCGTCGTCGGTCTTTGAGCTGCCACCCGCGACCGCGTGCACTGACGATCCCGAGCGGGCGGAGGATTCGCTGCTGCGGGCGGTGCCGCGCAGCCGCCGCCAGGTCTACAAGATGCGACCGATCATCCATGCCGTCGTGGACAAGGACTCGTTCTTCGAGGTCAACTCCAATTTCGGCAAGCCTGTCATCGTGGGGCTGGCGCGGCTCGAGGGGCGGGCGGTGCTGCTGCTCGCCAGCGACCCCATGCATTACGGGGGATCGTGGACCGCGGAGGCCTGCCAGAAGGTGGTGCGCTGGGTGGATTTTGCCGAAACGTTCCATCTGCCGATCGTCTATCTCATGGACTGCCCGGGCTTCATGATCGGGCTCGACGCCGAGAAGTCGGCGACCATCCGCCACGGCGTGCGTGCAATGGCGGCGGTCAACCAGACCACGGTGCCCTGGTGCACGATCATCGTGCGCAACGCTTTTGGCGTCGCCGGTGTCGTGCATCAGCCGGCCAACCGGTTTTCGATGCGCTATGCCTGGCCCTCGGCCTACTGGGGCTCGCTGCCGCTGGAGGGCGGCATCGAGGCGGCCTATCGCGCCGAGATCGACGCGGCGGCCGATCCCGCGGCAAAACTGAAGGAGATCGAGGACCGCTTGAACAAGCTGCGCTCGCCGTTCCGCTCCGCCGAAAAATTCTGGGTCGAGGAGGTGATCGATCCGCGCAAGACGCGTTCGCTGCTCTGCGAATTCGCCCGCCTCGCCGAGCCGCTGCGCACGCCGGGCCCGCCAGGTAACATGACGACGCGGCCGTAGGCGGCTGTTCCTCACGGTGATGAGCGAGAAGCGCGTCTTGCCCCGCTGTCGTCCCGGCGAACGCCGGGACCCATAACCACAGTGAGCTGTTGTTAGCATGAGCTGGAGCTCGAGCCTTCGCAAAACTACTTCCTGTGGTTATGGGTCCCGGGTCGCGCTCGCTTCGCTCGCTTGCCCGGGACGACAGCGAGCATTCTCACGGCGCAATTTTCGCCTGAGTTTTGCATCTCATTGCTCCCTCTCGCCTTCGAGAGGGCACAGGGAAAGCCGGGCGCCGGCGGCACCCGCAGCACCGTGTGCAATGGGTAGTGAAGAACGCACACGGATTTGACAGGTACAGCCAGGACATCCCGGCTTTCCCCGCGCAATGGTTTGACGGCTTATACGTGCTCTCCCCGGGGAACGGCCTTTCTTGCCCCCGTTGCCACGCCACCACAGGGCGGCGGGATAGACGCCAGGGTCGCGGCGCCAGGACCACACGACTTCGCCGGCCGCTGCCAACGTTTCGTCGGGTGAACGATCACCTGACGCCGGCTAGCGGCCCATCGCAACCCGCACCACGTTTCGTGACGATCGCGAAACGTCCCTCACGGTGGCGCGGGCTGGGAGGATGTATAACGCAAATCAGAATTCCGGTAAAGAGAAATATTTTTGATTTTGGGGCTTGACATGTTTCCGGCAAACCGAAGGCATTTGCCCATCGTGCTGAAAATGTCACGCGGCTTCTACCGGTGGCGACGAGGAGGGGTATTCAAGGCGCGTAATCATTGAAGTGGGACGCCGGTTCGCCATGATTTGCGTTTCATGTTATGTGTGGTGGACCAAGACAATCTGGCGTGTGGACACCCTTCCAATTGCCACCGCTCGCAAGAAGGCGCCTTAGGGAGATTACCATGGTTGCACCCAGCAAATTCGCTCACGTCGTGTTCAACACCCACCGCTACGACGAGATGATCGACTGGTACGCAGGGGTATTCGAGGCGCGGGTGCAGCACCGCGATGACCGCTTGGCATTCCTGACCTATGACGACGAGCACCATCGCTTTGCCTTCGTCAACCTCGGCCCGGCCAAGGATGGCGCCGAGATCCGGCCGGCAATGGCACCCGGCCTCAATCACCTTGGTTACACTTGGCGGAATCTCGATGAACTGATCGATACCTACGCCAGGCTAAAGAGCCGGGGCATCATGCCGACGCGGCCGATCCGGCACGGCCTGACGCTGTCGCTCTACTACCGCGATCCGGATGGCAACGGGTTGGAGTTTCAAATTGACCTGATGGAAGCCAAAGCTGCGAACGAGTTCATGAGCGGGCCCGCCTTCGCTGCTAACCCGATCGGGGAGCCTTTCGACCCGGAAGCCCTGGCGGCGCGGCTTGCGCAGGGCAAGCCCGTCAACGATCTCATCTTCCGTTCGGATCAGGCCGAAAGCAAAGCGATGGCGGGTGTTGCGACCTGAACGTCGGATAATCCAGCAGCATAGGATGGGTTGAGCAAAGCGAAACCCATCTCGCTGGCACGACGGGAATGATGGGTTTCGCTGCGCTCAACCCATCCTACGAAGGCCGCGAAGTGGGTGAGGAGTTAAACCTCGTGTTTGATTGAGTGCGCGGGCTAAAAAACCTCGTGCTCGCGGTGCACGTCGTGGACCACGATGCCCATGCCTTCTTCCGGCATCTTGATCCAGTCGCGGCGCAGCAGCGTGCGCGCGGTGTCCTCGTAGCCGCTCATCCAGTGCTCGCGCATCGAGGTGCCCGAGAATTCGTGATCCTTGGAGTCGCCCTCATAGGCGCGCTGCTGGTAGATCAGCTGCAGGATGGCGATGCCGGGCAGGCGGCTGACCGACTTCTTGAGCGCGCGCTCGTCCTCCGATAATTGGTCCTCGGGGATCTTCGACAGCGCCTTGAACAGGCGCGCCTTCAGATTATGCGTCTTGCGATAGACGTCGGTGTTATGCCGCGTGCGCGAGGAATACATGATGTCCTTGTGGCGGGCCATCACGTCCTGGATGTCGCGCGGCAGCACGCCGCGGGCGCTGAACAGGTCGACCTGGAATACGAGCGAGTTGAGGCTGTCCTCCTGCTCGAGCAGGTGCTGCAGCGGCGTGTTGGAGACGATGCCGCCGTCCCAGAAATGATCGGTACCGACCTTCACCATCGGCAGCGCCGGCGGCAGCGCGCCGCTCGCCATGACGTGCTCGGGGATGATCTCGTCGCGGGTGTTGTCGAAATAGATGAAGTTGCCGGTCAGCACGTTGACGGCGCCGACGGCAAAACGGACTTCCTTGGAATTGATGCGGTCGAAATCGACCAGCTCCAGCAGCGACTCGCGCAAGGGCGCCGTGTCGTAATAGCTGGTAGCGGTGCGGGCGCCGGCGGGGCTGAACCACGGGTTGGTCTGGTGCGGCGTGAAGAAACCGGGCTGGCCCATCACGGTGGTCAGGAAAGAACTGGTGAAATTGCGCGCCTTGCGGAAGACGTCGCCGTCAGGGGTGTAGTGCCAGATTTTCCGGCTGGTGATGCGGTCCCAGAACTTGTGCAGCTTCTCCAGCCGCTGCTTCGGCGGATTGCCGGCGATGATGGCGGAATTGATCGCGCCGATCGAGACGCCGCAGACCCAGTCCGGCTCGACGCCGCCCTCATGCAGCGCCTGATAGACGCCGCATTGATAGGCGCCGAGCGCACCGCCGCCCTGCAGCACCAGCGCGACGCGGTCGCAGCCTGGCGGACGCCAGCCGCGGACGGGCATTGCATAGTGCAATTGTTCGAGCTGCGGCGATCGCGCGTCCATGGCGTCTTCTCCTTTTGGGGATGCACGATTCCGTGCAGCCATGACGCGCTGATGACAGGGTTACCCTCCCCTTGTGGGAGAGGGTCGCTTCGCGCAGCGAAGCGGGGTGAGGGGTCTGTCTCTGCGGAGCGAAATCGTTCAATTAGTCAATTGCGAACGCGGATAGAGACTCCTCATCCGTCGCGGACTTCGTCCGCGCCACCTTCTCCCACAAGGGGAGAAGGGAAGAGAAGTGTGCCGCGTGCACTAAACGCAGGCCGGTCATCGGGCTGAACCAACAGCGTTCACACCGCTGTCAATCGCCGCGGCTAGCGTTCGCACCAACCAACAGGGGGTGTTGCGATGCGCAGGGAAGACCTTTTCAAGCTTCCGTCGATGCCGGCCGCAGGGCCAAGCTATCCTGCAGGACCTTATCGTTTCGTCGACCGCGAATTCCTCGTCATCACCTACGAGACCGATCCGGAATTGATCCGCCACGGCCTGCCCGAGCCGCTGGAGCCGATCGAGCAGCCGATCGTGCATTACGAATGGATCAAGATGCCCGACAGCTCCGGCTTCGGCAGCTACACCGAATCCGGCCTGGTGATCCCGGCGCGCCTGCACGGCGAAGAGGTCAATTTCGTCTGCCAGATGTATCTCGACGACGATCCGCCGATCGCGGCGGGCCGGGAAATCTGGGGCTTTCCAAAGAAATACGCCCACCCCAAGCTCGAAATCTTCAAGGACACGCTGACCGGCACCTTGGAATATGCTGGGCAACTCGTCGCCATGGGCACCATGGGCTACAAGCATGAGAGCATGGCCGGCAACGGCGACCTGACCCGCGCGACGCTGTCGAAGACGCAAATCAATCTGAAGATGATACCCGGCGTCGACGGCCATCTCGAAGTCTGCCAGCTGGTGGCGATCAACCTCACCGACATCGTGGTCAAAGGTTCCTGGATCGGGCCGGGCCGGCTGCATCTGGTGCCGCATGTCAACGCGCCGGTTGCGGATTTCCCGGTGCGGCGCGTGGTCGGCGCGCATCATTTCCTCGCCGATCTCACCCTACCGTTCGGCCGGGTGGTGCACGATTACAACAAGGAAGCCGAACAGGAGCCCGCGACCAGCCTTGCGGCGGAATAGCTGTCGCCAGCAGGGAACTTGCGACATTAAACTGTAACAAAAGCGCAATTGAATCGCGTGCGTAAACAGCCTGCGGCGGGAGCGTCCTCGCCGCCGGGGACAATTGGGTTGACAGGGGGTTGGTGATGGCGCGCCGTTCGCTCGACCGCGGAGCAGATCATGCTGGCTGAACCGCCCGCTGACGTCGCCCAGGCGCTTCCGCATGTGTCGGACGGGCCGATCCCGGGCCTGGTCTGGGCGTTTCGCCTGCATCACGACGGCAGCCCCGAGCCGTTGCCGATCGACAAGCCGATCGAGTTCACCCACGACGGCCGGCTCTGGCTGCATTTCAATTTGACCGACATGCGGACGCGCTCGTGGCTGGCGTCCCTGCAGTTTCCCACGCTGGCGCGCGACCTCTTGCTGTCGCACGACAATTTCCAGCAGATCCACATCGTCGAGCACTGCGTCTATGGCGTGTTCTCCGATCTCGTCCGCGACATCGACAAGCCTACGGAAGAAACCGGCTTCCTGCGCTTTGCGATGACCGAGCGGCTCTTGATCAGCGGGCGCTATCAGGCGCTGTGCGCGGTCGATGCGACGCGGCGCCTACTCGAGGGCGGCCGCCGCGTCGAAAGCGTGGCGGCGTTGTTGGAGAAGATCGTCGACGAGGTCGCCGACACCATGGATCGCATCGTCGACAAGATCGGCACCGAGATCGACGAGATCGAGGAGAAGGTGGCCGCCGGAGACGCCGTCACCGAGATGCGCGCCATCCTCGGCCGGCAGCGGCGCACCTGCGTGCGGCTGCACCGGCAGCTCGCGGGCCTGCGCGTGTTGTTTCACCGCCTGGAGCAGAAGAACACCGAGCATCTCAGCCCGGCGCTGCGGCTGCATGCGGCAAAACTCGCCCAGCGGCTCGACGGCCTCGACCACGACATCATCGAGCTGCGGGAGCGCAGCCGCCTGCTCGAGGAAGAGCTGCATTTCAAGATGGAGGAGGAGAGCAACCGCCACCTCCACGCGCTCGCGGTCGTGACCATGATGCTGCTGCCGCCGACGCTGGTGACCGGCATTTTCGGCATGAACACCAAGGGACTGCCGTTCACGGACAATGAAAGCGCCTTTCTGTGGGCGTCTGCGCTGCTGATCGGTTCTTCGATGCTTGCCTATTGGATCATGCGGCGGCTTGGCATCGTCAGGCGGCGCTGACGAGGTAGACCGCCGCCATGCACTGCGTATCCTCCCGCGCCTTCCTAGCGTTCGCGGCAGCCGCCTGTTGCGCCTGCGCCGGCACGCCCGCGCTCGCCGGCGCCAAGGATGAAAGCGCGGCGGAATGGATCGCGCCAAAATGGTTCAACGACTGGCATGACGGCCTCGCCAACAAGGGCCTGAATTTCGGCGCGATCTGGATCGGCGACAACATCGGCAACGTTTCGGGCGGCACGTCCCGCGGCGCCATTCATTTCGGCCGCTTCGATCTGTCCGTCGATGCTGATCTGGAAAAACTGGTGGGCTGGACGGGTCTGAAATTCTACGCCAACACCTATCATCTGTACGGGCGCGGGCTGTCGCGCAACTATATCCACAACTTCGCCACCATCAGCGAGATCGAGGCACTGCCGGAGTCGCGGCTCTATAACGCCTGGTTCGAGCAAAGCTTCTTCAATGGCAAGCTGAGCATACGTGCCGGCCAGCAGGCGGCCGATGTCGAGTTCTTCGACAGCGAGACCGACGATCTCTTCATCAACGGCACCTTCGGCTGGCCGGCCATCAAGGCCACCAACCTGCCGGCCGGCGGGCCGGCGCCGCCGATCGCGGTGCCCGGCATTCGCGTCAAGGCGCAGGTGGCGGACAAGATCACCGTGTTCGGCGCCGTCTTCAACGGCAACGCGGCCGGGCCCGGCGAGGGCGATCCGCAGCTGCGCGACCATCACGGGCTGGCGTTTCGTGTCAACGATCCGCCCTGGGTGATCGGCCAGGTTCGCTTCGACTATGACGTCACGGCCGGCGGCCGCACCTTGCCCGGCAATTTTACGCCCGGTGCCTGGAAGCATTACGGGGACTTCGACCACCAGCGCCTTACGGTCGAGGGCCTGTCGATCGCCGATCCCAACGGGACCGGCATCCCCGCCAAGATGCGCGGCAATTATGGAATCTTCGCCGTGCTGGAGCAGGTGCTCTACCGGCCGCCGGACGTGAAGGAGAACTCTACCTCGGCGTCGCTGCCGGGCATCACGGCGTTCGGCCGCATCGCCTACAGCCCGCCGGACCGCAATCTGATCGACCTCTATATGGATGGCGGCATCGGTTTCGTCGGCTTTGTGCCGGGCCGCCCGCTCGACCGCTTTGGAGCTGCGATCGCCTATATGCGGGTTTCCAACACCGCGCGTAACCTCGATTTCGATACCCAGTTCTTCAACGGGCTGCCGAGCCCGATCAGAAGCAACGAAACCCTGATCGAGCTGATCTACGAGGCGCACATCAAGCCGGGCTTTCTGCTCGCGCCATATTTCCAGTACGTGTTCCGGCCCTCCGGCGGCATCCCCAATCCGAACGACCCGACCGGCGTCGCGCGGATCGGCGACGCCGCGGTGTTCGGGATCACCAGCACGCTGCGGTATTAGGCCGTCCATGCCGTAGGATGGGTTGAGCGTTAGCGAAACCCATCGCCTTTCATGCCGAGCCGTGATGGGTTTCGCTGCGCTCAACCCATCCTACGGATCTACGCCGCCGCGGCTGCCGTTGTCACCTTCACTGGCCGCGAGATCGCGAGCACGATCAGCGCTGCAAAGATGCAGAGTGCGCCCGCAACAAAGAAGGCCGGCAGGTAAGTCTCGTACACCGTGCGCGACAGGCCGCCGCCGAAGGCCGCCGCGCCCGCGCCGAGCTGGTGGCCGGCAAAAATCCAGCCGAACACGAGGTTGGCGCGCTCGGCGCCAAAGCGCTGTGCTGTCAGACGCACCGTGGGAGGCACGGTCGCGATCCAGTCGAGGCCGTAGAACACGGCGAACAGCGATAGCCCGTAGAAGGTAAAGTCGCTGAACGGCAGAAACACCAGCGACAGCCCGCGCAGGCCGTAATACCAGAACAGCAGCCAGCGATTGTCGTAGCGGTCGGAAAGCCAGCCGGAGACAATGGTGCCGAAGAAGTCGAAAATGCCCATCGCCGCCAGCAGGCTTGCCGCCTGCACCTGCGGGATGCCGAAATCGAGGCACATCGGGATCAGGTGCACCTGGACGAGGCCGTTGGTGCTGGCGCCGCAGATGAAGAAGGTGGCGAACAGGATCCAGAACACCGGCTCCTTCGCGGAGTCGCGCAGCGTGCCGAGCGCTGCCGCCATGATTGGCGCAGTGTTCGGCGGCGGCGTGGGCAGGGGCGCGGTGCCCTCATCGCCGAACGGGCGCAGGCCGACATCGCTTGGGCGATCGCGCATCACCATCAGCACGGCAAAGGCGGCCACACCAAGCATCAGGCAGACCAGCCCCAGCGCCACGCGCCAGCCGACCTGCTCGGTGATGGCGGCCAGCGCCGGCAGGAAGAGCAGTTGTCCGGTCGCGACGCTGGCGGTGAGGATGCCGACCACGAGGCCACGTCTCGCCACGAACCAGCGTGCGGCGATGGTGGCGCCCAGGACCAGCGCGGTCATGCCGGTGCCGACGCCGATCACGACGCCCCACAGCAGCCAGAGCTGCCAGACCTTGGTCATGAACAGCGAGCCGACGAGGCCGGCGACGACGACGAGCTGCGCCGCCAGCGTCACATTGCGCAGGCCGTAGCGGTTGAGCAGCGCGGCCGCGAACGGCGCCATCAGCCCGAACAGGATGAAGCGGATCGACAGCGCCGAAGAGATTTCGGCGTTGCTCCAGCCGAACTCCTTCTGCAGCGGCACGATGAAGACGCCGGGCGCGCCGACGGTGCCCGCCGAGATCAGTGCGGCAAGGAAGGTCACGCCGACCATCACCCAGCCGTAGTGGATGTTGCGGCGGGCGAGAGCGGCGGACAGCCAGTTCGAGATCATGGAGCCTCAGAACAATCGATAGGGTGATTTGGAAACGATTTTGTCACAAGTGAAGCGCGGCAAAAATGCCGCGCTTCCCTCATTTCAGGACATCGCGACGTATTGTTTGCGCATGATCTTGTCCGAAAACCGGTGCTCACTTTGCGCTAACGCGGCCCTTCGGCTCGGGATCATGCGCTAGTGGACCTTGCGCTCGACCGCGATCGCGGTGGCTTCGCCGCCGCCGATGCAGAGCGAGGCGATGCCGCGCTTGAGGTTATTGGCTTCCATCGCGTGCAGCAGCGTCACGATCAGCCGCGCGCCTGTCGCGCCGATGGGATGGCCGAGCGCGCAGGCGCCGCCATGGATGTTCAGCTTCTCGCGGGGAATGCCGAGGTCCTTCTGCGCGGCCATCGCCACCACCGCAAAGGCCTCGTTGATCTCGAACAGGTCGACATCGCCGACGCTCCAGCCGACCTTGTCGAGCAGTTTTCTGATCGCCGGGATCGGCGCGGTGGTGAACCATTGCGGTTCCTGGCTGTGGGTGGCGTGGCCCTTGATCTCGGCCAGCACCGGCAGTCCGTCGCGATCGGCAAGCGAACGCTTGGCGAGGATCAGCGCGGCGGCGCCGTCGGCATTGGCGGAGGAGGCGGCCGGCGTGATGGTGCCGTTGGCGCGGAACGCCGCCTTCAGCCAGGGAATTTTTGCGGGATCGACCTTCAGCGGATGCTCGTCATTGGCAATGATGCGCGGGCCGGCCTTTTCCGCGAGCGTGACCGGCGCGATCTCGGCTTTGAAGGCGCCGCCTTCCACCGCCTTGCGGGCACGGGTCAGGGTCTCCATCGCATATTTGTCCTGGTCTGCGCGGGTGAACTGATAGGCTTCGGCAGTGGCTTCGCCGAAATCACCCATTGAGCGGCCGGTCTCGTAGGCGTCCTCCAGCCCGTCCATCATCATGTGATCGATGATGCGCTCATGGCCGGCGCGATAGCCGCTGCGGGCTTTTGCGAGCAGATAGGGCGCGTTGCTCATGCTCTCCATGCCGCCTGACAGCACGATCTCCGCTGAACCGGCAGTGATGATGTCGTGCGCCAGCATGGTCGCCTTCATGCCGGAACCGCAGACCTTGTTGACCGTGGTGGCGCCGGTCGCATCCGGCAGTTTTGCCCCACGCGCGGCCTGGCGCGCCGGCGCCTGGCCCTGGCCGGCGGGGAGCACATTACCCATGAAGACTTCGTCGATCCGCTCCGGCGCGAGCTTTGCGCGCTCCAGCGCCGCGCCGATGACGTGGGAACCGAGCTTGTGGGCGGCAAGCGGCGACAGATCGCCCATGAAGCGGCCGAGCGGGGTGCGGGCAGCGGAGAGGATGACGACGGGGTCGTGAGCCATGGCTGATTTCCCTAGGAGCGGACTCTGTTGAATTACGGTCATCATATGATGCGTTGCAAAAAACGCAATGCGACCAGCCATGATAAATTGTCGTGATCGCATGAGGTGGGCGCGGGGAGCCACACCCACGGACCTCATCCTGAGGAGGCGCATTAGCGCCGTCTCGAAGGATGGCCGCGGGCGAGATTGGGGCCTCATGGTTCCCCGGCGATGCGAAGCATCGTCCGGAGACGCGCTCCTCACCATGAGGAGCAATCACCTAGCGCTTCCGGTTGAGGAAGCCCTGCATCATCCGCTGCGGCTCGCCCGTGAGGAACGACTTGCCGAACTCGCCGACGCTGAGATTGACGGATTCGCTCAGCGGCAGCTCCTCCCAGCCCCGGCACAGTTCCTTCTGGATGCGCAGCGCCTCGGGACCGCATTCCAGCAGTGCCCTCACGGTGTGCTCGACGGTGTCGTCGAGGCCGCCCGCTGGCGCGACCCGATCGATCAGGCCCCAGGCGAGCGCCGTGGACGCATCGATATTTTCCGCCGTCATCATCAGCCAGCGCGCGCGGCCAAAGCCGATCAGCCGCGGCAGCAGCGCGGCGTGAATCACGGAGGGAATTCCGACCTTCACCTCGGGCATGCCGAATTTGGCGTCATGCGCGGCGATGCGGATATCACAGGCGGCTGCGACCTCGAGCCCGCCGCCGAGGCACCAGCCGGGCAGGCGCGCGATCACGGGGGCAGGGAAGCAGCGGATCGCCTCGCAGAGATCGCGCAGACGGGTGATGAACGCTTCGGCCGACTTCTGGTCGAGCGTCGCCATCTCCCGGATGTCGGCGCCGCCGACCATGCTCTTCTCGCTCTGGCCGGTCAGGATCACGACGCGGATGTTTTGGTCGCCGGCGAGCCTTTCAAAACCCTCGCGCACGCCATCGGTCACGGCGGAAGAGAGGATGTTGAGCGAGCCGGCATTGCAGACGGCCAGCCGCACGACGCCGCGGCCGTCGCGTTCGGTGCCGCAGTGAGGATTGAGCATTTCCATGGGTCTGTAGTGGCTCCCTCGGGCGCGAGCGCGCCAAAGGTGCCACTTCCTTGGCAAGAGCGGATCTTGTCAAGGGTCGCGGGTGCGAGATGTCGCCTGTCGCCTAGGCCGACGCCCGATGGATGCGTCGCGACTGCGCTTCATAAGCCGCAGCCTCCGCCGCTGCCAGACGTTCCAGCCGCACCGGGACGTGCTTGTGATAGGGCGTGCCGGCGATGGGATCGCGGTTGCCGCTGTCGGTCAGCACATTGACGCGGGGGCCGTTGTTGAGGCGCTCGCCGTCGGCCGCCGGATAGTCCTGGCCATAGCCATGCGGCAGCGCGAGCTGGCCGCTCTTCATGCTGTCGTCGCGCTTGCAGCGCGCGACCACGCGGCCGGCGGCCGATTGCACGGCGATCCAGTCGCCATCGTTGGCGCCGAGCGATTCCAGATCGGCGGCACTGATCAGCAGCGCGCCATCGGGATCGTCGCGGCGCCAGGCCGGATCGCGAAAGATCTGGTTGGCGTTGAACATGCGCCGCTGTCCGGCCGCGAGCACGAACGGATATTCGCCGCGAGGCGCGGCGGCAGCCGGATCGAGCTTGCCCAGCCATTGCAGCATCGGCGCAATCGCGAGGCGCACCTTGCGGTCGGGGTGGGTGATCAGCGACCACACCTCGTCATAGCCATGCTCGGTGAAGGCCGCGCCATTGCGCGATTTGACGATGGCATCGAACAGCAGCTCGCCCAGCGCCTCGTCCGGCACGTCGCCGCCGGCGTTGAGCGCGCGCCGCACCGCCTGCGGCGAACGTTTTGCGCAGGCAAGCGAGGCCATCCACAGCGGCGCCGCGGCCGCGGTGCCATCGGGCAAAGATGCGCCGAGCGTGTTGTAGAGCACCAGCGCGCCAAGCGGGGCGAGCTGCGGGTTGGTGCCCATCAGGCCGCGGAATTCTCCGGCGAAGGCGGCGCGGGAACGCACCGCTGCCTCGCGCAGTGGCGCCAGCGCGTTGTCGCCGGGCAGCAGTCCCAGCGCGCGCGACAAGCGCGTATAGATTTCCGGCTCGGGCAGGGTGCCTTCAAGCGGCGCGACAACGCCCGCCCGCACATGGAAGTAATTTTTGGGGAATTCAAAATTGAACAGCGTGAACTCGGTCTTCTCATATTGCGAGGAGGCCGGCAGCACATAATGCGCCAGCCGCGCCGTCTCGGTCATGGCGACATCGACCACGACGACGAGGTCGAGCGCGCGCAACGCTTTCTCGACCTGCGCGGTGTTCGAAGCGGTGTTGGCGGGGTTGGAGCTGTCGACCCACACCGCGTGCAGCCGGTCGGCGTGGTCGGCGAGAACCGCATCGGGGAACAGGTTGGGTGGCAACAGGCCGCCGATCACCTCGGTGTCGGTGGCGGCAAAGCGCTGGTTCGGCGAATTGCCCCACAGCGGCACCAGCCAGCTGTGCAGCTGATTGGTGCCCTTCCGGCCAAAGCTGCCGGTCAGCATGATCAGGAGCTTTTCAAGGTACGAATTGAGCGTCGAGTTGATGCCTTGCTGGATGCCGAGCTCGACGCGCACGGTCATCGCTTTCGCCGCCACGATCATGTCGACGCATTGCTCGATTTGCCCGAGCGGGATGTCGGCGGCAGCGGCCCATTGCTCGACCGGAATCCGCAGCAGCGCGTCCTTCACCTCGCCAAAGCCAGTCGTGTGTTGCTCGATGAAGGCATGATCCACCGCATCGCGCCGGATCAGCTGCGCCAGGATCGCCCCCAGCAGGAAGGCATCGGCGCCGGGCCGGACCGCCAGATGCAAATCGGCGCGCTCCGCGGTCTCGGAACGGCGCGGATCGATCACGATCATCTTGCGGTTCGGATCCTTGCGGATGTCGTTGAGATGGTCGCGCGCGTTGGGAAAGCCGTGCGCGATCCAGGGATTGGCGCCGATCACGAACAAGAGGTCGCAGTGATGCACGTCCTCCGCGGTGTGGCAGGTCTGGCTGCCGAACATGTGGCCGTTGACCCAGAAATCGCCTGTCTTCTCCTGCGACAGCGCATTGAAGACGTGGCGCGAGCCGAGGCCGCGCAGCATCGCGTTGGCATAGGCGCCGCCGGCATGGTTGCCCTGGCCGCCACCGCCATAGAGCGCAATGCTCTTGCCGCCATGGCGGTCGACCACCTCGCGCAGTTTGGCGGCGATCTCCGCAATCGCGGTGTCCCAGTCGATCGCATCAAAGCCGCCTTCGGCGCGGCGGCGCAGCGGCGTGGTCAGGCGGTCGCGGTGATGGGCATAGAAGGGGATGCGCGCCGCCTTGTTGCAGAGATAGCCTTGCGACTTCGGATTGTCGCGGTCGCCCCGCACCTTGGTGATGCGGTCGTTCTCGACCAGCACCTCGAGACCGCAATTGACATAGCAGAGGTTACAGGCGGTTTTCCGCCAGTCGGCGCCCGGCATGGCCATCCCTTCCATTGTTGGATCGATCTATTATATATGATGAACGTCATTCAATCAACCGGAACCGGCCATCATCCGAAGGAGAGGGGCATGACCGCAAGCAGCGGCCTGCAAGCCACAGAACGACTGGACCTTTTTGCACCGCACCTGCGCCACGAGCGGGTAATCGACTGGCAGGCGCCGGGGCCCGCCGCGAAGGCCGCGCTGACGATGTCCGGCATGGAGGCCATGCAGGCGATCCGCGACGGTATTTTGCCGCCGCCGCCGATGGCGAAACTGATCGGCTTTCACATGCGCACGGTCGAGCCAGGCCGCATTGTGATGGAACTGGATGCGGAGGAAAGCCTGGAAAACACCATCGGATTGCTGCACGGCGCCGCCGCGGCGGCGCTGCTGGATACCGCCATGGGCTGCGCGATCTCGACCAGGCTGCCGGCAGGGCAGACCTCGGTCACGCTCGACCTCAAGCTGACTTACCTGCGGCCGCTGTCGGCGAAATCTGGAACGATTCAAGCCGAGGGCAGACTGATCAAGCTCGGCCGCCAGACCAGCTACACCGAAGGCTTTGTGCGCGATGCAGCGGGCAATCTTGCAGTGCACGCAACAGCGACCTTTTCCATGATCGACGCAGCGCAAAACGCGAAATAGCTGCAGCTTTTTTTCGCGCAGCGTGTTATTATATGACTATAGACATCTAATGGACGGCCAATGCGATACTCGAAGGAACACAAGCAGGAAACCCACGAGCGCATCGTGCGCAAGGCCTCGGTGCGGCTGCGCGAGAAGGGCGCCCACGGCATCGGCGTCGCCGACCTGATGAAGGAGGCGGGGCTGACCCATGGCGGCTTCTACGCCCATTTCGACTCCCGCGAGGCGCTGGTGATCGAGGCCTTCAACTATGCGATGGGCCGCTCCACCGAGCATTGGCGCAAGCTGGCCGAGCAGACCCCGCCGGACAAGCGCTTTGCGGCCATCGTGGAATCCTACCTGACGACAATCCATCGTGACGATCCCGGCCGCGGCTGCGCCGTGCCGACCCTTGGCCCGGAAATCGCCCGCGAGAGCGCGAAGACGCGCCGGGCTTTTGCCGCGCGACTCGGCGACATGATCGAGATGATCGCCGACCAGTTGCCGGAACTGCCGCGCAAGACGGCGCGGGCGCAGGCGATCGCGGCGCTCGCCACCATGGCCGGCGCGCTGGTGCTGTCGCGCGTGGCCGGCAGCGGCGAGTTCTCCGAGGAGATTCTGGCCGCGGGCAAGGAAGCGGTGCTTGGACGCGCCGCGGCGTCGAAGAAGCCGCGCGCCAAGCCGAACTGACTGCCGCAGCGCGGTAGGGTGGGCAAAGGCGCGCAGCGACTCTTTGCCTACCCTACAGAGCTCACCGCGCCGCGCCATCAAGCCATTCGCCGACGGCGGCGCGGCTCTTCCGTGCGATCGCTGGCAGATACGCGTTCATATCCTTCCGCAACTGCGGCACGTCGATGCCTGCGCCGGTCAGCTCGCAGGTGTGGCCGATCAGCCAGCGCTCGGCCTGTTCGGCTTCCGCCTCGATGTGAAACTGCAGGCCGAGGATTTTCGGACCTGCGCTGAAGGCTTGGTGCGGCGTCAGGCTGGTTGAAGCGAGAGACGTTGCACCGGCGGGGAGATCAAACGTGTCGCCGTGCCAGTGCAGGACCCGAAAATCCGGCGCGAGGTGGCGCACGCATGAGGCGCGTCCCTCCGATGTGAGTTCGATCGGCGCGATGCCGATTTCCTTTTCCTCTCCGGCATAGACCCGGGCGCCAAGGGCGCGTGCCAGCAGTTGCGCGCCCAGGCAAAGGCCGAGGATCGGGATGTCCGCGCGCAGGGCTTGTTCGATCAGGTGGAGTTCGTCGCGCAGAAAGGGATAACGGTCCTCTTCATAGGCGCCGATCGGGCCACCCAGCACGACGAGCAGGTCGTCTGTGCTGAGCGTGATGGAGGCGAGGTCGGCAACGCCGGCCTCCTGATAGACCGCATCATAGCCGCGCTGGTGGAGCAGGCCGACGAGGGTGCCGAGATCCTCGAAGGCGACATGTCGGATGGCGAGCGCGCGCTTCATGACGGTCTTTCCGGATTGCCGGCAGCCATGCCGCTAGCCGCCGCGCATCTTGCGCACGGCCTCGGCGACCTGCGCTTGCGAGGCGCCGGCGATCCGCGCGTTCGGCCGGGTGCCGCCCAGAAACGCCACGACCAGCAACACCTCGTCCGGACGCGGTGCGTCGGCGACCGACACCGTCATGGTGTCCATGGCATCGTAGTCCCAGCCGTCCTCGAGACCGCCGAAAATCACATCGACCGGCGTGCCGGGCCCGCCGACCTTGGCATTGCCGGGGATGAGGGCTGGACCGCCGCCGGCGCCCTGGCGCATCGCGATTCCGATCCGGACATGGATCATACTGGCGCCATGCTCGAGGTCGCCGGCCGTGCCGACAATGACGGCCTTGCCGTAGCCCCGCGGTTTCGAGGCGCCGAGCGCCTCCAGCGCGCGGGCTGTCAAAACCCTGCCGGCTTCGACGGAGAGATCGACCAGGCCTGCGAAATCGTCGATGGGCGGCTTGCCGGCATGCGGATTGTGCAGCACGCCGCAGGCGGCAACGCGCCGGCAGGGCGAAGCAAGTTCGCGACCCCCCTCGCTGAGGACATCCTGGCTGATGACGGTGATGCTTCGAAATTTCATCGCTTCACCTTTTCTCGCTATTTCTCTATGTAGAGAATAATTCTCTGAAAGGAGATTTACGTCAAGCGCTGGCGGCGGTGCTTCCCTGCGGATTTATTGCTCCGATTGCACTCGTCTCAGCGCAGGCGTGTGCTGTCGATGACGATGAAGTATTCGCAAGCCGAATTCGCCAGATTCTCGAAGGTGTGGTTCTGGTCGCCGCGATAGAACAGGAAGTCGCCGCTTTCCAGCACATGCTCGTCGCCGTCGAGCGTGACCTTGAGGCGCCCCTTGGTGACATACAGGTGCTCCTCGACGCCCTGCCGGTGCGACGGGAACGGGCCGGTCTTCGCCTTGGGCGGCAGCCGGTTGAGCACGAAATCGACGCCGCGCCCGAGATGCATCGGCGAGAGGGATCGGCGCTCAAAACCGCTGGCTTCCTCGACGAAGACGGGCTGGCGGTCGCGCGGGATGCGCAGCACCGGCTTGCTGCTGATGCCGCCGACGAGCTGCGAGATGCTGAGGTCCAGTGCCTCGGCCAGCTTTCCCAGCACCGGCGTTGATGCGCCGCTGTCGCCGCGCTCGATCTTCGAGATCGCGGCCCGGCTGACGCCGCTCCGGGTGGCGAGCTGCTCGATGGTGAGCTGCTGCTCGCGACGCCGCCGCTTCAGCGCTTCTCCGAGCTTGGATGGACCAGCCACAGCGATTCCGACCTTGGCCTCGTTGGCGCCAACATCCCCGGGTTTTGCAGAGATGGCAAGGGTTTGCGGGGGATTGCTCGCATGGCGGGTCATCGGCTGCCTTGAAGCGTCCACATTGCCGATGGAGAAGCAGCCGGATAGGGGTCGGCTTGGTGAGCAATGGACATCTGGGGGACGATGAACCGTCGCGCGGTTGGGGCAGTGGTCGCGGGCCTTTGGCTGCTGGCCGCGCCTGCCATGGCCGCCGAGTCGCCGGCCGAACAGATCTCCGCCTTCCGCCTGAAGCACGGCGAGGTCCGCGTCGTTCGTGATGCAACGCTCGACCGCATTGCGATGGAGCAGGCGCGGGCGATGGCGGCGAAGAATGATCTCAGCCATGACGCCCTCGGCCCGTTCAACCGCCGGATCGCCCCGGCGCGTGCCGGACGCGCCGCCGAGAACATCGCCTATGGCTACGACAATTTCGAGAAGACGCTCGGCCAGTGGATCGACTCCTCCGGGCACCGCCGGAATCTGCTGCTGCACAACGCCTCCCGCGTCGGCATCGCCAGCGCCCGGGACCCAAGCGGCAAGCGCACCTACTGGGCCATGGTGATTGCCGGCGATTACGAGCCGAAGCCGGGCAAGGGCAAGAACAAGAAGGACAAGGAGCCGGTCGTTGCGGTGAAGCGCGAGACCTTTTCCTTTGCCTCGGGCCGGTCCAAGCCCAGCAGCGAATGCCGCATCAAGGTGCTCAGCCTCTGCATTTGAGGCGGGGCTAACCCGCAAGCTCAGCTGAGTAGGGTGGGCAACGCGCAGCGTGCCCACCTTCATGGGCGCGCAAGCAAGGTGGGCACGGCGCAACTGCGCCTTTGCCCACCCTACGAACTAACCAACCTGCAGCAGCAAGCGGACGTCGGTGCTGGCAAAGGTGCCGTGATCCAGCGTGATGATGGCGAGATCAACGACGTTCAGTGATTTCGGGCTGTCATAGACATATTTGACGTGCCACATCGAGCTGAAGTCGGGGGTGACGATGAAATCCTTGGATCGCAGCGCCCGCGTCATCAGCTTGACGGCATCGCGATTCGTCATCGGCGAGAGCAACAGCGCATCGATCAGAGCGGCCAGCGTCGTCCCATTCGTCAGCATGGCACGGGCGGTGTCGTCACCATGGACGTGCCTCAACGCACTGACAATCGCCGCGACGGTTTGCGGGTCGCGCATCGGTGACCTCGACTCATCGGCAAGCAACCAAACATCCCGCCCCGTGTCGTAGTCACTCAGCCGGACGCATACGTGCCGGGCGATTGCGTCGAGCCCACGGCGCCCCTCGGCAAAATCGCTGCTATCCACAGCCCATTTTCTCTTCAAGGCCGACAGGCCGCGGGCATTGCGCGCCGGTGCTTCAGGCGATTCTGGACTGCTCCGCTCCGGCCGTTCGATCGGAACAAAATCGGGACCCCAGAGTTTTTTGGTCCAGACATTCAAAAGGTGAATTGCCATGCCCTATACACGACCATACAGGCGCTTTTATCTGACGCCACCGGCGATCCCGACGTTCATCATTTCTGTCTTGCTGGCCATCCTGGCGGTGCTCGCGGTCTACGGTCACTTCACGCTGCTGCGCGGCGTCAGCGCTTTCGCGATTCTGCTCATTGCCTATGTCATTCTGCTGGTCGGCAACTTGGTGCGCGGGGTCTAGCAGCCGGCGTGCTCGTAAAGGTGGGCACGCTTCCGCCTTCGCTCTTCGAGCTACGGCGGACAAGTCACTTTGCCCACCTACGGAGTTAGCCGCGGTTGAAACAGCGCCCGCTCGCGCTCCACCGTCTCGCAGATGTAGTCGGCGACCGCGCGGATGCGCGCCAGGTCCTTGCTGTCGGCGTGCATCAGCATGAAGAAGGTGCGGGAGATCGAGACTTCGTCCGGCAGCACCGCCTGCAGCTCCGGATGGGCTGAAGCCATGAAGTGCGGCAGCACGGCGATGCCGAAGCCGGAAATGGTCGCATTGAGCTGCGCTATCAGATTGGCGCTGCGGAATTTGGCGGAGATTTTTGGCGAGACCTGCGGCAGGTAGTCGAGCTCCGGCGTGAACAGCAATTCCTCGATGTAGCCGACGAAGCGGTGCGCGGCGAGGTCGGTGCGATCCCTGATGTCAGGGCTCCGCGCGAGATAGGCGGGTGCGGCAAACAGGCCAAGCGTGTAGTCGAGCAGTTTTCGGCCGACGATGCGGCCTTCTTTCGGCATGGTCAGGCTGATGGCGATATCGGCCTCGCGTTTTGAGAGGCTGAACAGCCGCGCGGTGGCGACCAGTTGCAGATCGAGATCGGGGTAGCGCTCGCCGAAGGCGACCAGGCGCGAGGCGAGAAAATGGCTGCCGAAACCGTCGGGCGCGCCGATCCGCACGGTGCCGGTCAGATGCGCGCGCGAGCCGCCGACCGCCTCCTGGTTGGCGACGATGGTCGACTCCATCGCCTCGGCACTGTCGGCGACGCGCTGGCCGGCCTCGGTGAGGAGGTAGCCGCTCTTGCGGCGGTCGAACAGCTTTGCCGAAAGTGTATGCTCCAGCCGGTCGACACGGCGGATCACCGTGGCATGATCGACGCCGAGCTGCCGGGCGGCAGCCGACACCGAGCCGCCGCGTACGATGGCGAGTACGAAGCGGAAATCATCCCAGTCGATCGCGCCGCCTTGATCCAGCATTTCCGCACATCTAAGGTGCAATATCTCGGACTTGAATCCTATAAAATGCAGGTCAAAAGGGTTTGTAAAGCGACCCAGCAGCGGATCGACGCGATCCGGACGGGACCAGGGAGGATTTCATGCGCGCAGTCGGACATTTCATCGGTGGCAAGGAAGTGAAGGGCACGTCCGGACGGACGGCCGACGTGTTCGAGCCGATGACGGGCGACGTGCAGGCCAAGGTGGCGCTGGCGTCCAAGGCGGAAGTCCGTTCAGCGGTAGAGAACGCAGCGTTCGCCCAGCCCGAATGGGCCAACACCAATCCGCAGCGCCGCGCCCGCGTGATGATGAAGTTTCTGGAGCTGGTGCAGCGCGACTACGACAAGCTCGCCGAGCTGCTCGCGCGCGAGCACGGCAAGACCGTTCCCGACGCCAAGGGCGATATCCAGCGCGGCCTCGAGGTCGTCGAGTTCTCCTGCGGCATTCCCCACCTGATGAAGGGCGAATACACCGAAGGCGCCGGTCCCGGCATCGACATCTATTCACTGCGGCAGCCGCTCGGCGTCGTCGCCGGGATCACGCCGTTCAATTTCCCGGCGATGATCCCGATGTGGAAGTTCGCCCCCGCGATCGCCTGCGGCAACGCCTTCATCCTGAAGCCCTCAGAGCGCGACCCCGGCGTGCCGATGCGGCTGGCGGAATTGATGATGGAGGCGGGACTGCCGCCCGGCATCCTCAACGTCGTCAACGGTGACAAGGAAGCCGTCGATGCCATCCTCGACGATCCCGATATCAAGGCCATCGGCTTTGTCGGCTCGACGCCGATCGCGGCATACATCTATGAGCGCGCGGCGCAAACCGGCAAGCGCTGCCAGTGCTTTGGCGGCGCCAAGAACCACGCCATCGTCATGCCCGACGCGGACATGGACCAGACCGTCGACGCGCTGATCGGCGCCGGCTACGGCTCGGGCGGCGAGCGCTGCATGGCGGTGTCGGTCGCGGTCCCCGTCGGCAAGACCACCGCCGACCGCCTTATGGAAAAGCTGATCCCGCGCGTGGAAAACTTGAAGATCGGCACCTCGGTCGATCCGTCCGCCGACTACGGTCCGCTGGTGACCCGGGAGGCGGTCGAGAAGGTCAAGAACTACATCGATATCGGCATCAAGGAAGGCGCAACCCTCGCCGTCGACGGCCGCGGCTTCAAGATGCAGGGCTACGAGAACGGCTTCTATCTCGGCGGTTCGCTGTTCGACAACGTCACCAGGAACATGCGGATCTACAAGGAAGAGATCTTTGGCCCCGTGCTTTCGGTGGTGCGCGCCCATGACTACAAGGAGGCGCTGGCGCTGCCGTCGGAGCACGATTACGGCAACGGCGTTGCGATCTTCACCCGCGACGGCGACGCCGCGCGCGATTTCGCGGCGAAGGTCAATGTCGGCATGGTCGGCATCAACGTGCCGATCCCGGTGCCGATCGCCTACTACACGTTCGGCGGCTGGAAGAAGTCCGGTTTCGGCGACCTCAACCAGCACGGCCCGGATTCGGTCCGCTTCTACACCAAGACCAAGACGGTGACCTCGCGCTGGCCGTCCGGCGTCAAGGAAGGCGCGGAGTTCTCGATCCCGACGATGAAGTAGCGCGTCGCAACGGGGCGCGCGGAAGATGCAGTTCGCTCTCAACGAGGACCAGATCGCGGTTCGCGACATGGCGCGGGAATTTGCCGCGGAGAAGATCGCGCCGCATGCGATCCGCTGGGACGAAGAAAAGCATTTTCCCGTTGACGTGATGCGCGAGGCGGCAGGCCTCGGCATCGGCGGTGTCTACATCCGCGACGACGTCGGCGGCTCCGCCATGACACGGTTCGATGCGGCGCTGATCTTCGAGGCGCTGGCGCAAGGCTGTCCGACGGTGTCGGCCTTCATCTCCATCCACAACATGGCGTCGTGGATGATCGATGCCTACGGCAACGACGCGCAGCGGCACAAATGGTTGCCGAAACTCTGCACCATGGAGTTGCTGGCGAGCTATTGCCTGACCGAGCCGGGCTCCGGCTCGGATGCGGCGGCGCTGCGCACCCGCGCAGTGCGCGATGGCGACCATTACGTGCTCAATGGCCAGAAACAGTTCATCTCCGGCGCCGGCGGCGGCGACCTCTATGTCGTGATGGTGCGCACCGGCGGCGAGGGGCCCGGCGGCGTCTCGACGCTGGTGGTCGAAGCCGATACGCCCGGGCTGTCGCTTGGCGCCAATGAACGCAAGATGGGCTGGAATGCGCAGCCGACTCGTGCGGTGATTTTCGAGAATGCCCGGGTGCCGGTCGAAAACCGCCTCGGCGATGAAGGCATCGGCTTCAAGATCGCAATGGCCGGGCTCGACGGCGGGCGCATCAACATCGCGGCTTGCTCGCTCGGCGGCGCCCAAAACGCGCTCGACAAGTCGCTCGCCTACATGAAGGAGCGCAAGGCGTTCGGCAAACGGCTCGATGAATTCCAGGCGCTGCAGTTTCGCCTCGCCGACATGGCGACCGAGCTGGAGGCGGCGCGCACCTTTGTTTGGCGCGCGGCGGCGGCGTTGGATCGCAAGGACCCGGACGCCACCATGCTGTGCGCGATGGCAAAACGCTTCGGCACCGATGTCGGCTTCGAGGTCGCCAACCAGGCGCTGCAGCTGCATGGCGGCTATGGATACCTGAGCGAATACGGCATCGAAAAAATCGTGCGCGACCTGCGCGTCCACCAGATTCTCGAAGGGACCAACGAGATCATGCGGCTGATCGTGTCGCGCAAGCTGATCGAGGGCGCGCGATGAGCGAGGCTGCTGCGGTAGCGGGCGCCGAGCCAGACCTGATCGCGCGACGCGAGGGCGCGGCCGGCATCATCCGGCTCAACCGGCCGAAGGCGCTCAACGCAATGACGCTGGAAATGTCGCTCGGGATCGACGCGGCGCTTGACCAGTTCGAGGCGGACCCGGGCGTGGCGCTGGTGCTGCTGGAAGGCGCGGGTGAGCGCGGGCTGTGTGCCGGCGGCGACATCCGCGGCCTCTGGGAAAGCTCCAAGGTGGGCGGCGATCTCGGCAAAGTGTTCTGGCGGCAGGAATACGTCATGAACGCGCGGATCGCGAAGTTTCCGAAACCGTATGTCGCGTTCATGGACGGGCTGGTGATGGGCGGTGGCGTCGGACTGTCGGCGCACTCTAGCCACCGCGTTGTGACCGAGCGTACCAAGCTCGCCATGCCCGAAGTCGGCCTCGGCTTCTTCCCCGATGTCGGCGGCACGTGGCTGTTGTCGCATTCGCCGGGAGAGATCGGCACTTATTTTGGGCTGACCGGCCAGACCATGAATGGTCCCGATGCGATCTATGCCGGCTTTGCCGACGCTGTCGTGCCTTCGTCAAAATGGCCGGCTCTGCGCGAAGTATTGACGAAGGTTCGCGCCGGAGTCACCGCAGCCGAGGTCAAGAAGTTGATCGATGGCTTTGCGGCCGGCGAACCTTCCGGTCCCGTCGCGGCGGTGCAGGCCAGTATCGATCGGTGGTTCGGTCACGATCGCATGCAGGACATCGTCGCTGCGCTACTGCGCGACGGCTCCGAGATGGCGCAGGCGACGCTGAAGACGCTCGCCGAAAAATCGCCGCGCGGCATGGTGGTGACGCTGAAATTGCTGCGGCTGGCGCGTACTGCGAAATCGCTCGAAGAGTGCCTGGTGCGGGAATATCGCGCGGCGCTGCAGGTGTTCGCCAGCGACGATTTCCGCGAGGGCGTGCGGGCGGCCGTGATCGACAAGGACCGGCAGCCGAAATGGTCGCCGCCGCGCATCCAGGATGTCACGCCCGAAATGGTCGCGCCGTATTTCGCGGAGATCGGCGCGGACGAGCTGAGATTTCCCTAGAATCAAAAGAGACGAAGCCGGAGGAAACACGACATGACAAACATTGCATTCATCGGCCTCGGCAATATGGGCGGGCCGATGGCGGCCAATCTGGTCAAGGCCGGCCACAAGGTGACCGCGTTCGACCTGGTCGCGGCCTTGCGCGATCAGGCGAAGAGTGACGGCGCTGCGATCGGCGAGAGCGCGGCGGCCACCGTGAAGGGCGCGGAGGTCGTGGTCACCATGCTGCCGGCGGGCAAGCATGTGCTCGGTGTGTGGAACGAAGTCGTGCCCGCGATGAACAAGGGCGCGCTGATTATCGATTGCTCCACCATCGATGTCGAGAGCGCCAAAGAGGCGCATGCGCTGGCGGCGAAACACGGCATGGGCTCGGTCGATGCGCCGGTCTCCGGGGGCACCGGTGGCGCCAAGGGTGCGACGCTGACCTTCATGTGCGGCGGTGATGAAAAATCCTTTGCGGCGGCCAAGCCCGTGCTGGAGAACATGGGCAAGAGGATCGTGCATTGCGGCGGCGCCGGTGCGGGACAGGCCGCAAAGATCTGCAACAACATGATCCTCGGGATTTCCATGATCGCGGTGGGCGAGGCGTTTGCGCTCGCCGAAAAGCTTGGGCTGTCGCACAAGGCGCTGTTCGACGTCGCCTCGACCTCGTCGGGGCAATGCTGGGCGCTGACGTCCTATTGCCCGGTGCCGGGCCCGGTGCCGACCTCGCCGGCCAACAATGACTACAAGCCGGGCTTTGCCTCGGCACTGATGGTCAAGGATCTGACGCTGGCGCAGGACGCCGCGAAGGCCGCGGGCGCGGCCACGCCGCTCGGCAAGCACGCGCAGGAGCTCTACAAGGCCTTTGATGCCGCAGGTCACGGCGGGGTCGACTTTTCCGGAATTATCCAGCACGTTAGGAGCCTTGCCGGGAAGGCTTAAGGACGTGCAATGGAAATCCCTCTGACGCCCATGGAATTTGCGCGTCGTGCGCGTCGGCTCTACGGCGGCCGCGAGGCGGTCGTCGACGGCGAGCTGCGGCTGACATACGATCAATTTCTCGATCGCTGTGACCGCTGGTCTGCCTGCCTGCAGGGAATGGGCGTCGGAAAGGGCGATCGTGTTGCCTATATCGCGCCCAACACGCACGCGCATCTCGAGGGCTATTACGCGGTGCCGCAGATCGGGGCCGTGCTGGTGCCCATCAACTATCGCCTGCTGCCCGACGATTTCGACTACATCATCAACCATTGCGGCGCAAAAATCGTCTGCGCGCACAGCGACTATATCCAAGCCGTGGAGAGCATTCGCCACAAGCTCAAAGGCGTCGAGCGCTTCGTCGCGCTTGAAGGCGCAGGCCCGGGCTGGATCGACTACGAAGCCGCGCTGAACCGGCAAGGGCCGGAGTTCAAGAAGCCGGACATTGCCGAGGGCGATCTGCTTACCATCAACTACACGAGCGGCACGACGGCGCGGCCGAAGGGCGTGATGATCACCCATCGCAACGCCTATCTCAACGTGATGGGCACGCTCGTGCACCATCACCTGACGCCGGCCGACCGCTATCTGTGGACCCTGCCGATGTTCCATGCCAACGGCTGGACCTTCACGTGGATCAACACCGCGCGCGGCATGACGCATGTTTGCCTGCGCCGCGTCGAGCCACAGTTGATCTATCAGACGATCAAGGACGAGCGGATCACCATGTTTTGCGCGGCGCCGACCGTGCTGATCAGCATCGCGAACGCACCGGCGGAGGTACGGGCCGGCGCGCCGCGCGGCGTCCGCCTGTTCACGGCTGGTGCCCCGCCGGCGGCGGCGACCATCGAGCTCATCGAGCGCGATCTCGGCTGGGACCTGACGCACGTCTACGGGCTGACCGAGACCACACCGTTCATCACCTTCTGCGAGCCGTTACCGGAGCACAGCACACTGTCGCTGCAGGAACGGGCAACCATCAAGGCGCGCCAGGGCGTCGAGCTGGTCAGCTCGGGCGAGCTGAAGGTTGTGGACGAGAATGGCAACGAGGTGCCCCGCGACGGTCAAACGCTGGGCGAGATCACGGTCCGCGGCAACGTCGTCATGAAGGGCTATTACAACGATCCCGAGGCGACCGACGCCGCGATCAAGGACGGCTGGTTCCATTCGGGTGACGCGGCGGTCGTGCATCCTGACGGCTACGTCGAGATCCGCGACCGCTTCAAGGACGTGATCATCTCCGGCGGGGAGAACATCTCTTCGGTCGAGATCGAAGGGTGCCTGCTGCGGCACCCCGCAGTGCAGGAGGTGGCCGTGGTCGGCATGCCGCACCAGCGCTGGGGCGAGTCGCCGCACGCGTTCGTGGTCCTGCGGCACGGCGGCCGGACGTCGGAAGACGAGCTGAAACTGCATGTGCGAAACGCGCTCGCTCACTTCAAGACACCGCAGTGGATCAGCTTCGTCGAGGAGCTGCCGAAGACGGCAACGGGCAAGGTGCAGAAGTTCGTTCTGCGCTCGGGCAAGGCCGGCATTTCCCGACAGTAAGTAGTGCGACAGGCCCTGCGGGAAGGAAACGAGCCAGTCATGAACGAGGTCTGGAAGAAGCCGCCGGTTTCGCTGGAAACCTATCGGGCCATGGTCGGCAAGGAGGTCGGCGTGTCGTCCTGGCACCTGATCGACCAGAACCGGATCAATGTCTATGCCGACGTGATCGAGGACCACCAGTTCATCCATGTCGACCCGGAGCGGGCCAAGAAGGAAACCGCGTTCGGCAACACCGTGGCGCACGGGTTTCTGACGATGTCGCTGATGTCGATCATGTCCTATGAGGTGATGCCGGTCATCCAGGGCACGACGATGGGCGTCAATTACGGCTTCGACAGGCTGCGCTTCATCTCGCCGGTGCGGGCCGGCTCGCGCGTGCGCGGCCGCTTCGTGCTGAAGGAAGCGATCCTGCGCAAGCCGACGGAATTGCAGAGCCGTACCAATGTCACCGTCGAGATCGAGGGCGAGGCGAAGCCGGCGATCGTCGCGGATTGGCTGGGGTTGATTTACTTCGCGTAGACCGCGGGCTTGACCCGGCGGCTGCCGACTGCTCAAAGGCAACGAACGCGCTCTTACCTTCTCCCCTTGTGGGAGAGGGTCGCTTCGCGCAGCGAAGCGGGGTGAGGGGTTGTCTCCGCGGATGAATACGCCTCATTGAGGCACCTGCGTGCGCGGAAAGCACCCTTCATCCGTCGCGCTTCGCGCGCCACCTTCTCCCACACGGGGAGAAGGCGGAAAGAAACGGGGATCTTCGCATGACTATCAGGTTTGACGGACGCGTCGCCATCGTGACCGGCGCGGGCAATGGTCTGGGGCGGGCGCATGCGCTGGGGCTCGCCAGCCGCGGCGCCAAGGTCGTGGTCAATGATTTCGGCGGCGCGCGCGATGGCACCGGCGCTTCGCTCACGCCGGCGGAAGCCGTGGTCGAGGAGATCCGCAAGGCCGGCGGCACGGCGATGGCCGACGGCGCCGATGTCTCCAACTTCACGCAAGTCAAGGCGATGGTGGATCGTGCGACGAAGGAGTGGGGCAGCGTCGACCTGCTGGTCGCCAACGCCGGCATCCTGCGCGACAAGTCGTTCGGCAAGATGGAAGTGCAGGATTTTGCAAAAGTCCTCGACGTGCATCTCGTCGGCACCTTCTATTGCTGCAAGGCGGTGTGGGAGGGCATGCGCGAGCGCAACTACGGCCGCATCGTGCTG